>Ga0209719_1000518_pt1 | contig 55861 bp, 58 predicted proteins | sample AD_JPNAS2_MetaG_FD_184421 | JGI IMG/M metagenome (GOLD analysis project Ga0209719, IMG submission 184421) | Active sludge microbial communities of municipal wastewater-treating anaerobic digesters from Japan - AD_JPNAS2_MetaG (SPAdes) (version 2) | ecosystem: Engineered > Bioreactor > Anaerobic...
GCAGCGGAGCGCCCGTAACGCACCCTGAGGCCGGCCAACCACCACGGCTTTCTCACCGTGCTTCGATTCCGGACGAATGTGCGTTACAGCGGAGCGAGACCCTTCGGCAGGCTCAGGGTGAGCGGCAGAAAAGACCTGTGCGCCGGGAGGAATCCGACCCGACCGCCGGACATTGAAAGTATACATGAGTTTATTTGAGCAACAGACCCTAAAGACCTGACCCCACCGGCACTTCAAAACTCTTTCCATTTTTCGAAAAGCGGATGCGGCTGGATTCAATCCGCTCGACGAGGACTCCGTCCACCGTGTCTCCCTCCCTCACGGTTGAACCGTTGACAAGCGCTCTGCGCCGCTCGATTTCTTCCGCCCAGATGATCCCGCCTATTGAAATCGGCGGGATGTCTCCCCGGACGAATTTTCCGGCAGAGGTTTCGCCGGAGGCCTTATTCGAGGCTTTTCCGGGAACCTTCCCCGAAGCTGTTACGGGCGCGCTCCCGGCCTCCTGTTTCTTTTCAGCCTGGCGGCGAGCGGCATGACTTGCGGGGGGCTTCCCCGCCGCAAGCGGTTTCGCCATAACCGGGACGGGCGGAGCAGGTTCGGATTGCGCGGGTTTTACCGGCGCCGGCGCATCCGGCACGGCTGCCGGAGCGGGCGCCGCCGGCTGCCCTTTTTCCGAAAAAAGGTAGTTCATTCCCGCCCCTGCGGCCAGGAGAGCGGCTGCCGAAAAGAGAATACAGGAGATCAGCAGGACTTTGCCGCGCTTCGTCCCGCTGCCGGAATGAAGGACGGCTGCAGCGATGTTCTTCTTCTGCAGGGTCCTGGACTTGTCCTTATCTATTTTTTTAAGGGCTTCAAGAATGAGGCTCATGGTTGTCGATTCGCTTCAGTCGCGGGATTTCAAAACGGTCGATGGACCGGTACAGGACAAGCATCGTCCTGTTCCCCACAATGCCGTCCATCTCAAGCCCGTATGCAGCCTGGAAAATCTTGACGGCGGCCTGGGTGTCCTTGTCGTAAGTATCCCCCTGCGCGAGGTGGATCCCCGTCTCGCGCAAGAGCTGTTTCAGCAGTCTCGTTTCCTTCCCTCTGCTGCCGGGGTAGAATCTTTCGGGGAGCTGGAGAAAATTCTTCCACGGGATATAAGCCCGTCCGGTCCAGTATTCCTTCAGGTCCGGCACCATTTTATCTCCCCTGACCCCGATCAGGGCCGCATAGCGCTTTTCCTCTTTTCCCGGAAAAGCCAGCTCCAGGATGGCCGGGCAATCGATCTTTTTCAGGCTGTCAAGGTCCCCTGAAAAAAAGATGAGATTCAGACCGCGCGGCTTGAGGGACGGCACAAAACCCTCGGGGTCAAATCCCTCTTCGGGGATCGGTTCCGCCTTCCAGAGGGGCGCCAGCTCATTGAAAGCCCGGCGCAGGCTTTCATTCTCCGAAATCTGCTCCAGCCCGGACCGGGTATCCCGGCCAGGTTCGGCAGGCGCCGCCTTTACCTGCTGTTCGGGGATCGCCGCAGGAACGGCGGCGGGCGCCGCAGCGGGCGTCCCGACAACAACGGCCTCCTTATAAAAAGGATCGAGCACCGCGCTGGATAAAGCGGTCATGTCCAGAACAAAAGGGGCCGCCGCCAGGAAAATCAGCAGAAGGGCGAGGGGATAGAAAGCGGGCCGCATCAGGGCGGGCCGGCTCCCCTGCTTCGCCAGGTCCCTGATTCCGACGGCGGCGATACGGCCGGTGATTTCCCCCGCCTCGCGGGTGTAGCCCGCCAGCAGCGCCCGGTCGCAGGCGGCGTTTATCAGGCGGGGAAGACCTCCGGAATACCGGTAAACATTTGCGACCGCCCGGCGGGAGAAGGATATCCGGCCCTGCGAAACTTCCAGTCTGTGATCTATATATGCTTTGGTGTCGTTGAAATCCAGGGGCTTCAGATGATACCGCACGGTGATCCGCTGGCTGAGCTGGCGCAGGTTCCTTTTTTTCAGCAGATCGAGCAACTCGGGCTGGCCGGCCAGTATTATCTGGATCAGCTTGTCGCTGTTCGTCTCCAGATTGGAAATAAGCCGGATCTGCTCAAGGACTTTCGCCCCGAGGTTCTGGGCCTCGTCGATCACCAGAACGACCGTGCGCTTTTGGGCATTTTCCCGGATGAGAAAGCGGTTCAGTTTATCAAGGATGTCGTTGTCGGCTTCGTCTTCAAGGTCCGATACAATGCCGAACTCGCGCCCGATGCTCCGAAGCAATCCGGAAGGCGAGAGGGAGGGGTTGAAGACAAGCGCCGTCCGGTACTGGTCGGATTCCAGGTGACTCAACAGGGTCCGGAGGACGGTCGTCTTGCCGGAGCCGACTTCCCCGGTCAGGCTGATGAAGCCGACGTGGTTATTTATCCCGTACAGCAGGTGGGCGATTGCCTCCCTGTGATTCCGGCTCAGGAAGATGAACCGGGGATCGGGGGTCAGATTGAATGGCCTGTCTTGAAAACCGTAAAAATCCGAATACATGCAGCCGATCCACCGCCGTGATGGCAACAGAAACTTTTTTCCAAGTACATTATCGGCTGCGGAGACCAAAATATTGAATTATCAAGGTCACGGAAAATGGCATAAACGGCGAAAGTTGTTTCCGGAAGCGAGTTGTCGATCGGCGCGCCCTTTCCAGGGGAGGGCGGGCTGTGCGGCGGCGCGCGTCAGGAGCAGACTTTAAGCTTGCCGGGCTAATCCTTATCGTATGCGGAAATCTGACCCCGGACAATAGTATTCCGATTCGCTTCGTGCAAGAAAAGGGTTGTATCTTCCATTTTAAAGGAGCCCGAAATGAAATCCGTGAAATATCCAAACCTGTTTCAACCCGGCAGGATCGGAAAGATCCGCATCAAGAACAGGATCGTCATGCCGCCCATGGCAACGAATTATGCCGGACCGTCCGGGGAGGTTACCGAGCGCCTCATCAAGTATCACGTGGAAAGGGCGAAAAGCGAGGTCGGGTTGATCATTATAGAAAACGTCCAGGTGAAATACCCGGAAGGCAAGAACGTTTCTTGCCAGCTCCGCCTCGACGACGGCAAGTATATTCCGGGATTCCAGGAACTGGCGGAAGCGGTCCATCCCTACGGAACGAAGATCTTCATGCAGATCCACCACGCGGGAAGGCAGTATCATGGAATTGAGGGGGTGGAAGGCGTTGCTCCTTCCGCCATACCGGATGGATTTCTGAATGTTCCGGTGCGCGAATTGACCGCCGGCGAGATCCTGGATCTGATCGAAAGATTCTCGGAGACCGCCCTGCGGGCGATGAGCGCGGGAATCGACGGGGTGGAATTTCACGGCGCACACGGCTACCTTATAGGGCAGTTCATGTCCCCCCATACCAACCAGAGAGTGGATGAGTGGGGGGGAACATTCGAAAGACGGATGAAATTTCCCCTGGAGATAATCAGGAGGACAAGGGCGAAGACAGGTCCTGATTTTCCGCTCTCTTTCAGGTTCAGCGCGGACGAATTTGTGCCGGGGGGGCTCAAGCTGGAGGATTCAAGGAAGATAGCCCGCATGGTCGAGGCCGCCGGAATAGACGTGATGCACGTGAGCGCCGGAATTTACGAATCCATGCCAATCATTCTGGAGCCCATGCGTTTCGCCGAGGGATGGCGCGCATATCTCGCGGAGGAGATCAGGAAGACGGTCAACATCCCGGTCATAACTGTCGGGGTGATCAGGACGCCGGAAGTCGCCGAGAAAATTCTGCGGGAAGGAAAGGCGGATTTCGTCGCAGTCGGGCGGACGCTGATAGCAGATCCCCACTGGGCGAAAAAAGCGAAGGAAGGCAGGGAAGAAGACATCCGCAAGTGCATAAGCTGCAATATCGGGTGCATCGGCGGATATGTCTTTAACGACCGGTACATGCGCTGTACGGTCAATCCGGTCGTCGGACACGAGCGGTTCGAAGGATGGGCCGAGCTCAAACCGGCCGAACGGAAGAAAAATGTAATGGTGGCGGGCGGAGGACCGGGCGGGATGGAAGCGGCCCGGGTCGCCTCGCTCCGGGGCCATAACGTGACACTTTATGAGAAAGAAAATGAGCTGTGCGGGCAATTGAAGATCGCCGCCCTGGGCCCGGGCAAGGACAAACTGAATTTTATCAGGGAATATTATGCCAGTCAGCTTCCGAAAGCGGGGGTAAGGATTGAGCTGGGAAAGAAGGTTGACGAGAGTCTTGTCCGGGACGTCAAGCCCGATGTTCTCATTATCGCCACCGGCGCGGAACCGCTCATCCCGGACATACCGGGAATAGACGGCGGAAACGTCTCGCCGGCATGGGACGTGTTAAGCGGGAAAGCGAAGGTCCCGGGCGACAACGTAGTGATCGCAGGCGGCGGGCTTGTCGGCTGCGAAACGGCTCTCTTCCTGGCCAGGGAGGGAAGGAAAATAACCATTATCGAAATGCTGGAGGAACTGGCAGTGGACATGGAGCCGATTACGAGATTCGACCTCCTGACGGAACTGCTGCCCAAGGCCGGCGTCCGGGCGCTGACGAGGAGAGTGATAGCGCAGATCTCGGAAAAGGGAGTAACGGTGCTGGATCCCTTCCAGAGAAAGACCCTGATCGAGGCCGACAACGTTATCAACGCCATGGGCGCGAGATCCGTGGAAAATCTGGAAGAAAAAGTCAAGGAGCTTGTTCCGGAGATTTTCGTGATAGGAGACGGAAGCAAGCCGCGGCGCATCATCAATGCGACTTTCGAAGGCGCAAGCGTCGCCCGGATAATATGAGCTTTTGAATGACGACAAGGCTGTCCTGCTCGGGGCCGGAAATTCGAAGGCGCAACTTCTTCAGGTTGCGCCTTCTTCGCGCCCTTATTTATCCTTCCGGAAGATTATCATCGGGTTCCTCCGGAACGCGTCCCCTGATTAATTTTCCCGGCCTGCCATAAAGTCCAATCCCGGCGAACGTTCATTTTTGTTTTTAATTCTGTGTTATCAACAAAAATGGAAATTTATCGGGTTGTCTCAATGCGCCGCTGTTCCCGTCTTATTCAATACATATGAGCATTTCCCGAAGATGGTTACTCGTTCCCGCTGAGCAATGACGCCGGGAACGAGATCAAGGCCCGCGGGAAAAAGAGCAGCGGCGCGGATAACGAAAGCTCCTTCCTTTACTGGGGAGCGGGGTTCTGAAAAAAACCGGGTCGGATTACAAGCGGGAAGCGGGATGCGGATAAAAAACGAGGGGCGGCCGCGGCCGCCCCTTTCCTTTCCTTTGCGCCGTTCTTTTGATCAGACGTCGATACTCGTCTGGGCATTCAGTCCGGCCTCGTCCCTCTTCTGATAAATGCCGACGGGGTGCGCCCCCAGCGCTTCGAACCGGTAATCCTTTTTGAATTTGCCGATGTGCTCCCGGATAACCTCCTGCGAAGGTATGAATTTTTTGTTCACCATTTTCTGATAAGCGAAATAGCGATGGTCCTTCGGCAGCTGATCCACCGGTACGAGATCGGTCCCGGTTGCCGTCAGGTTCACCTGGGTGGAGAGTATATCCCGGACATATTCCATCTGGGATTCCAGGATGAGCGGCGCGGGCAGCACTTCGGGAAGGAGTTCCTCCGGGTCTTTCTTCTGGTATTTTCTGAAAATCTCACTGGCCTTCTGGAGATGGCCCAGTTCCATTTCGAGGCACATCTTCCAGATTTTCTTGATTGCCGGATCCGGCTCCTGCTGGACCAGGGAGTGGTAAAGCCATACTTCGTGGTACTCGTGCATGACCAGCCTTTCAAACCAGTTCGGCTTCGGATCGCAGAGCGATTCGTACTGCGTGACGTGCTGCTCCTCGATCATGCCGATTTCCTGATACAGTCCCCGTCCCACCGGATCAATGGGCCGGTTGAGTACGTTCATGTAATAGTTCATCGTCTGCTGTTCGGCGGCAACCAGCGTGCAGATGTTGAGGGATGAAGCCGGGTCGGATTTCATGTCGACCGGTTTTCGCACGTCGTCGAAAGGATTCCTGTGCTCGGCGATGGTCGGCCGTCCCGGCATGATCTCCGTCATCTTTCCGACGATCTTCTCGGCCTTTTTCCCCTCCAGTGTTTCCAGGAGGTTGGCGTAGCGGTAGAGATGGTCGAAATCTTCGAGCAGGCCGAAATCGAATATCTTCTTTACATAGGGGTCGGATTCCATTTTGGCGAGAGTCGCCGTCAGATCGACCGCAAGCTGCTCGTAGCCGATCGTATTTTCGATGACGCTCTCGTCTCCCGGGATAAGACCGTTTACCATCTTCTGCTGCTCCTGTTCGATTTTGCGCGTCATTGCGACCTGCCGATTAAGGTCGATGTCCGCGCTGTGACGGGCGAATTCGTGCTTGAAAAGTGCTGCGTCCACTTCGATGCCGTTCATCAGGATCACCCGGCAGCGCGTGTACGGGTCCACTTCGTTCTTATTGTAGGGCTGCACATTTACTTCCGGCCAGCTTTTGACCTGCTTCTCGATGGGCATTCCTTTTTCCTGAAAAGGCTTGAATTCCATATTCCGCCTCCTTTCCTGTGGTCTTTTGAGATAAAAATCTTAATATAACTCGGGGGGCGACATAATCGGACTAATCTGTAAAATTCTATTCCCTATCGGCGCATTTCGTGTTCGGGAAATATTAAACCTGAAGAGGATAGGGCGGAGCGCGCAGAGGGAGGCAGGCAAGTATTCGGATTGACCGTTTTTAAGAAACGGCGATTCTGATGGCCGGTGTAAGCTTTCCGCAAACAAAGAGCATCATCAGCAGCACAGGAGCCGATCAGCCGGCCTGAAAAGACAGGCTTTATTTGATTTTTGCGGATTAAGTAGTATTATGTCCGGCAAGGGACGCAATATCCGGAAAGAATTTCAATACCGGCGAGAGTCCAGGCAGCGGATCAGGTATCGAGTCCATTGTAATCCAACGCTCAAACTATTTCGGAGGTGAATATTATGATTGGAAGAGCAGTCAAGGTGCTGTTGCTGATGCTCGTCCTCGGCATGGCCCTGGGGTGCGCGGTGCAGAAGCCCGCGACGATTCCGGCCCAGGATCTCAGCCCCAAACTGGCGGACGGCCGGCTGTCTCAAAAAGTGGACAATTTTGTCATTATCATGGATGGCACGGCTTCCATGGACAACCCGTACAAGGAATTCAGGAAGACCGATTACGAGAAGAACCTTGTATCCCTCCTGAACCGGACTATTCCAAATATGAAACTGAACGGCGCGATCAGGACGTTCGGAGACATTTCCGCATGGACCGACCGGCAGACCGCGCTTCTGTACGGTATGACGCAGTATACGCGCGCGGGAATGGAGCCGGCAATCGATAAAGTCAAGACCTCCGGCAACAGCCCGCTGGAGACGGCAATATACGCAGCCGGAGGGGACCTGAAAGGCCTTCCGGGCGAAAGCGCCCTCATTATATTCAGTGACGGCGAGGATATGTCGAATGCCCCGGTCGGCGCCGCTGTGGAATTGAAAAAGATTTACGGCGACAAATTGTGCATATACACTGTTCTGATCGGAGAGACCGCTGTCGGCCGGAAACTGCTCGAAAAAGTCGCCAATGCGGGGCAATGCGGATTTTTCACCACCGGCGAAGCCATCGCCTCGGCGGCCGGAATGGCCGGTTTCGTGGAAAAGGTGTTTTTTGGGGGGAAAGCGGAAGTTGCCGCCCCCCGGAAGGTTTCAATATCGCTGAATGTCAAATTCGATACCAATAAATCCGACGTAAAACCGATGTACTTCGATGAAATTAAGAAAGTAGCCGATTTCATGAAAGAGTACCCTTTCACGCGGGCCGTGATCGAGGGACACACGGACAACGTCGGGAAGGCCGCGAGCAACCTGGCCCTCTCCCAGCGCCGCGCTGACGCCATCAAGAAGATCCTGGTGGAAAAATACGGAATTGACGGCTCGCGCCTGAAGGCCGTAGGCTATGGTCCCGATAAGCCCATCGCCAGCAATAAGACGGCGGAGGGGAAGAAGAAGAACCGTAGAGTCGAAGCCAAAATCGATTCTGGAGTCAAGAAATAATCATACCCCGCTACAACTTTGCCGGCGTCCGCCGCCTGATCCGCCTTTTTGAAGGCGGATCAGGCGGCGGCGCTGAAGTCCGGAGGAGAATACCATGTTCAAAGAATTCAAAGAATTTGCCATGAAGGGAAACATGGTGGACATGGCGGTGGGCATCATCATCGGGGCCGCCTTCGGTACGATAATCAAATCGCTGGTCGACGACGTAATCATGCCGCCAGTCGGCCTGCTGCTCGGCGGCGTCGATTTTTCAGACTTGTTCCTGGTCCTCAAATCAGGGGAAGTCGCCGGTCCGTACGCCACGCTTGCCCAGGCAAAGGCGGCCGGCGCCGTCACCCTGAACTACGGCCTGTTCGCCAATACGATCATCAGCTTTATCATCGTGGCTTTCGCCGTTTTCCTCCTGATAAAGCAGATCAACATTTTGACCCGTCAAGAGGAGGCTGCGCCGGCCGCTCCGGCGACGAAACAGTGTCCCTTCTGCATTTCCGCCGTACCGCCGGCCGCGACGCGCTGCCCGCAATGCACGTCGGAGATAAAATAAAATCGGAATCAGAAGATTCTTTCGACCTCGTACGCGAGTTCCGTCCTCCCTTCGTCGCCGTAAAAGCACGTAGTATTCGGGAGAATCCGTTTTGCCCGGTCCGCCAGCGCCTGTATCTCGCCCGGCGACGGCGCTCTCCAGGGGAGCCCCGGGATGGGGAGATAGGCGTCTATCCGTAGCGGGATGCCGGGGTCAACGGAGGCGATGAAGGCGGCGATCCGCAGTACTTCTTCCTCGTCCACGTAGCCGGGAATGAGAACCGTTTCGGCTCTGAGCGCTGCCGGCCTGCGCGAAGCGATCGCGGCGAAGTTCTGCAGGATGGTCCGGTTGTCGCGTCCCGTGTAATCCCGGTGCAGGGAAGGCGTGAAGGCCTTCAGGCTGAAAACTATTTCATTCAGGCTGAAAAGGGGAGGCATTTTCATTCCGTTGGTGAGGAGGATGGAACGGCAGTTCTTTGATCCCGCCAGGCAGTCGAGGACGGCGGGGAAAAGGGGATCGCAGACCGGCTCCGCTCCCATGAATACGGCCTGTTTTACCGGCAGCGGGTCAAGCAGCTCCCGAATCCGGCCGACAGTTAAAAAGCGGTCGGGCCTTCCGCTCTCGTATTCGCGTTCGTAAATCCTGAGGCGGTTTTCCGGAAGGTGGCAGTCAAAAGCTTCTTTTTTAAGCAGGCAGATTCTGCACTGCAAATTGCATCCCCAGAAGAACATGCAGCAGACGCCGTAAGCGCCGGCCCATGTGATGTGATAAACCCTGGTCTGCGAGGAATCTTTCTCTTTCATACGCCGATGAACCGGAAGGAAAATTACGGCTGCCGGCCGGAAACCGGCAGTAGCCGTATGAGCATATCGGCTGAAACGGAGTTTTTCAACGGGGAATTGCGGCTTAAGGCTCCTCACCAGTTGAAAACCGACCCGCGCGGGCCCCGGTCCGGAGGGTACTTCCAGAGGACGATAAATATTATATAGTGGGTCACCAGCAGCGCGGGAACCCACAGCGCGGGTATCCAGTATGCCGGGCCCATGTAAGCCGCCGCCTCATGAATTGTCGCCAGCGTTATGGCCGCGATCAGGTCAACGGTTCCCGCCACGTTGAAAATCAATATGAGCAGGCGGCTGATCCGGGAGTATCGGAACGCTGCAGGAATCGCGGCCATGGCCAGCAGGGCGGCAAGAAAGTCTCCCATCGCCGCCGGCCGGGCGAACTCCTGAGGAATGCCCGCGTAAGTCGCCCCCGGCTCGAGGAACATCAGTCCGAGGTGCCGGAACGAATGGAGGAGTAGAATCGGAATCAGGACGGCCCGCGGCCTCAGGCGGGGAAGCCGCTGGATTACATAGGTCCTGGCGGCGATCCAGAATATAAAGGTACTGAACAGGAGATTGATGGTAAGAATGTTCACCGGCATGCGACGCCGCTCTTCTATTTCGGACGCGCCGTTTTTTTGCGGGTGGAGGCGGCTTTTCGCGATGCGGCGGAGCGCTCCCCGTGGGACCGTTTTTTTGCCGCCGAACGCGCCTGGCGGGACAGCGAGGAATGCGACGCCACCGTGCGCGGTTCACGCTTAAGCGCTTTCTCCCCGGCCCGCGAACGCGCCGGCGAGACCGGTTCGCCGGCCCGGCCTCTTCTGTCGGTGCTTTCGGCGCTTTTTCGCGTCTTCCCGGAGGAGGTCGCCTTTTCGGGAGGAGGGAGTTTTACGCCGGCGCGGCGCGCCTTGGAAAGGCCGATGGCGATCGCCTGTTTTGCAGATCCCGCTCCGTGTTTGCCTTTCCGGATGTGTTCCATCTCTTCGCGCACGAATTCCCCCGCCTGCGTGCTCGGAGCCTTTCCCTCCTCCGCCTTGCGGCGCGCGCGCTCGATCGTTTTTTTCTCCGGCATGCTGATCTCCTTTGCAGACCTTTCATCCTGCTTGTTTCCTAATATCACTGCAAAATCCGGTTTTTTCCATCAGGTAGATATTGATTTGATAATTCGAAAAGTCTTAGCCCCGGCCGGAACGGCTTTATGCTGAAATTCGGTTTCGGAATCGTTTGAATCGGTTTTCCTTTTCAGGTAAGATGCACCCCGGGAGGAGGCTGATAAAGGCTCGGACCGTTATCGCGGCCGTCTTTATAGCCGCCCTTGCGTCTTTTTCATTTTTTGTTTTCCCCACGCAGCACCTGATTCCCTGACCGCAAAAAACTGAGGCATGAAACCAACGAGGTTATTCGCTTCAACAAGAACGGCCGTCGGCCTGCTCGCGCTTATTGCCGCCGCATCGACGGCCGGAACATTCGCGCCGTCCCTGGACGTATTCCGCTCCGCATGGTTTGCATTGCTTCTGATCCTGCTCGCCTTGAACCTGGCCGTCTGCACCGCGCAGAGGACGCCCGCTCTCTGGAAAGGGATCCGCTCATCGGGTCCTTCCTCCCGCAAAGAAGCAGCCGGCCGCCTCGGCTTATATTTTATCCACGGCGGAGTGCTGGTGATCATCGTTGGGGCCTTGATCGGGGCGGTCTCGGGTTTCTCCGGGGAAATGAGGATCGCCGAAAAGGAGAGCGCCGGCGTTTTCCATGCCGCGCCGCAGGGCGCAGCCAGGGAACTGGGATTCTCGGTCCGGCTCGACCGTTTCCTTGTCGAGCATTACGGCGGGGGCGCACCGAAGACTTTCCGTTCCGACATAACCTTCGTCCGCGATGGAGCGGTGCTCGGCGGAGGCGTTCTCCTTGTGAACCATCCGGTTTCCTTCCAGGGACTGCGTTTTTTTCAGGCAAGCTATGGCAGAGAAGCTGTTGCCGCCGAGCTCACTGCGGATGACGGCCGCCGCAGGGCGGCGCGCCGGATGGCAGCCGGGGATAAGTGCTTTCTTCCGGACGGGACGTCGGTCCGGGTGCTCCGAATCGAGGAGGACTTGATGCGCATGGGGCCGGCGGTGAAGCTCCAGGTGGAATCAAAGGAAAAAGAGGCCCTGTTCTGGGTTTTCCAGCGGATTGAAGAATTAGAAGAGCAGTATCCCGATGTATCCGCCGCGCACCCTCAATTCAACCCGGGTCTTTTCAAGCCATGGAGGCTCAGACTGAACGGCGTGGAAGGGCGCTACTACGCCGGGATCCAGGTGGCGCGTGATCCCGGGGCGCCGTGGGTTGCGGCGGGCGCCGTCCTGATGCTGGCGGGGCTTGCACTGCTTTTTTTCAGGATTATCGTGAATGGAGTTCACAGTTCACGGTCGGGAAAAGCAGATTTCCGGCCGCTCTGAGCCGGGGGGAGGAATTTCTTCCCGGCAGGCAGGCTGAAGTCGAATATAACAGGAGGAGTAAGCATTCCGTGCAATCTGCTGCAAACACGACAGTCTTCGCCTGGGCGGCAGTGATCTATTTTCTGTCCGCGCTGATTTATATCGCCGCGGCGCCCGGTAAAAGAGAGAACTGGCTGAAGACGGCGGCGTACAGCGCATGGGCCGGTTTCGCCCTGCATACCTTTGCACTTGCCCTCCGCTGGATCGAATCATACCGGATGGGAATCGGACACGCGCCTCTTTCCAACTTTTATGAATCAATCGTTTTTCTCGCATGGGCGGGCGTCCTGTTCAGCCTTGTCATGGAGCGGAGGAGCGTCGGCGTCCCCGGCGTTTTTATCCTCCCCGCAGCTTCTCTCGTCATGTTCTATGCCTCTTTTTCTTCCGGAATAGAAAGGGGAATTCAGCCCCTTGCGCCGGTGCTCCGGAGCAACTGGCTGGCAAGCCACGTCATAAGCTGCCTGATGGGATACGCTTCCTTTGCGGTCGCCTGCGGGCTCGGAGTCATGTTGCTGGCCGGCGAAAGGAAAATTCGCGCTGGCGGTCCCTCCGGAAAATTCATGCCCGATGCAGCGCGTCTCGATGAGCTTATCTACTGCAGCCTCGTCCTGGGATTTATTCTTCTCAGCATCGGCATAGCCGCCGGGTCCGTATGGGCCCACAGCGCGTGGGGAACGTACTGGAGTTGGGACCCGAAGGAAACATGGTCGCTGATAACCTGGATCGTCTATGCCGCCGCGCTGCACCTTCGGCTCTCCCGGGGATGGCAGGGGAAAAGGACCGCCGCGCTCGCCATATTAGGATTTATTTCCGTTCTCTTCACATATCTCGGGGTAAATTTTCTCCCGGGACTGCACAGCTATCTCAACTAAACCGGACATGGCATAAGTTCACAGTTACCGGTTCGCAGTTCACAGTTCAATGCACAGTCAGGGTACGCAATCAGTCATCATTTATAATGAAAGAAATAGAAGTAGTTATAAGGTGAAAAACCATACAGAAGGCGCCATAAAATTGACACGTTTCATGCTGAAATGCCCTTATGCAAAGCTGCACCATCTCCGTATTTCTGCTCACATCCAGTTTTCTTGTATTCAAAACTCCTTTTTTAATTACTGTGAACCGGGAACTGTGAACTATTCCAACGGGATTTCCTCATCCTATTCGAGCCTGAAAATCAGTCTTTTTGTCTATTTAGGGTATGTATCTTTTTTATTTTAATGAAATTAATTTTGCAGCAGAGGAACAATGATGAGAGAATCCCGTTTTGAAGAGCAGAGGGAAATAATGGAGCTTCCCGCCCAAGGCATGGAATGGTTCCTGCAAGGGTTGGAAATGTATGTCAGGACAACCAGGTTCTGGATGAGAAGCCTGGAAAACATAAACTCTGCCCGGGAGGCGCGGACTGCTCCCCAAACTGCGTTCAGAAGCCTGCCGGATTTCCCCGGATTCATTTCATGGGAGAAAGCGATCGGGAATTGGCAGCGTTTGGGCGGTATTGCCATGGTCAGGGATCCCATCCTCCGCCCTGGAAGAATGGGCGCGGTTCGCCCGGAACTGGGCGGAAGAATACGCCGGATCGGGACGGGTGACTTTCTGCATATTTTATTCGCCCGAAGGATGAAATTTCCGGCTGTCGTTTTTTAAAGCTGAGCGCAGAAAAAGACGATATTACTGAAAAGACTGTTTTTTTTGGCTGATGAGGATGGAGTAGAAAGAAAAAGCCCGTCGAATGTGCGGCAGCGAAACAGGCGCGTTTCGATCTTCAATTCCAGCGGAGAGGCAAATGATGAAAACTCTGGTCCATTCGACGGGAAGTTATTTGCCGAAAACCGTCCTCCGGAACGAGGAATTAACTCAATTTTCCCGTGAAGCCGTCCGGCTGATCAGCGAGAAGACCGGCGTCCTCGCCCGGCGCGTGGCTTCTGAAGATGAATGCACCTCGGATCTGGCCGTGAAGGCCGCGGTCCGCTGCCTCGAAAAAGCGGGATTCCCGCCGGAAAAAGTTCAGTGCATAATGGTCTCCACATCTTCGCCCGACAGGACTCAGCCCGCCACGGCAACCCGCGTGCAGTTCCTGCTGGGAGCGGTTAACAGTTTTGCCTTTGACATCAATTCCGTGTGCTCCGGCAGCACGTTCGGGATTTCGCTTGCGGACTCCATGATCCGTTCGGGGCAGTGCGGGAACGTCCTCTTTATTGCGTCGGAAGTATACTCGCGCATCCTCAACAAGAATGATTTTTCCACTTACCCGTTCTTCGGGGACGGTGCGGGCGCCGTTCTTTTCCAGGCAGGAGACTCGACTCCGAAAGGGGTCCTGCGTTCCTGTCTCATGACGGATGGAAGCACGCACGATGTAATCTGCGTTCCGGGCGGCGGAACGATGCTGCCCTACGAAAAAGTGGAATCTCAGCGCTCCCTCTATTTCAGAATGAAAGGTGAACGGGTGATGGCCTTCTCCATCGAGAGGGGCCCCGAGGTCATCAGAAAGGTCGCCGAAGAAAGCGGGACGGATCTTGAAGACATCCGCTGTATTCTCTGCCATCAGGCCAATATCAACATCATACGGCGGATATCCGAGGATCTCGGGCTTCCCTTCGCCCGGTTTTTCGTAAACCTTTACAATTACGGGAACACCGCCAGCGCCTCGGTGCTGATCGCCCTGGACGAGGCCATTTCGGCGGGTGCGGTTTCGGAAGGCGATCTCATCATAACAGTTTCTTTCGGAGGAGGGCTGTCCTGGGGGGCTAACCTCATCCGTATTTAGTCCAGGCGTTCGGGGCATGATCGCCTCCTTCGGTTCAGAATTCAGTGCTATCCGGATTGCCGCATGGGCAGGCGGCAGACGGCGATTCTGGACCGGAACAGAGAGGCTCGACAAAAAAGGAGGGGGAAGATGGGAGATACTTTCAAAATTATCGCCAAGGGAATGAAGGATCTTTTCCCCGACATGGGCTCCGGGATCAGCCCGGATACCCGTCTCGGCGAAATTCCTGACTATGATTCCATGGCCGCCGTCAATCTGCAGACGTATCTTGAAGAAACTTTCAAGGTGGCGATTCCGCTCGATCTGCTCGGAGAAGAGCTTACGATCAGGGAGCTGATGGAGTACATCGAGCAGCCGGAAAAGCTGAAGACGGCGGAGGCAAGGTGAAAGATACCGAACGAGAGCTCCGGAAGGAGCGCGATCCCTTCGAGATCGGCACTTCATTGATGGATGTGTACGTCGGGTGGGTTCAGAACGATCCGGCCGGCTTGAACCGGAAGCTGGCGGAACTTGCCGGCAGGTTTCATTCGGCCTGGCTGGAGGAATGGGACCGCTTTTCCGGTTTCATTTACGGAACCGGCGGCGACGGCGAGAGCGGGCAGGGAAAATTCCGGGAGTTTGTCGGAAACTACGGGCAACTGGCCAGGAAATTCCATGGCGTTTTTGTGAATTGGACCCGCGAGTTCACGGCCGGCGCGCCGGGCGTCGACGACAGGACCAGGCTCCGCGCGCTCTTCTGGGCCGACCGTATCCTCCAATCCGTCGCGCCCGCGAATTTCTTCTGGACGAATCCGGGCGCCGTTCAGAAGTTCTTCGAAACCGAGGGGGACAGCCTGCTCCGCGGGCTGGAAAACAGGCTGGCCGATTTGAGAAAAGGCGAGTTCTGGGGGCGGATGGTGGACTCAACCGCTTTCAGAATCGGCGAAAATCTGGCGGCCACCCCCGGATCGGTCGTGTTCCGCAACGAGCTGATGGAGCTGATCCAGTACGAGCCCGCCACCGACGAGACGTATTCCGTTCCGATCGTCTTCATCCAGCCCTGGGTGAACAAGTACTACGTTTTCGATCTCTGCAACGAATCGAGTTTCGTGCGCTACATGACGCGCAACGGCTATACCGTTTTTATCACGAGCTGGAAAAATCCGGACTCGGATATGGCCGGCATCCGGTTTGACGATTACATGCTGAGCGGCGCGCTGAAGGCGGTCGAGGTGGCCGGGGAAATATGCGGCGGCCGGAAAGTGCATGCCGCGGGATACTGCATCGGCGGGACCGTTCTGGCGTCGATGATGGCCTGGGCAAACCGGACTCTCCATGAATCCCGCGTCCCGGTCGTGGACTGGACTCTATTTTCTGCATTGACCGATTTTTCCGAGCCCGGAGAACTGGGCGTATTCATGAGCGAGCCGGCCATCCAGGCGATCGAGGGCCTGATGCAGAAGAAGGGATACCTGGACAAGTTTTTCATCAGCTCGATCTTCCGGCTGCTGGGTTCGGAAAGCCTGATCTGGCGGAATTCCGTCCAGAATTATCTCTATGGGGGGAGGCCTCCGAGGTCTGATATGCTCTTCTGGAACAATGACGGAACCCGCCTGCCGGAGGCCATGTGCTCTTTTTACCTCCGCAAATTATACCTGGAAAATAAACTGGCGGAAAAAGACGGGATCTCGCTGGGGGGAGCGCCCATCGATCTCGGAAAAATCCGGCAGCCGCTGTACGCGGTCGGCGCGCAGCAGGATCACATCTGCCCCTGGAGAGGCACCTTTCTGACCTGCCGTCTTACCCGGTGTCCTGTTCGATACGTACTGACTTCGGAAGGTCACATTACGGGAATAGTGAATCCTCCTTCCGAGAGGTCGCGCAGGAAATACTGGGCCGGGGATTACGCCGGAGAGAATGATGCCGAAACATGGCTCTCCGGCCGGGAAGAGAACAGGGGGTCCTGGTGGACGGACTGGCTGGAGTGGATGCAGGAGAGAAGCCTGCCCAAGACCGCCCCTCCGGCGATGGGCTCTTCGCTGTATCCTGTGCTCGGGAAAAGCCCCGGGAAATATGTCCTGCAGAACGGGACACCGGAGGGAGGATGAGCGGATTTGCGGTGATCTTTCCGGGTCAGGGCGTCCAGCACGTGGGAATGGGCGCCGGGCTCTGCGCTGCATCCGAAAAAGCCCGGAAGGTCTTTTCGGACGCCGGCCGGGCCCTGGGAAGGGACATCGCCGGCCTGTGCCGGGAAGGACCCAAATCGGAGCTCGACAGGACTGTTAATACTCAGATCACGGTGTTCCTCTGCAATATTGCCGCTTACGTCATTTTCCGCGAACTGGCAGGTTCGGATCCGCAGGCCGCGGCGGGACACAGTCTGGGAGAGTATGCGGCGATTTTCGCCGCCGGCGCCCTCGGCGCGGAGGATCTCGCGGTTGTCGTCAGGGACCGCGGAGAAAGGCACGAAAGGGCTTTTCCTTCGGGTGCCGGAAAGATGGCGGCGATCATCGGCCTTGAGGAAGTAATCATTGCCCGCCTGTGCGCGGAGGCGTCATCGGCGGCGGAGATAGTGGAAATGGCGAACCTCAACGCGGTCAACCAGACGGTCGTGTCCGGTCACGCGCCGGCGGTGGACCGGGTGCTCGAAGCCGCCGTGCAGGCGGGGGCGAAAAAAATCGCCGTCCTGCCGATCAGTGTTCCCTGTCATTCCAGTCTTATGGAGGAAGCCGCGCGCCTCTTCCGGGAGGATCTCGATCGCGTTTCGTTCCGCGACTTCCGCATACCGGTGATTCCCAATTGCGATCCGGGCGCCCGCTACTCTCCGGAAACGGCAAAAAACCTCCTCTGGAAACAGATCGTCTCGCCCGTCAGGTGGCACGAAACCGTACGTCGCATGGCCGACATGGGCATCGATACAATCGTGGAGATAGGTCCGAAGAAGGTGTTATCCGGTCTTATTCCCGCCATCGATAAACGCGTCCGGCCGCTGTACGGCGGCAATGACGCAGCCTCTCTTGAAAAGTGCGCGGAAGCCGTCAGGGGCTCAGTTTAGCAGGTTTTTGAAAAACTCTTGTTTGGCTGCTCAATTCTGTCATACCCGCCCTTCGAATTCCTCAGGGTAAACTCCGGCGGGTATCCGGACGCCGTCCCCGCGGAAGCGGGGAACCAAGACAAAAAACCGGATTCCCGCTCCCCGATTAAATACTTAGGGGACAGGTTTCGCGGGAATGACGATTTTAAGCTCCGAAATAGTTTTTCAACAACGTTAGATTTCCGAGTCCCGAGTTTCGGATATTCTCATCCGGACTTCAGCTTTTTCTGGACGTCTTGACCAGAAAGGGGGTGATCAGCTGCTTGACGTCCCTGCTCTTGCATCTGGGACAGGCGGTCCGGCTTTTTTCGTGCTGGGATATGCTCTGGACAACGGTAAACTTCTTTTTGCAGGATTCGCAACGGTAATCATAAGTCGGCATGGATTCCTCCTGTGAGAGTAAATCAGTTCATCCTGAAAAAAACATCCGGCTCTGAATCCCAATTTTAATTCGGTCGGGAGGCATTTCGCAACTTCAAAGTTGACGCGAGGCGAATTTTTCGGTCGAACGGTGCCTGATTTCTCTTCCGTTGACACTCCCCGCGGAATGCTGGTATGGAATCGGGGACCAGGGAGGACAATACATGGGAAAGAGAAAAGGATGTCTCCTCGCATCGCTGCTTTGCCTTGCGCTGCTGGCGGCATGCGGCTGCGCGGAAATGAAGGACTTCCGCCCGGGGAGCGGGTCCTCGGGCGATGGAGCCGGCTCCGGCTTACCGGGTTTCGAGCCGGACGATGTAATGGCGACAAGCAACGGGGAAGAGTGGCAGGCTGCCAAGATCCTGGCCTCCGCCGGGACCGGCGGCAGGGAGATGCACCATGTCCTTTTCGCGGACGGAGAGGAAGCCTGGGTTGCCCGTGAATACGTGATCAGGTCCTTCCGGCCTGTCCGGCAAAATGAGCTCACAGTGGGGCAGAGGGTGCTCTTTACCATTGAAGATCCGGAGGAGTGGCCGGACCGCTCCATCCGTTACGCGTATTTTTCCAAAGGAAAGATTACGGGCCTCGGAAAGGGCAAAGGGCCCGTATCCGTCAATTCATATGAAGTCGAATGGGATAAACAGGTGCTTATCTGGTAGCCGGGGCTTGAAAAGGCGGCAGAGTTCCGCCCCGGTGGAAAGACCGGACGCAGGAGGGGGCGATGAAAAGAGCGCTGCTGGTGATAGACGTGCAGAACGAGTATTTCACGGGCAGGATGAAAATAACCCATCCGCCGGGAAGCCTGAACAATATCCTGATGCTGATCGACGGCGCGCGCAGCAAAGGCGTTCCGGTCGTCGTCATCAGGCATACGGTTCCGCAGGAAAATGCGTTGTTCTTCAGAAAGGGAACGGAAGGGTGGAATCTTCATCCGGAAATCGCCGCCCGCCCGTACGACCATCTTGTCGAAAAGAATCTCCCCGGGAGCTTTACCGGCACCGACCTGGAGCTCTGGCTGCGCGGCCGGAGCATCGACACAGTCGCCATCAGCGGATACATGACCCAGATGTGCTGCGACACCACGGCCCGGCAGGCGTATCACCTGGGTTTCGCGGTGGAGTTCGTTTCGGACGCCACCGGCACGCTTTCGGTTTCGAATGCGGCGGGCCGCGTCACGGACGAAGAACTGCATCGCGCGATCCTGGTAACCCAAGCCATGCGCTTTGCAAAGGTGCTGACCGCCGGAGAATGGATGGATAGCGTTTCCTGACGGACTATTTTTTATTGAAGCCGATACGGCCTTCGTTGCGGAAGGGAATGTCTGCGGCGCCCAGGAAGGTTTTGACGTGCGCCTTCCCTTCCAGCTTGTACGGCGCCTCTTTGCCGGAGAAGATGAGTTTCAGATGGGGAATGACATCCCCGTAGGATACAACTATCGGCACGCTCACCCTGGCTGCGGAGGACTTTTCAATGCGCAGCTCCTCGACTGTCCGCCCCCGGCCTGCATCCTTTTCATCGAGCTGAAAGGAAAATTCGAGCGATTTCAATTCCAGGGCAAAGCGGTTTGGATTCCGGACATCCAATCCGAGCACGATCTTGAGATCGGTCAGGGAAACCTGTTCGACCGCGATCTCCCTGATCTCAATGACCGGTTTCTCGATCATCCGCCCCAGGCATGATACCGTGCCTAACAGAATCAACGAGAGCACAATAACGAAAAATCCGGATATCAGCCCGTCTTTCATTGACCAACCCTGAAATTCCAAATTACAGATCCCAAATCACAAACAAATTCCAATTTCAAAATTTGAATCACGAAAACCAGCAGTCGTGATGTCCCCCCGAAAAAGAGGACACACAGTTAAGCTGCTTGGGTTGACATATGAGCCAAAAAGTCGATCGGCTGTGCCTGATTCGAATTTGGGATTTCGGATTTGGAGCTTGTTTGGGATTTGGTGCTTTAGGTTTGGGATTCGCATTTCGCGGCTCCGGTAATCAGTCAATAAATACTTCCATCACCGCTTCGGCCATCAGCTTATACCCCGCCTCGGTCGGATGCACCATATCATACTGGACAAGGCGGCCGAACTGCACGCCCCCGCTTATCTTCTCTCTCCAGTATTTGTGAACGGCCGCCAGCGGCAACGAGTATTCTTCCGCGAGCCTTTCCAGTTTGCCGTAATACTGATCGATGAAACGGTCTTCGCGCTCGTCATTCAGGCAGACGGAAGTGAGAAGTATCATGTCGGCGCGGGAAGACGAACGGACCCTGTCGATCATGGACCGAACGTTGCTTTCGAATTCCGGCGGCGGATAGCCGGCGAAAGCGTCGTTGAGCGCGAACTGGATCAGCACGCAATCGGGGTTCCGGGAAATAACGTCGTATTCTATCCTGTGCATGCCGCCTTCCGCGGTATCCCCGGGGATGCCTGCATTGATGATGCTGAATTTAGCGCCGGGATACTGCGCCGCAATCATGTCCCGCAGATATCCGAGATATCCCCTGCTTACCATCCAGCCGTATGTGAGGGAGTCTCCGATTGCGGCTATCCTGACCGCTTCGCCCGCTTTCAATTTTTTTATTGTCGACATCGGCTTCATTTTCTCACCCGAGCTGCCGATACTATTTAGGTGAAATTCACGCCGCGGTCAAGCGATAAGAGAACAGGGGAAAGGAGTTGCATTCTTGAGTTGATTCGGATACAAAGCACAGGAGTGTTTTTCCCGAAACGTTTTTCAAACTGAGGAGGAGACTATGGCGAAGACGAAGAAGGGTGATAAGTTCACGTGCGACGTTTGCGGTCTCGTCGTAACAGTCGATGAGGCGTGCGGCTGTGCAACCGAAGAGATCCTCTGCTGCGACGTTCCGATGTTGAAGGGAAAAGCCGCTGCGAACAAGGCGAAGAAGAATGCCGCGAAAAAGGCCCCGGCGAAAAAAGCCGCCCGGAAGCCGGCAAAGAAAGTCACGGCGAAAAAGACCGTGAAGAAAGCCGCCGCAAAGAAAGCGCCGGCGAAGAAGACGAAAAAGGCTCCGGCAAAAAAGACGAAGAAAGCTCCGGCGAAGAAAGCCGTGAAGAAGACGCCGGCGAAGAATACCGCCAGGAAAAAAGCGAAGAAGACTGCCGCCGGGAAGCGCTGATCGAAGCAGCGATAAACTAAGAAAGGCCCCGATAAAAACGGGGCCTTTCTTAGTTTTTACGCGATAATGTCGATAAGAGCCTGCGCCGTTTCTTCTTCCGCGCGGATGACTTCGAGATTGGCGGTGTAATAATGCTCCGTCGTGATGAGGTCGACCAGTTCTTCCGCGATATTCACGTTGGAAGATTCCCTCTCCGGCGCCGATCCTTCCGCCGGCAGGATCATGCCGGGCGTGTCGGCAGTGTAAATGGAAACCTCGACTCCGGCGGGGCGGGTCTCTGAAAATTCCGCGCGGGATCTCTTGAAATTGTCGGTGTTCACGTTGGCGACGTTGTTGGCGGTCACGTCGAGCTTCTTGTCAAGGGCCCGCAAACCGGTCAGGGCGATATTCACGGACATTGCCGTCCTCCTTCAGAATACTCTACCCCATCAATCTTATCGTCATCTTCAGGAAAAAACTTTAATCAGGTGATGAGGAGAAGGAGGAGATATTTTATTATAGCCTCATTCACCGCACAAAAGATCGAAGTTGAGAAGATGAGAAACTGAGAAATCAGGAGTTTTATCTTTTCAGTTCAGGAAGTCACCTGTCCCCGCAACTTCGCATCCTCGTTGTTGGGCTTAAGGCTTACTGCAAGGATGTCATGGTTCGACAAGCCTGTCCTGAGCCAGCCGAAGGAGCCTGTCCTGAGCTTGCCGAAGGGTCGAAGGACTCACCATGACAAGCCCCCTATCTTCGCAACTTTGCAACCTCGCATCTTCGGTTCCCACCCTTCCACCCTCTCACCTTCTATCTTCCGGGCGGGCTCACTGCATCGAGGAGATTTCTTCCAGCTTCCGTTCCAGGCGCTTGGGGGATACGGGATACAGGGTGCGGATCTTGGGGGCGAAGACGGAAATGCGGTATTCCTGGAGCATCCATCGGAATTCCTCGATCGCCTTGACTTTGTCGGAAGAGGATGCAGGGTCGACGCTGCCGGCGATCGCTTCGCAGCGCTCCTCGAAAGTCTTCACGGCGACGTTCTTGATCCGATCCTTTTCCAGATGAAGCAGGCCCCGCTCGGCTCTTTCCAGCAGGGCCGACATATACACGGGGAGGCGCCGCAGGCGTTCCCGCGTATAGCGGAGCGCAAAATCGCGCGGTACAAGGAGATCCAATTCGCTGCGGATATCTGCAAGGAATGAAGAGACCGTGCGGATGGAACGGTTCGCGTCCTCCAGAGTCCTCAGACGGGTCCGGGCGTCGTGATAGGATTTGAGAACCGGCCGCACCCCGTTCAGAACTTCCTGGCCGCAGGGGAGGATCTTCGGCGCAGCCGCCTGCGCGTGCCGTTCAAAATCGGATTTTCGGCGAACGGGCGCATCGAAGAGCTCCCGCAGCATGCGCTCGTACAGGAATCGCTCGAGCTCTTTTTCTCCCCCGAAATACAATGCCCACTGTTTCATCTCGGAAGGCAAAGAGGCGTTTTTTCTGAGATGGGTAAGCTCTTTTTTGAACCTGGCGGAAAAGAGCGCGACCACGCCTTTCCGGTGGGCCGCTTCCGCTTCCTGCCTTTGCCGGAAAAGGCGGATATCGACCGAGTTCCCGTTTTCAACCAGCGCGGGGAATGCAAATCCGTGCGGGTCGTCCTCCGTTCCCAGAAGGATAGCCTGCGGCAGATCCTGGAAATCCCATGAAGCAAGTCCGCTTCTCTCCCAATCGCGGCGGGCCTTTTCGAAATATTCATCTTCGGCGGAATCCGACGTGTTTTTCTGGAGGTCCGCCAGGTTTCTGCCGGACTGCAATTCCTTCCCGCCTGCGGTCACGGAGTAGCGCATTTTCAGATGCTCCGGGAGACCTTCGGGATTCCAGGCCGAAGCCGGGATCGCGACGCCGAATCTCTCGCGGATAAACTCGCCGAGAACCGTTAAGAGCGGACCCCTCCTCGGCATTTCGTCCAGTATGGTCTCCACCGTGCCCGGCACGGGAATCAGGGCTTTCCTGTAATGCTTGGGGAGGCCCTTGATCAGGCAGGTGATCTTTTCCGCCAGCAGACCCGGCACGAGCCAATCCGCGGCTTCGGCGCGGACGGACGGGAGCGCCGGGAGGGGGATTTTCACCGTCACTCCGTCTTCGGGCTTCCCGGGCTGAAAGCTGTATTGCAGGGGCAGCCGCAGCCTGCCGGAATAGAAGTGATCCGGGTATTCGCGGAGGCTCTCCTCCCCCGGGGTATAGCACATGATATCCCCGGGCTTCATCCGGAGAAAACCGTCTCCCCCTTCGGCGCGGATCAGTTTCTCCAGGGTGCGGAGATCGAAGACGGGTCCGGAGACCGCATCGAGCCGCTTCCGGTAAAATTCGGCCAGCTCGTCCTTGCTCACAAGGAGGTCGCGCCGCCTGAGTTTCTCCTCGGTCCGCGATATGTCCTCGATCAGCCTCATGTTGTGCTCAAGGAAAGAGGGTGCTTTTTCGACATCGGCTTCGACCAGGGCGCTTCGGATAAAAATTGCGGCTGCCTGTTCGGGATCGATGCGTCCGAATGAAACTTTCCTGCCCGGAACGATTATCAGGCCGAACAGGGAAACCTGTTCCCGCGCGACGACTTCGCCGCGCCCGCGGTCCCAGTGCGGATCGGAACAGGAATATCGGCACAGACCTTCCGCCAGGGGCTCGATCCAGGCGCTGTCGATATTCGCCGCCGTCCTCGCGTATATTCTCGTGGTCTCCACCATCTCGGCGGCCATGATCCAGTTCCCGCCCCGGTTGAACAGGCCCGAGCCGGGGAAGATCATCACTTTCCTGCCCTTCGCCGCCTGATAAAAATTCTTTTCCTTTTTTACGGCGATATTGGAAAGGCTCCCGCTCAGAATCGAGCGGTGTATGCCTTCCCGCTGGTCGTAGTAGTCGTCCTCCGTCCCGGCCTTCGCGGATATACCCGATTCATCGAGAATATCCCGGATCTGGTCGTGCACTTCGATCCACTCCCTCATCCGGGTGAACGAAAGCAGGTGTTCTCTGCAGAACTTTCGCATCCGGCTTTGGGTGCGGAGCGCCTCCATGGCGCCGTGATACCGGTTCCAGATATTCAGCAGAGTAAGGAAATCGGAAGAAGTGTCCTTGAAAGGCTCATGCGCCCGCTTCGCTTCATCCATCCTTTCCGGCGGCCATTCCCTCGGATCCATGATGCTCAAGGCGGCGGCGATAATCAGGACATTACCCAGGCATCCTTCCGCGGACGCCTCCAGAAGCATGCGGGAGACGCGGGGATCAATCGGGAGCCTGGCCATGATCCGCCCCCTGTCCGTCAGCTCCCAGGCGGTTTCCCCTTCTTTCCGGTGGATCGCGCCGAGCTCATTCAGGAGGTCGAACCCGTCGCGGATGCTGCGCGCCTCCGGAGGATCGATGAACGGAAAGGACTCCGCATCGGAAATTCCAAGGGAGAGCATGCGCAAAATCACTTCTGCCAGATTGGAGCGAAGGATCTCGGGCGAAGTGAAGAGGGGGCGCTGGTTGAAGTTTTCCTCGGAATAGAGCCGGATGCAGACGCCGTTCTCGATTCGGCCGCAGCGCCCCTTCCTCTGGTCGGCGCTGCTGCGGGAGATCTCTGCAATCGGGAGGCCGAAGGTCCTTGTCCTCGGGACGTAGCGCGATATGCGGGCGATCCCCGTGTCGACGACGTAGCGGATCCCGGGAATGGTGATGGAGGTCTCCGCTATATTCGTCGCCACAATGATCTTCCGCTTCGGCGAAGAAAGAAAAATCTGCCGCTGAGCGGATTGAGTAAGCCGGGAGAAGAGGGGAAGGACTGTCTCCTTCTTGCCTCCGCTTCCCTCGAGCCGCTCGCAGGTCTCGCGGATGTCGCGCTCGGTCGGCATGAAAACCAGAACGTCGCCGGAGGCGGATTCTTCGCGAATGCGGTTGATTTCGTTCACGGCTGCGTCGATGAACGTGAAATCCCCCGCCTCTTCGAGTCCCGGATCGAGCGGCGAATATCGGACCTCAACCGGGTACATCCTTCCCGATACATCGATCACGGGCGCCCGGCCGAAGGCGCGGGAAAACTTTTTTGCATCGATCGTGGCCGAGGTAATCACCACCTTCAGGTCTTTGCGCCTCCGGAGGAGATTCCTGAGCAGGCCGAGGATGAGGTCGATATTAAGGCTGCGCTCGTGGGCCTCGTCGATGATAATCGTGTCGTAAAGCCGGAGGAGGGGATCGCCCTGGATCTCCGCCAGGAGGATGCCGTCCGTCATCAGCTTGATAAAGGCGCCGCTGCCCACTTTTTCTTCAAATCTGATCTTGTATCCGACAGACCTCCCTATCGGCTCACCGAGTTCTTCCGCGATGCGGTTCGCGACCGCGACCGCGGCGATGCGCCGCGGCTGGGTGTGACCGATCAGTCCCGAGGCGCCGCGGCCCGCTTCCAGACACATTTTGGGAATCTGTGTCGATTTTCCGGAGCCGGTCTGGCCGGTTACGATCGTTACCGGATTCTTTCTGATCGAAGCGGTTATATCCCGTTTTTCCGCCGTTATGGGAAGGTTGTCCGGGTACTGAAACCGGGGGACTGCTTCCCGCCTCCTTTCCCTCTGCCTCCGGGACCGTTCCAGCCGCTCGCCGGCTGCGGCATAAAGGCTCAGCAGCTTCTCTGCGGGGATTCCCCTGGCTTTTTCCCTGTCAAGGCGCTCGAGCACGCCGGAGAGATGTATCCGGTCGGAGGCCATTATTTCCGGCATGGATTTCCGGATCTTCCGGCGGATTTCTTCCAGGTTGATTCTTGTTCTCTTACCTTCCATTTACCATACGATGTAACAATATTTAGCACACACCCTTACTAAACGGACCATAAAGTGTAACATGGCGCAGTTACTTTTTAAGAAGCGTTTTAAGAATGGTCTTCAGGTCGTCGATCCGGTTCTGCTCCGCGGTTTCCTTAAGCAGATCCTGTACTTCTTCGTCCAGAACAGCAAGGATAGCGGGATCAATCAGGAGCCTTCTCGCAAGGATCCGTTTCGAGGGCGGCAGGTCCTCGCCGTCGGACCGGCCGAGCAGTTGATCCGTTGTCATGACCCCTGCTTCGATAAGTTTTAACAGGTAATAAGGGGTGAGTTTTCTCTTGCCGTGCATCAATTCGGTCAGGCGGTTCTTGGAGAATCCGATATTGCGGGCGAGTTCGCTCAACCTCCTTTCCCTGCGATAGCGCAGGAGGGCGGATTGTACGATGGGAAGTAACTCCATGAAATCAGCATTTTCGCTCAATTCCAACTTCACCTTTCCTGACGGCTGAGGATAATATCCATACCTTGCCGCCGGGTGTCAAGAACTTTCCTTTTGCCATTTCCAGACCCCTCAAAATACCATAAAGTGGTAATCTAATGGCTTTACAGATACCACGATATGGTATAAGATTCGGTGCCATTAAGCTTAGCAGCGTCTAATCCTCAAGCTTAGACGTTAGCCAAGGCATGAGTCAAAAAGGAGGCTGTATGTCAAACGAGGTAAAGCACAGGGTAGCGCCCATTATCGGAACGGAATTCGATGTGGCAGGCACCACTTACATTGTGACCTCATCGGATGCGAAGAGGCTTCTGGCCCGGCCGAAAATGGAGCGCGGAAAAATGATCAAGCCGGAGCATGCAGCAGGAGCCGCGTCTATTTTTGAGCCGGAGGACTGGGCTGATGAGTATACGGACGGCCGCCAGTTCCTGGATCCGGAACCGGAAGATTGGGGGTGGAGAAATGGCAAGTAAAGAACAGTATGAAAAAGAAATCCATCTTGCTGCGGCAAGAAAGGGTTTCAAGCTGGTCGATCCGCATCAGCATACCCCCCCTGTTGTAAAACCGGAGGTCCGCAAAGAGGAGGACATGTCCTGCCCTATCCGTTTTGCCGGAAAGGGATTTCTCGGAAAAAAAATCGTCGTGCACGTGCCGAAGAGGTACTGCACGGACGGCGCGATAAACAACCAGGCGAAGGAACGTCTGGCCCGGGAGGGGTACTACGGGTTTGCGGAAAGGAGCAAGGAGATCTACGACTGCGAGCTGGTCTTCAAGGCCAATTCCAAGGAACAGTGGCTGATCGAGATATCGGAGTGAAAGCTCCAGCCCCCGCACAGGGGGCTTTTTTTTGCCCTGCGGTCGCCTCGGTAGCTTGTGTCCTGGAATTCATTGGCGGGTGACTTTTTACTTTTCACCTTAACTTTACTGAAATGGGTTCATTACTATTTTTATGTACCCGTCTTCTTTCTTCTGAAATTTCCGGTACGCCTCCGGAGCATCGTCCAGCCGCATCCGGTGGCTGATGATGAATGACGGATCGATTTCGCCCCGGCTGATCCTTTCAAGCAGCAGCGCCATGTATTTCTGGACGTGAGTCTGCCCCATTCGGAAGGTAAGCCCCTTGGCGAAGGCCGCCCCCATCGGGACCTTGTCTATAAACCCGCTGTAGACGCCGGGAATCGATATTACCCCTCCCTTGCGGCAGGCCTGTATAGCTTCCCTCAGCACGTGCGGCCTGTCGGATTCCAACATCAGCGCCTGCTTAGTACGGTCGTAAAGGGCGGCTATACCGGGCTCGTGGGCTTCCATCCCGACCGCGTCGATGCAGGCGTCCGGACCCCTCCCTCCTGTCATCAGCTTGAGAGTTTCGACGACGTCGTCCGTTTTGTCGTACGATACGGTTTCGGCGCCTCCCGCACGGGCCAGGTCGAGCCGCGCCTCCTCCCGGTCTATGGCGATGACGCGCTCCGCCCCGAGGAGAAACGCGCTCCGGATCGCAAATTGTCCGACCGGCCCGCATCCCCAGACGGCGATTACGTCCCCCGGGCTGATGCTGCAGTTTTCAGCAGCCATGTATCCCGTCGGGAAGATGTCGGAAAGGAACAGGACCTTCTCGTCGGGGATTTCAGAAGGCACCTTGATCGGACCGGAGTCGGCGTAGGGCACTCGCACATATTGCGCCTGCCCTCCGGCGTATCCTCCGTACAGGTGCGAATAACCGTACAATCCCGCCCCTGAGAAGCCGTACATCGCTTCCGCCATCCATGCATTGGGGTTGGAGTTGTCGCACAGGGACCACAGTTCGCGCCGGCAGTAGAAGCACTGCCCGCACGAAATGGTGAAAGGCACTACGACCCGGTCTCCAGTTTTTATGTTCTTTAATTCGTTTCCGGTCCCGACCACTTCGCCCATGAATTCGTGCCCGAGGATATCGCCTTTTTTCAACGTAGGGATGAAGCCGTCATACAGGTGCAGGTCGGAACCGCAGATCGCGGTCAGAGTTACCCGGACCACGGCGTCCCTGGGATTGAGAACATCCGGCTCAGGGACATTTTCCACCCGGACGTCATGTTTTCCGTACCAGCAAACAGCTTTCATATTCTCCTCCGTTTTGGTTATCCTTTCGGCTGTCCTTCCGTGGTGGGAATCTCGCCCGTTTCCATGTACTGCTTGAAATGCCGCAAACCCTCGAGAACGGCCGAAGAAGGGGACCTGCCCAGAAGCCTGGCAAAGGCCGCGCCGACCGGGCCGGCAGGCGGTCTGTATTCGAAGGAAACATTTATTTCGGTGCCCCGGTTTCCGGGGGCGGACCGGAAGAGGACCGATCCCTCCGTTTCCACCTGAGATCCCTCGACGGATCTCCAGGCGATTTCTTCCCCTTCCTTTTCCGCCGTAATCACGGCATCCCATTCCAGCCGCATCCCGGCGGGGCCTTTTGCAATCCAGTGGGACCGGGCGGGATTTATCACCTTCACCGATTCCAGGTGGTCGATAAAGCAGGGCAGCGATTCCAGGTTGCGCCAGACGCTGTACAGCTCCTGCGCGGGACGGTCTATGGTTACCGACCTCTCCACCTTTATGCTGTTTAATTTCAGGAGTGGTCTCATTTCGACCCCGCGCATCCGGAACCTGCTGGAGCCCTTTGCAACCAGCATTCCGATTCCCAGTCCCGCCAGCGCTATCGCCGGGAGCGGATTATTCTTGAGCTGCTTCACAACGCCCCTGATGACATTTCCTTGTTCGATTGCCATGGCCTTTCCTCCTGTCTGATGTATATGACAGGATCGGATGCCTTATGGTATTGCGGATTCTCTGATTTTGCGATTCGCCCGAGATGAAAAAGAAGAGCGAAGAGCTAAGTGGTGAAGAGTGAAAAGAGAAAAGGGTAGGGTTCCGGAACAGGTAATTTGCGCGAAACTACCGGCGCCGGCCTGAGTGCGAAGCGGCCTGCTCGGAGAGAAATCCGGCCGCGGCGGCCATGGATTCGCCCCAGGAAGGCAGGGTATCGAAGCGCTTTCGAGCGGCAAGACTGAGGGCAAGCAGTTTCTCTCTGTCCGGCAGGAGCTTCCTGATGCGTTCGGCAAGGGCGGATGAGTCTCCCGCCTTAACAATGAATCCATCAACTTCGTCGGCTATCGTTTCCGCGGGAGCCCCGAAATCGGCAGCTATGGAAGGAACCCCGAAGGCCCCCGCCTCGCCATAGACTATGCCGAAGCCCTCCAGCTCCGAGGGGACGGCGAGGAGATGGCTGTTCGCGTACAGGCCGGCCAGGGCCCCGTCGTCAACCCGCCCGGCGAAGCGGATCCTCCCGCCCAGCCCCGACCTGCTGATCATTGTCTTCAATTTCGAGGTGTAGGAAGGCATCAGGGAATAATCTCCCGCGACCGTAAGGATCCATGCTTCCTCCCGCAGTTGGTGCAGGGCCGATACGAGAACGTGCAGTCCCTTTCGGGGGATTACGTTCCCGACAAAAAGGATCCGGAATGTTTCCTGTTTCAAGCAGCGGATTTTTATTTCTTCCGGAGAAACCGCCGTTCCGAAGCGGTCCGATCCAGGCCGGGCGACAACGGACGGTTTCATTATTCCGATATTCTCGACGGAGGCCCTGGTAGCCGGGCTGTTGAAAATGAATCCGTCGACCGAACGGAGATAGAATCGTTCCGCCGGGACTGCCGCCGGCCTTACCCAGAAGGGGAGGGATTCGCCGGAACGGAGGTGATGGACAATGGAGATGACGGGAAAAGATTCGGCGTGGCGGATTGCCGCATTGAGGAGAAAAAGGGAAGGATGGGCGAGCTCATCCTGCAGGAGAAGATCAAACGGTGAGTTGACAATGTATCTGATCAGGCCCCGGTCGAGGTTCGCTGCGACAGAGCGCCAGCCTCCCCAGGGCAGGCTTATCGTTTCGACCTCATCGCCCCGCCCGCGCAGGCGCTCCACGAGCATCCGGTCGTAAAGGAAGCCGCCGGACGTATATTGAAGATCACCGCAGATCAGAAGTCCGATCCGCAATACGCTCCTCCGTATACGAGCTCCAGACCGAAGGGTTCTCCCGGACCTCAACGGTGATGCATTGAATGCCGGGCGCCGGGATCAGTCGCAAAAGCTCCCGGCAGAAAAAGCGCGCCAGCGCCTCCATGGTCGGGGTTCCGATGAATTCCGGGAAATCGTTCAGGTTTCTGTCCCGGTAGGGGCTGAGCACTTCTCCGAGGATTTTTTCGACGTCTCTGACATCGGCCAGGAATCCGTCTCCGTTCAGGGTGTCCCCTTCCAGGCGTACCGCAATCCGGTACCGGTGCCGGTGCGGGCGGTCACTCCCGCATGCGCCGCCGGCGCCGAGGTGGTGCCATGCGCTGAACCCCTTGCTGATCCCGATGGTGAACATTTATTCCTCTCAGTAAATCGTAAGGAGTAAGGAGTGAGGCGTAAGGTGATAAAATCCAGAATTACATTCCTGAAAAAAACGGTTTTCTACACCTTACGACTGACGCCTTACGCTTCACGCCTCAGTAGTCCAGTAATATCTGAAGCACGTCTTTTTGCCCTTCATTGCACAGCCGGTACGCCTCGGCGGCCTTTTCGAACGGAAAGCGGTGCGTGATAATCCCGGGCGGGCCGCCGCGCGTCAGGAGCTTCTCCGCCGTTTCGAGCCTGCGGCGCCTTGTCCAGCGCGCCGACTGCTCCGGGGGAATTCGGCTCACCTGACTGCTCGTTATCCGGATATTTCCGCGATGGAAAAATCCGCCGAGATTGACTTCCGCGGAGCGGTTTCCATACCACGAGCCCACTATGATTCTGCTTCCGTAGGCCGCCGTCCGGATGGCGCTGTCCAGGGCGGCGGGATCGCCCGAGAGTTCGAAAATCAGGTCAAAATCGGAGCGAAACCTCTCAAGAGCGCCGGGGGAAAAAGGGTCCTCGCTTTCCGTCGCTCCCATTTCCCGGGATTTTTTTCGCCGCTGCGGATGCGGGTCGAATGTGACCAGTTCGGAGACAAGCATTCCGGACAGGAGGTCGGTCACAAGGAGCCCGATAACCCCCTGGCCGAAGACCGCCGCTTTTTCGCCCGCCATGGGCCGGCCGTCCCTGAGGAGGTGAACCGCGGTTTCCATCGCCGGCAGGAGAGCCATTGACGCCGGAGCCGTCCCGGCCGGCAGAATCAGGAGCTGTTCCGGTTCCGCGAAGAAAAGGTCCTCGTGCGGGTGAAACGAAAAAACCTTTTTCCCTTCCCATTCCCCCATTTCAGCAGGCGCCCGCAGTACCTCGCCCACCATGGCGTAACCGTATTTGAAAGGGAAAGAGAAGGTTCCATCCGCCAGGGAGGGAATCGTCTCGTCCCTGCGCATTCCAGAGGGGGCCAGTCCCGTCAGGACAAGCATCTCCGTACCCGCGCTGACGGCCGAATGAAGCGCGCGCACCAGCAACCTTCCCGGACCGGTCAATTCCTCTTCCCGGATTTCGACCTTTCCCGGGGCTGCAAAATATAATGATCTGCGTTTCATTTCAGTCTCAAGTCTCTCAGGTCTCAGGTCTCAAGTTCGTAAAGTATTCTTGCCGGCAAAAGCAGGTCTAATAACTTGAAACTTGAAACCTGAGACTTGAGACTTTGCTAATCCCAGTCGGGTTCCCCGCGGAGAACGACGTCGGTCCCCAGTTTCTGGCAGGAGACGTTCTTCAGCCGGGGCAGGCGGGGAGCGATCTGATCGAGGGGACGGTCGAGCGCCCGGTAGCCGCCCAGAAAAAGGGGCGCGATGGTAATGACGAACTGGTCCACGAATCGGGTGGCCAGGAAACTCGTGATAACCTGGGCGCCGCCCTCGACCAGGATGGAGCGAACGCCCATATCGCCCATTCTTTTCATGAAAGTATCCAGATCGACGCCTCCTCCCGGGCAGGAGGGCAGCAGGAACACCCTCACCCCCGCTTTTTCCAGCATCTGCCGTCGGCTTCCGTCGGCTTCCCTCGCTGCTGCTATCCAGGGTTTTACTCCGTTGGCGAGCATTCTGGAATAAAAGGGGAAGCGAAGGCGGCTGTCGAGGACGATGGGCTGCGGATTCTTGCCGCTGACGAGCCTGACATCCAGCGCGGGATCGTCCGAGAGCACGGTTCCGATTCCCACCAGAATCGAATCGTGGATCGACCTCAGGGCATGGGTCATGATCCGGGATGTGTCGCCGCTGATGGCGAGGGGGCGTCCGGCCCGCGCGGATATGCTGCCGTCGATGCTCTGGGCGTAGCTGATTGTCACGGCCGGCCGGTTCGTTCCCGGATTCCGGGACAGCTTCGTGGATACATGCTCCACCAGAACCGAGCCCCCGCCGGGGATGGAATCCATACTGTACACTGACGTGCTGGTCATGTTCTCCGCTCCTGATCTAAGGTTCAAAGTTCAGGGTTCAGAGTTCTGGGTGAACCAAGATTTGCCTGGATTGTAAAATCCTTATGAAGATCGGAAATGCTGTGCTTCTGAAGTTTCGGACAGCCCATCGGTCCAGGGTTGAGGCCGGATTTTTTTCAACTCCGGACTCGGAACTCTGAACTCTGAACTAAAAAAGACGGGGTGTTTATCCGGCACTGCCGGGTACTTTCAGCGTACTGCAAGTGGGTCGGGCAGTCCAGAAGTAAATTGGTTTTAACGGTGATTATTTCCAGCGGGAGCTTCTGCCGTCCTGCGGAGGAGGTTCTATTTTGAGAGATTTTATTTTCCTGTACAGAGTACTCGCGTCTATTCCCAGGTCGCGGGCCGCTCTACCGCGGTTTCCGCGGCAGCGTTCGAGCGCTTCCGTAATGAGCTGCTTCTCGACGGACTGGATCGTCCCGTGGCCCGGGCCGGCGGAAGACAGAGAAGCCGCGGCGGGCCGCAATTCGGGCGGGAGGTGGCGCAGTTCAATTTCATCGCCCGTGCAGAGAACAAATGCCTGCTCGATTATATTTTCAAGTTCCCGGACGTTTCCCGGGTAATCGTATTCCATCAATTGAGCCGCGACCTCACCGGCTACTCCCGTGATGTTCTTTTCCTGGAGCCTGTTGAACCTGGAGATGAGGTGCTCCAGCAGGAGCGGGATGTCCTCCCTTCTTTCCCGGAGAGCGGGAAGCTTCAGGTGAACCACTCTTATTCTGTAAAACAGATCCTCCCGGAAGCGGCCCGACTGGACGAGCGCCATAAGATCCTGATTCGCCGCCGCAATGACCCGCACATCGACTTTGACGGGCCTTACGGAGCCCAGCGGTTCAATTGTCCTTTCCTGGAGCACTCTGAGGAGGCGGACCTGCATGGCTGGAGAGATGTCTCCTATTTCGTCCAGAAAGACCGTGCCGCCGTCCGCAAGAGTGAAGCGGCCCGGCTTGTCCCGCTTGGCGTCGGTAAAGGCGCCCGCCTCATATCCGAAGAGTTCGCTTTCAAGCAGGGAATCCGGAAGCGCGGCGCAGTTCATCGCGACAAAACGCTTTTTTCTTCGCGGCGAAAGATTGTGAATCGCCCGGGCGAAAAGCTCTTTTCCCGTTCCGCTCGCGCCTTCGATGAGCACAGTGCTGTTGCTTTCGGCGATTTGCGGCAGGATGCTGAACAGCCTCCTCATTGCAGGGCTCCGCCCGATAATATCCTGGAAAGTATAGCGGGACGCCAGCTCTTTCTGAAGCTGCTCGACAAGGCTGAGGTCCTGGAATGTTTCGACTCCCCCGATCACGCGGCCCTTTTCGTCCCGCAGGATGGCGGTCGATATGCGGATGGGTATCTGCCGGCCGTCGTGGGCGACTATCCTGGCGGTTGCATTGACAACAGGCCTGTCCTCTGCGATCGTCTTCCTGAGAACGCACCCGCTTTCACATATATCGGCCCGGAATACCTCGCAGCACGGGCGGCCGAGCGCATCCCTTATGCCGACCCCCGTGATCCTTTCCGCTGCCCGGTTGAACGCTGTGATCCGCCAATCCGTATCGACCGTAAATACCCCCTCGTTTATCGAATCGAGAATTATATCCCGTTCAGGTCTGTTTATGGTCATATGCTCTTCCCTTTCAGCGAATTTATAGCTTAAAAACTTGCAAAATGCAATAATCGTGCACTATAAAATTGCAAATCACATTAATCTTGCGAGGGGGATTATTGGATGTTATTGTTTTCAGGGCCTTTTATTCTGGCACGCCTATTGCCTCATGTGGGCATATATGAAAATCGTAATTCCATACTGGCAGGGCCGGGTTTCTCCGGTTTTCGATACGGCGAATCGCGCCATGCTCTTCAGTTTTGAGGGGGGGCTCGAGGTATTGCGGGAGAATCGGGACCTGCTGTGCAAGGATCCTTTGTCCAAAGCCAGGGAGGTCTCCCGGCTCGGGGCAGACGTCCTTATCTGCGGGGCCATTTCACGGCCGTTTGAATCGGCGTTGCAGGCTGCGGGCGTAAAAACCCTGGCTTTTATCTGCGGCGACGTCGACGACGTAATTTCGGCGTTCATGAAGAAGACTCTTACCGATCATTTTCTGATGCCGGGATGCTGCCGCAGAAGGAGATTCCGCGCCCGCGGGGTGCGCGGGGAACGCCTGAGTGAATTTTTTACAGACACGCCGGATAAGGCAGATGGAGAATAGAGATGGATGAGGGCGACAGGGAGGCTATCCGCATGCTGCGGGGAGTGCTCGGAAGCCAATATTCTGAAAAAGTGATCGACTATGGGACCCGACCCAGGAACTGCGGGGTGATGCAGGATCCGGATGCCTACGCCAAGGTGAAGGGGCCCTGCGGGGATACAGTAGAGATCTTTCTGCGGGCCAGGAGCGGCAGGATCGTGGATATCCGCTATACGACCGACGGCTGCATGACTTCACATGCGGCCGTATCGGCCGCGACGGAAATGGCGAAGGGAAAATCTCTGCGGGAGTGCATCAGGGTAAACCAGGCAGCCATCCTGGAACACTTGTGAGGGATGCCTGAAGAGTCCCGGCACTGCGCCCTGCTGGCGGCTAAGACGCTGCAAAAGGCCTTGAGAAATCTTCTTCTGCGAAAGACGCTTTCTTTCTGAAGGAACATGTGTTGATCCTCGAAATAGGGCCGCTGCGGCCATTACGGGAAAAAAACTGAAAAAGGAGAATATCGATGCCAAGAGGAGATGGAACAGGACCGCTGGGCAGAGGCCCGATGAGCGGAAGAGGCGCAGGCTTCTGCGCCGGTTTTGGGTTTCCCGGATACGATAACGCCTTCCCGGGACGAAGGTTTGGAATGGGGTTCGGCCGGAGTCGGGGCTTCGACGGCGGCCGTGGACGGAGAAACCGCTTTCCCGGAGCGGGTATGCGGGAGCGGGGGTGCCCCGGAAATTTTCGGGCCGGGGATGCTGAAAAGGTATACCTGGCAAGAAGAGCGGACGCTCTTCAATCGGAGCTGGACCTGATAAGAAATCGGCTTGCCGAAATGGAAGCAGGGCCGAACAAAGAGCAAGCGGGGGAGCGATAATGAAAATAGCCTTCACAACTTCCGGAAGCAGCCTGGATGCGCCTCTCGAAAGCCGTTTCGGACGCGCGCCGAAGCTCCTGATCTATGAAACCGAGAACGGAACGGTCGAGGTGATCGACAATATCCGGAACATGAATGCGGCCCAGGGCGCCGGCATCCAGTCTGCGGAAAAGGTGTCTCGCTCGGGAGCAGCTTATCTGGTAACCGGACACTGCGGACCCAAAGCGTTCCGCGTCCTCAAGTCCGCAGGGGTCAGGGTCTTCACTTCGAGCGCTGCAACCATCTCCGGGGCGCTGGAACAGTTCCGTTCCGGGGAACTGAAAGAGGCGCAGTCAGCGGATGTGGACGGACACTGGGCATGAAAACAAGCGCGCAGCAGCCCGAAGATGTCCGTTACGTCCCGATCGGCGTTATCTACAGCGAACACCGACGCCTTGAAGAAACTCCTATCCAGCCGGTTTATGCGCGAGGATGCCGCGGCCGGATCGAGGTCAGGCCCGAATTCGCTCCGGGGCTGAGGGATCTGGAGGGATTTTCACATATCATAGTCATCTATCATTTTCACCGTTCGGCCGGCCCGGAACTGACGGTCCGGCCCTTTACGGATGTGAAATCGAGGGGGATTTTTTCGACCCGGCATCCGCACAGGCCCAATCCGATCGGCTTTTCGGTCGTCCGATTGGCTGGAATAGAAGGCGCGTTGCTTCATATTGAGGACGTGGACATACTGGACGGCACGCCGCTCCTGGACATCAAACCGTTCGTGCCCCGCTTTGACCTGGCGGCGGAGCCGCGCGGGGGTTGGACAGAGAACATAGACGAGCCGACGGCGCGCCGGCGGGGCCTGAGGAATTACAGGAAGGAAGGCGGAGAATGATCCTGGCGGCGGCGTCCGGAAAGGGAGGAACGGGGAAAACGACGGTCGCCGTAAATCTGGCGCGGATTCTGTCGAATCCGGTGCAGTTGCTGGACTGCGACGTGGAAGAGCCGAATGCCCGCCTCTTTCTCGACGGTGAATTCCGGGGAAGCGAAATAGTTTCGATTCCGATTCCCGAGGTGGACGAAACACTCTGCAATGCCTGCGGGGAATGCGGGGCGTTTTGCAGGTACCATGCGATTGTTTCCCTGAAGACCAAGCCGCTGGTAGTTCCCGACATGTGCCACGGCTGCGGCGGGTGCACCCTTGTGTGCCCCCTCGGAGCCATTCGCGAGATCGGCAGGCCGATCGGCGTGGTAGAGACGTTTCAGTCCGGGAATGTAACTCTTATCCACGGGCGGCTGAATATAGGGGCCGCTATGGCTCCCCCCCTTATCCGTGCGGTAAAGTCGCGCCTCCGCAACGGAACGGATGCTATCCTGGACGCTCCCCCCGGCACGTCATGTCCTGTAATAACGACGCTCCGGGGCGCGGACCTTGCGATTCTGGTTACCGAGCCGACGCCGTTCGGGCTCCACGATCTGAAGCTCGCGGTGGAGGTCGTCCGCGAGATCGCCGTTCCTTTCGGGGTTGTAGTAAACCGGTCCGGGATCGGGGACGACAGGGTCCAGGCTTTCTGCGCAAGGGAAGAAATACCTGTCCTGCTGGAGATCCCCGATGACAGAAGGATCGCCGAGGCCTATTCAAGGGGGGAGATGATCGTCGAGGCCCTCCCGGAGTACAGGAAGCATTTCGAGCGGCTGCTTCGCAACGTCCAGGCCCTCGATCGGGAAAAAGGGACCCGGACATGAGAGAAGTGAAAGAGGTTGTCGTTATCAGCGGAAAGGGAGGGACCGGAAAGACCAGCCTGGCCGCGTCTTTCGCCGTGCTTGCGGACAGGCCTGTAATCGCCGACTGCGACGTGGACGCGGCTGACCTCCATCTTATCCTGAAGCCCCGCATCAGGGAGCGCCGCGAATTCCGGTGCGGCAACGAGGCGGTCATACGGCGGGAAGACTGCATCGGCTGCGGCGCATGCCTGGACTACTGCCGTTTCGGGGCTGTAGCCCGAAGCGCCGATGATCCGGCGCTGTTCGTCATCGATCCGGTCGCCTGCGAAGGATGCGGGGTATGCGTCAGGTTCTGCCCGGTCGAGGCGATCGATTTTCCCGAAAGGATCTGCGGCGAATGGATGATTTCGGATACGCGCTGCGGGCCGATGGTCCACGCGCGGCTGGCGGCGGCCGCCGAGAACTCGGGAAAACTGGTTTCTACCGTACGCACTGAGGCCCGCCGCCTTGCGGAAGAGGGGAATCGCTCGCTGATAATCGTGGACGGCCCTCCCGGGATAGGATGCCCGGTGATCGCCTCGGTAACGGGCGCATCGTTTGTAGTGGTCGTCACCGAACCCACGGTCGCGGGCGAGCACGACCTCAAACGGGTTCTTGCCCTGGCCCGGCATTTCGGGATCCCCGCCCATGTCTGCATCAACAAATGGGACCTGAACCCGGAAGCGGCCGACCGCATTGAAGAGGGGGTCCGGAAAGAAGGCGCGTTCATGGCCGGCCGTATCCGCTACGACCGGTCGGTCACCCTGGCTCAGATGCAGGAAAAAGCGGCAGTCGAAACGGATGCGCCCTCTGCGGAAGATATCCGCAGGATCTGGAAAAAAATGATGGAAGATGGAGGAATCAATGAAAGAAAAAGAATCGGCTGAAAAGACCTTTTCGTGCCGGTCTGAGAAAGAGCTGGAAGAAGAAAGAAAACTCGAACAGCGCCTGTCGCGGATCCGCCGGAAGATAGTGGTGCTGTCGGGAAAAGGGGGCGTGGGCAAGAGCACGGTCGCCGTGAACCTTGCGGTAGCCCTGATGAAATCGGGCAAGAGGGTAGGTCTTCTGGACGTCGACATACACGGCCCCAGCATTCCGACCATGCTCGGCCTGGAGCAGGAATCCGTTCAGGGCTCCGAGGGCGAGATCTTCCCGGTCGCTCTGGGGAATCTCAAGATACTGTCCATGGGTTTCTTCCTGGCCGACCGGGACGATGCCGTCATCTGGCGGGGACCGATGAAAATGGGGGTAATCAAGCAGTTTCTGAAAGATGTCGCCTGGGGAGATCTGGATTACCTGATAGTCGATTCCCCTCCCGGAACAGGCGATGAGCCGCTGTCGGTCATCCAATTGCTGGGCAAGGTGGATGGCGCAGTCATCGTGACGACGCCGCAAAAAGTGGCGGCGGTGGATGTGCGCAAGTCGATTTCGTTCTGCAGGCGGCTCGGGGTCCCGGTGATCGGGGTCATCGAGAACATGAGCGGTTTCGCCTGTCCGCACTGCGGCAAGGTTACGCCGGTCCTGTCTTCCGGCGGCGGGCGCGAGATTGCCAGGGACATGAAGGTGCCTTTTCTCGGCGCAATACCGATGGACCCGAAGATTGTGGAATCCGGCGACAGGGGTTTGGCGTTTATCGACGCGTTTGCGGACGCCCCCGCTGCGGAGTCGATGCGGGAGATCATCAGCCGTGTTGAGGCCGCGGACGGAGGCGGGGGATCCCCGGTGGAGGGAGAGAAAACGGCAAAGGAGGACGGGAAGATGCGAGTCGCCATTCCCCTGGCGGACGGCAGGCTGGCAATGCATTTCGGCCATTGCGAACGGTTCGCCATAATCGATGTGGACGTGAAGGGGAAAAAGATATTGATGCGCGAAGACGTCAATGCTCCGCCCCATGAGCCCGGCCTGCTGCCCCGGTGGCTCGGGGAGCGGGGGGCCGAGCTGATCATAGCGGGTGGAATGGGATCCCGCGCGCAGGGCCTCTTCGCCGAGCGCGGGATCCGCGTTATGACCGGAGCCCCTGCGGACACGCCCGAAAAAGTGGTGCATGCCTGGCTGGATGGAACCCTTGTGCAGGGCGAGAACGTTTGCGACCATTGAGGGCGCCGTGAAAGTATCGGTTCCGCGGGAATTTTTTCTGACCAAAGGCGTCGGCGTTCATGAGGAGGAGCTTCACTCTTTCGAACTGGCCCTCCGTGATGCCGGCATAGAGAAGTGCAATCTCGTACAGGTATCGAGTATTCTGCCGCCGGGGTGCAGGATGGTTTCAAGGGCGCACGGGATGAAAAGTCTCGAGTCCGGCGCCGTAACTTATTGCGTCATGAGCCGATGCTGCAGCAACGAACCGCGGAGGCTCCTGGCGGCCTCCGTCGGGTGCGCGATCCCGGCCGACAAAAAGGCTTACGGCTACATCAGCGAGCACCATGCGTACGGACAGACCGAGAAGCAGGCCGGGGACTACGCCGAAGATCTGGCGGCGGCCATGCTTGCATCCACGCTCGGGATAGATTTCAACGTGGATGAAAGCTGGGACGAAAAAAAAGAGATATTCCGGATCAGCGGAAAAATAGTAAGAACGAGAAACATCACTCAATCCAGCATCGCGAAAAATTCGGGAGACACGACCGTCCTGGCGGCGGCTGTTTTCATCCTGTAATATTTAGAGGCTTGATGAAAAGAGATTTCAAATACGTTTACGGCCCCGTGGATTCATGGCGGCTCGGCGTCTCCCTGGGCATTGACCTTCTGTCGCAGGATGCGAAGGTCTGCACTTTCGATTGCAGCTATTGCCAGCTCGGCAGGACGCCCGCTTACACGACAGAGAGAAGGCTCTACGTTTCCACCGAGGAGATCCTGGAAGAAATGGCGGGCCTGCCGGAAGTCGAGGAGGATCATATTACGTTTTCCGGAATAGGCGAGCCTACCCTGGCGCGGAACCTGGGGGAAGCGATACGCGCCGTTCGATGCATCCGGCGCAGGCCGGTCGTCGTCCTGACGAATGCCTCTCTTATGTTCCGGGAAGACGTCAGAGAGGATCTCCTCTCCGCGAATTACGTCATCGCCAAGCTGGACGCCTGTTCCCAGGACTCGTTCGAGGAGATCAACCGGCCTGCGCCGGGGATCGCGTACAGGGATGTTCTGGAAGGGCTGAAAATTTTCAAGGCATGTTACAGGGGCAAGCTGGCCCTTCAGATCATGTTCGTCCGCGCCAACCGTAATCTGGCGGAAGAGATCGCCCGGATTGCCCGGGAAATCCTTCCCGATGAAGTTCAGATCAATACCCCTCTGCGGCCGTGCAGCGAGAGTCCCCTGCCGCGGCAGGACATGGACGTAATCAGGGAGTATTTCAAGGGAATGAACTGCTATTCCGTGTATGATGCCGTGAAGCGCCGCGTCGAGCCCGTCAGCCGGAAAAGCACTGTTCTGAGAAGAGGCAAAAGCTGAAGGCCGGTCTGCAGCCGCCTGCTGAAATCAAAATAAAAGGAGATCACAATGAAAAACGGCATTCGCCTTCAGGAGGCGGAGAAGGTCGAAATCCTGACGCTTCAGGATAATCTCATCGATGTGACGGCCACGGACAACAGCGCGATCATATCCCGGGCCCTGCCGCTGAAGAACCGGGAATTTCGGAATTCCATTATCGCGGAACACGGGTATTCCGCCGTTGTCAAAATCACCCTTGGCGGCCGGACCAGGTCGCTGCTGTTCGACTTCGGGTTCTCGGAGTTCGGGGCGGCATACAATGCGAAGGCGCTGGGAGAAGATTTAAGCGGGGTGGAGGCGCTTGCCCTTTCCCATGGGCATACGGATCACCTGGGGGGATTTGGAAAGCTCGTCGCGATGATAGGCCGGAAGGGCGTGGAAATGTATCTTCACCCCGCCGTCTATAAGACTCCCAGATATTTAAAAGTGGGCGGGGAGCGAAAGATCTGTTTTCTCCCGTTCACCAGGGCCATGGCGGAACGGGAAGGTGTAAACGTAATCGAATCCAGGACGCCCCGGCTCCTTCTGGACGGCGCGGCCCTTTTCCTGGGCGAAGTTTCACGCCGGACGGACTTTGAGCGGGGATTCCCCATTGCTCATTTCCAGGAGGACGGCGTGGAGAAATGGGATCCCATCGAGGACGACACCTCGATCGTGATGAACCTGAAAGGGAAAGGCCTTCTGGTGCTGTCGGGCTGCGCGCATTCGGGAATAGTCAATACCGTCCAGTATGCCCGCGAAGTGACGGGAGTCGATCAGGTACATGTAATTATGGGAGGGTTCCACCTTTCCGGCCCGGTTTTCGAACCCATTATCGGCAGGACGACCGAGGAGCTGAAAAAATTAAAGCCCGCCTACATCGTTCCGACCCACTGCACCGGCAGGAAAGCGATCATGCACATGGAACGGGAGATGCCGGAGAGATTTATCCTCAACATGTCGGGGACGAAACTTACTTTTTCCGCTTGAACCCGGGCCGGACTGCAACTCCTCATGTCCTTGCCGCGGGGGATTATGAGGCCGCCGCCTTAGAGCCCCGGCCGGACTGAACCATTTCGCAGCATCCGTTGATCCCGGACGCGCAGGCGTTTCCCTTCTCGACCTGAATGGCTGTATGGGAAATGCCGAATTTCTGCCTCAGCATGGAATTAAGACGGCCGATGATTTCATTGTTGTCATACTGCCTGCGCCCCGGGTCCATGCACACATGGCAGGAAAGAAAAATTTCCGACGAGTTGACGGACCATATATGCAGCCCATGGACCCCATCGGCCCCCGCAGTTTCCTGAATGCTCCGCTGGACGCGGTCGGCATCGATGCTCCGCGGCGCCATCTGCAGGAAGATCCTGAGAGCTTCCGAAAGAATGCTGCTGGAACTGACGATCATCATGACGGATATCGCAATGCTGATGAAGAGGTCCAGCCAGAGCGCCCCGGTAAAATAAATCGCCAGACCGGCCGCGATGACCGCAACGGAAGTGATCGCATCATAGAGCAGATGCAGGAAAGCCGCCCGGGCGTTCATGCTTTTCTGGTGCCTGCCCAGGACGAAAATTGAAAGGGTGTTTCCGATGAGCCCTGTCGCGGCGATGGGCAGCATGATCGAGAGATTGATCTCTACCGGGTTCCGCCACCGCAGGAAAGCTTCGTAGATTATAAAAATGCCGATCCCCCACAACGCGACCGCATTGACGACCGCGGTAACGACCTCGAATCGCCTCAGGCCGAACGAGTATTCGAGGTCCGCCTTTTTCTCCGAGACCTTTTCTCCGACATACCCGAAGATCAGGGAGACCACATCCGAAAGGTTGTGGGTGGCATCCGACAAAAGCGCGAGGCTTCCCGAGAGAAAACCGCCTATGTACTCGGTTACAGTGATGATTACGTTGAAGATTATTGTGAATATAAATCGGGCTTTGAGAGAATAGCCGCGTTTCTCCTGATTATCGGGACACTGTTCATGGAAATGATGATGGCTCAACTTCGCTTCCTTTGTATGTTTTCGACCGGAGAGAGATGGATGTCCTCAGCATAACCGGTTCGACGGTAAAACCTTATAGATTATTGTTGATAAGTCAATACTCGTGAGCCGATGGATTAAAAGTTCACAGTTTTCAGTTCCCGGCCCGGTTCTTTCCCTTCGCATGGTCCCGGGCTCAAGGATTTTCAGTTCGATTCCAAGTTTGCCGGATTAACCTGGAAACTTAAGGAACTCCCCTATAACGCACGTTGGACTGCACCGCAGCCCCAAGGTACCAGGTGCTTTTGGTTCATACAGTTTTGAATATTTTACTCCTGGATAATACTGTTTGTCCCGATGGGAACCTCCGCGCCTTTACGGTATAAACCCGTACAAAGGGGATGATCCGGCAGGCATAAGCTTGGGAGAAGCTCAAACATCCCGGGATCGATATGCCCGGGAATAAAACCGGAGGGCAAACAGGCATGAAATACGGAGAATTCATAGATCAGATCAAACAGCGAGGGCGGTTCGGATCGAGGAAGACAGCCGAAAGCGCCGCGCGGGCGACCCTGGAAACGCTCGGCCGCAGGCTCGGGCAGACGGGGAAAAAGTATATACGTTACCCTCTCCCCGCCACGATCTCCTCGTTTTTCGAGGAAAAGAAGACGGAAAATTTCGGGCTCGAAAAGTTTCTGAAGTTTGTCGCCGAGCGCGAGGGAATATCTCTCCAGGAGGCGGAACATTATGCGGGAACGGTCGTTACCGTATTGCAGGAGGATGCAGACGAACAGGATATGGAGGACATGCTCTCCTCCCTGACGGACGACTACAGGAAATTCTTTCAGAAGAGCCGGACGCAATCGGCCAGGGTATAGACAGCGTTTTTGCCTGCAGCGCAAAAAAAGGGGGGCGCCGCTTCACGGGAGCCCTCCTTTTTGCGTTTTCCGTCTCCCGCGCCCGGTTAGATGATTTGAACCGATGCATGCCTTGTGGTATGAATAGCACGTTTGTCCTCGCGGGGGCGGGAGAACCGGAGCCGGAAGCGTCAACACATGCCGGGAAAGAAAACAGAAGGGGTAACGGGCCGCGGGCCTTCATCCGGGCGGGCGGATGTATCGCGGGCCAAGCTGCGGGAGCGGGTGAAAGAACTCACCTGCCTGTATGGGATTTCGCAGGCGGCCTCTGATCCGGACCTGCCGCTGGAGCGCAAGCTCGCCGCTATTGTGCGGCTTCTCCCCCCGGCATGGCAGTACCCCGGCCGGGCATGCGCCAGGATCGTGATTGGCGAACAGGTATTCGAAACCCCCGGATTCAGGGAAGGCGCGCACCGGCAGACCGCCCCGATATGCATCGGGGGCAGGAGCCGGGGAGCGGTGGAGATTCATTACCGCAGCGGATGCGGTCTGACGCCGGGACACCCCTTTCTCGAGGAAGAAAGGAGCCTGATCGAAAATATCGCAGGACAGGTCGCGCTTATGATCGAGAATGAGGAGGCCGAAGCGGCGAAATCCGAGCTCCGGAAGCAGCTTATCAGGGCCGACCGCCTGGCCGCCATCGGCCAGCTTGCCGCCGGTGTGGCCCATGAGCTCAATGAGCCGCTTAACACGATTCTCGGCTTCTCCCAACTCGCCCGGAAAACGCCGGGCTTGCCCGCGCAGGCGTACAACGATATCAAAAAAATTGAGGAAGCCTCCCTGCACGCCCGCAACATCATCCGGGAACTGCTGATTTTCGCCCGGAAGGGCAAGCCCGGCAGCGCCCCGGTGAATATCAACCGGGTCGTCATGGACGAACTGAGCCTGTTTGATGCCCTGTGCGCCAAATCCTGCGTGGAACTCAGGCGCGTGATCGATCCTGACCTGCCCGAGATCACCGCCGACAGATCGCAGATCCTGCAGGTGGTCTCCAACCTGATCGTCAACGCCCTGCAGGCAATGCCCGACGGGGGATTACTCACGCTCACGACTTCGTTCGACGCATCATCGGTTTTTCTCGAGGTTGAGGACACCGGGGTCGGCATGAGCGAGGAGGTCAGAGAGAGGTTATTCCTGCCTTTTTTTACAACGAAGGATGTCGACCAGGGTACGGGGCTGGGTCTTCCCGTCGTGCACGGCATCGTGACCTCGCATGGAGGGGAAATACGCGTCAGGAGCGAGATGGGGAAGGGAACGTGCTTCTCCGTGGCCTTCCCTGTCAGGCGGAAAAACAACCAGGAGGAGTGCGTCGATGAAAGCCGCCCGAAACAGTGTCATTCTCGTCGTGGATGACGCGCCTTCCGCTCTGGATATCCTGCAGCGCAACCTCGCTTCGAAAGAATACCGGGTCGTTGCGGCTTCCAACGTGGAGGATGCCGTAAAGGTCCTGGAAGTCTCGCCCGTCGACCTCGTCATCACGGATTACAAGATGCCCGGAATCAGCGGCCTCGACCTGATCCGGCACGTACGGGAGAACTATTTCGGCACCGAGGTGATCATGATCACCGGCTACGCCTCGGTGAGGGGCGCCGTCGAGGCCGTAAAGATGGGGGCGGATGAATACCTTCCCAAACCCTTCACCGACGAGGAGTTATTCTCCGCCGTGGAAAGGGCGCTCAAAAAGCGGGAACTGCGCAGGATTGTGCAGGACGAAAGGCCGCGCCGGAAGCCCGACACTTACGGCATTATCGGCCGGTCGAAACCCGTCCGGAATATGCTCGCCCAGATCGAAAAAGCTTCCCGATCCGCCGCGACGGTGCTTATTCTCGGCGAGAGCGGCACGGGCAAGGAACTTGTCGCGCGCGCCGTTCATTACGGCAGCAGCCGGGCGGCGGCTCCGTTTGTTCCAGTGAATTGCGGCGCCATTCCGGAGAAGCTCCTGGAAAGCGAGCTGTTCGGCTATGTCAAAGGAGCCTTCACCGGCGCGAATGAGTCGCGCGCGGGATTTTTCCAGACGGCCGACGGCGGGACCATTCTGCTGGACGAGGTCAACGAGATGAGCCCCGCCATGCAGGTGAAGCTCCTGAGGGTGCTGCAGGACAAGCAGGTATGCATGGTCGGCGCCAGAAAGGCCCAGAAGATCGATATCCGCATCATCGCATCAAGCAATAAGGATCTGGGAGCGCTGGTCGCCAAAGGGGGCTTCCGCGAGGACCTTTTTTTCAGGCTGAATGTCGTTACCATAACGGTGCCCCCGCTCAGGGAAAGAAAAGCGGATATAGCCGACCTGATCGCGCATTTCTCGCGGAAATTCGCCGCCGAGCTCGGGAAAACTCCCCCGCGGTTTTCCGACGAGACCGTGCGGGCGTTCATGAATTACGCGTGGCCCGGCAATGTGCGGGAGCTCGAAAATGCCGTCCAGCGCCTCGTAATCATGACGGATGACGAAAAGATCGAAATTTCCGAGCTGCCCGCAGCCATGCGCTTTACCGTTCCATCGGCGGCGGGATCGTTGCCGTTCCGTTCCCTGGCGGAGGAGGAGACCGCCTATATCCGGAAGGTCCTGGCCAGTGTGGGCGGCAACAAATCGCGCGCGGCGGAAATCCTGCGCATAGACCGCAAGACCCTCCGTGATAAGCTCAAACCGGTTGACGACGAGACTGTCTGAACAGCCTATAAACCCTCCCCCTGAATCTTGGCCCCTTTGCCGATCCGGGGAATATCTCTCCGGTTGAGGAATTTCTCCCCGCCTGTTTGCCCTTTCCCCGGAGTGAAAGTCCTCTCTCAACGCTCCCCTGATTCGCCTTTCCTGATTAAAGAGCATGAAACCATGAGGTTTTTTGACGTGATACCGTCCGGCTCTCCCCGCCGGGCGCCGTGGCATGCCCTTTGCCCTTATCCCGCAGTGAAGCGGGCAGGTGAAAAATGCAGAGGGACGTCATGACAAAATCGATCGGCTTGTGTTCGACTTGCGTGTATTCCGGAAATTGCGCTCTCAGGAGAAATTCTTCTCACGGCGTGCAGTTCTGCGAAGAATACGAAGTCGAGAATCGCCCTGCGGCCCCGCCGCCGTCCCCCGCCAACCCTTTCAGGCGGCGGGTTGAGCGGCCCCCTGTCAGGGTTCTGGGGCTTTGCAGCAACTGCGACAATTATCCGACGTGCAGCTTCCCCAAGCCGGAGGCGGGCGTCTGGCATTGCGAAGAATACCGCTAGGCGAAAGAGGTATTTAAAGGGAATTCTTTGCCGTGAAAGGAACGGAAATGACGCCGGAAGCCATTGAAAAAATCATTGCGGTGCATGCGGGAAACCAGGGGTCCCTCATCTCCATCCTGGAAGACATCCAGGACAGGTGCCGCTATCTGCCGGAAGATGCATTAAGAACCGTGGCCCGCCTTACGGGGAGGAGCCTGGTCGATGTTTACGGCGTAGCCACGTTCTACAAGGCCTTCAGTCTAAAACCGCGCGGCAGGCACCTGGTTTCCGTGTGTCTGGGCACGGCCTGCCATGTCCGTTCGGCGCCGGACATCGTCGATGAATTCAAGCGGCAACTGGGGCTGGAACCCGGCGAAACGAGCCGGGACGGGGAATTCACGCTCGAAACGGTCAACTGCCTGGGAACGTGCGCTCTTGGTCCCATCGTGGCCGTCGACGGCCGATATTTTTCCAAGGTCGGCCGGAAAGACGTCACAAAAATCATCCGCGCCGCAAAGGCGGACTTCATGGAAGACGGATCTCCGGAGGAGCGGGCAGGGCTGCCCGCAAAAGTCGTCTGTCCCCATTGCGGCGTTTCCCTGACTGTCCCGGAAAAGGGCGCCGGAAGAGAGGCCTCCCTGCTGCTCGAAGCTTCCGGCGGCGGCAAGCGGGCTCAGGTGCGGATATCCGGCGTGCTCGGGGCGGGGATGAGCCGCTCGGGGAATGATTTTCAGCCGGATACCCGTGTGCGCTACTCCTGTCCGAACTGCAGGGCCGGCCTGGACGGGGCGGCATTGTGTCCGGAGTGCGGCGCCGAAATGGCGTCCCTCGCTTTCGAAGGAGGGGGATCGCTCCTCATCTGTTCGTGCTGGGGCTGCGCGAACTGCATGGTCCGGCTGAACGTGCCTGCCGCTCCGGCGGGACCGGATAGAAAAAGGGTGACGGGTTGAGGGCCGGAGACCTCCCGCCGGAACAGTTTCGGACCATCTCACTGGATCATAAAATGGAAAAAATCCTGACCGTGAAAGAATTCAAGTCGCTGCGGGAGCGGATCGAGCATGAACGCCGCTCCGATGTCCCGGCGATCGTCATACCGTCCGGCACCTGCGGCCGGGCAAGCGGGGCGCTCGACCTCGTCAGGGCGGCCGAACATGAGATCCTCACGCGGAGGCTCCAGGGCGCGGTTTGCCTGAAGGCCACGGGATGCCACGGCTTTTGCCAGATGGAGCCCTCGGTGCTGGTAAATCCGGCGGGTACATTTTACCCCAAAGTCCGGCCTGAGAACATGCGCGCGATAATCGACGCCCTGCTGGCCGGCCGGACGGCCGCAGAGCTTCTTTCCACGGATGAAAAAGGAAACAGGATCGAAAGGCAGAAAGACATCCCTTTTTTCCGGGGCCAGAAAAGGCTTCTCCTTTCCCGCAACGAGGCGGTCGACCCGCTCGATGTCGAAGACTATATCGGGAACGGCGGTTACACATCTCTGATTTCCGTTATTTCGCGGGGAGATCCCCGCGCGGTTATCGAAGCGGTAAAGGCGTCCGGTTTGAAAGGCAGGGGCGGCGCCGGTTTTCCCACCGGGACCAAATGGGAGTTCCTCGCTGCGCGCCGGGAAGAAAACGGCAAATTCATCGTGTGCAACGGAGACGAAGGAGACCCCGGCGCATACATGGACCGCAGTATCCTTGAAGGCAACCCCCACAGCATTATCGAGGGGATGCTTATCGGGGCTTTTGCCACCGGCGCCGGCCAGGGGGTTATTTACGTGCGCACTGAATATCCCCTGGCGATCAAGCATCTGGACAATGCCCTCAGGCAGGCCCGGCGGATGGGTCTTCTGGGCAAAGACATCCTCGGTTCCGGCATGGATTTCGAAATCTCTCTGGTCAAAGGCGCGGGCGCCTTCGTGTGCGGTGAAGAGACGGCGCTCATGCGCTCCATCGAAGGCCGGATGGGCGAGCCCCGCCAGCGGCCGCCTTTCCCGGTGCGGAGCGGGATCAACGGCCGGCCGACCCTTATCAACAATGTAGAGACGTGGGCCAACATTCCCGTGATTTTCGAAATGGGACCGGAAAAGTACGCCGTCGTAGGGGCCGACGACGCCGGCACCAAGATATTCAGTCTCGTCGGCAAGATCAGGAACACGGGACTCGTGGAAGTGCCGATGGGCGTTACCGTTCGAAACATCGTTGACGAAATCGGCGGAGGCCCCTCGGGAACGGCGGCCTTGAAGGCCGTGCAGACGGGCGGCCCCTCGGGAGGCTGCATTCCGGCCCGGATGTTCGATCTGCCGATCGGATACGCAAGCCTTTCGCGGGCCGGGTCCATCATGGGATCGGGCGGCATGATCGTGATGGACGAAAAGACCTGCATGATCGATGTCGCACGCTATTTCATGAAATTCCTCAAGAGCGAATCATGCGGCAAGTGCTTTTCCTGCCGCAAGGGCACGCAGCGGATGTACGAACTGCTTGATGACATATCGGCCGGGAAGGCGGGGCCGGGGCATCTCGACCTGCTCGAAGAGCTCGCTCTCGTGCTCAAGGATGTGGCGATGTGCGGCCTGGGGCAGACGGCATCCAATCCCGTCCTTTCCACTCTCAAGCACTTCCGGGAAGAGTACATGGAGCACATCGAGAAGAAGCGCTGTCCCGCCGGCGTGTGCAAGGCGCTCATCAGTTTTACGATCAACGAGCGCTGCACCGGGTGCGGGGCCTGCCTCAAGGCCTGCCCGGAAGAGGCGATTACGGGAGAAAAGAAATCGCGCCACGAGATAAACCGGGAACGCTGCAGCCGGTGCGGGGCCTGCAGGGAGGCGTGCAAATTCGAAGCGATCGATGTGCGGTAAACGTATGAACGAGGCAATGAGATGATTAAAATTACGATCAACGGTCTGGAAGCGGGCGTGGAAGAGGGTATGACGATTCTGGAAGCGGCCCGCTTTCTGGGTTTCCCCATTCCGACGCTGTGCCATCACGACGGGCTCTCTCCTTACGGCGCCTGCCGGCTCTGTATAGTGGAGATCGGGGAGGGGCCGCGGGCCAGGCTGGTATCATCGTGCACCTATCCGGCGGAGGAGGGTCTTCGCGTAAGAACCTCCTCAAAGCGGGTGGTGCGCGCCCGCCGGATGATGATCGAGCTCCTGCTGGGGTCCTGTCCGCAGTCCAAGGTCATCCAGGACCTGGCCTCTGCGTACGGCGTTACCCGGCAGCGGTTCAGGCAGGAGTACGAGAACTGCATCCTGTGCGGCCTGTGCGTACGGATCTGCAAAGAGCAGATGATGGCCGGGGCCGTGGGCTTCCGCGGCCGGGGTGAGGAGCGCAGCGTGGGAGCGCCGTTCGACGTTCAGTCCGACGTGTGCCGGCTCTGCGGCGCCTGCATGTACATCTGTCCGGCATGCCGGCTCAGGTGCACCTTCAACGAGCCGGAAAAAGCGGTGTGCAACGCTTGCGCCAATCTGAGCCCGCCCTGCATCAGCAAGGAAAAATTTGACGACATGATGTGCTACATGGAACCGTGTGTCGCCTGTGAAATAAAATGAGAACCCTATGACAAGGAGTGCGATAAATGATCATTTCCAAGGTTAACGCGTCGGCCGCCACACTGACCAAGAACAGGACCGAAGGCTCGATCGTGCCCACCTCGGGCATGTGCGTGACCTGCGTGGACGGGTGCATCGGTATGTGCGAAATCGGCAAATCCGCATACCGGGGCCACGAGGTTATCTATCCTCAGCCTTTCGGCGTGATTACCACCGCGGCCGAGAAGCGCTATCCCGTCGACTACTCACATTTCAACATCATGGGGACATGCACGGGAGCGCACGGGATCGAGGCCGACAGCGACAAGGCCATTTTTCCGAACGTGGATCTTACCGTAGCATTCGGGGGGGATAAAAAAATCAGGTTCCGCCGCCCCTGGATCATCCCGGGTATCGGCTCTACCGCCATCGCCAAGAACAACTGGGAAGGGCTGGCGATCGGGTCCGCTCTGATGGGAACCGGGCTTACCATCGGCGAAAACGTAGTCGGCATGGACCCTGAGACCGTGTTGAAGGACGGGCGCGTGAGGGATACCGTGGACCTCAAGCGGCGGGTGGAACTGTACAGGAGGTATCAGCGCGAGGGGTACGGCGCCGTGATCGTCCAGGCTAATATCGAAGACACCCGCCTGGGAGCCCAGGAATACGCCATCGAGAAACTCGGGGTTGAATGCGTCGAGTTGAAATGGGGGCAGGGCGCGAAGGACATAGGAGGCGAAGTCAAGATACCCGACCTGATAAAGGCCCAGATGCTCTCGAAGCGAGGCTATATCGTGATGCCCGATCCCTTTGACCAGGATGTGATCAAGGCCTTTGAGCGGGGCGCCTTCAAGGAATTCGAGCGCCATTCCCGGGTGGGTATGGTGACCGAAGAGTCCTTCGCCGGGAGGATCGAGGAACTCCGCGCCGCGGGCGCCAGGTACATTTTCCTCAAAACCGGCGCCTACCGGCCCGCCGACCTCGCCAGGGCGCTTGCCTTTGCGTCGAAATACCGGCTGGACCTCCTTACTGTCGACGGCGCGGGGGGAGGAACCGGGATGAGCCCCTGGCGGATGATGAACGAATGGGGGGTGCCTCCCGTCGAACTGCATTCCCTGCTGCATAAGTTTGCATCCCGGCTTTCCGCCAAAGGCGCGCATGTGCCGGCCCTGGCCCTGGCCGGAGGGTTCGCCTTTGAGGACCAGATATTCAAGGGCCTTGCCATGGGCGCGCCTTTTGTCAGGCTCATCGGGATGGCCCGCGGCCCCATCGCCGCCGCAATGGTCGGGAAAACCATCGGGCGGACCATAGAAGCCATGCAGGTCCCCGTATATATCGAGCGCTTCGGAAACTCCAAGGACGAGATCTTCGTCACCGCCGCAGAGCTGCGGCGGGAACTGGGACGGGAGACGTTTGACAAACTGCCCACCGGGGCTCTGGGACTCTACACCTATTACGAGCGCCTGACTCAGGGATTGCGCCAGATCATGGCCGGAAGCAGGAAGTTTTCTCTCGGGCATATAAGCCGGAGCGATATAGCCGCCCTCACCCCCGAAGCGGCGCGCATCAGCGGAATCTCATATATCATGGACGTAGATAATGAGGAGGCGGCCCGGATCCTCGACACCTGAGCCTGCGGGTTACTCTCGAATCGATGGCGGAGAAAGGGGAAGGACCACCGGATGCCGGACAGGAGAAATCCGCGCTCAAGAGAGCCCGTCCGAGCTGAGGCTGCGGTCCTGATTCTCTTGACTCACGCTGCATTCCCCTATATAGTCCCACCGCTCAGGGGCTTCTTTTCCATATAGGATACGGCAACCTGCCAAGCCCTGAGGAGAGCCGCCGAGAGCATTACCTGCGAATAATCCTCCCAGTCGCTCTTTCCATCACGCCAATGCAATGAAAGCCGAGGATACTTTCCACGTTTGTCCGACCGCATTTCTGAAAGGAGAGATGCGATATATATATAACCCTGAAGAGGATTGCTCCGCTCGCGACGCAGAGATTCAGACGGCGGCCCGCTGGAGCGAAAATCGAGTTGCATGCCGGAGGGAATGGGATGAAAAGATCATGGGTTGCGGCTGCGGTTTTATTGACAACGCTCTTTTTTGCGGCGGGATGCGGCACGGGGGAGAGCGGAGGGAAGATGGAGAAGAAGGCCGAGGCGCAGGAATTCTCGGCTACGGTCGTAAGCACCTCCGCCGGGCAGTCCTTTACAAGTAAGGTCTACATGAAACCGGGCAAATTACGGACGGATAACGAAGCGGCGGGAACATCCGTCGTTGCCAGGAAGGATCTCGGCAAGGTCTGGGTGATTATGAAGTCGCAGAAAACTTATATGGAAACGCCGGAGGCGGCGGATGAACAGATCAGCGCGGCCGGAGACAAGGTCAAGGGAGAGGTAAGCCGGAAAAAAATCGGCAGCGAAACCGTCGGAGGCCATCCTTCGGCCAAATATGAAGTGACCGCCAAGGTCGACGGCAAGGCAGTACAAATCTACCAGTGGTGGGCGACGGACGTCAACTTGCCGGTCAGAACGGCGGCTGCGGACGGAAGCTGGGTAATGGAATACCGGGATGTCAGGCTCGGCAGCCAGCCGGACAGCCTTTTCGAAATTCCTTCAGGCTACAAGAGAGTTGCCATGCCGGGAATGCCGAAGGGCATGAAGATCAATTTACCCGGCGCGGATAGTAAGTGAAATTCCCCTGCGGGGGATAATTAATGAATTTCCATTGGGGAGGGCTGAGAATGAAACGATTCGGGCTGATGATCCTGGCGATATTACTCTTGGCGATCGGGCCGACAACGGCGCGGGCTTTCAATCAAGCCGATGTTGACCGGATGCTGGCCGGGGACAAGAACATGCAGAATGCGGATCTGAGCGGCATAGTTCAGATCAACCTGATACAGCAGAAGTACGACCACGTCGATTTCAGCGGAGCGGATTTCCGGGGGAGCCGCATGCGGGGCCTTCAATTCAACAATGCCAGGCTGGTGGGCGCAAAGCTCGACAGCGGCCATTTCGTCAACGCGCATTTCCACAATGCGAATTTCCAGGGTGCCTCCCTGCGCAATGCCGATTTGTCCAGCGCGATGGTCGGAGGAGCCGATTTCTCAGGGGCGGATCTCTCGGGAGCGAAACTGCCCTCGGCCGGGCTGCATGTCTGCAAATTTATTCAGGCCGACCTGCGCGCCGCCGACCTGACGGGCGGCATGCTTTTCCGCGCGGACCTGACCGGGGCGAAGCTGAATGGCGCAAAATTCACCAATGCCGACCTTCAGAACGCCAGAATAGACGCGTCCTGGAAGAATTACATCCAGAGCCAGAATGCGCGCAACTTCGACCAGATCCAGTGGGTGCAGCCGGCGCCTTTGCAGAAGAGCGACCTCAAGTCGCGGGTCCGGGGTCTTAAAACCCCGCTCAGGCCCAAAGGCGCCGCCGTGCAAAAGCCGAACTGAAACGTGCGACTACAAAGAACATTCAAGGGAGGCAGTCGCTATTCTTGACTTTCTGGTCTGAGACTCCTGTTCTCTTTCCTGGGGCAACTCGAAACCCGAGACTCGAAACTCGGAACTCCAAAACAGAAAAGGCTGCCGAAAGCAGCCTTTTCTGTTTTGGTAGTCCCACGGAGAGTTGAACTCCGGTTTCCGGCGTGAGAGGCGCACTTACGTGCGCAATATCTTTAAAAACAAATAATTCTACAGCTACACACAAGAAGGGTAAGGGATTATTCAACGAAAAGTACCACAAATATACCACATAGCGAATCGTTATAACTTTGGTGAAAATTTCATCAAAGAACATGGATTCATGATCATGCACATAGTATATAGCTTGGCATACACGAAAATGCATGGTGCTGGTCAAATCAGAGTTAAAGAGAATAATATAATTCTTTTGCTTTCCATTAAGTAATTTGAGAAGAAGTCTATCATGCTGTCTTTGAAAATCATGTCCGAGGCAGAGGTCAGTTTAAGATTGGCGTTCTATCTGATTCGCAATGATATGGTGACCTCTGACGTAAAAGTTGCGATCGATGGGGCGCAGATCAAAACAAAAGACAAAATCCATTTCCCGCTGAATGAATTCCTTGAACAAAACAACTGTCTTCGGTTTAGATTAAGTCACGGCTGGTCAGGTACTTACAATCTCGGTGCCCGTTACAACTTAGTTATTCATTCACGTCCAGGAAAAGGGGATGTAGTGGCTAAAACGAGGTCGGGTAATACTATTTGGATTGAGAGTAAAAAGGGTCCTTTACAAAGAAGCAAGAGTTCTGCCGAGTATAGATTAATTCGCGAGGCCTTAGGACAGTTGCTAACTATAGAGAAACTAGGTATCCGTGATATCTTGGCTGTTGCCGTGCCTAAATCTGAAAAGATTGAAAGCCTAGCGATTGCGTGGCGAAAAGCGCCTTTGATAAAAAAACTCGGCATAAAAATTCTTACCGTATCCCGTGATGGCAATGTTGCCGGACTTTGAGCGAAATTCCGTTAATTTCCTGAAGCTAGTGATTAATGAATAATATCTGGCGAGCTATAGATCGAGAGGCTTCTTCGGCAGCCGAACACCTAGCGATTGGTGTAACAATCTTGGGTAAGGCTAATTACGCTGAAATTGCTTATTATGGACAAGCTTTTTTTGCACTCTCGACCGGATTTGAAAGGGCTTCCAAACTAATAATAGCAATTGATTACTCTCTTGTAAATGGCGGGGAATTTCCCCCCAACAAAATTATTCGTAGTTATAAACACGATCTTTCGGCTTTGCTAATCAAAGCCGATGAAATTGCAGGGCGTCATCACGTGAAAAGACGCTTACCTGATTCTGTAATACACAAAAATATTATAACATTGTTGACCCAATTTGCAGATAACATCACACGATATTATAATTTAGATTTGATAACGGGCGACCCGAAGACAATTGAACAGGTGGATCCTATAGCAGCATGGTTTGATCAGGTTATACTTCCAATTGCGTATTCCGGAGCAAGTCGCCACTCGATTCCGATTGAAGTCGCCACCTGATTCCGATCCATTCCGCCACTGAATTCCGATGCAATCCGCCATGCGATTCCGAAGCATTGCGCCACCCCCGGTC
>Ga0209719_1000526_pt1 | contig 55238 bp, 53 predicted proteins | sample AD_JPNAS2_MetaG_FD_184421 | JGI IMG/M metagenome (GOLD analysis project Ga0209719, IMG submission 184421) | Active sludge microbial communities of municipal wastewater-treating anaerobic digesters from Japan - AD_JPNAS2_MetaG (SPAdes) (version 2) | ecosystem: Engineered > Bioreactor > Anaerobic...
ATGGCAAAAGAGTTAATGAAAGGCAATGAAGCTGTCGCCGAGGCTGCGATCCGCGCCGGGGTGACCGCGTATTTTGGCTACCCGATTACGCCGCAGACCGAATTACTGGAGTATATGTCAAGGCGCATGCCGGAACTGGGGCGGGTCTTCGTGCAGGCGGAAAGCGAGCTTGCCGCCATTAACATGGTCTATGGCGCGGCCTGCACCGGGCGGCGCGTGATGAGCTCTTCATCCAGCCCGGGCGTGAGCCTGATGATGGAAGGAGTTTCTTACATCGCCGGCACCGAGCTGCCGGTGGTGCTGGTGGATGTGATGCGCGGTGGGCCTGGGCTTGGCAACATCGCCCCCGGGCAGGGTGATTATAACCAGATCGTGCATGGGGGTGGTCATGGTGAATACCGCGCCATTGTGTTGGCTCCCGGCAGTGTGCAGGAATCCGTAGACCTCACCGTACTGGCTTTTGACCTGGCGGAAAAATACCGCTCGATCGTGGTGGTGCTTTCAGATGGTTCAATTGGGCAGATGATGGAACCCTGCGAACTACCACCCATGCAGCCACTTAAAACCAAATTCCCTGATTGGGCTGTAACTGGCTCAGAAGGACGGGACAGGCGCTTTTTGAGTTCGATTAATCTCGACCCGGCGGCGCAGGAAAGGATGAACTTCAGGGTTATGCGCCGCTGGCAGGAAATCGAAGCCAACGAAGTACGCTACAAAGAATACTATATGGAAGACGCCAGGTTCGTAGTCATCGGGTTTGGTTCAACCGGGCGGGTGGCGCTTTCAGCCGTCAGGGCAGCGCGCGCCGAAGGAATCCCGGTGGGACTGATTCGACCAGTGACCCTCAATCCCTTCCCCACAAAAGCCATTGCCCAGGCCGCGCAGCAGGCGGAGGTGATGCTGGTGGTGGAAATGAACAACGGGCAGATGCTCGAGGATGTGATGCTGGCAGCGGATGGAAACGCCATGGTGGAATTCTATGGACGCATGGGCGGTGTTTTCATGCTCCCAGAGGAAGTGCTGAGTGAGATCCGCCGCATCGCGGCTGGCGGGCTTTCCACTGAGGGGCATCCACGTGACCGCTGGTTGAACCGCAGCGCGCAGAAGAAGTGAGGAGTTGAACATGGAAATGAATAGTCAGGTGATAGAAGAGCAGGTTTACAACCGACCAGATTCTTTTGTGGATGTGAGCACGCATTATTGTCCCGGCTGCACGCATGGTACAGCGCATCGCTTGATCGCCGAAGTGATTGATGAAATGGGATTAAAAGGGAAGACCATTGGTGTGGCATCGGTTGGCTGTTCGGTTTTTGCCTATAACTACTTTGATGTGGATTTTGTCCAGGCGCCGCACGGGCGCGCGCCAGCAATGGCAACCGGGGTGAAACGCGTTTTACCAGAGCGCGTGGTGTTCACCTACCAGGGAGATGGCGACCTGGCCTCCATTGGCACGGCGGAGATCGTGCACGCCGCTGCCCGAGGGGAGAATATCTCCGTGTTCTTTCTGAACAACACCAATTATGGCATGACCGGAGGTCAAATGGCGCCCACCACCCTTCCGGGTCAAAAAACGACCTCTTCTCCACGGGGGCGCGATGTGGAAACACAGGGCTACCCAGTCAAAGCATCTGAAATGATCTCCACGCTGGATGGGGCTTCTTACGTGGTGCGGCGTTCGCTGCACGACCCAAAGAGTATCCGCCTGGCAAAAAAGGCTATCCGCACCGCGTTTGAAGTACAAATTCGCGGGCTGGGGTTTTCCCTGGTGGAGCTTCTTTCCACCTGTTCGACCAATTGGGGCATGACCCCGGTGGAATCAATGCACTGGTTAGAGAACAACATGGTGCCTTGTTTCCCCCTGGGCGATTTTAAAGTCCACCCGGCGATCGCCGGGCTCAGGTTCTAGGCGGGAGGGAAAATGCAAACAGAGATCATTACTGCAGGTTTTGGCGGGCAGGGTGTGTTATTCACTGGTCAGCTGCTCACATACGCCGCCATGGATGAGGGGCGGGAGGTTACCTGGATACCCTCTTATGGGCCTGAGATGCGCGGCGGAACTGCGAACTGCACAGTGGTCATTTCTGATGAAGAAATTGGTTCGCCGATGGTCAGCGATCCGCAGGCTGTGATTGCCATGAACCTGCCTTCATTGGATAAATATGAGGGCAAGGTCAGACCCGGCGGAGTGCTGGTGGTGAATGAATCGATGGTTGATCGCGCGGTGTCCCGGCAGGATATCAAGGTGGTGATGGTAAAAGCCAATGAAATTGCTGAAGAGCTGGGTGATAAGCGCATGATGAACATGGTACTGCTCGGCGCGCTCATCGCCAACTTGCCAGTGATTCCGCTGCAGGCGATTGAGAAAGCACTGGCGGGGCACCTGCCGGAGCGGCACCACAAAATGCTACCGAAAAACTATGAGGCGCTGAAACGGGGAGCGGCGCACCTGGCGCAGTAATAACTGGTTCATCCAATAGAACTGGAGAAGTCGTCTCTTTTCCAGTTCTATTTTTTTAAGACGTCATTTGTGCTTGTTTTGCTGCTGATTGACCTGATGCGTGTACCAGGGCCACAGGTGAACAACCAGCCCGAGCCCGAACATCAACAACCCGATGACAGCCAGAACGCTTAAGTTCAAATAAATCCCGCTTGTGAACCCCACGATTGTAAAAAACAGGTGAAAGACCAGTGGAACCAAGAGCACCACCCAGTCAGGGCGCCGCACGGGGACGAGACGCGGGCGGGTGATAAAAACGATCACCAAACCGGCGTATACCAGCATCACCATGGCCATGGCGCTGCCGATATCGCTGTGTGCGAATAGATGCAAGAATAGAAAGTTGGTGGCAGCAAGGATGAAGATGGCCCCGAACAGGGCGATTACCGGGTAAACCCACACTCGCCAGGCCTGTTTGGAAGTGTGCCAACCGTTCGCTCGCAGCCAGTAAACCATCCCGCTGAAAGAAGTAGCCACAATGAACCAGGCCCAGAAGTTCCCGTAAGGCACGCCAAACCACTGCATGTCCAGCGGGATCACCCAGTTCCAGAAACCCAGGCGGATGGCGACCGCGTCCATGGCGGCGTCGATATTCAATGCCAGCAGGCCTACCAGAAAAGGCTGGGCGAACAGCGGCATGTCCAGCTGCTTGACGAACTCCATGCTGCTGTAAAGAATGACTGCCCAACCCAGCCCAATACATAACGGCGCGCCGTCGATCATCACCAGGAATTGACCATAATGATAGGCTTCCAGCTGCCTGAGGGTCATCCACTCCAGGCTTACGCCGTACACCAGGCTGGCGAGTAACTCGAGTACCCTGGTCTTCCCCTGCCGCGCGGCGTGCCAAAGACAGGCGGCAAACAACAGCAGGGTCAGCAATTCAAAAGTGAGAAATACAGTTTCTGGCATTAACTTCATCCCCAATTCAGTGTGTTTACATTCGATTCATTCAAGGAGAGTCTATTGTATCTGAAAACGAGATAAAAAACCTGACTAGTCACTTGAATTACCTTCGCCTTTGTGAAATAATACTTCTATACTGCAGGCTGGAAAAGCAGGACAGACAGGGAGGGAAATTGGCGATAACGGACCTGTATCACGCCATAGAAGCTGCTTGTTTTGCGCTGTCTCCAATCCTTAAACCAGTGGTTGAAAAGCAATCCAGCGCCTTCGGGTTGACAACGCAAGAAATGGTACTTCTCTGCGTCGCCCCAATCTTTGAGCCAGAGTGCGTCAGCGCGAGTTTGCTGAATAGGCGCTCCCCTTATACTTCTCCTGACCTGTACCGCAAAGCGTTGGAAAACCTGGCAAACGGGGGGATGTTATCCTCAAGGGATGGGGTTGGCTTCCGCGTTACAGAACAGGGTCTTGAAACGATCAGGAAGCTCAACCAATCTCTCCAGAAGACCCTGGCGGGAATACAACCCCTTCCGATAACCCGTATGATGGACCTGGCAAGCCGCTTAAAAGACCTGGCGGATGCCTACCTGGAAACGCCTGAACCACCGGGAAACTGGTGCATTAAGCACGCACGCCGTTTGGACCCTGGCAGGAAAGCGCCGATGATGGCGCGTGTGAACCAGTTTTTGGAGGAGTTGATCGCGTTTCGCGATGACGCGCACCTGGCTGCCTGGCAGAGGTATGAAGAAAATGGTCACGCCAGGGAAGTTCTCACCTATCTATGGGTAGAAAAACAGGCGGTATTGGGAATCATTCATCAGTCTCTCAGCTATCGAGGTTTCTCGCTGGAAGATACGCTGAGCGCAGCCAGCGAATTAATCCGTAAAGGCTGGGTGAGCCGCGAAGGAGATTTGCTGCGCATCACACCTTTTGGTAGAGAAATCCGCCGCACGATTGAAGCCACCACCGACAGGTACTATTTCACGCCGCTTATATGCTTCTCAACATCAGACCTGGAACAGACGGAAGAACTGATCAAAGAATTTCGCAAGGGCATGCCGATAATGGATATATAGAGAACACCTTGCCTGCATGGTTCCACCCCTGGCGCCACCACGCTTCGGCTTAACCCGGCAGTTCTTAAAGGTATCTCTTGAACAGGTGGGTATTTAACCGGTGCTGGCATTTATGAGATACTATGGAAAGTGATGACGGAAAAAGTCCACCTGCGCAGAACCATCGCTCATCCTCGCGCTATGCAGGAGCTGCAGACCAGGAGTATCAAAAAGGAGGAAGCAATGTCAACAACTTTACGCTGGTACGGACACGCAGCCATCGGCATTGATACCAGTGGCTACCAGCTGCTGGTAGACCCCTTTTTCACAGGAAACACGGCAACCACACAAAAACCGGAAGAAGTAGCCGCCGACTACCTTCTGATCACACACGGTCACGGGGACCATGTGGGTGACGCTCCGCAAATCGCCAGGCGCACCGGCGCAACGATCATCTCCAACGCTGAAATCTGCACCTGGTTCGCCAAACAGGGGCTGAAAACTCACGCCCAACACCTGGGCGGAGGATTCCATTACCCATTTGGTTACCTGAAAATGACTTACGCCCTGCACGGTTCTGCTCTGCCAGATGGCTCTTACGGAGGCAATCCCGGCGGTTTTTTATTAACCACGCTGGAGGGTAAAAAAATCTACCTCGCCGGTGATACCGGCCTTTTTGGCGACATGAAACTGATTGGGGATGAAGGTGTCGATCTGGCGGTGCTGCCGATTGGCGATAATTACACCATGGGACCGGATGACGCGCTGCTGGCCGTGCGGCTGTTGCGCGCAAAAATGGTGGTGCCGATTCACTACGACACCTTTGAGGTCATCCGCCAGGACGCGGCCGCCTGGGCAGAAAGAGTTCGGGTGAACACGCCAACACAGGTGATTTTACTGAAGCCGGGCGATCAGGTTTCTGTGGAATAGAGATTTCACGCCAGAAGAGGGAATGCCAGAATCCGTCTGTGAAAGACGGATTCTGGCATTATTCGTGCAACAAGAAAAGAAATACGTTTTGGGCTTTGTGGAGGTTTGATGATGGAAACAATACTTGAACTTTTAACCACCGCCGGGAGGTTTCTGGTTGGCATGTGGCCGGTGATGTTCGTGGTGCTGCTTTTTGGGATTTTCAAGCGCCGAGACGGTTTTGGCACCATGATCAGGCTTTCCATTAAATCACTGGTGATCGCCTGGGTTTTCTTTGCGATATTAAGGGTGGTGTTCAATTATTTCCATATGGATACCCTCCAGTTAATTGAGGAACCAGAGAACACCAAGTATTTCCTGATTGTGGGGCTCTTTTTGCTGCCATTGGCGCTTGCCATTGTGTTTGAGGAAGCCCGTAAACGCCGGACGATCAAATCGATCGAAGACATGCAGCTCCTCTCGCCTTCAGAATTTGAAAAACTGGTAGCCAAGACTTACCGCGAGCAGGGACATTCGGTCGAGATTGTGGGAGCGACTGGCGACCACGGCATCGACCTGGTGGTGCACACCAACAAGGGAGAAACCTGGCTGGTGCAGTGCAAGAAGTATCGCGGAAAAGTGGGTGAGCCGGTTGTTCGAGACTTTTATGGCGTGTTGCGGGCGTCTAATGCTGACGCGGGTGCCATTGTCACCACGGGTCTGATCACCCCACAGGCGCGACTGTGGGCAGAGGGCAAGCCCATCTTCCTGTATGATGGGCGGGCTTTCTTGAAGATCATCGAAAGCACCAGGCTGCGCCGTGTGTTACCGCAGGAAGTGCGCAAACCTGAACCCGCCACTCCCGCCAAGCAGAGCTGGTTTGGGTCTGCCTTAAAAACAGCATCAGCAACTGCCAGCGCGGCAGCACCGGTGACCTTGACAGGTATGGTTGAACATTCCGTGGAGATGGAAGCGCAGGATAAAACGCCCTTCTCAAAAGAAGCCAACATCCCTGATTGCCCGGTTTGCGGTACAAGCATGATTCTAAAAACCACGCCACGCTTTTTGCTCAAGCCAAAGAAGGCCTATATTTGTGTTAACGCGCCGGAATGTGAAGAAACATTCCCTGTGGAATAAGAAAACACTTCAAAACATCACGCCCTCAACCCGAGGGCGTTTTTATTGCTTCGCGGTTCAGCAGGTTGGCAAAAAACTGACCTCGCGGGGTTTCGTGGAAATGGGTGTAACCCCATTTCTCATAGGCGTATCCCCGTTGTTCAGCCCGCCGGTGGGCTTCAGCGGGGAAGATGTAGGCGGTGACCGTTTCGGCGAAATCTTCCAGCGAATTGAAATTCTTGTCCACTCCGCAAGGGGGAGGAGGGCTGCCTACCCGGTACCAAAAAACTTTCCAGGCAGGCCGGGCGTAATGGAGAGCTTTGAATAAAAAACCACTGCCGGTGTGTGCGCGCATCTGCTGTGAAAGCCGCCAGCCATGCGCCGCGTCGAGGGCGTGCGCCAGTTCATGGGTAATGGTCCACTCGGTCAGGTTCAGCGTGTTAAGGTTCAACCTGTTACCAGGAGCGTAATTGTTCCCGCCCTTCTGCTCCAGGTGCACGGTGTAGACCTTCTCGACCCCCAAGCTGGCAGCGAGAGGACCGGTGACCGCGTAGAAGCGATCAATGGTACGGGTGACCAGGGCTTCCAGCGAGGGCTGAACCATACCTTCAATACGAAATTCGTGTCGCAGGATGGAACCGCCCAGGCGTACCAGATGAACTGTCATTTCCGGCTCCCTTGTCTTACTCTACATAAGAGGTGACTGTGTAGCGAAAAGGAGAATGGAGCGGGAAGATCCCGGGAAAGGCGCAAGTGCGGAACGGGCGAGGGAAAAACACGCTGATTCATTTGATGATTAATCCTACTATAAAAACGCTGTACTCCCAGGAAATTCGTTTTTCAACAATGGTAGCACGGAAAGGCAATAATCCTGATAGGTTTTGCCAGTATCGCGCGTGTAGTATTGAGACAATACACTGGCTGACCGGAGCTGCATGGAGAGCAAAACACCCAGGTTTTATGAATTATCCATCTCCTCCCGCCTGGAACAACTCGCGCGGGAGGCGGATTTACCGTTAGAGGACTTGTTGCCGCTTGGCGGTAAGCCTATACTCACCACAGAAACCGCGGACCATATGATCGAGAACGCGGTGGGAGTATACGGCATGCCGCTCGGCATCGCGCGCAACTTCCTCATCAACGGGCGCGAGGTTTTGGTGCCGATGGCAATCGAAGAGCCATCAGTCGTGGCGGGGGCTTCTTTTATGGCGAAACTGGCCCGCGCGGGCGGCGGCTTTGTCGCTACGACAACCGCGCCTGAGATGATAGGTCAGCTGCAGTTGCTGGATATCGCCGACCCCGCTGCGGCAAAGGCCAGTGTTCTGGCGCATAAGCAGGAATTGCTTGAGCTGGCGGGCAAAGAACACCCGACGCTGTCGCGCTTTGGCGGCGGTCCGAGGGATATTGAAATGCGCGAGATCCACACTTCGCCTATCGGTCCCTTTCTGGTGATGCACCTGGTTTACGATGTGCGTGATGCCATGGGGGCGAACGCCATCAACACCGCGCTGGAGGTGCTTGCGCCGCGCGTGGCGCAGATCAGCGGCGGGCGAGTGCATTTGCGCATCCTCTCTAACCTGGCGGATAAACGCCTGGCCCGCGCGGAGTGTACCATCCCGCTGGCGGTGTTGGGTTTTGGAGAATACACACCCGAAGCGGTACGCGATGGCATCATTGAAGCCTGGGCTTTCGCTGCGGCGGATCCTTATCGCGCAGCAACGCACAACAAAGGCATTATGAATGGCGTTGACGCGGTTATTCTGGCTACCGGTAACGACTGGCGGGCGGTGGAAGCCGGCGCGCACGCTTACGCTGCCCGTGATGGGCGATACACCAGCCTGACCACCTGGGGGGTAACCGCAGATGGCAGCCTGAAAGGCAGCCTGGAAATGCCCATGGCAGTGGGGATCGTAGGCGGCGCCACCCGCTCTAACCCGGCCGCGGCCGCGGCGATCAAACTGCTAAAGGTAGCATCCGCAGCCGAACTGGCACAGGTGATCGCTTCTGTTGGCCTGGCGCAAAACCTGGCCGCTCTACGCGCGCTGGCAACCGAGGGGATCCAGCGCGGGCACATGGGACTGCAAGCGCGCCAGGTAGCGCTGGCAGCAGGCGCAGCTGGTGATGAGGTCGACCGCCTGGCGCAGCAACTGGTAAAGGAAAACAATATCCGCTCAGATAGGGCGGTACAAATTTTGCTGGAGTGGAGAAAGTAAAGCTATGGAGAAAAATCAACCCGCATCAAAGCTATTACGGACTGACCGGAAAACCGGTATTGTTGGCTATGGCGCCTATATTCCCCGTTACCGCTTACCGGGGAGCGAAGTGGCCATGCTATGGACTGGATCGCCCAAAGGGTCGCCAGTAAAGGAGAAAGCGGTCGCTGGACTGGATGAAGACGTCATCACCATGTCAATTGAGGCGGCGCGCAACGCGCTCGTGCGCGCGAATATCGACGCTTCTGAGCTGCGGGCCGTGTGGGTGGGGTCTGAATCTCATCCTTATGCTGTGAAGCCCAGCGGCACGCTGGTGGCAGAGGCGATTGGCGCTTCCAATGACATCCAGGCGGGAGATTGGGAGTTTGCCTGCAAGGCCGGTACAGAAGCCATGGTGGCAGCCATCGCGCTGGTGGGCTCTGGTATGGGCAGGTACGCGCTGGCCATCGGCATGGATACTGCCCAGGGCAAGCCTGGAGACGCGCTGGAATATACCGCCAGCAGCGGCGGCGCGGCTTTTGTCATTGGACCCCGCGAAGAAGCCATAGTGAACATCGAAGCGACTTACTCTTTTGTTTCTGACACACCTGATTTTTGGCGCCGACCGGAACAAAAATACCCTGAGCATGGCCAGCGTTTTACAGGCGACCCGGCATATTTTAAACATGTTGAATCTGCTGGCAGGGTGATGCTGGAAGAACTGGGAATGAAAGCCTCTGACTTCACCTACGCGGTCTTCCACCAGCCCAACCCGAGATTCCCGCTTAAGGCCGGGAAGGATCTGGGCTTCACCGTGGAGCAGATAAAACCCGGGCTGCTGGTACCGGTGATCGGCAATACCTACGCTGGCGCATCGATGGTCGGCCTAACCGCCATTCTGGATATTGCCAAGCCTGGCGACCGTATTTTGCAGGTTTCATATGGTTCCGGCGCGGGATCAGACGCCTTCTATTTGGAGGTGACAGAAAAGATCGGCGAAAGGCGTGAACTGGCCCCTTCGACCGCTGATTATCTCGCCCGCCGCACCGAGATCAATTACGCCACCTACGCCCGCTTCCGCGGCAAGATCGATATGGGATAGGAGCCAGACATGACAGAAGTGGTCATTGCGGGCATTGGTCAAATTCCCGTTGGAGAACATTACACGCTCAGTCTGCGGTCGATGGGCGTTCAGGCGCTCACGCGGGCGTTAAAAGACAGCGGCGGGTTGAAACCTGACGCGCTGTATATCGGCAACCTGCTTTCTTCCATGATCTCGCACCAATCAAACCTGGGCGCGCTGTTTACCGATTACGGCAGGCTGGATAGCATTGAAGCCTTCACCACCGAAGCGGCGGGCGCTTCAGGCGCGGCGGCTCTGCGCCTGGGGGTGCTGGCCATCCTCAGCGGTCAGGCGGACACCGTGGCGGTGCTGGGGGTCGAAAAATGGAGCGACCTGGTGCGAGCGGATGCAGAAGCGATGATTACTCAGGAGCTGGATTATGATTACGAATCAATACCCGGGCTCACCAGCACCAGCCAGGCAGCGCTTATTCAGCAGCGGTACTTACACGAGCACGACCTGGAGCAAAACGCGCTGAGCGGTTTCGCGTTACTGGCACACGCCAACGCTGTCCATAATCCTTTCGCGTTCTATCGAAACCCTCTGACGGAAGAGGGATACGCGCGAGCAGGGATGCTAAGCGACCCTATCACCATCTTTGATGGCGCCACCTACGCGGATGGCGCTGCTGCGCTCGTTCTCACCCGGCGCGAGCTGTTGCCGAGGGGATACGCGCACCCAGTTATCAGCGTGATGGGTTCTGGTGCCAGCAGCGACGCGCTCTCCTGGCATGACCGGACAGAGCCGATGTCATTTACCGCTGCCGTTCGCGCGATTGATCAGGCTGTTCAGCAGGCGGGCTTGTCTAAAGAGCAGATAGACCTGTTTGAATTGGACGACGCTTTTTCAATCTACGCCGCGCTGACCCTGGAAGGTGTGGGTCTGGCGGATAAGGGCGCGGCCTGGAAGATGGCGCGGGATGGTGAATACAACATCGGTGGGCGCCTGCCCATTCTGACCATGGGCGGCTGCCTGGCACGCGGCAATCCCATTGGCGCGAAGGGGGTGTACCAGGTGGTCGAGGCGGTGACCCAGCTGCGCGGAGCAGCGGGAGCCAACCAGGTGAAGGGCGCGCGCGCTGCCCTCAGCCTGGCGCTGGGCGGCCCGGCTTCCACCGCGATCGCGCATGTGTTGAAGAGAGAAAGTGAATAGCAAACAGCTATGCGTGATAGAAGGAGTGTTCTCCGCCGGGAAAGTGAGATTCCGCTCGCCAACCCCTGCCCAAACTTGATAGTATTTGATAGATTTCAACTCATAAACTTATGCGTACACCTTGAAGGAAAAGGTAGCAAAAGGAGTGAAAAATGGAAAACCCGCGATATTGGCGCTTGAAAAAACAACGCTACAGCCTGCTGGGTGAAGTTTGCCCGCACTGTGATTCAAAGATCTTCCCACCGCGAGATATATGCCCGGAGTGCGGCGGTGAAGCCAAGACAGATTTCGCTTTCAGCGGTAAAGGCAAGGTTTACTCGTATACTGTGATGCGCGACGCGCCTGCAGGGTATGAGCAGAACGCGCCTTACACCGTGGCGATTGTTGCCCTGGACGAGGGGCCGATGGTGACGGCGCAACTGACCGACCTCGGCGAGGAACCGGTGCGGATTGGCATGCCTGTGGAAATGGTCACGCGCAAGCTCCGCGAAGACGGCGAGAAAAAGGGGATTTTGGTGTACGGCTATAAGTTCCGGCCAATTTGTTTTCACGAAAATTCTCAGCCTGCGAGCCAAGGGCAAGCAAGTTGAACCGGAACCAGACCTGTAGCTCGCGTTCTTTATTGATGGTTACTTTATCGACCACAGACTGAACAAATCTGCGCTTGAGTTCAAATTGTTCGCGCCGCTCCTCATCCGATTGGGGGGCGGCGTTTAAACTTTCCAGTCCGATCCGTAAATCTTCCAGGTGTTCCCTGAATTTCTCTTCCCAATCGGAGATTTCGGATAACTCATTTACATCGCCAATCAATGCCATTTTCCGTCTAATCTCTATTTCGGTTAAATCCAAGGCGGCTAATTGTTTTTCAAGATCACTTTCTTTGATCAACTTCTTTCGGGCCAAGGTAATGATGTACTGGCGCTCTAAATCATTCGCGGCCAGGTCTTTCTGCAGTTTCTCCTGCTCGCGCAGACGGTCCCCATGCATTTCCCTTTTCTCATGGATAAATCGCCTGGCAGCCGAAATCAATACTTCCGGCTCGCTCAAAGTATCATAAATCTTTTTCCACGCCTGCGCGTCTGCCTTTGCAACGCCGATTGTCCGTGGACAGTCTGGGTGGATATTCTCTTTGTGTTCTTGCGGGCAGTAGTAAGCGCCATATAGGGTTTTGCGCGGAATCTTTTCTCCATCGCTCTTCTTGCGGGTGTATGAATTCGTGCGAGCCTGCCACTTCCGGTTGCACCCGCAGTACAGCTTTCCCAGCAGGAGATAATCTCGGTTCATGTGATTCGCCTTGTGTTTCTTATTCGCCTTTCGCACCAGTAGAAACTGGCTGTAGGTATCTTCGCTGATGATCGGTTGGGTTTTGATCTCGAAAGCTTCTCCATCCCGGGTTTGTATTTTTATCCCAGTAGCGTAATCTTTCGCGGCTTTCAGAATGCCTTGAATAGTCGTCCTGGCCCATTGAATAGTACGAGGTTTGGTCGATCCTTTTTGAGGGGCATCATTGGCGATAAGACGGTTTCTGATGTCCATAATCGAAACGCGATTGATATACCACTCAAAGATTTGGCGAACCCATTTCGCTTCCTCTTCGACCACCTCAATGATCTCGCCAACTCGGCAATAACCATATCGATCTTGCCCGGTGTTTGCTTTTCCTGCGCGAAGTCTCGCCTTTACGCCCATGGTCATTCTCTCCTTCATCCCATCCAATTCCAATTGCCCAACCCACGCTTTGACCGGAGCCATCTTCTGATCAAAGTTTTCTCTGGCTAAAAAGACATTGATTCGGCTCTCTTGAATCACTTCCAGAAACAAGATCATGGCTTTCAATCCTCGGTAAAACCGATCTTCGCGCCATGCAATCAGGGTGTCGAATTTACCATCCGTTGCGTCATGCAGCATTTGCAAGAAACCAGGTCGATCAGTCCGTGTCCCGGAAGGCTCGAAAAGTCTTGTACCAACGCGAAACTTTTGCGTGTCCCGATAGACGTTGATAATGGATAAGCCCATTTCTTCAGCCAGTTTTCGGCATTCAATCTCCTGTTCTTCTGGGCTAACTTTCTCAGCCTGGTGTTCAGACGAAACTCGCACATAAATGGCTGCAAGTTGGGGTTGTTTCGATTTATTAATCATCCAAGCACCTCAATTCCATTCTCGCCGCGCTTAATCCGTCCAGTCTTTTCCAGGATGGATAAATACGAATACACCGTTTGGCGGGAGACTTGAATTCTACGCGCCGCCTCAGTAATCTCGACATCTGGCTCTTTACGGAAAACTTCAATCAAGGCGTTCAGCCGAGTATCAAGTTTCGCCATTTTCCCGGCGTGTAGTTTGTCACTCATGCTGTCCATTTGTTGGTTTATTGACGTATTATTTGACGCCGTTACATCAAGATGAGCCTCTGATGTTTGTCGTTTATCGGTGTGTGTTGCTTGACGCTCTGCTTTACGTTCGGCTTTCTCATCCGCGATTGCTTTTTGACGGTTGGATAACATGGTCTGTAAAGCCAGGATGACAGCCCCAGCCAGGCTCAAGCTGGGAAAGATCACCGGGGCGTAAATGGCCAAGTTCGGGATGACCTCAACAATGATTGTCAAACAGGTGGCAATGAAAAGATATGCCAGTACCAGAACGATTGCCAAGAACAATGGCGCTGGAGGATCAACCTTACGGCGTGTCTGGTTGTAAATGTACATATCCAGAGCAGTTGAGGTGGCAGCAAGGCCCAATGCCTCAATGATCACCGCCGCAATGATTCCAATACCTATTGGATATTCGAGATATTGAATAGCGGCCCTGCCTACCAGGAAGGCGGAAGGGATAGGCGCTAGCCAGGGGATCAGCCGGGTTACCAGGCCGACCGCTGTTCGTTCAAACTCATCAATGTGCTTCAAATCCATGTTGACCTCGATAAAACAAAAAACCGCATTGCCGATGGCGCAAGCGGTTACAGTTAATGCTTGTAGCTATCCTACCCCTCTGGTAGAATTGCCACAGCCCTTTCACCGCTTGTTCGGTGCCTGGGTCAGGGCCTCGTCTGTGTTCGTAGCACATTCGCGGCCCGTCTTAAAGCGTATTATGTTGTACGATTACAACTTAATTTTATCACACTTTGTCACTGGAAGGCGTTTTCTTTGGCCCATGCCGTTGATCAGCGGCTCTGGATTCCTGTGCCTCATCCATAAAGCTGCTGAGTTCACCACGATCCAGCCAGAACATGGTTCCCTTACGGACAGCCTTTAGTTTCCCCTGTCGGATGAGCCGGCGCAGGTGTTCTGGATGGTATCCGGTGATTTCAGCTGCTTCGCTGACACTAATCCAATCTGCCATAGGTATCGCCTTGGGACTCATTATACCCTTACCCTATGAACCGTACAGCAATGCTTGCGACTATTGAGTTGTTAAAGTTGTTCTCGAACTTTTTCCTGAATTCGCGGGGTTAGCGGGGTGCGCGGGGTTTCTTTTTGAGCGGTCGAGTAAAAAAACTCTTGTCACAGTACGGTACTCTTTACATCCCGCATACCCCGCTAACCCCGCAATGAAACCGCCAGCGCGCTACTTTCAAATGAGAATCATCTGCGCACTTTTCAATGAACACCTGCGAATCACCAAAGCGCATTCCCTGTCGCTGAGTGAAGGCCTTGCCTAACCGCTTTTTGAAGTTCACGCGCACCCGCCCTGCATCATCAAACAGATCTTCAAAAGAATCGGGGATCAAGTCAATCAGAGATTTCTCCTTCAGTATCGCTTCCATCATGATTGATATGGTTACGATCTCTTTTCCAAAGTATTCATGCAGCCCTAGAAGGAAAGCTTCCCATTGGGGATTTTCATCGTCTGCATTGCGATACATGGTTTCCAGGTTACCGAGAAATCCACTGATCCCTGCGTAGGCTAAAATGCCATTGATCGTTTTAACCCAGCCGTTGAATCCTCCGATTTGCGGGCTGCTGCTTTCTGGACAGCCGGCGGTGAACCAACCTCGCGCAAGGGTCAGCGCCGCGGCAATCAAAGATCCCCGGTTATTCAGTACCCACCCGAGAATATCTTGATGGCGGAACCCAGAGCGCTGCCAGGGTTTGGATTGCTTGGCATCCAGCCGGATCCAGTAACATCGGCGTGGTAAATCTCCACCCAGACGAATGTTATTGCCATTTGCCAGCCAGGTGGCTCGCTGTGGCAGTTCAAGAATCTCATTTTTGCCCAGTGCCCGATCTGCCCAAACTGATGTAGTCAGTACGGATGCTAGCTCGCCGGAGTCGAGTACGCCGGTCAAGTTGTCAATGGCGATAATGCTTGCGCCGCTCATCAGAGCAGAGGTTAACTTTTTGCGCCATTCATCGGCGCTTTTGGGTGCAGTAATGACCGCCGGGTCACGTCCATTGGCCAAAAGACCGAGGATCGATTGGAGAAGCGATTTCCCTGTGCCGGCTTGTGGAGCATCAATGAGCGCAAGCGGGACCTGTCCATTAATGACTGGTCGAACAAGAGGTGTCAACATCATCCCCAGGGCATTCGCCCGGCTGGCATCATCGATGAAAGGGAAATCGGCGAGAGGTTCGGAAAGGGTCTCGACGGCTTTCGATATCTCTTCACGCGTGGGATTTTCGGGAAATGATGGAAAGAAAAAATTTTGAGCCGGGCAATAAAAAAGATGGGTAACCGGGTCATATCCAGGCATCGAGATGATCGTTCCATCTGGACGAAGCGTGGGGCATTCAATGATTCCGGTCAGTGGAGGAAAGTCCCATTTTTCCATAGCCAGAATATCTTTGACCACCTCGATCGGAGGGATATGTGGCTCTTCATATGTTGTTTTCTTGTAGGTGCGCTGAACGACAAAGTTTGCTACTCGATCCAGCCGGCCCCGTAGGGCAATATCGGTAATAGGCTCGATCTTTGGGTGATGTTGTTCATCCCACTTCACGCGGACCAGCTCGCCAGAACGAACAAAGAAACTCGGTGGTTGGTTCGCTTGACAAAGTGCAGCCATCGCATCAGCCGTGACCTGGCGTAAATACCGGCTGTTCGTTTGAATAATGGGCAGACCGTCTTTGTTATGATCCGATTCTTCTTCCCTCATCTGATAAGCGATGCCTAATTGCTGGGCGGCAGCTTTCACGGCTTGCTTTACATTCCCATCCTGTTCCAGAACGCAAAAAGCGTCAAACGCGGAACGCCAGTGTTCATTACTGAGAGGATCATTTGAGTTGAAGTGGAAGCTTCGATTCTCACGGATGGTGATTGAGAAATGCTCGCCGCCAGGCCGGATCGCCTTATCTTGCTGGATCATGTATCCGTTTCGTGACAGAATGTCTTCGATCTTTGAGTTTGCATTGAACGCTTCAATGACATTTGCGTTGACCTTGCCGCTGACGTTTGGTTGACGTACCATTGACGTTGCCGCAGACGTTGTGGCGGGGGAGTGATCGAGCAAATGAGCCGCGCGAAGCAGATACTCCGCTTGCTGCTGCTCGATCATAGGAATTTTCGTTAAGTCTCCCTGGATTACCTCATATGGTTTTCCGCTAGAGTGTATGCTGGGTTCGACCAGAATGTAGCCTCCCTCAGCCCGGGTTTCAACCGCGACTCGCCGGCCAGTGTTCTCACCATCGTCGGCTAAAAACGCTAATTTTTGGTTATGCCCTGGCTGTGGGCAGCGAAAGAACACGTGAAAACCACGTCCACTCTTCTGAACCACCAGTCCATCGGGAAGTTCTCCAATTTCCGACTTCCAGCGGTCGAAAAACCCGACTTCATCGAAATCGATAACCACCAAACCACCGGATATGGCTCCGGTAACCACAGCCAGGTTATAGGCTTTCTTTTCAAACCAGGAGCGAACTGTATTCTCGTCAGCAATAGTTCGCTGATAAGATTCCCAGGCAATCACCGGGCGCTTGTTTCTGCCCACCGGGATAACCGATAAACCCGATTGAATATAGCAAAGGGCAGCTTCAAGGTTGTTCATAGATACCGGTGTTTCTTGAGTCAACTTCATTTTCACTGACACATTGGCATAATATCTGATTGGTCTGATTTGCCAGCCGGATTTTTCGACCACGTGCCATCAATAGTTCAAAAGCTTCCATCAATGCCTGATCTGAAGCCCGAATTTCATATTCAGGACAAGGCGAAACATTAATTTCCATTTTCCTCCTTGTCCGTCAATTACCAATCGAGCGGATATCGCCGGAAACATAGCTTTGAATAGCGACAATCACCCGGTTATGTCCCAGTTGGTTGGATGTGTGTTGTAAAGCTTCCCGATCTCCAGAGCCACTGGCAATGGCACGGCGGTAATTGTTGACAGCGAAAGTTTTACGGAAGCCATGAGTCCCAAGGCACGGAATGTCAAGGGCTTTACAGGCTGCCTGCACCTGTCTCCTGACACGATCCGGGAGAGAGCCGCGGTCCGTAAACAGGTGTCCGGTAAGCCGTTTATGAGCTTTTTCTTTCAACTCAACCAAATATTCGCCGGCTTCTTCAGGCAAGCAAATGGTCCGCGGACGGCCGCCTTTGGTGTGATTGGCGTTGCTATCCAAGGAGATGGTAAGGGATTCAGGATAAATATTGCGCTCATTCAAGTAGCAAGCTTCTTTGATCCGCAAACCAAATGTGTCCATCGTTTGAAGAACTTCCGCAGACACTGGATCAACCGGGAAGGTCCAATCTATGATTTGAGCGGCCTGTTCATCGGTATACGCCAGCGTGCGGGGTTGGCTATGGAAACCTCTTACGCTTCCCCTGCCCTTGTACGGTAAAAGCACAGGCACATCTTTGGAAAAGACGCCGGTCACACGGCAGGCGCGATCCAGCTTGCGGATGGAAGCGACAACCCGTCCGATTCTCCCGCCGCTTCTTTCCTTGCGCACCAATTCCGCGATAAAGGCTTGTGCCATGTCTGGCTTGACCTGGTTGAGGTTCTTAACTTCAGGAAAACGCTCGCGGATAAAACGAGCAAATGAATGTACATCCGCGACCATACTTTGCATCGTGCCAATACCACGAATGACATCGCGGTTTCGCCCGTGCTGCTTATCCTGAAAACGGCTTCCACCTGGGTGGAAGATTGCCTTGAGGGCATTCAACATTTGATAGGAGAGACCACCTTGTTTCGACATACACCCTTTTTCATCAACGAGTCATATAGGTATGGCAAAGCCGGGGGAAAAGGGTTTGTGCCACTTTCCCTCTGTTTCCTTTTTTGAGGATGTCTTTTCTTGCTGGCTTTGCCTCGGTCAAACAGCGCTCATTCCTCGGGAGGAACCTAGCTGCGCGCTCCTTGCGGAGCGTAGGCGCACATCAAACGAGCCTGAGTGTGCGCCTTGACCGTTTGAATTGAGGCCCACGAACGGTGAGAACACGGCCAAATCTCACTGTCGCGATCTCAGCATTTCATTCAGATTTGCTGAGATTTATCCGCAGCACTTCGCTGCGGTCGTGCTATGGGGTGCTGATCGACTTTCGGGGAATTTCACGCATTCAGCAGCACCTGCCGGCGATCCATGTCCCCCTGGTCGCTCGGTTGGCTGGAATTAAAAAATCCAACGCGGCACCCAGTAGGATAAATAAACGGCCAACGTTGGAATTACTTAAAAGTCACTGTCTCACGTTATAAAGGCGACCTGCGCCTTGTTTGTTATAATGGCATTATAGCACGGGGAACGTGCTTTGAAAAGAAAAATCTTCGGTAATTATTCCGATACCTTGCGTTTGATAAGCGTCTGTAAGGTTTTGTCACGACAAAGTCAGTTCGTACCCAATAGCTTTATACCCCTTCTTCCTTTTCATAAACATCCCAGCCAGTACGGATACCAGGTCATCAACATAGTCGTAGGCTATCGCCTTTTTCTGCCCTCATAACTGCGATGGAGTTGGCAAGTTGAGAAGTGTTTTCATGTGCATATATTTCGAACTGGTTTGCAACGTAGAGGTTATTTGTACTGTCAACCTTTTCATCCCTATAATGAATTTTCTCAATCAAAACACATACATAGGAATTAATCTAACAGAAAAGCGCTGGGGTGTATTAATGTTGACACCACATCATCTAAATTCTTTACAATTCTTATTTGCGCATCAATTCTGGTCAACAATCTTAACAGTTGTTCATAATCCTCTTGCGAAAAGGTCATTCGTGTGTAACGATGGGAATGGAATTTTAGCCATTGTTGGAGTACTTGATACCCTGATACCTGGAAGGTAAGAATTTCAGTCGGTATTGGCTGCAATATAATCTCGATCAAGGATCGCTCATCCTTCAAAATGATCTTTTCACCCGCCTCATCAATGTCAAACCTGGTTAGCTCAAACGAGGCCTGATTGTTGAACAATTCAATATAGGATGCGAATTGGTCGGCAATCGGAAAAACAAGGTCATGCTTTTCAAGTAACGCCAGCTGTTCACCCATTTGGGCAATTTCATAGAAGGTTTGAGGGTCTTTTGTGATGGGTATCCTTGGCCCTCCTTTGGTTAAATCTGCGACCGTGAACAATGCACCTTCAAACTCATCCAAATATGCATCAGAACATAGAACGCCGTAAACGTAGAAAACAACGGCTTCAGGTGAAGCCGATATGCCAGCATTTTCTAACATCGTAAGAAGGGATTGGCTTATGTTATTGATAGGTGTCCGGTCCCATTTGCCCTTTCCTTTGTTTTCAGGAAACAAATTGCAAAAGACATGTGCATTGCCTCTCCTGCTCAAATCGTTATCAGGCAAGTTCCAGCAAAACGAAACGAAACGGTGAAGTTCATCTCCGATGTCTTTTGGAGCAGGTGATACGGCTATACCAACAGTTTCCGGAACAGAAAATGCAGCGATGACTTCTGGTCGATGTCTAGTCCCTCCGCCCCCAGTAATGCTTAATTCCTGAAGAACTGCTTCAGAAATGAGAGCTGACATCGTAAGAAACGGTCGGTAATCGTACGATCGCACGAACTCGTTTTCCGGTTTTGATTGCGCCGCACTTTGTAGGATTCGTCGTATATTTGGGGATAGCTTTTCCTTATCTGGTGGTTTATCTTGGCCCGAAAACCAACGATGTAAAAGCGTTTCCGGATCGTTCTTTAAATCGGCAATTTCTCTGGACCTTCTCACAAGCATAGGCCTAGCTACATGCACGAAAAGACTGGTAGGGGCAAGTTTTAAACCGGAGCAATGACGGCTGAATATATATTTGTCAGGGAACAATGGTGAAATGGTTTGCGTGAAAAGAGGCCAGTACGAGTTGTATAAATCCCGGTTGAACGGTTTGGCTGGACGAAAACCAAAGGTTTCAGGATCCAAGCTCAATTTCTCAAATTCATCTAAGCAATTTTCATTAATTGCACCGCAATTCAATGCTGTGAGTTTATCTTCCTTGTTCAAATCAGTTATCGATCGGTAATGAATTTCAGGTTCTCGTATCTCATGTCTTTCTTTATCGATCATTCCAACCATCAACAAGCGACCTTGCATGGTATTAAACAGGCTTGATCCCCTTGTCCCAGTGCGTCCATCCAAATCTAAATCCAAGATCCACAACTTAGGGAATCTCGAGGCAATCCACTTTCGAGCATACATATAAGACGGATGTTCCGCAAACGACATTGGCAAGACTAATGCGAAGATTCCACGGTCACTTTGCAACAACTTTTCGCAACTCCAACGTAAGAACATTATGAAGTCGTTTTGAATTTGCTTCTGTGTGTTCTGGCGTGCAGTCCTAAACTCTTCAGGAGGTCGGAAATCTTTCAACAAATTCTGAATTAGGTCGAAGTTCCCCATTCTCCCTTTGACGGGCAAATCGGAAGATGGGGGGTTCCCGATTATTAGAGTCAACGGCGGTTTTGAAAAATACCTCGCTGCTCTCTGTTCTTCTTCAATGAGATTTACAGAGATGGTTTTGGTCTCAAGCTCCTCGTTTTCGAGTTCGTCGCTTAATGTGTTTGTCAAAATAACGGAAATTTTTTCCGGATTTTTTTTATAAGCATCAAGCATTGATAAACGATAATGAGCGAGTGCATAAGGGGCAGGCAATATTTCAAACCCTATGATGTATGGCAACGTGTCCGAATCGCGCTGAGCAATCAATTCTTCTAGAAAAGTTCCGGTTCCACAGCATGGATCAATGGTTTTATTGTCAGGCAAATAGAGAGACATTCCATTGAATTCACTTGCCACGACAGCTCGCACCAACGCGATCGTATACGATGAAAGTTCACGGGGAGTATAAAACGCACCGTAGTCAAAGCGGGTTTTCGGGTCGAAAACAGAAAGGAAACTTTCGTACAACTTGTGATAATCCGGTGATCGCATCTGCCCTTCTTCAAGCTCGATATGAGCTAGAAGCAAGCAGCAGTCTTGGTACCATGTACCGAGAGGACCAAGCGTTTCGAGTTCTTCGCTCAGAATCTCCACTAGAGCACGGAAAGGTCGCAACTTTTCGGTATATTCCTGGTAAAGCACATCAGACCAAAATTTTTGAATTTTATGATATCGTTCCTGAGGAGAATCACCTGGTCCGGCGACTATTCGGTGAGCGTAAAGCAGTCCAAACATCAGCACCTGTGCTACGAAATCGCCGAAGGATTTACGGTTACGCAGTGTTGGATCATGATGGCTTTCCACAATTTCTTTCAACTTATGTAATGCTTCGATAGTAGCGTTCTCAACGCGATCAACTCCCGAACCCAAAGGGAGATCTGATAAATATTCTACGTTTTCGGAGAGTTTTCTGGCTCGTTTGGCGACTTCCTCCACCAATTGGTTTTCAGACACCTGACGCGCCACCGCGTCTTTCAGAAAATCTTTGAATGCTCCTTCTAGCAAAGGATTGACGCTGCGATGCCGCCAACCGGAAACTGTCACAGGCTTGTCGATAATCGAAATGCGTGTGTATTCGTTTTTTGTTCTTGAAAAGAAAATGAAATCAATGCCATCGGTAAGGATGGTGCCATATCCGAGAGTCAAATACTTCTCAATCTGGGTTTGATAATCGGCTATAACGATGGGCCTATCAATATCCAGCCCTTTCGCTTCAACATACCCATATACGCCCAACGTTTTTTCGTTATGAAATCGCCAATCGGGTCGCCCTGCTTTTTTCTGCGCTTTAGGTTCAAAAACAACTTCCGCTTCCGAGTTGATCTCTTTTGCTACATCTCTAAAAAAACGGTCAAGTACCGGGCGGAATGATAATTCCTCCGTGAATTCATTGCTTCGCTTTGCTGCTTGATACCAGGTATGAAGATCGGACAAATAATTACGAGCGATTGAATCAAAACTCATCGATGTTCTCCAGTCGCTTCTTTTCCCTGTCACAATTGATAATTTGCCTTCCGAGTAGTTCGGCCAATCTTGGAGGAACGGCGTTGCCGATTTGCCTCGCCACTTCCACCTTGGTTCCGGCAAACAAAAAGTCAGCCGGGAATGTTTGCAGCAATGCCCCTTCTCGAAGACTTATGCTTCTAATTTGATCGGGATGCCCGAATTTCCCTCTGGTAAAACTGTCAAATTTTGCGGTGATCGTTGGCGAAACCTGATCCCAGGCCATTCTTCCGTAGACATTTCGGTGGCCAATGACCTCGGCAGAAACTCGATGACAATTTGCCAGTAATTCTTCCGGTAGATACTCTCTTCCCTGCCCCTCTTGAAGTGCCATCAACCGTCTCTGATTTATTTCTGACAATCGATCTCTTCTGTGATGAGGAATACCAGGATAATCAGATCCGTCTTCAGGCGGTATGGGAAGATGTCCAATTGCGCTTCGAACAGTGTTCCGTTGTGTTTCATCAGGCGTAGTTGGATTTGGAAATTTGAAGAATGGGATCGGAGAATCCATTCGTTCCCCCACCAAAAAAAGTCTCACTCTCCGCTGAGGTACGCCGTAATCAGCGGCATCGATCAGTTTACGATGAATCCAGTACCCTGCTTTGGCTGTTATATCAAATAATTCGGATAGAAATGCCCTACCTCGTTTGCCGGCAATTCCTGAAACATTCTCCATCAAAAAATAATTCGGTCTTAAGGCAAGCACAAGTTTCGCATATTGAAGTACCAAGTCATTACGCTCATCGACATCGGAACCCCTTCTTTGTACAGAGAACCCCTGACATGGCGGCCCTCCTGCGAGCAGGAAAAGCTCGCCTGGTTCGATTCCGAAAAATTGACAGGGATCATCCACGTTAATTTTAGTGATGTTAGCCACAATGGAGTTATGCGCGAAATATGCGCGGTTTCTTCTCTGCGTTTCGATGCAAACCGGGTCATTGTCGAAAGCCAGAAGAATGTCGTAACCCGCTACGGCAAGACCCAAGGACAGCCCACCCGCACCGGAGAAACTGTCGATGCATGTATAGCTCATTGTATGTTATCCGGAACGACTGAAACGCTTTCTGCAAATCGGGGTATCTCCGAATCAGGCAACATATCCACGAACACACTAGCTGCAATAGCGCAAGCAAATCTTGGAGGAACTGCCTCTCCAATCTGGCGAAAAACCGACTCGAAAGAACCGGCGAAGCGAAAGTTAGAAGGATAACTTTGAAGCAGCGCCGCCTCACGAACAGTCAATCCTCTGTCCTGTTCAGGATGTACGTATCTGCCGCTGGCCGGATTCCTCGAATAACGGGTTATAGTAATGGCGGGTTTATCCCAATATAGTCGTCCGTAAACATCTGAGAAACCTTTTACTCTGTCCAAGCATTTTGGGCCAACACCGCGAGGTCTGCTTCCTCCATCGTGTGGAACAGCGCGAATAGTGGCGAGTGTTTCAGCTTTATGATTTGCGGACCGATGATAATCGTCCATGGGACAGGTCTCGCCGGCGGCTACAGGAGGAAGACTTGCGATAGCTTGGCGAACGGTTACATATCGATCCTGGGTGAGAAAAGGTTCTGGGAGACCAAAATCTTCCTTCATTGCCACAATGACCGCGCGAAATCGCTGCTGCGGAACGCCAAATCCAGCGGCGTTGAGCACCACCGTTTTTACAATATAACCTGCCCGCTCAAAAACTGTTTTAGCGGCATGAAAATCCGTTATGTACCGGTCCGACAATAATTCGGGAACGTTCTCCATAACGATACAAGTCGGCGCGAAACGAACTGCCACTGAAGCGAAGGCTCCAACCAATTCATTCCTTGCGTCAGCTTGCTGTGATTGCCAGGTTTTTTTTCTATGTGCGCTGAATCCTTGACAAGGGGCACATCCAATAACAATTGTTGGTTGATTAGGGTCGTATCCATTGAGCCTATCTACGAAATCACGGTAATCTGCATCTCGTTCGGCTAAAAGCTTTACGTCTTGGCGAATGGCAGGAACGCCGAAATTAGACGAATAAGTTTCCAGCGCATCACTATCGATATCACATCCACCCAACAATTTCACGAAGGGTGTGACAGAAGCGAGAGCTGAAAAGCCTAAAGACATACCGCCTGAACCGCTAAAAAAATCGATCAGTTGGTATTTTGCATGCTCTCGATGAGATATAGTTCTTGGAGTCCACGTTTGCAGCGCGTTTTGAGCTAATTGTGTTAGCAGCAGCTTCGCTTCCCGTTTAATGTCAGTCTGTGTCATAGCTTTTCCTTGCCTTTTTGAGCACTTTTTTGTCTTGTACGCATTGGTACACCGCAGCGACACAGCTTTCCAAATTCGAGTGAATTTCCCTGCCCCAGAAACGAATCACCGTCCATCCCTTTTCCTGCAACTGAGAAGTGATTTCTTTATCTCTTTCGATGTTCCTTTCGATTTTGCGAAACCAAAACTCACGGTTAGATTTGAAGTCGTTCTTCCGATTTTCCCAATCGTAACCATGCCAGAATTCGCTATCGCAGAAAACAGCTATTTTCAGAAAAGGAAAGGCGATATCCGGTTTTCCCCGAACCCCACGATAATTCTTCTGATAACGCAGTCCTTTCGCCCATAATGCTCGGCGGAGTTGCAACTCAATATCGGTGTCTTTCGACTTGACCGATCTCATTACTTCGCTGCGTTTTTCCTGGGAATATTTATCCATTTTGCCGGATTTGACACCGTCATGCAAACAGAATGGGGGCCAAAAACGCCCTCAATACCATATATTACACCATAAGAGTCCAACCATCAAGAAAAAACAATGATTTAACAAATGTTCAATTTATTGGCTCGACCTCCTTGGTTAATTATTTACTGCCCTGAACTTGCATCCCCTAGGATGGTATTCTCCCAGCATCGTCCACGATAAGTGTTCTACAACCCCCCACCATATTCCAGGCACTTCATGCCACTGTGCGCCGGCTGCGCCTTTGGGGATATCCCGATCCGGTGCAGTGACTTTTGCCAGAAAGCCTTCTGGATTGACCTCGACCGCCGTGTAGACAACACTATAAATGGGGCCAATTACTGCCAACGATAGCATCGCATCATCCCCCAACCGCACTGGGACGGTTTGACTATTTTTGCGGCATCCAAGCGGTCTTGCATGAACTCAACATACGACATTCCTTTAGGTGCTTCGGTAACTGTCATGGGCTGGTTGGCTTTGTAAGTCACAAAAACCAAGCTGGCGCAAATGAAGCCGACCAGGATATTCCAAATAAGTTTTCCGACCAGATGAGCGAATCCCGTAACCATGTTTATTCCTCTTCCTTTTCTACTTTGTAGTCATCCACTGGACTTTGGCCTTCGCCAATCGACAGATTCCCAAATCGAATTTCCTCTCGATACATCCGATCGATGGCGATTTCAACGACATCACCTTCGCTGCGCCCCATATTGGTGGACAAGTCCTTGATTTGCCTGAGACTTTCATAGCTGAGGCGAAAGGAGTGGACTGGTTTACCCGAAGCGTTTTTTCTGGGCATTATTGCACCTCTGTTGGATTGAGTTATATATATTGTAATACAATAGTATTACATAATCAAGGGGTAACTTTTTGGGTTAATAGAAAAAAGCAGTCGAGAATTTGCGGCTGCTTGTTGGAAAGGTTACACAACGATGATGAGAAAGGAATCGGTATTAATTGAGGCCAGTACTTGTCGGGACGCTGTAAGGTTCACATTCAAAACACAAAGAAGCGCCTCCCAGAGACAGAAGACATATATTGTTTTACGAAATTCTGCTGTTTTGTATAATTGAACTGTCTAGATCGGGAAGACATTTGCCCAATCTGGGATGTGGGCTACAAGGGTTGTATTTTTAACAGTTTTATTTCTTTAGAAAAATTGTTATAGAGTGGAGATGGTATTACAATTATTTTGTCAATCCGTTAGAAAAAATTTGCATTCATGTCTGCGTGTAGCTAGGAGGGTTACTGTGGAATTAATTGTCTCTGAATTCAAAGGCGAAATCCAACAAAGAATACTCGACAAATTGAACACAGAATATCTTTCGACCGGAAAGTTTGTCAAGGACCAAAGGAGCATTTCACCCAAGATTCTGTCATCATTGATGTTGTCCAGTGGCGCTGCGGGAACAGCAGTATCCGCTATGGTGTCCTCATCCTTATTCATAGCTACCGCAAACCCTGCTACACTGATGAATTTAGGCGTAGGTGTGGGGAGTGCTGTAATGAGCGCACAAGGAATAGTGGCACAAGCACCATTTATCCCAGTGGCGAGTTCTATCCCTGTCGTCGCTCCGTTGATGGCAATGCAGGCATTATCTACTATCGTCCTACTACAACAGTTTAGCGTGATGGACAAGAAACTTGATGCGATAAAGGGGGCGATCGATAAAATGTTGGCGCGGCAGGAGGTAACGAAAGTCGCAGAATTGTTCGCAGCCAACAGTATTGTTGATGAAATATACTTACAATATGGACAAGCTGGGCGTTTCTCCACCGATATGCTCATCAGGCTGGCGTTAGCGGAACGGGATGCATCGATTCTATCGAGACGGTATGAAATGCTGGAGAATTCTGAAGACAAAAATTCAACCGCTAATGATTTCGCTAATTATGATACTTTCTGCACTATGCTGGCATCGTTCTTGAATTTGCGCGTCAAGTATTTGAGGACAAGCGTCGATATTCAGGAGAACCCGCATTTTGTTCAGTGTTCTTCAAAAAGTTTCGTGGCGTTATTGAAAGATGACATCAGTCTGTGGGACAAACTGTTGAACAAATCAAAAAAATTGAAAAGCGATATTGAGGAAATGGAAATACAGAAGGAAAAAGCTAAAGGTTTGCAGAAGATTGCGCAGATACCAAAAGAAAAAGAACTGTCACGGAAGAAAGACGAATATGCTAATGCTTTGGAGAAAGAGCGCGTCATTCTGGATGATTTCCATTCACTAATAGACACCGCGAAACAGGTATCCGAAACGACAGGCACACAAACACTCCCAACATTAGTATATTGGCATGATGACGAGGGCGAACGGCGGTATGTCAAGGGTTGTGTAAAATTCCAGAAACCTCAGCAGCCTGAGCAGGTACCGTAATTTTGCGAAGTTTGACACTGCGGATGACCGCATAGAACATTAGCAAACAGCTATTCTCATTGCGGAAGGCGGCCGCCATCTTGTGGGAACGTTTCTTGACCTCCCCAAACAGGCGCTCGATGATGTTGGAGGTACGAATGTACTTCCAATGCTTCTGCGGGAAGCTGTAGAAGGTTAGGCAGGCATCCAGATCGCGTTGCAGACAGTCCACGGCCGTCGGGTAGACCTTTTTATACTTGGTGATGAAAGCGGCCACTTCCTGATCGGCTTTCTCGCGGTTGTCCTGGTAGAAAATCGCCCGCAGTTCAGGGCGGACCAGATCCTGGTGTTTCTCGGGAATGTAGCCCAGCACGTTCTCCATTTTGTGTTTGACGCAGCGCTGGCGTTTGGCGCTCGAGAATTTCAGCTCAATCGCATTCAGCATGGCCTTGTTGCCATCTGTGATCCACAGACCCACGGTTTGCACGCCGCGCTCCTTGAGGTTCTCCAGCAGGTCTTCCCAGGCCTTCTGATTTTCGCGTTCGCCCACCGTGAAGGCCAAAACATCCCGTTTTCCGTCTTCGTCGATCCCGATCACGGCCAAAATGGGCATCTTACAGCCCGTATCATCGTAAATGACCGTGAAATAGGTGCCATCCGCGAAGGCATACAGGTAACGCGCTTTCAGTTTCCGTGTTTTCCAACTTTCAAACTCACTTTCCAACGAATGGAAGACCCGTGAGACTGTGGATGGACTGGGATGGGTCCCGGTCAGCGCTTCGATCACATCCCCCACCCCGGCTGTACTGACACCTTTCACAAACATATCGCAGATGCTTTCATCCAGTTCGGCCTGGCGACGCTGGTAGCGTTCGAATAACTGCGTACGAAATCCACCCCGGGTGCGCGGGACCGGCAGGTCTTCGATTTCGCCCATTGTAGTCACCAGGTCGCGCTCGTAGTGTCCGTTGCGATAATCCTTCCGCTCAGGCGTTCGTTGGTAAAGTGCCGCTTGTATAAAGTTGTCCACCTCCTCTTCCAACACACTAATCAGGGTATGACGAATGGCCAGGCGCATTCTTTCTTGCAGTACATCATGAAACGTCGCTTGACGTTCCGGCTGCGACAGCGTATGATTTTTCTTGGGAGTCATGGTTGTCCTCTTTAGGTTTGGTCACCTGTAAGGATACCAAGACTCCCTCTCTTTTACACAATTTTCAGTATACCGCCGGGCGAACATTGTATTGCCACGAACGAACAAATATTATTGCCAGTCGGGAGTGTTAAGATCCCTTAGTAGAGCATCATTCCTTAAACAATGATGATAAGCAGGAAATTCGTTAAATCAAGTTTATCGGTATAAGTTCCGACCGGTGGGACTTGGTCCGCACTAGGTCGTTGTCGGATCATCTGGAGGAGATTTAAACGGATTGTAACCTCTAAAGACCGATCCTTGTGGATGTAGACCTTCTCGACCAAAGTATTTACAATCTTTCGTTTCAACTCAAATTGTTCAAGCCGTTCCTCATCTGTTTGAGGAACGGTATTTAATTCCAATAGACCGACCTTAAGATCAGCAAAATATTCCCGCGCATGTTCTTCCCACTGGTTGAGGGCAGACAGTAAAGATTGATCAGTTACCATCTCCATTTCCTGCTTCAACGTAATTTCTTGGGCTGAAAGATCTGCTAACTGTTCATCCATGTCTTGCTCTGAAATACTTCCTTTTCGCGCCTGGGTAATCACCCATTTCCGTTCTAAAACCAGATTATCCAACTCTCGTTGTATCCGATCGTTGTCTTCATTTGCGGATTTTGCCTTCTTACGTAGATCATCTACATAATCTCTTGCCCTTGCGATGAGAATCTCAGGGTCATCAATCGCACCTTTTACTTTACCCCAAACATAGTCATCTGCTTTTAGATGACCAATGCTGCGGGGACAGTCCTCGTGAATCAGTTCCTTGTGGTGTTGGGTGCAGCAATAAGTGCTGGACATGGTCTTACGCGGCACAACCTCACCCTTACGGTTCTTTCGGGTTGCAGAAGATTGAGTTCTGCCGGCCCATTTACGCCCACAGGCGCATTTTAATAATCCACTGACCAGGTAATCATGACGATAGTTGAACATAGGATGCTTAACGTTTCGTTCTCGAACAATTCGATACCGTTCATATGTTTTGGAATCAATAATTGGTGGTGCAGGAATCTCGAATACTTCTCCATCTCGACTTTGTTTCTTAACCCCGCGATAATATGCATCGGCAGCTTGTAAAATGGATTGAATTGAAGTCACTGCCCATTCAATTTTCCGAAGACGAGTTGAGCCTTTTTGAGGAGCACGCGCTTCAATCAATCTCCTTCGGATCTCCATCAGTTTGACACCCTGGTTATACCATTCAAAAACTTTTCGTACCCACCTGGCTTCTTCCTCAACGATTTCAATTATTTCACCATTCCTACGATAACCATAGCGATCCTGCCCGGTGTTTGCTTTCCCATTACGTAAACGAGCCTTAACTCCCATGCTCATGCGTTCACGCATCCCTTTTAATTCCATGCTGGCCACCCATGCTTTGAGTGGGGCCATCATTGGATCAAACGATTCTCGGGCGAGAAGGACTTGAATATGATTATCCTGAATCGTATCTAAAACAGTAAGCATGGCCCGCATACTGCGATATAAACGATCTTCTCTCCACGCAATAATGTAACCAAAGTGCCCTGCAGCTGCGTCTTTCTGTAATTCCAGTAATTTTGGCCTATCCACTCGTGTCCCCGAAGGATCAACCAACCGGCCTTTGACCCGATACTTTTCAGTGTCGCGATAAATCTTATAAACCGTTAGATTGTTTTGTTGAGCCAGAGCCCGACATTCAGATTCTTGCTCATCCGGGCTGGCTTTTTCGCCCTGGTGTTCAGACGAGGTTCTTACATAAATGGCGGCAAGTCGATTGGAAGGTTTTATCTCATTCATTCGAGTACCTCGACTCCATGACCGTTGCGACGGATTTTTCCAGAGTGCTCCAGCTGATCCATGTAGCTATAAATGGTCTGTCGAGAAACATCCAAAGTTCGGGCAGCATCGCTAATCCCAAGGGTTGGATTGACACGAAATGCGTCCAATAACCTGGCAAGTCGATTGTCTAGTTTTGCTTTTCTGCCTACCTGTAATCTGTTCAAATTCATGTCAATTCGTCCATTGTTTGACATATCGCTAGACATAGTGGGTTCAAACAAACCCCTCAAATCTTGACGCTGAAATCCATGGTTCATCTGACGTTCTGCTTTACGTTCAGCTTTTTCATTGGCAATTTGCTGAAGCCGCTTCTGATAATCCTTTCGAAGTGCTATGACTGTAACACCTGCCAGGCTGAGAAAAGGGAAAATTGCCGGCGCGATCACCGACCAGGAAGGTTGGGTATCCAAAACAACAGTGAGAAGAACAGCGACTAAAAAGTAGATAACAATTAAAAACACCGCCAACAAAAAAGGAGCTGGAGGATCATTCTTTCGCCGGTTCTGGTTGAATTGGTATAGATCTAAAGCCGTTGCGCAGGTAACTAAGCCAAGCGACTCGATCACAGCAGCCGCAAGAACTCCAATGGGTACGGGCCATTCAAGATGGGTTACAGTTGCCCGACCAACCAGATATGCCGTGGGAACAGGAGCGCACCAAGGCGCAATCTTTGCCACTAGATCAATCGCTCCGTTTTCAATACTATCGATATTGCGTAAATCCATTTTCACCTCATTTATAGAAACAAAAATCCGCTCATCCTCACCGGGAGAGCGGCCGATAGCTTAGCGTGAGGCTATACCGGATGTTCTGGTACAATACCTTCAGCCCTGTGCCGTCAACCCGGCGAGAGGGTTAGGGCCATGTTTGTGTTACCAGCACTGACTTGGCCCGTAATATGGGTGATAAATGTTCACCTATATGAACATTATAGCATAAAAATAAAGTTGTGGAAGTGTGTCAACCCTGATGTTTCGGGCCTCTTCTTCCCCCTTGTGCTTCCACTTTCTGAAGATAATCCATAAGAGATTGCCGGTTGATCATCAAAGCGGAACCCCATTTGCGAGCCACAATTTCGCCAGCGCGTATTAGCCGGCGTATGTGATTCTGGTGGTATCCGCTGATCTCAGCAGCCTCTGTTGTTTTAAGCCATTCTTCAGGCATAAAAAATACTCCATCATGATTCTACTGTCTCATGACGTTGAATGCAATAAAAGCTCTCCACATATTCAATTATTAAAGTCCTGACTTGCCGGTATTCAATCCCAAAAGCGGGGTTTGCGGTATATGCTGGGTTTCAGAAACCAACTCTCTCGGCAATTTTTTGTTTTGCTCAGTCTGTTTTATTAATCCCGCAAATCCCGCATACACCGCATGTAAATTGCCAGCGAGCTACCTTTGAATGACTATCATTAGAACAACGCTCAATCCGTACTTGTGACTCTCCATAACGGGTACCTTGACGCTGAACAAAACCTTTCCCCAATCTTTTCTTGAAATTTGGCCGAACGTAACCACGCTCATCCAGCGGTGCTTCAAAAGTGTCTGGTAACAAATCCATCAGCTCAGGTATTGAGGCCAGTTCTTTGCATATTTCTGCAATCGTGACCGGAGTATTCTGAAAGATTTCGTGAAGTGCCATCAAGAAGGTTTCCCACTGGGGACCCTCATCATCAATGATTTCATAAAGACTCTCCAAGTTTTCTAAAAATCCGGATATTCCAGCATATGTCAAGATTCCCCCAATAACCTTCGACCATTCTAAAAAACCACCAATGACCGGAGAACCACTTGCCGGTTGACCTGCAGTAAACCATCCTTGGGCGAGCATCAGCACAGCGCTGATTAAGTCACCACGATTTTTCAGTACCCATTCTGGCAGGTCAGAATGTAGAAAGTTTTCTCGTTGCCAGGGACGTGAAGTCTTGGCATCCAAACGAATCCAGTAACAACGCCGTGGAAGATCACCGCCAATGCGAATATTATTACCGTTTGCGATCCAGGTAGCTCTTTGAGGTACTTTCACCATCTCCGAGTGGCCAAGGATCCGATCTGACCAGATAGGCGCAGTAATTGCAGCTGCCACTTCGCTGGAGTCCAACAGTTCTGTCACATTGTCGATTGAAATTACCGACGCCCCAGTCATCAAGGTTGCTGTGATCTTTTTACGCCACTCATCAGAATCTCTGGGGGCAGTAACCATTGCTGGTTCATGACCGGTTGCAACCAGGCTAATCACTGATTGAAGTAAGGATTTTCCTGTTCCAGATTGGGGTGAATCAATCAAAGCCAGAGGTACTTTCCCTGATATTGCCGGCCTGATAATCGGTGTAATAAGAAGCCCGATTGCATTTGCACAGGATGATTGGTCTACAAAAGGGAAATCCCGCATCACTTCTTGGATTAACTCAACGGCCAATGCTTTTCTATCCTGGCAGGAGGCGTGAGTACTCCAATGATTGGTTATTTGAACATTAGGAACATAATACAATTCTGTCGATATATCGTATCCTGGATCAGCCAAAATGGATCCGTCTGGACGGATTGTTGGACACTCGATTAATCCGTTTATTATTGGAAATGGCCACGCTCCCAAAGAAAGGATATCGCGTACTATCTCATAAGGTGGTGGTACAGGATCTTTGAAGGTGTTTTTTTTATAGGTACGCTCTGAATAATAGTTGGCGATCCGGGCGAGTCGTCCACGTAACGCTACTTCAGAAAGAGGTTCGATGGCTGGTGTATGATGCTCATCTATTCTGATTCTGGACAATAATCCCGAGCGGATGAAAAGAATCGGGGGTACATTAGCCGATGATAATGCCTGGATTGAATCATCCACCACATCGCGGAAGTGGCGATGGTTGACGCGAATGTCCGGAAGTCCATCTTGATTCGTGTCAGGTTCATCTTCTGTGTCTTTGCAGTGTAGCCCGAACATTTCTGCCGCAGTTCGCACTGCAGCAGAAATGTTTCCTTGATGCTCAAGTAAACAAAACACATCAAAGGGTGAGTGCCAATAGCCATCCCCTAAAGGATCGTTCGTGTTGTGGTGAAAACTGCGATTCTTTTCCTTCGAAATAAATACGGAGTAATGAGAACCGCCGGGGCGGATCGCTCTACCATCACAAACCTGATAGCCATTTCGGGACAAAATGTCAGCGATGGTCACATTGCTGTTATACGAGCCAATGACATCGGCGGATTGTTTTCCAAAAGATTTCAAGTGATACGAATTCGCTTTATTTTGCTTGTCCAATTGTCGACGGGTCAATGGACACTCATCCAATAATCGGGCAACCTGCACCAATGCGTTAGCCTCCTCTTGCGTGAGAGTTGGAATATCGGTCAGGCTGCCAGAAATGATGGAATAAACAGCCCCATTGGGATGTATACTCGGCTCCACCAGAATGTAACCGCCTTCACCGCGCGTTTCTATTGCGATTCGACGGCCATCCACCTCTTGTTCATCTTTGACAAAAGCTAATTTCTGATTAATCCCAGGCTCCGGACAGCGGAAAAGTACATGGATTCCTTTGCCGGTTTTCTGGACTACCAATCCCTTCGTGCGATCTCCAGCTCTTACGAACCAAGTCTTGTAAAAACTTGGTTCATCAAAGTCAATCACCAGCAGATTACCGGACACCTTTCCGGTAACGACAGCAATATTGCCTTCAATGCCAAACCAGTGTTCCAGCGTTTGCTCATCCGCAATGTGGCCTTGGTATTCAGCCCACTTGATCCGTGGGCGTTTGTCTCGGCCCACAGGAATTACCGATAATCCGGCCATCGCGTAAGAGCGGGCAATTTCAAGCAGACTTGCCATTCTGCTTCTCTTCTTTTTCAATTCTAGATAGAAATTCATTGGCATCGGCGATCATTCTTTGGTAATTGGCCTGTTTCTGCTGCTCACCATTCGCTATTGCAGCCAGGCGCACCTTCCGCCCATATGCGGCGAGCAGATCATAAATTTCGCGAAGCTCTGCCGGTAGAGACGCCGTACCATTCGGTTTAGAGATCAGGGTATTTGTTTTCGTCATTTCACTTCTCCTCTGGCGAGAAGGTAGTTTCAGTAGTTTTTTTTATGTCTGGTCCATATTGCAGCTTGTCTGCCGGCAGCAGTCCACGCCGGACCAATTCATCTCGGACGATAACCACTACCTGGTCGGCAGGGCTGCGGACTTCCTGACCTGAAAGTTTGATTAGGGCAGAATATTCGGGTTGTTCAAGGATGATGCGTAAGCGATTGATCATTTAGCTCCTTAATAAAAAAATGGCGGTTCTGTGTTTCGCTGCCATTTTCTATCGCAGGATATCCTTGCTGCAATATCCCACAATATCCCGAAATGTCCTGAAACATCCCAATTTAACCTGAACGGTAATTTGCATTCCGATACGGCACAATTTGCTCGCCAAATTCTTTCCTCAACTGGTTCAAACGGTTGAGAATTGTCTTATCCGTTTTCTGGAGACGTATTCCTATATCTTTACAAGTCAAACCACGATGCCACAGACGAATACATTCCCTATCCCAACCCCTGTCTGGGATCATCAGCCAGGTTTGCGAAGATTCATTCTTGATTTCATCGATCGGCGGGAGAGGTTCCGAATCAGTATTTGACGTGGTAATTTCTGAGTCCTTTATCTCTGGGGATTTAAAATCAACTGGTAAAGATATTTTTTCTATAACGGGTATTGAAAACCAGCCAAGCCGTTCCATCTCGTCCCGAAAAGCATCCCAAAGCCACCACCCCTTTTCACTATCAAACAAAGTAACCTTGAGAAGGGTATTTCCGTTCAGTAGTTTGTGGGCAACCAGGTCAAGAGAAGTATCCCTGTCTAAAAATCGAACTGCAATCGGATTAATATTCAGCGGAAATTCCAGGATTTTTCGCTGTGTGCCAGGATTAAGGACGGTGCAGACCAGCCCCATCTCCTTCAATATCGATTCACGAGCCATAACTGCAAATTCAGCCGGCGAACCCTGAATGACAAATTCAAAGGCAGCTCGTGGTATCTGGAGTAAACCCATTCTTTTACTCCATTGACCCCATAAACTGTCCTTGGGTTTATCCCTTTGGGGTTGATCCAACGTGTCTATTCCCCAAATTCTCAACCCATTCAAAAACCAATTCATTGCATTGGCACGCTGTTCTGAGCGTATCTGAAATAGTTCGTTTGCCAGGCGCGCTAACAATTGCTCTTCATCAGAAGCGGAGCTGGCTAATCGCCGTATATCCGGTTGAATCGGGTTCAACTTCAACAAAAGGGCAGTGCGAAACAACTGAGTTTCAGCGGTATTTGGATATTCCGGAAAATGAGTGATTAAAAATGATTGTGAAGCTGGTAAGGCAGAAACACCGAACGTCACCAATGATCCCCAGGTTTTATGCTCTAGTGAGATCTCCCATTTCTCAACCATCACAGAAAGATGAATTTCAGGATGTGCAAACGGAGGTTGAGAAAGCAGCCGGCATATTGCCAATAATCGATTTGAAGTTGTGTTAAGGATGCAGCTCGTCAAGGGTTAGTTTCTCCGATCCTGGGGAGGAACATAACTCTGGATGGTGACTTCCTTACGATTGTGGCCTAACTGAATGGAGGTATCCAATAACGCCTGGTCATCATCCGCGCCAGCTTCAATCCTGTTTTTATAGTTTTGCGCTGCAAATGTTTTCCGGAATCCGTGTGTGCCCAGGCAAGGAATTCCGAGGGCTTTACAAGCTTTGCGCACCTGTTCGCGCACTCGATCCGGGAGAGAGCCGCGGTCATGGAAGATGTGACCGGTTGGATTTTTCTCGCCGACGGCTTTGATCTCAAAAAGGAAGGGGATTTCTTCTGGTGTAATGTGCACCTGGCGAGGTCTGCCGCCCTTGGTGTGGTTCACGTTCCCCTCCAGGGTAACGACACATACCGATATATCAATGTCTTGTGCTCTAAGATAGACTGCTTCTCGAATCCGCAGCCCTGTTTTTTGCATCACATGCAGTACTCGCGCTGAAATTGGATCGATATTGATGATCCACTCGATAATTCGTTCCGCTTGCTCCGGAAAATAAGCCACCGGTCGAGGTTCGGAGTGGAAGCCGCCTAATCCCCCATCGGTTTTATAAGGAAGTAACGGGGGTGCATCTTTGCCAAATACTCCGGTAATCCTACAAGCGCGATCCAGCTTACGTAACGATGCCATAACGCGTCCAATCCGGCCACCACTGCGTTCGCGCCGAATCAATTCTTCAACGTATGCCTGTGCCATATCTGGTTCGACATCTTCAACTTCACTCACTTCAGGCCACTGCCTGCGGATGAATCGCGCAAATTCATGCACATCCGCCACCATGCTTTGCATGGTTCCAATACTGCGGATCACATCCTGATTGCGTCCATGTTGTTTATCTTCGTGCCGGCTGCCACCAGGTCGAAAGATTGCCTGGAGCGCTTTCATCATTTGATAAGATAATCCACCTTGCTGTGACATAATTCTGCACCTGCCTGTTTACGCTTAAATCGGGTTCGAACGGCTTTTTTTACCGTTTCTGGTTGTTTCCCTTTGTTTCCTTAAGGGAACCCCTTTCTAAAAATGGGGCGTTTTGTTGTACTTGCCTCGTTCAGACAGCCGATTCGGCTGCACACCCAGGGATGGGCGCCCTATCCATCGGACAGGGTGACCGTTTGGTGTGAGGCCCACGGACCAGCAAGAGTACGGTCAAATCTCGCTGCCGTGCACTCAATAGATCGACTGGACTCTGTTGAGCGGCTCCCGCTGCGCACTTCGCTTTGGGAAGGTGATGGGTGCAAAGTCAACTTTTGGGGATTCTCACGCGAACAGCAACATATGCCGGCGATCCATTCCCCCTGGTTGTGCCGGTTCGGTTTTTGCGTATTAAAACAAAAATACCGAACATTGCACCCGGGCGGAAATAAACAGGCTAACGTTCAGTATTACGGTGTAAAAAAAAGCTATCGTTTAATTTTTTTGGACGCCATTGCGTCTCATTCAATTGTAATTTGATTATAGCACGCGTTTTCTGTCTTGCCAAATCGCGACAGGGACAATTTTATATTTTTCAAGGTTGAAAAGTATTTGTAAGGCCTAATAATTTTTTCTACACACGTTATATCAATTACAAATTTCTGGAATATCCTCAAATTTTGGGCTATATTAAACTTCATAACCAATGGCCTTATACCCCTTTTTCCTCTTTCCAAACATACCAGCCAATACTGGCACTTGGTCATCGACATAATCATAGATGATCACCTCACTTTTACGGTCATAATTGCGGTGAAGTCGACCTGCATATTGCGCTACCGTTCCGCGCCAGGCAATTGGCAATGCTAAAAATAAAGTATCAAGGCGAGCATCATCAAACCCTTCTCCCAGATACCTTCCGGTGGCAATGATCAAACGTTCTTCATCCTCTGGAATATTTTTTAATTGATCCATCAATAAAATTCGTTGTTTGCGACCCATCCCGCCGGATAACACGATGATATTTTTCACTTTATCAGCCAGGGTATCTGCAAAATATGTGAGGTGTTCTCGCCGCTCTGTCAACAATACAGGCGAACGGCCAATGTGAACGGCTTCAACAACATCATCAACAATCATTTGATTTCGATAGAAATCCGCTGCCAGCATCGCGTACACTTCCTGAATGCCTGGTTCTGGAGCATTGTCCGCTCGACTTGGCAAAATGAAATTGGTTCTTCGGGCAATTACCTTGTGGGTAAATGAGCGTGTGGCGGCTTGTTGGCGATCATCTACCCGGTATCGGACGGGTCCACATTGCATAAAAATGATCGGGTGGTGACCATCCTGCCGGGTGACGGTTGCAGATAAACCGGTAATGAACCTGGCTTTTGCTTGCCGAATCACCTGCTCAAAACTGGCTGCGGATATGTGGTGGCATTCATCAACGATGATATGGCCATAATTTCCGACCAAATCATTGACTGTGCCCTTGTTGATCAGGCTCTGGATCATCGCAATATCTACCGTTCCGGTAATTTTATGTTTCCCACCCCCGATCTGTCCGATTTCCTTTTTCCCCAGTCCCAAAAAAGATTGGAGGCTTTCTACCCATTGGTCCATCAGCTGTCTTCGATGAACAATCACCAGGGTGTTCACTTTCCTTTGAGCAATTAACCATGCACCAATGACCGTTTTGCCGAAAGCAGTAGAAGCAGAAAGAACGCCAATATCATGCTTAATCAGTTGATCTGCGGCAAGCTGCTGCTCAGTACGAAGCGTTCCCTGGAAGTTTAATAATAGAGGATCACCAGTCGCACGTTCGTCAATCATCTTTGTTTTGATTTTTAGCTCACCCAATACCTGGAACAACTCTTCCTGACACCCTCTGGGTAAGGCAAGGTGTTTCGGATATTCCTCACAACAGCTGAGAATCCTGGGTTTCCCGAACGTTGATAGGCGCATGGCCTGGGCTTTGTAAAATTCGGGGTTTTGAAAGGCGGCCAACCGGATGAGGCGATTTCGCAAGGGCGCGGGCAGACCTTCTTTTTCGATGTAAATCTGGTTGCTGATGACCAGGTAGAGTTGATCTGGCAAAGGACCAGTTATTGGTGGTTCCTTATATTTCCGTGATGGGGTCAGTTTCCAGGGTTCGTTCTCGGTTTCATCCAAAACTACCGCCCGGACGCCGGTGATTTCACCTTCGTCTTGAACATTCTTCACAATTCTTTCGAGGTCTTGATGAGCCATCTTCTGAATCGATGACATAAAAGCCCACTGATCGGAATAGGGATTGAGTTCATTGTCCAAAAAGACGCTGTTATTTTGTTCACGTGGTTTTTTCTGCAGTGGTAGTGCAATCAGATTACCAAATCCGCCTCTGGGTAAAGTATCCTGGCTGGGGAAAAGCCGGTCGTAGGAATCCATTCCGATTTCCGGTCGCCGGTTCATTGTACTGGTAAGCAGTAATGCCCCGAGTTTTCGCGCTAATACTGCAGGAACTGGTGTTTCAAAAAATACCCATACGTGCCCACCGTTTCCGGATCGTGATCGTTCTAAGACGGCAGGAACTTGATAACTGACGCACGTTTCCAGAAAGGTTTTGGCATCTTCAGTCCAGGTGGATTTATCAAAATCAGCTGCCAGAAACCAGCATGATTCGTCTGCCAACAAAGGATAAACCCCTATTGTAAAGTCTCTGCCAAAACGGTCATTGGGGTCAATTCCCATGAGATGATTCCGGATGATCTCATCGCTAACTTGAGTAAACGCGCGAAAATTGCATTCCTGGCAGGCAATCTTAGGCTTTTGGCAGATACCTGCTTGCCATTCATTGCGACAGACGGGGGCGTAGCCTGACTTTCTGGTTTTGGAATTTTCGAACCTGCGTGGGAATACGTCCTCCCGCCCTTTGAATAAAGAACGGAATAACCGGATTTTTTCCTCTTGAGAGGATTGGTTATTGACTGTAATTCCCTGAATGTTCAGCATTAGTTGTGCTGGAGAATCTTTTTGAAGGAGCTGCCGGCGTAATTGTGTCAGTTCATCCAGTAACTGGTTACGGTGATGATCCAGATTCGCTAACTCTGCTTCGATCTCAGAAATTTTTCGTTCAATATCAAAGGATTCAGCCATAGTTTTATTGTACATTCATGCTGATTAGCAATCAAAGTTTTTAAGTAATTTTAGGAACATGTTTGTGGTGCTGTTTATCGACTTGTACTCCATTTTCGTTGACATTTTTTGTTTCCTCACCTATGATTATAGAATACTCCCACGTGAGGTGGCTCATGCCCGGAAAAATTGTCAATCACTTTCGCATCTTATTAGCCCAAAAAGCAACCAAGCAACAACAAAATATCGCTTTAATGGATGTGCAGCGCGAAACCGGCATAGCCTGGTCGACGCTCAATTCCTGGGCAAACAATCAGGTAACCCGCTACGATGCTCCTGTAATTCAAGCACTGTGTGAATACTTTGATTGCCAGGTGGGGGATTTATTGGTATTTGAGAGAGAAATTCCAGCGTAATAATCAGATTAACCGCTAGTAATTTTTGGAAATCGTAATCACCAGAGGAGAATTATGCCAGCAAAAAAGAAAACAACGAATGGTGCCGCCCTGGGATTTGAGCAAACTCTATGGTTGGCTGCCGACAAACTACGTGGATTTATGGATCCGGCAGAATACAAGCATGTAGTACTTGGTCTAATTTTTCTGAAATATATCTCCGATGCATTTGAAGATCTGCACACCCGCCTGGTAGCGCAACAAGCGGAAGGCGCAGACGCCGAAGACCCGGATGAATATCGTGCCGAGGGAGTCTTCTGGGTGCCGCCGGCAGCACGTTGGGGCTACCTGCAAGCCAATGCCAAACAACCAACCATTGGACGTTTGTTGGATGACGCCATGACTGCCATAGAACAAGTCAACCCTTCTTTAAAGGGTGTCCTACCCAAGGACTATGCCCGCCCTACATTGGATAAACAACGATTGGGTGGCTTGATTGACCTGATCGGTACCATTGGACTGGGTGATAAAGAGAACCGTTCGCGAGACATCCTGGGCAGGGTGTATGAATATTTTTTGTCCCAGTTTGCCAGTTCGGAAGGCAAGAAAGGTGGAGAGTTCTATACTCCCCGATCCATTGTTCAGTTACTGGTGGAAATGCTGGCTCCGTATAAAGGCCGCGTCTATGACCCGTGCTGCGGTTCGGGTGGGATGTTTGTGCAGAGTGAAAAGTTTGCCGAAGCACATGGTAGCCGCATTGGCGATATCAGCGTCTACGGGCAGGAATCTAACCCCACCACCTGGCGCATGGCGAAGATGAACCTGGCAATTCGAGGAATAGAAAATAATTTGGGGGCCGAGCCATCTGATTCCTTTCGGAGAGATTTACACCCTGATTTGAAGGCTGACTTTGTGATTGCGAATCCGCCATTTAATATTAGTGATTGGGGTGGAGAAATCCTTAAAGAAGATAAACGATGGAAATTTGGCACACCACCAACAAGCAATGCAAATTTTGCATGGGTTCAGCATTTTATTCATCACTTGGCTCCGGACGGGCTAGCTGGTTTTGTTCTTGCCATTTCATCGCTTGATTCAGAATCTTTGGCTGAAAATGAAATTAGAAAAAATATAATTGAATCTGACTTGGTTGATTGTATTGTGGCTCTACCAGGAAAATTATTTTACTCAACCCCAATTCCTGTTTGTCTATGGTTTATTAGTAGGAATAAGGCTGCATCTTTATTTAGAAACCATAAAGGAGAAACCCTATTTATTGATGCAAGCCAATTAAGTAAAGAGGAAAATAGAACCCATAGTTTCCTTACGGATACCGATATTAGTAAAATTTCTTCCACCTATCACTCTTGGAAGAGTAAATCAGGTTCATATGGTGATGTAGACGGGTTTTGTAGAACAGTAAGGACAGAGGAAATTCGTCAATTCGGATATTCGTTATTTCCTGCCAGGTATGTGAAGATAGATTATAAAGAAGATGTTGTTACTTTAAGTGACTTTACAACAAAAATAAATGCCAATTTATCTCAATACTCGATGCTCCTAAGCTCATTAATGCAGGCTATTGAGGAGGTAAAGAAGCAGACTGATTTATTAATGCCAAATAACACAATAAAGAAGCCAACACGGCTAATCACGGTGCCTCTGTCTGAAATTCTTGATTGTTCTGACGAACGATTAGGAAATATGGAAGAACCTGAAATATTAAGATAATGCAACCTTTTTTCTGTAAATTCGAGTCAGAAATATCCACAGTTCTTTAATAATTCAATGACTTGCCAACACAATAATGTTTTCCAATTTGCCATTCCTCGCTGGTTTCCATGAGCAAGGCAGAGATCAACCTCAAACAGGAAGCCTCGTTCGGGAAAACTCCAACCACTCTGGTTCGCCTGCGAATCTCTTTGTTGATCCGCTCCAAACTATTTGTTGTTCGAATTGTGCGCCGATGTTCAAGCGGAAACTCAAACACCGTAAACCCTTCAGAAAGATTCTCCTCCAACCAAGCAGATAACCTCGGCGCTGAAACAGCATACTTCTGGACAGCAGCTTGTAAAAACTCTTCTGCAGTTTTTCGGTCTGGAGCATTGAACATTGACCGAATATCCGCAGCTACTTCAAAGCGCATGGCTTGTTTGGGTACATAAGCACCGGCATTCTGTTGCAGGTGGAACTGGCATCGCTGCCAGGGAATACTGCCAAAAACAGCTCTTCTGGCTGCCCCAAGACCTTCATGATCATCACTAATCACTAACTTCACTCCGTTCAATCCACGATCTTTGAGACTCTTGAAGAAGATTTTCCAGTGGGTTTCATGCTCACTAAGTGATGCAGATACCCCAAGAACTTGCCTTTCACCCTCTGGTGTGATGCTGGTGGCTACTAATACTGCTGCATCGCGTACTTGACCCGCTTCCCGAACCTTTTCGTAAAGAGCATCCACATAGAGATAAGCAATTTCTCCAAGTGGTCTTTCCCGCCATTCTTGCAGCACTTCGTCCAGTTGTGCTGCTGCCCGACTGACCTGCATGGCTGAAATTTCTATCCCGCATAGCTCTTCGGTGATGGCTTTCACCTTCCGAGTGGAGACTCCCTGGACGTACATCTCTGCCAAAGTGGTGACCAATGCCCGTTCGCTTCTTAACCCTTTTTCAAGTGCTGAAGGATAAAAACCTCCTTCTCGTACCTGGGGGACTGCAAAGGTGATCTCGCCTATTCGGGTTCGAACCGTTTTTGGTTTATAGCCATTGGCATGGCCTTTTCGGTCTTCGGTCCGTTCGTACTCTTCAGCTTGCAGATACTTGGATCTTTCCACTTGCATGACATTGTTGATCAGGATTCTTAAGAGTTCTGGTATGGCTTCTAATCCCTTCTCAGCAATTTCACTTGAAACGGTATAATCTTCTTGGTGAGTCATTTCAGTCTCCTATTTTGGTGTGGTAGCCTATTTAGGATACTTCTGACTCACCGCTTTTGTTAAGGTTCTTCAATTTACAGAAAATATGTTACACCAACGAGGAGCGATTGATATTCGATTAAAAAACTACTTCTTGACGAACAAAAATTATTTACATCAAATGCGAATGAACAATGGACCTCAAGAATTCTTTTTTTCTGAGGTATTGTCTTTGCATAAAATGGCCACGACTTTTGATGATGAGTATCGTGGGTTTTCAAGGTCGGCACTCCCCTATTTGGGGATAGGTCTTGTCCGCACCTGGCTGGAATCACCAGATTTGATCGACTTGAGAACATTTCTCATTGAGGCTTTATCGAGTGTGCAGTCAAGCTATACACGTGGCCTAAATGCCGCTGCAGCGGCACTTGAAAGAATGATTTGGAACGTGTTATTGCGATATTTTGGATTTGATCGTAACGGCCCGCTTAATTGCGGGGTTCAAATTGGATCCAATGAGCAGGGGAAAGAAAGAAGTAACGATTTAATCCCATTTGTATCAATCTCTATTCCCTGGGAGGGGGTATGTAATGATGTGGCCACAGGGAAAGAAATGGAATTGGCATTAACTTGGTTCATTGACCTGCTCTTTAGATACACAACAGAATTGGGTTTGGAAAAACCAAGAAGAAAAAGACACTCGATTTCGTAGGTTCTTATTTTTCAATTTGATTGGTTTAGTAAGTTTCTTTATTTTCAAATGAATAAATGGGTGTTCTTTTTTTTCAATTGACTCGATCCAAAGGGAATTTGCCCATATAATCGGTGTCATTTTGATAAAAACCCCCCGAAATTCATCAGGGAAGTTAAGACAACAAAATCTTTATAAAAAAGAAAAAATGGAAAGGCCGGGCCGGCAGCAAACAGCCGGCAGCAAACAGCCGGCAGCAAACAGCAAGCAGCATCCCAAGCCAGCAGAAAGCAAGCTAACAGCTTACAAAAAAGCAAACTGCCTGCTGCTGACAGCCCACAGCCGGCATCCAGCCGGCAGAAAACCGCCACCTGTACGCAAGAGCAGCGTACACAGAGCCGACTGCCCACTGCTGGCGGGCTTGCACTTAAGGGGCATTAAGGGGTATTATGATTGCAAAGAGTGATCGGGCAGGGGAAAACAGCAAGCAGCCATCCAGCATACAAGCCAGCAGTTGACGACAACCGACAACACAGACCACAGCAGACAACATCGTAAAACCCCTCCTGAAAAATCGGAAGAAACCAATGCTTCCGATTAAAAAGAGAGCAGGTGCCTCATGGGAAATTATGATCCGTGCAAGTTGAACCTCAGAAAAAATCAGCATCAACTGCTTTTGGTCTGGGGAGCATCGGAAAGAAGAAGCGAATCTGAAATGGCCCGCTTACTCCTGGACATTGGATACTGCGTCGCCACTGGCAACATCGAAAAAGCGGAACGCATCGCCGGCCGGCTGCACACTCAAGCACCGGAATACCACCCAGACACAGATCCGGGTGAGATGTAAAAAAAGGGAGAGATTGAATGAACAACGCAATGAAAAACACCAACACCGTCCTGGTGGATGGTGTAACTCACAAGAAAACCGCCGGCAACGTGGTCAAGACCATCCTGCTGTTTCCGTTCCGCCTGGCCTGGACCGTGATCAAATTCGGATTCTTCGCCGTGGTCGCTGTTTTCCTGGCGCTCACGATCTACTGCGTTTCCCAGTTTGGCAAACCTATGACGATCCCGGAAGCCCAGGGGATGACCTACAACGAATTCGTGGCCAACCGCTATGATGCCTTCATGAAGTACGATAAGGCATACTGCGAGCGCATGTATAAGGAGTGTGACTGGCTGCGTGAACACTCAACTTCACTTTCAAGTTTTTTGGGTATGCCAGTTTTCAATATTGTGACTGCACCCCAATCTGTATGGGCAGTCTTTTTCCCCGGCGGAAAAGTGGATCGCTGGCTAAAGAATACGGATTCCATGTATAGCTACCAATTACCAAAAGGTGAGGTTAAGTGGACGAATGTCCTCGATCTGTATTGGGAAGCCATCCAGCGCTCTACTTATGACTGGCTGGTTTTCCGTGAGAATCGAATTCCCTTTGTCGTGAACCAGTAAGCAAGAATGGAATCTTCTCACAAGAAAATGAACAACAGGATGGTCTTGATTGATCATCCTGTTGTTTCTTTAACGCAAGAGGGCCTTTGGATGTAATGGATTCTTCATTCTCCTAGAGGCGTTGTCTTTGATTTTAGTAAAAAATCTATTTGAATTCCAAACTAATACAGATATACGTATTGACAAAATCGTATATCTGTATATAATTATAAATAGAAAAGAGGAATAAAAAATGACACAGATTACGATTCACCGAGAGGAATTCAGCCAATTTGACGGGAGCACGTACACCATTGATCTCAACAGACCATTCGGCGGCTATCAACAGGGCGACCTGATTTGTAGCGTCGCTCCCTTTTACCCTTTTGTACCACTAACTCTTGAGATCGCAATCAGGACCAACGGAGACATCATTTTTCGCTCCTGGAAGTTTAATGATCTGGCAAACAAATATCTGCACACAGCCGAAGTTGCAGAAGCCGACAAAGCTCATCCATTTTCCCATCCGTTTATTGCAACCCAAGCTCAGATCGACACGGTTAATGGATTATTTAGTGAGCGATTAAACTTCGAGGGATTGCGCTTGCCCCCAGGGGCCACTTTGCAAAAAATCTGTCCCATCGACATTAATAAAGAAGAAAAGATAACGGGCAAGAAAATTTATCTTGCATAATAAAATATTACTCTTGTGGCCGGGTACCCGGCCACAAGAGAGAACTAACTTGGAGGCTTAGATAGTTATGTATCTATACGAGGTAGGTAAGTTGTATTCTAGCCGGACAAAATGGCAAGAATTGGCGCAATATAACTACAGGGGAGGTGAGCATGAGCTAATCCTCTTTTTGGCTCATCCTTCTTCCAAAGAAGTAAGCGATTTACAAAATGGAATATCCGAATTTGCTCTTTACGTTGAGAACGATTTGATCATCCTGCTTTACAGGTTTGGCCAGTCGATTGATTGGTCAGACGCTCCTTTTTCGATCCACCTTGTACCCCCCGCGGAAAAAGTGCTTCCCAATTTAATAACCGACGAAGCCCGGGCTCTCCTCCACGTTCTTTTGGTCGATGCCTCGACGGGGATCATCAAGGCAATGCGGATAATCTCACTATCCAATGTATTTTCTGTTGCCCTGCATCAGGCCATTAACGACCAGGGAAAAAAACCATTTAACAAAAGTGAATTTGATCGTGAGTTGGCAGGATTATATAACCGATACTCATCAGCGGCTTTAGCGGCAAAAGCTCCAATTCACTTTGTTTCAGAGTCGTGGACAAAATAATCCCGGAGAAGGTTTTTAGGAGAGAGACAATCATGCCAAATATTGAAATGAGTCGAGTATATAACGGGTCACGCTATACTATAAAAACATCCATACTGCTTGCTAGCGGTAATAGTATTTATTTGTACATGACCAAAAGGGGCCTTTACTTTAAGGTACTCGTCTATCCTGATCGACCAGGTGAGCGCGATAAAATTTTACCCCTTTCAAAAGAAGAGGCAATTGAGCTTTTCAAAGCATTACCAGAGCACCGCTTGGAATATGCATCGGCATTTGATACGGTAGTGGAGGAGACAGTTGCTGGGAGGCCTCCGCTCTATGGGCAAACGCAAAAACAGACGACGATCCGGCTTCCAGCGGCGATGATGGCTTGGCTTTCGCAACAGCCACATACAATGAGCGAAACCATTCGGGATTTAGTAGCTGCTGAGATGGAGAGACAAAACAAACAAGGTCCGGGTTAGCAGTACATGTAACAATCCCCAAAACCTAAAAGGCGATGACTTTCGGCAAAAACATTAATCTGTCAATTTACTGGCTGATCAATAAGTTGCAGAGCAGTAATTTCTAAAATAAACTGTTGTCCAAAGGCCACGAGTTTCAGAAGCATCAAATGTGTATTTGACAGAAGAATCGCCTGTTTCAAGAAGAATCGTTTGGGTATTGCCATAAATTGAGTAATATGGTCCCCAAGATCCACTACCTGTATTACTTGACCAATGTGGGACTAATTTAATAATGTACCCTGAGGTTGAATGAAATTGAAGTTGATGGTGACCCGCTCGATTAGGATAAAAATAAATCGTTCTGGTATTACCAGACGCAATTTGTAACGGTATCCAATTTGACCAGCCAGCCCCGCTGCAGAATAAATAACCCGTATTACTTTGTGTAGACGTGGATGCGATTGCGGTCAATGTCTGAGTAGATGCGAAAAGAAATACCAAAACAAATGAGAAAAATACTACTAATCTAATTTTTTTGCTCATAATCCCTCCTGAGTTATCAATCTTATTTTAGTAGATATTTTCCAGTTGTCAAAAAAACTTGATATATCCATTTTTTTCGGTATCGTTTCCAAGAAAATTCGGCACTGTAAACCCTGTCTCTGCATGGAAAATATCCAGGTAAGGGTGGATTAGATAAACTGAAAGCGCCGTGATTCGGAATAAATTCGGGATATATCGGAAAAGCTAGATGCTTTCCAGCTCAATTTCCCCAAATATTTTGCTATTTGGTTGATATTGCAATGCAATCAGCTTATAATACAAGTACAGTGGATTACAAAGGAGTTGATTACTATGGCAAATACAACCAATTTCAGCGTCCGCATGGACCGAGATATTAAAAAACAATGTGAGACGCTTTACGGTGAACTCGGTATGAATCTCACAACGGCTATCAACGTCTTTTTGAGGCAGTCACTTCGGTCTGGCGGTTTTCCGTTTGACGTGACGCTCAATACGCCGAATACTGTTACCCTCACCGCCATGCAGGAAGCGGAACGGCTTACCAAAGACCCCAACGCCAAACGCTACAGCGATGTGGAGGAAGCGTTGAGGGAATTGAAGAGATGAAACTGGATATCGTTTAGACGTCTCCGTTCAAAAAGGACAACAAAGTTAGCGGTGAAGTGCAGGCTGAAAATAGAATTGCTGGACAATATCATCCGTCAGCTTTCTGCATTTCAGCTTTTACCCGAGAAAAACCTAGACCACCTTTTGGCCGGAAATTATATGGGTTACCGGGAATGTCATATTCAAAGCGACTGGCTGCTTGTGTATCGAATTGATAATGACATTCTCGTTTTACCGTTGACGCGCACAGGCTCACACAGTGATTTATTTGGAGAATGAGCAACCATTATTGACGCGAGAGATGACGGTTTGTTATCCCCTCGCGCTATCGGCCGTATTCATGCTCCCGATCTCGGACCTTCTTCGTTCGGGCAAGCTCATCGGTGGTCTTGCAGATTTTCTCCACGGTCTGAATCTCCTTATGCATGGATTTCATCTGTTGATACAGGGCGCCATTATGGGCGGAAAGATATTCCGCTTCGGCCTGCCAGTGCTTCGGAGTTAAATGCTCTAAGCTGCTTCATCAATCAGGAGAAAATCTTGATTAAGAAACTGCGTAGAGCATATATCCCCTTTCAACGAGAGAACGATATTTATCAGCGGTTGCTCAAGAGAATCTAGATGGGATTGTGCTGAGATTATTGAACTGCCTCTTTTAAAATAGCAGAATTGATTTCTGAATGCTTAGCGATAAATTTCTTCAATTCAGGAACCGCCTTCCGTCTGCCAGCGTAACGGAACATAGCCTTCTCATTTAGCCAATATTTCGAAAATTCGTTTTGGTAAATTAACGCCATCTCCTCATCTTGAAAGATGTAAAAATCTATTTCTCGATTAGCAGATCAACCAAAATATATTCCAACTGGGAAAAATCAATTCTTTCGATTTTCTTTTCTGCCGTCTGGGAGACAATAACAGCTTCTTTCTGGGTGATTACTACATACTGCTCCATCGACTTGCGGTCATGGTCAAGAAATACTTTTCCACTGAAATGTTTGCTCAGAGTACTGAAATCAGATTCCAACACGTTCTTTGGAACATCAATGATGATCTGGTTTTGTGGGGGGTTGATGATTCATAAACTCATAAAGGATACGAGTATCCCAAAGAGAATAATTCAAGGAAGGCAAATAATTGCGGAGGATATTTCTACATCTTTTGATGATTGGGAAATAGACGGAGAATAGTATGTTTTTGGAGAAATGAGTTTTGAATCAGATATAGGTTACGCCCGGTATGAATAATAATGCTTTTGCGCTTGAGTAAAGAAGCAGTGCTCTCCGAAATGATCTGGATTCCCCAAAATAAAAAAGTTCCTGATGTCTGTTCTGGACACAGTGTTATGTTCGTGAAAACAGTCAATTAATTTTCATTGAATAGACTGCTCCACGTTTGTCATATCGCACTTCTGTATATTGTCGCTATAAAGTGTTTAGTGACAATATGCGACTGTCTTTAGTATATCAGGCATCAAATAATTACTCCAAGTTGTTATCCAGAGAGAAGTGAAAAGGAAAGTCCATGCAAAATCTGGTGATGTTAAGGTTGCTAAAGATATAAACATACTGGGTGATCGTATGGATTTTCGAATTGTAGCAGTGTTTTGCTTGTATGCTGATGTGTTGAAGGGATTGCATCATTATGAAAACCTTTGTGCTAGAAGACAGATTCATAAGTGATGACTACGGCCATAACGACCCCCTTACATTTTCGTAGGAACTACGATTTACTTCGGTGGATTCTTCAAGAAGAAAGCGACATTTACATATGTTGAGTAAATGCTCCTATAATCGTCGACATCGAGTTCAGGAGCATATTCTGACTTTTTCACTTGTTGGGTGAGATGAAAAACCTCAATATCGTATTTGCTATTCATGATTGTATCTATCAAAGTGAGGCTTGGCGTGGATGTCAAGTCAGGAAAAGGCGTTACTTTTATGGTTTGAAGATTCAAATCATGGCTACGGAAAAAGGGCAGCTATTTGAATTCTTTCTCACTCTGGGGAGTTTCAGCGGTACTTCTGCCTATCGGCTCAATGATTTTGATCTGTCAGAACATGCCTAGATAATGGGAGACAAAACCTACACAGATTATGATGTGAAAGGATACTGGCATGAGAATGAGCCCATTACGACAACTTGAAACGACCTCTCACCGTGGATATATCGTATGTTCGTTGAAACCACTAGTCGTTTACAAAAGCTCTCAACCGAACCAATAAAAAAGTTGTCAAATTTACATAGTTACTGAACACCCTCTTCTTATTGTAGTAAAATATTAGTGCTTCAAGACAAACGTAACCCGAATTATGCGTTTTAATTATGAAAAGAAAAATTTGTTCACGGGGGAAATTTGTTGAGTTATTCTGTCCCGTGATGGTTCAAATTCATATCCTTAGAATATACTGAGGGCGAAATATTTGTTGATAGTCCAAACCATTATCAATATTATAATTTCCTGAACGGAGAAATCAATGATTATTACAAAGACGCCTTTCAGAATTAGTTTTTGTGGTGGCGGGAGTGATCTTCCATCGTTTTACGAGCAGTATGGCGGATGCGTTTTAAGCACTACAATCAATAGATATATGTATATTTCTATACACCCCTTTTTTGATCCGAAGAAAACTTCGCTTAAATACTCAAAAAATGAGACTGTGGATGATATTTCAAAAATTGAACACCAGATCATAAAGGATGTTTTGAGTAGAAAAAAGGTGTCTGGAGTAGAAATAACAAGTACAGCAGATATTCCTCAAGGAACAGGACTCGGTTCATCGAGTTCTTTTACTGTTGGCTTGCTGCATACGATTGCTTGTTACCAGGGAAAATTTATTTCAAAAGCAAAATTAGCTGAGATGGCGTGTGAAGTGGAGATCGATGATCTCAAATCGCCGATTGGAAAGCAGGATCAATATGCAGCAGCCTTTGGAGGATTGAATTTTTTCTACTTTCGTAAGGATGGTACTGTTTCTCAATCTCCTATAATTATGAGAAAAGAGACAGTGTCGAACCTTCAAAAAAATTTGGCGTTATTTTATATTGGCCATGCACGGTCTGCAAATGAAATATTGAGTGAGCAGAATAAAAATATGGATAATCCTGACAAAACTAAAGCGCTCAAAGAAATGTGTGCTCTTGCAGAAAACATGAAAGAGTCTCTTGAAAATAATGATCTTACTTCCTTTGGTAGAATTTTGAACGAAAGCTGGAATCTAAAAAAGACTTTGGCATCAGGAATATCCACCTCAATTATTGATGACGCATACAAAACTGCATTGAAAAATGGGGCTTTAGGAGGAAAACTTTTAGGTGCCGGAGGAGGGGGTTTTCTTCTTTTCTATTGTGAAGAAGGTAAACAGGAAAGGCTTAAAGAAGCTCTTGGTTTTAAGCAAATGAAGTTTAGTTTCGAGCAAGATGGGTCTTCAGTGGTCTATGTGGGCGATAAATATTGGGAATGAGAGGTATTTGTAAAATGAAAGTTCTTGTCGCTGGTGGAGCAGGTTTTATTGGTAGCAATTTGATTGATGCTTTGTTGCAAGAGGGGCATCGTGTAGTATGTATCGATAATTATTTTATAGGAAAAACATCCAATTTAGTTCATTTGAAAAACAATCTGGATTTTACCCTGTACGAGCAGGATATTTGCAATCTTGACGCATTGTCAGATATATTTGAAAAGGAAAATTTTGATTTTGTTTTTCATTTGGCTGCAAACTCCGATATTCAAGCCAGTGCGGCCAATCCATTGGTGGAATACAAGAATACCTACACAACTACTTTTAATTTACTTGAATGTATGCGAAGACACGAAGTAAAGAAACTGTTTTTTTCTTCGACATCTGCTGTTTATGGCGAAAAAAATGGAATTAACTTATCTGAAGAGACGACCCCGCTATCGCCAATTTCATATTATGGCGCGGCAAAATTGGGTTCAGAGGCTTTGATTTCTGCTTTTAGCTATATGAATCATCTCTCTTCACTGGTCTTTCGTTTCCCCAATGTAATTGGTCCAAGACTGACTCATGGCGTGATCTTCGACTTTATTAACAAACTGAAGAATAACCCTGGCGAGCTCGTTATTCTTGGAAATGGCGAGCAAACAAAACCTTATATGCATGTATCTGATTTGATCAATGGGATTTTGAGTTTCAAAGGGAAAATCTCAGAAGGGGTGTCATTATATAATATCGGGGTGGAGTCACAAACAAATGTCAAAAGGATTGCGGATATTGTTTGTGATGGTATGGGACTTTCGCGTGTTCACTATTCATTCACAGGAGGAATTGGAGGGTGGAGAGGTGATGTCCCTTTGTTTGCTTATAATCTAGACAAAATTCATAATGCGGGTTGGCATGCAAGCATGAGCTCGGATGAAGCTGTGATGCGCACTGTGCGGGAGGTGCTTGATTGCAAGCCGTGATCATGGCGGGAGGTAAGGGAACTCGCCTTACTTCCTTAACAAAAAATGAAATTCCCAAACCCATGGTGAAGATTGCTGGTAAACCAATTTTGGAATGGCAAATTGAACAATTCCGAAACAATGGTATTACGGATATTATCTTGGCGGTGGGGCATTTAGGCCAAAAGATAAAAGAATATTTCAAAGATGGCGGTCAATGGGGTGTGAATATCCGATATTATCATGAGATAGAACCATTAGGTAGCGCTGGTAGCTTATATTATGTCAAGGAGATGCTAACAGATTCTCCTTTTTTTCTCGCTTTTGGCGATTTGCTTTTTGATGTTGATCTGTCGCGTATGCAAGCGTTTCATCATGAAAAATTGGCTGAGGCCACTTTATTTGTGCACCCAAATTCTCATCCTTTTGACTCCGATCTGATTTTGGCGGATGCGAATGATCGTGTAATAGGTTTCGACTCAAAAAAAAATGATCGGACTGGTTATTATTATGACAACTGTGTCAATGCCGGGTTATACTTGCTGGAAAGCTCTGTTTGTGATAGAATTCTGGCTCCTGCTAAAACAGATTTAGAAAAAGATATTTTAATGCTTATGGCCTCACGCGGAGAAAATGTTTTTGCTTACCACTCTCCAGAATATGTTAAGGATATTGGCACTCCAGAACGAATTACCGCAGCAGAACAGGAATTGAAGGCGGGTATTGTACAGGCTCGGAACCTCAAGAAAAAGCAAAAGGCAGTCTTTCTTGACCGAGACGGAACGATCAATATCCACAACGGCTTGGTTTGGCGGGAAGAAGATTTTGCCCTCTATCCTTTTTCCGCAAATGCAGTGAGTATGTTGAATCGTTCAGGCTATCTCGCGATTATCATTACCAATCAGCCAGTAGTTGCTCGCGGGTTGTGCTCTGTAGAAGAAGTAGAGCTTATCCACAGAAAGATGAAAACTCTCCTGGGGCAAGAAGGAGCATTTCTGGATGATGTAAAGTTTTGCCCTCACCATCCGGATAGGGGATATCCAGAGGAGAACCCGGCCTATAAGATAGCCTGCCATTGCCGGAAGCCAGATATCGGCATGATTGAAGAGTGTGTCCAAAAGTACAATATTGACCTGTCACAATCTTGGCTTGTAGGTGATACAACTGTGGATATTCGCACCGGAAAAAATGCAGGTTGTGGGACGGTCTTGGTTTTAACGGGTGAAGCCGGCAGAGATGGAAAGTATAATGATCCTCCAGATGTGGTAAGTGCTGACCTTTTGACCAGCGTGACACAAATTTTGGATGGACGATGACTGTGGTGATACAAAAAGGGAAGAAAAAATGATTGACTATAAAGCAGATATAGTTGAATACCTGAAAAGTGAGATTTCAGTAATTCAAAAATTAGATGCAGAAGCGATCAACGACGCGTTAAACTTGCTTGATCAGACTCGCCTGAATCGAAAAAGAGTCTACGTTTTTGGCAATGGCGGAAGCGCTGCCACCGCATCCCATATGCAGAATGACTTTAATAAGGGCGTGTCTGAGTGGATTGAGCCCAAGTTCCGCTTTCAATGCTTGAACGATAATATTGCAACGGTGATGGCGATTGCCAATGATATCAGTTATGATGAAATATTCCGTTTTCAACTCAAAGGGCAATTAGACCCCGGGGATGTCGTGCTGGCAATTTCAGGCAGCGGCAATTCAAAGAACGTGATTCGTGCGGTGGAATATGCCAGATCTTTGGGGAATCAAATCATTGGGGTAACTGGCTTCGATGGTGGAAAATTGCGACAGCTTTCTGATATTTCGCTGCATGTTCCAGTAGCGAGCATGCAGATTACTGAAGATGTGCACATGCTCTTTGATCACCTGATGATGAGCATGTTCTATGAAAAGTTGTGTATTAAAAAATATTCAGAGAAATGAGGTGGGGGAAAAAGGTGAGAGCTATGAATTGTTTGTTAAAGTCGTTAAACCATATCTTTGCATTCAAAAAGCAATTGTCAGATATGCAGAATTCAAATGCTCCAGAGGTTGAATTTCCAGGTAGGGGCAAATCTGCTCACTCTTCGGAAGAAGAAGAAAAAAAGAAAGATAATCAGATTTTTGTTAATGGGGCAAAAATAAATGATATCTCCGAACACATCACTTTTGATGGTTATGACATTCATTTTTATGGCGGCGGAAATGGAAATGATCTTTATCTTAATCCAATAAAGGGTTTGGGTAAGGTGTGGATTTCAGTTTGGGGATGTAATAATACATTTAAATTCGGGGTTAATAATATTGTAAATTGTCAGATGAGCATAAACTTTTGGGGGGTTACGGATAAAATGCCTGTCAGAACCTTAGTCGAAATTGGAAATGAGAATTATTTCAATGGTGAAAAATTCCAGATCATTTGTCCTGTGGAAGAGAATAGAAAAATTCATATAGGCGATTCCAATCTTTTTGCAAATAATGTATGACTTCACTGCAAAAACGACAAGACAGAATTAGTCCAAATTATACTCTTTGGAAACGGCCTGAAGTTTAATATAATTGAAGTATTCCAATCACAAGGCCAAAAACAT
>Ga0209719_1000531_pt1 | contig 55051 bp, 43 predicted proteins | sample AD_JPNAS2_MetaG_FD_184421 | JGI IMG/M metagenome (GOLD analysis project Ga0209719, IMG submission 184421) | Active sludge microbial communities of municipal wastewater-treating anaerobic digesters from Japan - AD_JPNAS2_MetaG (SPAdes) (version 2) | ecosystem: Engineered > Bioreactor > Anaerobic...
CTGGCCAGCCTAGTGATGGAGTCGATCAAGATAACGACGTCGCGCTTATGCTCGACCAGACGTTTCGCCTTTTCAATAACCATTTCCGCAACTTGGACGTGGCGGGCTGCTGGCTCATCAAAGGTGGAACTGATGACTTCGCCCTTGACCGAGCGCTCCATGTCGGTGACTTCTTCGGGTCTTTCATCAATCAGCAGAACGATCAGGTAAACCTCTTTGTGATTGACCGCAAGCGCGTGGGCAAGATCCTGAAGAATCACCGTCTTACCAGTTCTAGGAGCCGCAACAACCAGGGTTCGCTGGCCTTTACCCTGAGGGCAAAGCATGTCAATGACACGGGTCGAGTAATTCTTGGGATCAAATTCAAGGTTGAATTTTTGGTTTGGATACAAGGGAGTCAAGTTGTCAAACAAGGTCTTAGTCTTGGCGACATCAGGATCCTCGTAGTTGATTTGTTCAACCTTCAGTAATGCAAAGTATCTTTCACCATCTTTTGGCGGCCTTATCTGGCCTGAGATGGTGTCACCGGTACGCAGATTAAATCTACGAATCTGAGTTGGTGAGACATAAATATCATCGGAGCCTGGCTGATAAGAGGTGTCAGGAGCCCGCAAAAAGCCGTAGCCTTCTGGCAGGACCTGCAAAACGCCCTCGCCATAGATCATTCCATTTTGTTCTGTCTGAGCCTGCAAAATCGCAAAAATCAGATCCTGTTTCCGAAGGCCTCTGGCCCCATCCACGTTCAGATCCTTACCCAGGTTCAACAGATCCGCGATTTTCATGTCCTTGAGTTCTTTCAGATTCACATGTTCCTCCATGTTTTGTCAGGCGCGAAACGGTGTTAAACGTGGGCGTGCGCCACCGGAGCCACGTTAGGGTGGGTCCGCCTCGACATATCGTCGTTGGCGAGAACAAAGCCTAAGTATTAAAAGTTGGCCAAGCTCATTTTGAAATCAAAATTGCCAGACCGATAACCATAGCAGGTAATCGAAACCCAGGAGAGCACCCAAGTTTCAGGAAAGTTAATGCGGATTGTACTGAAAAAAATAAAATTGTCAATAAAAATCTGCGCCCTTCAAAAATTCGCAACTAGGTGCGTCTTGAAAAGCCAATAAATACAACACATAGCGCCAACTGAGGTCGCTACACTAAGACTGCTTCAAAGCCATCAGCTTGTTGGCTATCGATTGAGCTAAAACGCCTGCCTTTGAACTTCGCCCCATGAAATAGTTGTAGGCAATAACTGCCGGTATGGCAACAAACAACCCAACGGCAGTAGCGATCAGCGCCTCGGAAATTCCAGCCATTACCACATTTGCTCCGCCCTTTACGTCCAGCGACAAGTCGCTAAAAGCTCGAATTATCCCAAGGACAGTCCCGAATAGGCCAATAAATGGAGCGTTATTTCCAAGGGTTCCAAGAAAAGAAAGGCGCTTTTCCATCCTTTGCTGTTCGTTAAGCAGCGCAGCTTGGACCAGCTTTTCCGTTGCGGCCAAACCCTTGGGTACGCCGTCGAACACAGCTCGCAATATTCCTGCCTCAGGACCTGGCCACGCTTTGACTACATCTTCAATCTTGTCAACTTCATTGGGGTGCATCAGTGGCTCAATGCGCTCAAGCAATCGCTCCCATGCAATTCGATTGGCCCTGAAAAACAAAAGCCTTTCGACCATTACAGCAATGGAAGCTATAGACAGGATAAGCAGCAGGTAAAGAACCCATTCGCTGCCACCTAGCGTTATTTGTAACATCCGTTCGGTTAGCATTACTGACTCCGGCGTGTAATCAGCTCGACTTGCCCGCATTTTTAGGACAACTCTAAGCTGTAGTCAACCGAGGGCTCAAGAAAGTATGCTTTGAGCCATAGTGTACACAAAAAGTCCTGATTTGGAAGCATGAACAGCTGAATACCTGGAGTATCTGCTATTTCGGACTTTTGGGGTCAGAAAAATATACCACCAAGTTTCCTAGCCGTCTTATAATTTCGCTTCCGTTGGGGTGGTGTGTCTTGCCTCCTTGAGCGACCGGGTATGAACCTGGAGGACGCTGATATGTTAAAGCGGATCTTAGGAATTACGGCGATTGGTTGGTTAGCGCTAGGGGTCACTGCCTGTTCGGAGTACAGGGACGACCTTGGTGATGTTGCCCCCCGGGAGGCTTGTGCTGGCTGCCATGGTCTCGAAGCCCCATGGGCCCCAGGACCTGACAGCCGTGGTAACTATGACCCAATATTCCGAGGGGTTGGCGCTCATCAGGCTCACGTCCTAGGTGGTGAACTTGGGGCCAAGGTGCCTTGTGCAACTTGCCACCTTGTGCCAGACAGAGTCAATTCCAAGGGTCATATCGACTCTGAACTGCCCGCGGAAGTCAGATTTGCAAATACCGCGGTTGCCAAAGGCGACAAGCCGGAGCTAGTTGTTGATGGGACTGGCGAGCTAGCGAAAGTGACATGCCGTAACGTTGCCTGTCATGGCGCTGGTATGGATGGAGGCTCCAATGTGGAACCTCAATGGAACTCTGACAATCCCAAAGCCCAGGTAACTTGCGGGTCATGCCATGGCATTGGGCCGGCCCTCACCCGCACTGGGGCTGTACACCCAGCCGGTAAGGACTGTTTCACTTGCCATGAAACGGTGGCTGAAGATGGCACCATCGCAAATTGGGAACTCCACATTGATGGTAAGGTTCAAATTCGCGGTATCGCAGGCTGTAATTCATGTCACGGCAACGATGATAATCCAGCTCCGCCCACTGATTTAAACGGGGAAAGCGACACAACTATTAAAACGGTTGGAGCTCACCAAGCCCACCTACAAGACATGGCGCTTGCCACGGCTCTTACATGCACCGACTGTCACCCAGCTGTCACTGCTGTTGCTTCCCCTGGGCACATGGATGGGACCACCCAAATATCGTTTGGTTCCAGGGCTAGACGTGGTGACGCCAGTCCACAATGGGATGTCGACACCGAAAAGTGCTCGAATTCATACTGTCATGGCGCTACCCTTGAGGGTGGGAAGAACACCGAGCCAAAGTGGACACTTGTTGATGGCTCCCAGATTAGGTGCGATTCCTGTCATGGAATGGCCCCCAGAACTATCCGTTCTGGTGACAAGCATCCAATTGGCTCTGACTGTTCTGCATGTCATGACACCGTTGACGACACCATGAGGATTGTCAAACCTGAGCAGCACATTGATGGCATGGTCCAGTTCACCCCAGTAGGTGGTTGTAAGTCTTGTCATGGCAGCGCTGACAACCCAGCACCACCACAGGACTTGGCTGGCAACACCGCAACCACCTTTAAGACAGTTGGCGCACATCAAGCTCACATCAAGGATACCGTGCTTTCCACGGCACTTACATGTACTGATTGTCACCCAGTTGTTGGCTCAGTTGATGCCCCTGGTCATATCGATGGAACTACCCAAATCAAGTTTGGGGCCAGGGCCAAGCTTGACAACGCCCAACCAGCCTGGAACGATGGCGATGCAAGCTGCTCCAATTCCTACTGTCATGGCGCCACCCTTGAGGGCGGCAAAGCCACCGCTCCCAAATGGACACTGGTGGATAAGTCCCAAGTTACATGCGATTCCTGTCATGGAATGGGCCCGAAAACCCTGCGTTCTGGTGCAAAGCATCCTGCTGGCTCTGACTGTTTAGTTTGTCATGATACGGTTGATGCTGATAACCGGATTGTAAAACTTGAGCAGCACATTGATGGCAAAGTCCAGTTCACCCCGGCTGGTGGTTGTAAATCTTGCCATGGCAGCGCTGACAACCCGGCCCCTCCAAAGGATTTAGCTGGAAACACAGAGACCACCGTCAGAACTGTTGGTGCCCACCAAACCCATCTCAAGGATATCCAGCTTTCAACCAGGCTTTCTTGTTCTGATTGTCACCCGGCGGTGACCTCTGTCGACGCTCCTGGCCACTTGGATGGCACAACCCAGATTCAGTTTGGCGACAGGGCCAAGCTTGGTGGTGCGCAACCGATGTGGAACATTGGTAATGCAACCTGTACTAGTACGTACTGTCATGGAGCTACCCTCGACGGAGGCAAAGCTACAGCTCCCAAGTGGACTAGGGTCGATGGCAGCCAAAACACCTGTGATTCCTGCCATGGTATGGGACCTGCAAAGCTACGTTCAGGTGCCGACCATCCCAGCAGCCAAGCTTGTTGGGCTTGCCACGACACCGTAAATGCTGCTGGTGTCATAGTGAAGCCAGGACAGCATGTGGACGGAATTGTTCAGGTTTCCTCTGATGGCTCTTGTAACTCCTGTCACGGCAACCAGTTAAATAACGCTCCACCAAAGGATTTGGCTGGAAACTCGGATACTTCGCTTAGGTCAGTTGGTGCTCACCAGGCCCACCTGACGACCCCAAGCCAAATTGGCAAGGCCGTAGATTGCAGCGCTTGCCACGTTGTGCCAGCTGAAGTCTCTGACTCGGGACACCTCGATAATGAGGTACAGCTTGTCTTTTCTGGCATAGCAAACGCCGGGGGAGCCGCCCCCCAGTGGAGCCGCGAAACCACCACTTGTACGAATTCCTATTGTCATGGCGCCACTTTGGAAGGTGGAAACAACACCAATCCAAACTGGACAGTGGTGGACGGCTCCCAGATCGCCTGTGGTTCCTGCCACGGACTTGCTCCAAAGACAGGTAAACACCCAAGTAACTTTGCTGATCATGACTACATAGACGACTGTTCAGAATGCCACCAAGGCATTGTAAAAGATAACGGTCTAGCGATTTTGGACGCCGACAGACACATCGATGGAAAAGTCGATGTAGTTCTGAAGGGCAACGGCACCTGGGATTCAAACACTAAAACGTGCGCCCCTTGGTGTCACGGTGCAAAAGTTTGGTAGTGGCGTCGGACGTTAAGGAGGCTGTCATGAGAGCGAGCCCATTGCCTTTTAAGGGACGTTCAAATTGCTTCGTTTGGGTATTTGCCTGCGCGATGTTGGTGCCAATGCTTGCCTTTGCTAGCCAAGCCGATGGTACAGTTGCCACAAAGGCTTCAAATAACACAACCAGGGTTTATGGGTCCGCGACCACCTATTTCACTGGTCGCCAAGTGCTTGATCCCAACGACCCTATGTCCACTATGTTTCAAACCCCCATCTATCAGTACCTAACCGTTGGTGCCGATGATGTTGGGGTGCCTGGTTTTGCCATTCACCTAAGCGGCTGGGGGCGATTAATCCCAACAAACCAAGCTGGTCAGTTGACGGTAACTGGTGAGCTTATGGTTGGGAATATCACATACACCCATCCAAAAAACTTCCTTATGGCTCGCGCTGGTCGTCAGATTCTTTATGAAAGTGCCGGTAACAACATCGTCATGGATGGATTTTACTTGAAAGGTCGCCCTGGTAAATCAGTTGAAATCTCAGCCTTTGGAGGTTGGGTCCCATACCAGGGAAACAACGTGGACCTATACCGAGGCATCTTTGGTGGCCGTTTGGCCTACCGTCCTTGGGACTGGGGTAACCTTGGGTTGTCTTACACTGGCCAGACGAACCACTCCACGTTTGACCGTTCAACCCTTGGGATTGATTACTCCTTTAGATATCGACGTTACCTTGAATTTTCTGGCTACATCCTAACAGACATGGTTTCTTTAGGATTTCAGGAAACTTCCAACGCCTTGACCTACATGTACAAAAGAGATTGGCGATTTACCTTGGATTACGGCGTCTACAACCCGTCGGCTAGGATTGCCAAAACCTCTATCTTTAGCGTCTTTACCGACTCCAAGTACCACAAAGTCGGCGCTGATTTCGGCTACTATGGACAGGGATGGTTGGGTGCCAGCCTGTATGGACGTTACTTTTACTACGACGATGCAAACCATGGTTATGAACTTGGATTTCGACCAGTGCTGCGCTTTGACGGGGCCGGCGCCGGAAGCTCTGTTGGCGTTGAAATCGCACGTCTCAAAGGTTTTGAAAATGCCTACACCCAGGCAAGGGCTTTTGCCATTTATCGCCCACAGCAGCTAAAGCGCCTGATGATCACAGCAGACGTGAACAATTACTTTTACGATAGGGCTGTTCAAGGTTATGACGTCTGGCGCAGGATGGACCCCACAGGCATCACACCGTACAGATACATTGGGGACGGAGGCTACTTTCGCTCCCACGTTGTTTCACTAACAGCCGGCTACGAAATAGGTAAAGGTGCCCGGGTCCAGGGTGATGTCGCGGTTCATGTGAACCCAGACTTCACCCAATCTTGGTCTGGTTTGCTGAAGTTCCAGTATGATTTTGACTTGTTGGTTAAGTGAGGTGCCCAATGAAGCGAATGCACAACAGTATCTTGATGGTAGCTGTCGCGGTCATCGGGCTGGTGGCCCTAGCTGGTTGCGGTAACTTGGTTAAGCGCCAAGACAAAATCAAGTTTAGCCACAAGCTTCACGTCGTTGACAACGAAATAGGGTGTGATGACTGCCACCAGGAAGTCATTGATTCAGACAAAGTCACCCCAGAAATGCTTTTTACAGAGGCAAAATGCTTGGATTGCCATGAAAAAGAAGAAGGTGGTTGTGGTATGTGCCACACCAATCCAGACAAGCCTGAAACTTGGACTGGCAGACCTCCAAGCCAAGGAGTCGCCTTCAGCCACGCAAAGCACGCCGAGCCAACTGATGGCCAGTGCAAAACCTGTCACGCAGGGGTAGAGCAGCGCACAGCCCCGTCGCAAGCCGCCAGACCTATGAACCATGACACCTGCATGTCATGTCACAGGGCCGAATTTAGGGACATTTCCTGTAAGGCATGCCACAACGACATCGTCGAAAACCCATCAAGGCCGACCGCGCTGTTTTCCCATGACGCTGAATTTATGGGGCGTCACGGCAGCTTGGCCAAAACTGACGAGGACGTCTGTGCGCACTGCCACCGTCAGGATTTTTGCGCAGAATGCCACGGTTTCCAAGGTATGGCCCCGGATATTCGCTTTTCCGAGCGTGTTGACCGCCAATTGGTCCACCGCGGAGACTATCTGACGAGGCACCCAATTGAGGCCAGAACTGACCCAGCATCGTGCCAAAAGTGCCACTCCACCCGCCAGTGTCAGGCCTGCCACGAACAGGCCAGAATCGCGCAAACGGCGGCGCCCATTGGTGGCCGAGCATCCCCGCACCCAGCTGGATGGGCTATGGACGCCAGATCCCCGGAATTTCATGGTGATGCCGCTCGTCGTGACATAGTGTCGTGCGCCTCATGCCACGATCAAGGCGCAAATTCAAACTGCATCACTTGTCACAAAGTTGGTGGAACCGCTGGCCGCAGCCCCCACCCACGTGGATGGAGCCCCACCACCAGCAAAGACACAAAGATGTGCAAAATGTGTCATGGTGGGTAATAATTAGTTTTGGAATATTTGGCTCAGATGGCCGTCTGAGCCATGATCCGTCTCAATTTCGAGGCGGTTAGCAAACAAACCATTGGAGGTTTTAAAAATGAAGGCCAAAACCCGGAACATCTTTGGAGCTGCTCTCTTAGCCGCCGCCGCCTTGATGCTCGTCATTGGAACTTTCCAAACAACCGGTTTTGCTGCTGAACCAACCAAGGTTACAGTGAAAAGCAAAAGAGGTGACGTAGAGTTTAATCACGCTACCCACCAAAGGGACATCAAGTGCGAAAAGTGCCACCACAACTTCAAGGGTGCTGACAGATCAAAGCCCAAGTGCTCCGACTGTCACAAGGCCAAAGCTGATGGTGACACTCCAGACTCGAAGACTGCCTACCACAACAGCTGTCAGAAGTGCCACAAGGCTGAAAAGAAGGGAAAACCAGACACAAAGGCTCCCACCGCTTGTAACGATTGTCACAAGAAGTAACCACCAACCCCACCCACTCTGGCCCCTGAACCTGCCTCCTGTCCCCGTCCCTGTCCCAGCTTCCCTGCCCACGCCCCTACTGCACAGTGACCGCTATCTCAATCGGAATCTCTCTAAATATCCTGCACACCTCATCCGTGCAGACCGAAAAGTTTGCAGTCATTTTCAGGTTCGTTTTGCCAGAATTTTCCCCAGATAATTCGATTGATACCTTGGCTGAGTCGCCATCAACAATAAAGTCTTCTCGTGAATAGGCTGTCTGTTCTACAGTCAGGCCTCCTTTATCAACGACTGTCAGCTTAGCTGGAAATTCAGCGTTCCATTTGTAGCCAGCGCCAGGCGAAAAGACAACTTCGGCCTTCCCAGCTTTTGCAAGCGTTACCGGTGCAGCATCAATTGTGTAATCGCTGCTTCCTTTGCTGCATCCAAGAATGAACATCATGACCAGCACCACTGGTGCGATAATGGATCTGCGCATTTTTTCCCCTTATGCAATTTGTTGTTTTGTATTGACTTTAGAAGCCACTGAAAGCGTACTTACCATTAGAAAACTCAAGTTCATAAGATGGGCAGCTGCGGCTGGCTCCCGGCTTTGCAAACACTTTGATGAAGAATTTCGCACTGTTGTCCGAGCATTGATTTTTGTTTGGTTGTCCTATGCCCAGGCCAGACCCGCAATTGTAGGCTCCCGCCATGGCCACACATGTGCCATAATCTTCAGGAGCATCATGAAATCCTGTGTAGGAAGAACAATCGCATTCTCCAAGTTTGCTTACATGATCCGCGAAGTTTGTGGCCCATTCATAAGTTGTTGCAGAGGCACACATTAGGTTACCTTCGAGATATCCCCCTTTGTAGACCTCAAATCTGAACGAGTCGTCTTCGTTAGTCAGGAATCGAACTTTGAAGTTAAAGTTGTCGCAACCATTTGCTTCCTCTAAGGGAGTAAGATCAATAGCTTGGACCTGCCACCAGTCGGCTTCCGTATCAGCCAGATTACCAGCCACAATGATCGAGTCACCCTTGTCTTCGAGAGGGGTCAGCTCTCGTGCTGTTGTGCCGTCACTGTGGGTGCCCTCCAGAGAATGGATATCTGCCTGACATTCGCAGCCATTATAGACGTCATTATCCGTGTCAAACCAAGCTCCTTGGTCTTCTGGAGCGAAGCAGGTGACAACGCACTGACCTGACGTGCAAGACATCGTCCCATGGAGCTCAAATCCTAGCCCCTCATCGTAGGGACACATATCTTCTATGACCCCGTCATCGATGACTCCGTTGCAGTCGTCATCCAGGCCATTACACAGCTCTGGCATGGATGGGTTAATGTCTGGATTGGAGTCATCACAGTCACCCGTTGTTTCTGTGACGTACACATCATCTGGGCCGCACAGGCACTTGCCAGGCTGGTAATGGTCTCCATATCCATCGTTGTCTTCGTCTTTAAAGTAATACTTGCAACCTTGTGAGCCTTCGGGGTCCACAATACCGTCACATGTATTATCGTAGCCGTCACAAGTTTCCACATTACCAATCCAAGCATGCGGGTTATTGTCGTCACAATCCCAAGGTGATAGCGAGCGATAGTTTCCTGTAGCCTCGCAAAGGCACTTGTAATGTTCAGGCACTCCATGCCCATCTCCGTCCACATCCAGGTAGTAACGCTCGCATCCACTGGTATTTTCAGGGTTGGCAATTCCATCACAGTTGTTGTCTATAGGGTCACCGGTGATTGGATCCCAGTCACAAATTTCCGTGGCTCCAGGGTAGACATTGCCGTTATTGTCATCACAGTCTCCGCCAACTGACGTTTTGTACAGCGCATCAGCTTGACACAAGCATTTGGGTGGAACAACCATGCTGCCAAAGCCATCGTTGTCGAAATCGACGTAATAGGGGATGCAGCCTATGGACCCTTCTGGGTCTGTGATTCCATCACAATCGTCGTCAACACCATTGCAGACTTCTTGAACTGAACTGCTAAGTTCAGTCCAGTTGTATGGGTCTACATCTGGATTACAAGCTGAACAGTCAACGCCTGGTTCAGGGTAGCCTGCAGGCCAACATACTCCATTAATCCTGCACCAACCACTGGCCAATGGGAATGTACAGCCTCCACTGCCATCACAAATATTTGCAGTGCACTCGATGCCGTCATCACATGGGTGTAAATCACCAACGCACTCTCCTGCCACGCAGGTGTCATCCAGTGTGCAGGCGTTTCCGTCGTTACAAGACCCTCCAGTAATGCCAAACCAACCTGTTGGATTTGTGGCCGAATCACATTGTTGGCAGGAGTTTCCTGGATTGACAGCAAGATTAGCAAAGCACTCGCCATCGATCAAGCAGTAGCCACTCTTGCGTTGGTATGTGCATCCGCCGTCACCTGTGCAGAAGTCGTCTGTACAAACAAGACCGTCGTTGCACTCGTACGGCAACCCTCTACATGTGCCTGCAAAGCATGTGTCTGAGGTAGTACACAGGTCGTTATCGTCGCATGGGCGCCCGTCATTATACTGCCAGGTAGATTGTGACATTCCTGGCAAACAGATAAGGCAATTGTTCGCTGGATTGAGAGTCTGCGCATCATAGCAAACTCCCTCAATGAGGCAGCTGTTGTTCATCGTCACGTTCAAACAGCCACCTTGTCCATCACAGCTATCCACAGTGCAGTCAAGTTGATCATCACAGGTATATGGCTGGCCAACACAGTAACCATCCTGGCATACGTCGTTTTTGGTACAAGCATCACCATCATCACAAGGACTGGTTAAATCTGACCATCCAGTTTTACTGATCAAGGGCAGGCAAGCTTTACAAGCTAACAGCGCATGGGGTTCGAATGCAGCCACGCAGGCCCCATCAATCAGGCAGTAGCCATCCGCGATTTCATGGGTGCAATTACCGTCGCCATCACAGGAATCTATTGTGCACTCCTTGTAGTCATCACAGTCATAGTGCTGTCCAACGCAGTTTCCAAGACCGCACACGTCATCCTTTGTACAGGCATCGCCATCATCACAAGCGGCCCCGTTGTTAAAGGCCCATATTCGTTGTGCTACTGTCGGATTACACTTGAGACATACATTATTCGGATTGGCGCTATTTGCCGTGTAGCATGCCCCATCAATGAAACAGTATCCTGGGGCAATAGTGTGAATGCACTGCCCATTATCGCACGAGTCAAGGGTACACACCAAACCGTCATCACAGTCAATCTCGGTACCAACACATAATCCATTAACGCAGACATCGTTTACAGTGCATGCCGAGTTGTCGTCGCAAGACACTCCTGTCAGGTCAGTCCAGTTTTCTACGCTTTGAGTAGTGTCGCAGATTTGGCAGCTATTATTCGGGGCTGTTTGGCCATTCTGCCAACAAGCTTCGTTCACAGCACACCAACCAGTCATCACCTGATAAGAGCACACACCATCATCACAAAAGTCTGTGGTGCAATCCAAGCCATCATCACAGGTAGCCAATGGTCCAACACATTGTCCAGACGAGCACTTGTCACCAGTAGTGCACGGATCTCCGTCATCACAAGGAGCGTCATTGGCCTTAACAGCCCAGGAAATTTGGCTGAATCCAGGATGGCAGACTTGGCAACTATTAGCAGGATCTGTGGCCCCCTCCTGGTAACAGACCCCATCTATGGCGCAATAGCCCGGGATAACCGGGGTCGAACAACCGCCAAGCCCATCGCACTCGGGAGCGGTACAATCCAAGTCACCTCCTGGGCAGGTATACTCAATTCCTACGCAAATCCCGCCATCACACTTGTCGCTGTGTGTACACGAGTTTCCATCATCACATGTCGAGTTCTGTGCTCTGGGCGTCCATGAGGTTTGGCTTGAGCTTTGGCACGACTCGCATGTATTAGCAGGATTCAGGGCGTTCACGTCCCAGCAGGCTCCATCAATGGCGCATTTGCCGACGGTGATCGTTGTATTACACGTACCATCACCTAGACAAACAGAAGTTACACAGCTTAACCCCTGGTTATCACAGACATAGGGGGTTCCAGTACAGTACCCATCAACGCACATATCGTTAAATGTGCATGGGTTATTGTCTGAGCATGTAAGTCCATCCCGATTAGACCACTCGGTTTGACTACGGCTGGGATCGCAGATCTGGCAATAGTTTTGCGGGTTTACCTGGTTTGCAATGCGGCAGACTCCATTGATGAAACATCTGCCACTGTTAACAGTGAAGCCGCACCCTCCCTCACCATCACAAAAAGCTTTGGTACAAGTCCCACCACCAGCAGGTGGGCTACAGGTGTAGGCTGTACCAGCACAAGTCCCATTGGTACAAATGTCATTCTTGGTACAGGCCACTGAATCGTCGCATGCCGTGCCATTTGGGACAAACACAACCGGACATGTCCCCGTGGCTGGGTTACATACGGGGTCTTCCTGACACTGGCCAGGCGCAGGGCATACAACTGGGTCCAGTCCTGTACATACACCTCCGAAGCATTTGTCTTCCTGGGTGCAGAGATCCCTGTCATCACAAGGAGTTCCATCTGCTTTTTGAGGGTTGGAGCATAGGCCAGTTATTTGGTCACATGTCCCAGCATCGTGGCAGTCATCTAAAGGTTGGCAAACCTTGGGATCTCCCGTACAGGCGCCATTACGGCAGGAGTCGTTAGTGGTGCACGGATTTCGATCATCGCAAGCTTCCCCTTCCCCAAGAACTCCTGCAGAACATGTTCCAGTAGCTGGGTCACATGTTCCAGGATCTCGACACGGGTCATCAACATTACATACAACCCAGTTGCCACCAACACATACGCCACCAATGCACTGGTCACTTTGTGAGCAAAGGTTGCCATCGTCGCAAGCAGTGCCATCTGTAGCAGGTGGATGTTTGCAAACACCATCTTCGCAAACATCAAGTGTGCAAGGATTACCATCGTCTGCGCAAGGAGTCCCGTTTTGGGCTGGAATGTAGTCACAGCCGCCGACGCCGTCACACACAGCTTGAGCCATGCACTCTACTGGTGGGCAGCTATATGGGGTTCCAACACAGACCTTTGCACTACATTTGTCGTTTATAGTGCATGGGTCACCGTCATCACAGGGTTCTCGATTAGCGGTGTGAACGCAGCCTCCAAGATCCGGTATGCAGTGGTCGGTTGTACAAACGTTTCCATCGTCACAGTCGTCTTGCACGCCTTGGCAAACACCGTCCATACAGGTATCACCCAAAGTACAAATGTTGCCGTCATCACATGGAATGCCGTTAACGTGGGACCACGCCAAGTCGTCCGTCGCTGGATCACAGGCGAGACAGGGATTGAAAGGATTGGCCTCACCTGAATCCCAGCAAGAACCATCAATTAGGCACTTTCCAGCAATCACAGGGAAAGAACAGACACCGTTGTTACAAACGTCCTCAGTGCAGCTCAAATTGTCAATACAAGTAGGCTTCGTCTGCTGACAAACCCCAGCTGTACAGCGGGCCTCCGCAGAGCAGGGGTCCTGATCGTCACAAAGGGTGTTGTCTGGCTTAAAGCGAACTGGACAAGTCCCAGTAGTCGGGTCACAAGTTGACTGCAGTTCACACTCACCTGGTTCATCACACACAACTGGATTGCCCCCTTGGCAGACACCGTCGACGCACGTGTCCGTCTGGGTGCACAGGTTATCGTCGTTACAAGCAGTTCCATCCTGAACCTTGGGGTTGGTGCATTTTCCCGTCACTGGATTACATGTGCCAGCCAAGTGGCACTGGTCGCTTGCGGTGCAGATTACTGGATTTTCCCCAGTACATGTGCTGTTGCGGCAGTAGTCATTTTGGGTACACGCATTGCCGTCGTCACACGGAGCACCTTCAGGTAATGCAGCAAGATCGCACAGCCCTGTTGCGGGGTTGCAAGCGCCAGAATCGCGGCACGGGTCTTCCACTTGGCATTCTTTTGGGTTAGAACCAACGCAAACGCCGTCAATGCAAGTGTCAGTCTGGGTGCAAAGGTTGTCGTCGTCACAGGGGTGCCCATCTGGGGCTGTTGGGTGCGTGCAGCGCCCACCTACGCACTGGTCCAGCGTACATATGTCGCCATCATCAGTGCAAGGGGTGCCATCATCGCGCTTTGCCTCCTGGCAACCACCGAGGCCGTCGCAAGCTGTTGAAATGACACACTCATCTTCCACTTGACAGGTGTATGACTGGCCTTGGCAGAAACCGTTGTTACAGGTGTCTTCAAAAGTACACAGGTCGCCGTCATCACAGCTTCGGCCATTCGCCTTTGTCCAAGCAGTTTTAGAGGAGGCAGGGTCACAAATCATGCATTGATTTGAAGGATCGACTGTCCCAACCTCCCAGCAGACACCGGCAATTAAGCACCAACCTGCCTTTACTGGGTACGAACAATCTCCTTGCAGGTTGCAAACATCGTCAGTGCACTCAATGCCATCGTCACATTTGGGGTTAAAGCCCTCACAGACACCATCTTGGCAACTTGAATTTAGAGTGCATGGGTCTCCATCGTCACATGGAACATCGTTATCCTTCCATTGAACGGGACACTCCCCAGTTTCTGGATTGCACGTGGACGGCAACTCACATTGTCCAGGAGGTGGACAAGCCTTCAGGGAGCTACCGGTGCAAATACCCATATTGCATGTGTCGATCAATGTGCAGAGATTTCCATCATTACAAGGCGTTCCTTCTTCAACAGGGTTGTAGTTGCATTGACCAGTCGAGGTGTCACATACTCCGGCTTCAAAGCACTCTCTTGGGGGATCGCAGACAACCTCATTTTCACCTGTACATGTGTTGTTTCGACAGAAGTCATTCAAAGTACAAGCATTATTGTCATTACAAGGGGCCCCTTCTGGAAGCTTATCCAAAGAACAGGTTCCAGTGGCAGGATCACACCCACCAGCATCTCTACAAGGGTCTTCAACTTGACAAACCACGAAATTCGAACCAACGCATACTCCCTTCACACAGGTGTCCGTCTGGGTACACAAATTGCCGTCGTCACAAGCGGTTCCATCAGTCACCGCAGGGTGTTCGCACCGCCCATCGATACACACATCGTTGGTACAACTATTGCCATCATCGCTACATGGAGTCTGGTTAACTTTTGGCGTTTCAAGACAACCACCTTGTCCGTCACACACCGAATCTGTTACGCATTCGCCTGGCACGCATGTGTATGCGGTTCCAGTGCAAACCTTGTTTGAGCACGTGTCATTGTAGGTGCAATCATTTCCGTCATCACAACGAGCTGTATTTGCAGAAAAAACACATCCAATCTCACGGTCACAGCAGTCATCGGTGCAGGGGTTGTTGTCGTTGCAAGTTATGGGATCTCCAACACAAAATCCACTTCTACAGTTGTCATTTTCGGTGCAGGCGTTTCCATCGTCACAGCTGCCGTTATGTTCGACATGTTTACACCCCTCACCATCTACACAAATGCTCAGTGTACAGGGGTCGCCGTCGTCCATGCACTCAATTGGCTGTCCGATGCATTCTCCTTCAACGCAGATTCCATCTCTGGTGCAGAAGGTGCCATCATCACAAGGCGTTTGGTCTTCCTTGGGCTCTAAGACGCATTCTCCATCCTTACAGGCAATTTCCTCGCATGGACCAGGTTCCACCACACCTTCGCAGTCATCAGGCTGCTGACACTGAGGTGGTTCATCCCCATCATCTGTTTCGATATCGCCGTCATCTGGTCGTACATCGCCATCATCTGTGTCGAGATCGCCGATGTCGGCATCAAGCAGGTCACCCGGATCTTTTGTATCCAAAAGGTCGGTATCACCCACCAAATCCTGCGCGTCAGCATCGTCATAAGTGTCAAGCATATCGCCACTGATATCCGGCAGTGGTGTCACGTCTTTGGCATCCAAGGTATCCGTACCAAGGTCTGTTCCAAAGGGTGGCGGCATTAGATTGCCTTCACACGCAACAAAAAAAACAGCCATCCCCAATAAAATCAAAGTGGAAAGCCTTTGTACCATGGTTCACCTCGTACCCGTGAAGTGTGACAAAACTGCCGCACGAAAGCCCGGAAATTCTAACCCATACCTGTCCTAAAATCACCCTCATAATTACGATACTTAGACATTAATCAGATGGTGATTTTTGGTTTTCAATTGATAACAGGCCATTTGCGAACTATCATTCTGCGACCCTTTTGGAGGTTCATTTAGTGGCTGATTTTGAAAATAATGCGTTGATTCAGGTGGTTGGTTCATTGCTGGATGGGATGCGTGACGTTCGTATCCCCGAGGCCATCAGGAAAGGGCTGTTGGACGAACTCCTGGATTTTGTACAAAACGGCTTTTTTGATGACCTAGGTGCCAGAATTGAAAATGAACAGATTACCTTTCCAGGCTTTCCAGACGAGGTCGAAACTACAGTTCAAGCGCTTGACTGGATTTTTGCCGAAGCTGTGGAGCATAAGGACCTCGCAGTTTCGATAGTGGCTGGTCGGGTTGGCGTTTTTATCAGTGTAAATCGCCAAAAGATACTGGAAATTCTTGTGTCTTTGGGCAAGGGACCATCCGCAAATAGGGATGTGATTGCAAAGGACATTGCTGCAACTCTCGATAGCATAAGATCAAACGCTGGGGTTGATGAGCCAGCTGAGAAATCAAGCGCTTCCAAGGCTCAAGATGACCTGGATCCATTGTTGGAAAAATTGGAGGAACTGCGAGAACAGCTGGAAAACCTGATTTTAGATGATCAATTGCTAGGCTACCCATCAGAATCAAATCCCTTGAAACCTGAGGCTCCACCAGGAGTTATCCTGCTTAGGGAATCTTGGATTTTAGAGGCCGATCTGTGGGTTCAAGCAGCCCAACGTGTGGGTGACGAACTGCCAGAGGGAGCTGTTGGCTCTTACGAGCAGCATCCGTTCCTGTTGGGTGCTATTGTTGCACTTCAAGAGGCCTTGACACTGGGAACGAACCACGAGGATTTGTTGCGTCTTGCAGCTTTGCGGCATGCCAAGGGTGATGTTGGTGAGGCCCGCTTAATCTGTGAGCGGCTAGAGGAAGTTGTTGAAGATCCAGACTTTTTGTCCAGGATAGAGGCTTTGCAGGATAGTATTTCTGACTCTTCTCCGCTAGGTGGCAAGGATAAGCGATGCTTTATCGCAACCGCCGCGATGGGGGATCCAGATGCCTTCGAGGTGGTAATTTTGCGTCAATGGCGTGATGAAACGCTTATGTCCACGGGTCTTGGGCGCCTGTTTGTGAGGTATTACTACGCCTATTCTCCATATCTGGCAGATTTTATTGCCAAACATCCGCTTGTAGGAGCCGCTGTACGCAGGTTAGTGGTAGTTCCAGTCGCACGTTTGGTTTCTAAGTAGGCAGGTGCCAGGGACAGAGACTATTTAGTGTTGCTAACTTGGCGTTTTTCTAAATAAGTTCTTATAATCGTTCCGCTACTTGCGCCTTGTGTGAAGGGTGTGACAGATATTTACTATTGCCCAAGATGCTTACATGTTTTTACTGAAGGCCATCATTTGTGTGATGCGTCTGGCCCCGGCGCCACCGTTATAAGTAAACTTTCCAAAGACTTGCCAAAAGTTGGAGATCTATTTGCTGGCCGCTATCTTTTGTCTGAGCTAGTAGCAAGGGGCGGAATGGGGGCCGTTTTCAAGGGCACCCACAATGGGCAGATTTTCGCAATTAAGGTTGTTAAACCAGCCTGTGTCGCAAGTGTTAGGCGCTTTCTTAAACAAGCTCAGGCAGTATCAAAAATCAAGCATCCTTCAATTGTGGATATTTCTTCGTGGGGCATTTCTGATAGTGGACACGTCTATCAAGTGATGGAATATCTTGAGGGCCAGACCTTGGCCAAGACTTTGGCTGCCAGTGGAGCCCTTGGGCTACCAAAAGCGCTGGACCTGTTGATTACCTTGGCGTCGGCCTTGGATGTGGTCCACGGTTTTGATGTCTTACATCTTGACTTGAAGCCTGAAAACATTTTCTTGACAAAGGATGGAACCGTTAAACTGCTTGATTTTTTGGGTGCCCAAGATGACTTGGCACCGAATTTTACCGAAATTCTTGGCACTCCCGCATACATGAGTCCAGAGCAGGCGTTAGGCGACGCTGTTGGCAGTAGCACTGACGTCTACTCCTTGGGAGTTGTCTTTTATGAAATCCTGACTGGTGAACTACCTTTTGCATATGAACACCATTCATCCAAGCCTAGCGGCGTTTTAGACCTGCCATCCATGGACATTCCCTTTGCAGCCCGACAGAAGTTGCTTGAACTGCTCAATTTAATGACCTTGGACCTCCCATCCAAAAGACCCTCTGCCAAGGAAATCGCAGAACTGGCTAAGTCTATCGATTCACAATCAACGGCATATGTTGCCAATAACATGCTTGGCAACTTGAACTACGAACCCACGGTCCGTTATGAACAAGAGGCCCCACTGCTAAAAGGCAATATAATCACCAGGCATGCCGCATCAGACGTGCCCAACGAAAACGACCAACCCATTGTCATCAGCCTAGTTGACATAGAGCTGCGATCATTTGGCCCTAATACTGGAGTCCAGTCTGCCAGAGGCATGTTTGCCCCTGAAAGAGAGATGTTTTTAGAACAGGTAAAACGATTCGGTGGATTTTTGGCCATCAATGAGGCTGACAGGATAAGGATAGCTTTTGGACTAAACCGCCGTGAAGACGCCCCTTGGGAGCATGCCGTCTTGGTTGCGGCTCAATTTCAGCAGCGGCTTATGCGCTTTGTGGCAGCTATGGGCGTGCCTGTTTCAGCAGCAATCAGCGTTGTTACCGATTATGTTTTTGTGCCTTTCGGGACAATGCCAGCTTTGGATGTGGCCGTTCAAGGTCCGATTGCTGAAAAGGTCGCCGACCTGAGCAAGCAGGCCCAGTCCTGCCAAGTATTACTTGATGATCGCACCAAACGGCGCATAGGTGAAAAGCATGGGTTACAAAACCCTGAATTGCTCGCCGTTTTAAGACAAAACACCGGCTAATTTGCGGCCTTGATTCGCTGTAACACTTCTCCAGCCAATTCCTTGTAGGCCGTGGCTCCGTTTCCAGACGGATCCAGATCAAATACCGGTACCCCCTTTATCTGGGCCCTTGCCAAAAAGCTATTAATGGGGATGTGGTTGTCAAAAACTAACTCGCCATAAAGCTCAGCGAGCTCGTTTAGCACATGCTCTGTGACCCTCCAATTTCTCCTATCAACGCGAGTTGGCAAAATCCCCAAGACTTTTAAATCGTGTCCCAACCTATCTTGGACCGTTTCCACCACGACCAACAGGTCCGAGACCCCAGCTAACGACAGTGGGCTCATATCACAAGGCACCAAGCAGTAGTCGGCCGCCGCCATTGCGTTAAGCGTCAGATTCCCAAGATTTGGCGGGCAATCCAACAAAATCACGTCAAAGTCACTCCGGGCTTGCTTGATTGTGCCTCTAAGCAAAAACTCTTTGCCTATGCGTCCTGACAGAATTCCTTCAGTTGCAGCCAAACCCTTATCAGATGCCGTCACGCTTAGGTTTGTAACCTGCGTAGGGTGAACAATTTCACTAATACTCCTGCCATGGCCAAGCAAGATGTCAGACAAAGATGCCCCAATAATATCAGGGGTTATAGATGCCAAAGACGCAGCCACATGCCCTTGGCCATCCAAATCAACCAGCAGCGTTTTAAGGTCCTGGAACTTGGCCATGGCCAAGGCCAGATTGACAGCTGTTGTAGTCTTGCCAACGCCTCCTTTTTGAGCTGCAACTGCTATCACCTTTGCGCGATTTACGTCATTTGATGTAGCACTGCCCAAACCAGCCAGCTTTTTAATCCTCTCAGACAAAGACATTACTACCCTCCAAAAGTCACCTGACTGGCACCATTGGTCTTCCGCAGTGAGGGCAGGGGGTGCGGCCTCTTGCAGTTTGGCGGGTCCTTGGGATTCTTACTCCACATCGCTGACAGACCAAGAAGACCTTGACATAGCTATCTCGACGCGCCTCACGGCTCATACTTCCGTGTTCAGCCCCCCAGGCCTCATCTGGCAGCACTCCTGGGAATTCTTCTTCTTGTTCTGGGGCATCGGCAATTACGGTGATCGGCTCTTCATCCTCATGCTTTGGACTTGGAGCTACTGGCATAGCTTCTTGACCTTCTGGTGCAGTCTCTTCAGGCGCATCATTCGGAGTCTTGCCTTCTTTATCTTCCAACTTTACAGCCTCGTCTTGGGACGCTGCCCCTAAAGTACCTGCCAAATCAGCAGATTCTGCAGGTTGCTCTTCTTCCAGTGGCTCGTCACTTAGGTCCGCCCCAAGTGCAAGAAGGACAGAGCGCCTTATTTTGTGCACCGCCTTGAAGGCCGCCGACAGGGGAGTTTTTGGGGCCCTTCTATAAGCTGCCAGTAATTGTACCTGCTCGCCAATAGGTTCCAACCCATCAATATCACTGATGGCTTCGAAGATACGTTGCAGGTCCCACATTGGATTAGTCTGGCGGCCAGCAGCCACAGCCACTGCAACCAAAAACTTTTCAGCGGCCTGGCTACAGTGGTACAGGACAATGTTAAATCCACCCCGACGTCTGGCCAGATCCTCCGCATCCTGCAGGTCCTCGACAGCTTCCTCAAGGATTTCCTTAATCTGTTTGTCGTCTATGGTTTTCATCACGACTCCTCTGGAATTACTGCTAATTCTCGGTGAGTTACCGACACTGTGAATCCATCTTCTCTTAATTGAGCCGCCAGCTTTTCACATACGGCCACTGAACGATGCTGACCACCAGTGCAGCCAATTGCGATCACCAATGTAGGTTTTCCTTCAACTACGTGTAAAGGTACAGCAAAACGCAAAAGACCAAGTAGCCTATCTAAAAAACCATCCCATTCAGGCTTAGATTCCAGCCAGGTTTGAATCTCAGGGTCCAAACCGGTTTTAGCTCGCAACTCTTCAACAAAGTAAGGATTGGGTAACAGCCTGCAGTCAATTTGCCAATCCGCCTCTCGGGGACTGCCATGCTTAAATCCAAATGAAATTAGGTTGACCCCCATTTTATGCCCATCTTCATGACCATAACTTTGGACAATCAACCTCTTAAGCTGATGCACATTTAATTCACTGCTATCAATCAGCCACGTCGAAAAATCCTTTATCGGAGCCAGCAGCTTCCGTTCAAGCGTAATCGCGGCACCCAAACTACCAGCATCCAACTCTAAAGGATGTCGGCGTCTTGTTTCAGAATAACGCCGAATCAGGATGTCATCGCTGCTGCAATCAAGAAATATGACATCTATGTCAAAACCACGTTGTCTGAGACTGATAACCGTATCTTGAAACCGGTCTAAGTTGCGCCTGTCACGGGCGTCAATTCCCAGGGCTACCTTACGGATGTCCAAATCACTTTCAGTTAGTGATAAAAAAGTATCCATAAGAACGATGGGAATATTATCGACACAAAAGAAACCAAGGTCTTCCAGAGCGTTTATAGTTGTAGTTTTACCTGATCCAGATAACCCAGTGACGATTACGACGCGGGTCGTTTTCACAATAACCCCAAGGCGATTTTGTTTAACGCCAACACAGCCTAGCTATCTTCTACCACCAGTCCTACGTTCTTGGAACATATCCTTTTTCTTTTGGATTTGCCGTTCAACTTTCTCTAAAACCACGTCAATAATTGGATATAAATCCGCAGTTGTTTCTTGGCTTTTGAATATTTCTCCCCAAGTTGTAACGCTTACTTCAAATACTGTTTTTGCCTTTTCCGTGGCCAGTAACACACGAATTTCAGAATCATCAGGTAATAAGTGCCCAAAACGGCGTTCAGCCTTGTCCTCTATCAACTTTTTGAGTTCGTCTGAAGCATTGAATTGACGCTGTACGAAGGATACCTGCATAGCTTACCTCCATCGCGAGTCGGACCTGCCGACAATCGCCTCCACTCGGTTTTCCGAGCACAAATAAGGCCGATCACTAATCCTAGACCAGCCTTCGCCTGCGAGACGAGGGCAATATGCCCAAAGCCTCACGGTATTTAGCTACGGTTCGTCGTGCTATCACGATGTTTTCCTCCCGTAGCTTATTTACCAGCTCCAAGTCAGACATGGGCTTACTTGGGTCTTCCGCTTCAATCAACGCCTTAAGCCTGGATTTTACGCCCTCGGATGATTGGTCCTCACCTTGGACGCTGGATATCCTGCTATTAAAGAAGTATTTAAGCTCAAATATTCCCCGAGGGGTGTGGACGTATTTATTAGTGGTGACTCGACTGATCGTAGATTCGTGCATCCCAACGTCCTCCGCCACATCCCTCAACACAAGCGGGCGCAAGTGGGACACCCCATGATCAAAAAAGTCCTTTTGAAACCGCACGATGCTTTCCGTTACCTTACGAATGGTACTTTGACGTTGGTGTATCGAACGAATAAGCCACATTGCTGATCGGATCTTATCCTTGATGTAATCTTTGGTTTCCCCACCTTCCAGCTCTTTAAGCGTTTGCTCGTAGTACTGGCTTATCTTTAATTTGGGTAAGCCGTCTTCGTTTAGCGTGGTTATATATTCGTCGCCAACTTTTATAACGAAAACATCAGGTTGGATGTAAATAACATCGTCGCTCGCAAAGGCTCGTCCTGGCCTAGGTTCAAGCCGTTGAAGCGTTTCAACCAATTCCTTAACCTCATCAAGGTCAGCCTTGAGCCCCCTAGCAATCACATGAAAATGGCGACGTTCTAAATCATGAAGGTGGTTCTCAATTAGCAAGTGGAGATTGGTCATCTCGGGATGATAAAACTTGGCCTGAAGCATCAGACATTCCTGTAAATCCCTTGCAAAAACCCCAATGGGATCAAAGGTTTGTAGTTGCTTCAGTACGTTTTGCACAAAAGGGACAGACTCCCCACTGGCATCAGCCGCTTCCTGTGCTGTCACGTCCACCAAGTAGCCATCATCGTTCAAATTTCCAATCAACCAAAGCCCAACCTGCTGCTCTCGCGGCGTCAAGTCAGACAGGCTCAGTTGCGAGGTCAGATGCCCAACCAAAGTCGTTCTATTTCCAACGGTTGCCTCAACTGAAGGGTAGTCCTCGTTGGTTACCCTAAGGGTTGGGCCTGTTGAAAAGCGGTTGTAGTCATCAACGAAGTTTTGCCAATTCTCGATATCATCCCTGGACCTAGTATCAAAATCACGGACACCTTCTTCTGGAGCCTCTACCTCACCCTCGTGGTTGTGGGGTGTAAGTTCATTCGGCAAAGGCTTTTCAGTCGCAGGGTCAGAGTATTGAATCGATTCTTCAGCGCTAGCTTCTTCTTCAAGGGCGGGATTTCCCTCAAGCTGCATTTGGACTTCTTCAGCCAATTCCAGTCTGGACAGCTGAAGTAAACGGATCGCCAGTTTTAGTTGCGGTGTTATTACAAGAGTTTGTAATAGTTTTTGACTGAGATCCTGTCTTATTTCCATACGCCCTTCAAACTTTCTCAGGCCATCCACTACCGGTGCAACTCAAAACCATCGAACAGTAACCCTCAAGTGGCCAGCCTGCACAAGTTTTCAAGCCTCAGCGTTCAATCTAGCAAGACTCGGGCCGCTTGTAAAGCAAGACTTTGGTGTGTAGAATTGTCAAAGCAATTCAGGTGTCGCACCACTTGGGACGTTGAATGACGGCTGATTCTCAAACAGGACTGTTTCCACCCGCCTTATCCATGGCCGATATTGAAGCAGTTAGATTGATTCTTCGAGGAGAGTCAGCCATTGACTGGCACAAGCTGCACCTAAAAAATCAGGAAGAGGTCAATCGCTTCCTGAAGGTGAACGGTTTTGATGCCAACAATCCACAGGATTTGGCCCGCCTAGATCATGTGCTTGCGCGATCAATTGACTACTTACGCAAGGTCTTGAACTATCATTTTCCACAAGAATTGTGTGTCCCAGGCGTAGTGCCTGAACTTCTGCTAATCGCCTCGTCCGATTCAAAGCTGCAGGCGCTGGCCTGTATTTTGCTGAAGGTGATGCATATCGTGCAGCATGTCGAGGCCCAGGAGCTGCGCCATCGGCTAACGGTTTCTGAGGATGAGCTTTTCACAAGAGCGCTTGATTCAGTTCAATCCGTGATGGATGAAATGATTCAAGGGGGAGCCCCAATCGCGGATTTCAAGGCCAGCCGAAAGTCTCATGAAAGCCTTATCACCAAACTGCTGTCTAAACGTTCCACCCAGGCGGCTCAGATTTTCGACAGGGTCAGATTTCGCATTGTGACCAAGAATCAGGCAGATTTGATACCAGTTTTGGCGATATTGAAAGACAAACTGCTGCCTTACAACTACATCATTCCCGGCCAATCTCGAAATGAGATCCTGCCTGTTGAGTCTTTTTTGGAGCTTCCACTAAGTCACCCGTACAACCGATCCAGGTTGCATCTAAAGATGACCATGGAAGAAGCCTTTGATGAGCGTGACTGGAATCGTTTTTCGGCTACTGGTTTTAGGATGGTGAACTTTGTTATAGACATGCCAGTTGATGTCAGAGACCTGGTTTCGAAGTCCAATGACCCTGCGCTTAAGTCTCTTGGAAATATCGTTTTTTTGATTGTGGAAGTTCAAATGTTCGACCTTGCTACCTGGAAAATGAACGAGCAAGGGGAGGGTAGCCACAATCGCTACAAGGACCGCCAACATTGGGAGGTGGTAAGACGCCTTGAACACGGTGGGCGCATAGGCGGCATTGGTGGTCCCAGATTCGCTGGAAAAACACGCTTTTAGCTATTTCTTAAAACTGCCACAACCTCGGACATCAAGGGCCTGTCTTCAGGTCTCAACGCAAGGGTCATTCCAACAACCTTGTCCAGAGGTTCTGGCAACGCTGCTTCGGATACGGTTTTAGACAGATTTTGATACGCCAAATTCCCCAAAACATCTTGTGGTGTCACGGCCTTTGACCATGGTAAGCGCCCAACGAAGCAACACAGGACCAATAACCCGAAAGCAAACACCTCGGATGCGATAGTTACAGGGCCCTCATTTAAAACTTCTGGGGCCATAAAAGTAGGGTGCCCCCAAATGAGCCCTGGCCCTAAAGGAAATGTTTCGGGTTTAAAGGCCGAGACGTCGAGCCAGACTGATTCTCCAGTCGGTGTCACGATCAAGTTTGAAGGCGCGATATCCCCATGCAAGATTGGCCCAACGGCGCTTTTTTCATGAAGATATCTCAGTCCATAAGCTGCTGATCTAATTATTGAAATGCGAGTAAGTTCAGACAAGGTCCCATGTTGAAGCATCTCTTTCAAAGATATTGCATCAGGCTTAAAACTAAAGAAATCAGTCCTGACTTCATCTTCGTCTTTGTCGCTGTAAATGAACCTGACAATGGAAGGGTGGCGCAGTTTTGCCAACACATTTGGATCTGGTGGTAGTGGCCAAGGCAAGTTTGAGGGAGGATACCGTTTCGCAATTACTTTTTTGCCATTTAACTTTGCCAGCCACACCTCGGACCCGGGTCCAAACGACAGTGGCTTTACAAGTTTCCAAGGTTCTTCAGTCGCCTTCTTCTTCTGCTTCTCTAAGTTGTTCATAGAGCTTTCGAACGTGACGAGACGGTTTTTTCGGTACTTCTACTTCCAGGCGGATCCACAGGTCTCCTCGACCACGGGTGCCTAAACGGGGCATTCCTTCCCCTGAAATTCGTAAGATATCACCTGGTTGTGAGCCCTTGGGCACATCCACCCGCACCTCATCAAAAAGGCCTGGGATATAGGCGCGACGCCCAAGAACAGCGTCAGGGACCGAGATCTTCATCTCATGGATCAGGTCGTCTCCTTCCCTGGCAAACCTTTCGTCTTCCGCAATGTCGATGACAACGTATAAATCACCTGGTGGCCCGCCGTTGGTTCCAGCTCCACCAGCGCCTGCAACCCTTATGGTGTTTCCACTGTCTATACCGGCTGGGATTTTCACCTTAATCTTCTTGGAAACCGCCGTTCTGCCAGTGCCTTTACAAGCAGTGCACTTGTTTCTAATGAAACGGCCTGCACCACGACACTGTGGACAGGTGGTTGTTATCATGAACAACCCCTGATTGTGGGCAATTTGGCCTTGGCCGCGACAGGCAGAGCATATCTCAGGGCTGCTACCAGGTTCGGCACCTGTGCCATTGCAGGTCTCGCACGCTACGTCTCGTTGCAGCTCTATTTCACGTTCAATTCCAGTAGCAGCCTCATTAAGGGTCAAGGTAATCTCGATCTGCTGGTTCCGTCCCTGGCCAGAGCGCTGCCTTGACCGTCCGCCACCAAATATGTCGCCAAACCCTCCAAAGCCACCAAACATACTCATAAAATTGGCGAAGATGTCTTCTGGATTAATTGTCTGGCCGCGCCCCTTTAGCCCGGCTTCACCGAAACGATCATAGATTTGGCGCTTTTGATCGTCGGACAAAACGTCATAAGCCTCGGCAACTTCACGGAATTTCGCGGCTGCATCCGGGTTGTCTGGATTACGGTCGGGGTGGTATTGGACTGCAAGCTTGCGATAAGCTTTTTTAAGCTCTTCTTTGTCTGCCTGTCTGCTAACACCAAGTATGGCGTAAAAGTCTCGACCGCTCATGGGCGAAAGAAATGAGTCTTTAATTTCCTCTGTCAAGGGTCCAATTTGCCTATTGATGAGTAGTTGCGTTCCAAAGGCTTAATATCCCATGGCGTTTAGCGCTACAATCCCATCCGGTTTTGTGCTGGTCTATTTGGAGTTTTGACTTTGTCCATAGTGCTTACCACCTTTAACGCTCGTTATTCTCATACCTCTTTGGCCTTACGATATCTGTTGGCCAATCTGGGTTCACATGCGGCCGATACAAAAATCCTGGAATTTACTCTTGATTCTCGCCCCATAGATGCTGTTGAACAGGTGTTGGCGTCAAAGCCGAAGATAGTTGGTTTGGGGGTTTACATCTGGAACAGGCCTCAATCTGAGGCTTTTGCGAAGTTGTTAAAGAAGGTTGCTCCAGACGTTATCTTGGTTGTTGGTGGGCCTGAGGTCTCGTTTGCACCTGAAGATGACTTGCTGGTTGCTACGGCCGACCATGTGATTGTTGGTGAGGGGGAGCTTGCTTTTTCTAGGCTAGTTTCTGCGATTCTTAATGGCTTGCCGACCCAAAAGCGAATTAATGACCCTGAACCCCAGTGGGATGACATAATCCTTCCATATGATTCATATTTGGCCAGCGATCTGGATTCGCGAACTGTCTATATTGAAAGTTCTAGGGGGTGTCCTTTTAAATGCGCCTTTTGTCTGTCTGCTGATCAAGATGGATTGCGCATGTTGCCTTTGTCACGCCTGTTTGAAGCCTTGGATAGTCTGTGGAGTAGGGGTGCCCGTTCGTTTAAGTTTCTTGACCGTACATTTAATGCCAACAAGGCGCATGCCTTGGAGATCTTGGGTTATTTGCAAAATTTGGGGCCGGAGTTGGAGGCGGTCCACCTTGAGATAGCTCCTCAAATGTTAGGCGTTGAATTGATTCAGGCTTTGTCGGTATTTAGGCCTGGTGTGGTGCAAGCGGAGGTTGGGATTCAAAGCTTGAACGAAGAGGTGCTGGAAAGGATTGGTAGGGCTGGGAAATCTGAACGTGCTTTGGGGGCTTTGCACCAGCTTCGCATGAAAACGGGTGTTCACATCCATGCGGATTTGATTGTGGGGTTGCCCAAAGAGAGTCTTGAAAGTTTTGGCGAAGGTTTCGATAGGTTGCTTAGGGCTGGGCCTCACGAGATTCAAGTTGGTATTTTGAAACGGCTTTTTGGAACACCGCTAGAGCGAAAGGCGACAGAGTGGAAAATGGTTTTTTCACAAGATCCGCCTTATGAAATCTTGTCGACTCCTGATCTGTCGTTTGAGCAGTCGATGGAAATGCGACGTTTTGCACGCTTCTGGGACCTTTTTGCTAATAGTGGGCACTTTAAGTTGACGTTGCCGCTGTTGTTGGTGAGTCCGTTTGAGGATTTTTTACAGTTTTCTGGGTGGCTTCATGCGAATAATGTTGGTAGTTCGGGGATTGCATTGCAGCGGAGATTTAGACTTTTGTTTGGGTACTTGGCCGAAACTGGACGTGTTGATCCTGGGCAGATGGCGATGCAGATGATGGGGGACTATCTAAATTCAGGCTTCGAGGATATTCCAGAATTCCTGCGTCCCCATCTGCCAGAAAACATGGACCTTCCAACTATCCGCCACCACCTTGGAATCATTGCAAAACCAGCGCACAGCAAAAGCCACAAACGCCAAGCAAGGCACAGCGGCCAGGGAGGGTAGCTATCGCCTGCCCCTGTCCCTGCTCCTTATCCTGCTAATTAGCATGTTCTGGCTCCTAGTTGTTTGTTCTTTTTGGCGTTTTGTCTCTTCGTTACAGTTTTAAAACATGTCCGGGGGCATCCTTCCGGGCCCAAAATCTCCCGTAGCCACCCCGACTGTCTCTTAGTGACATCGTCCGGGCGAGATATACGATTGCTAACGTGTACGTTCATCCTTTTGGCCCGGACGGGCCGCTGCGCGGCCTTCATGTCAGCTAAGAGACGTCGGGTCCCGGCAACTCCCGATAGCGCCCTCCAGGATTGCCCCCGGACCATGTTGCAGGGTGCCCTCTCGACCGCCTTTTAGCTCCAAATCCTGTAACACGAAGATCTCCCCGTCCCCGTCCCCGTCCCTGTCCCCGTCCCTGCCCCCACCTCTTCCCGCCGCCTTCCCGCCCCCGCACCCTTGACATGGCCGCGCTCGAAGTAGAAACTTCGCATCTGCGCAACCTTTGGGTTCGCTTGGTTTACACACCTTGCTTTGGGAGGACGATGGTCAAATGAGATTTCGCTTTCCGGTCATCATTATTGATGAGGATTTTCGGTCTGAAAACACCTCTGGTCTTAGTATCCGTGCCTTGGCAAAAGCCATCGAGGACGAGGGCTTCGAGGTTGTTGGTGTTACTTCCTACATCGATATGGCGTCCTTTGCGCAGCAGCAAAGTCGTGCCTCGGCTTTCATTTTGTCTATCGACGATGAAGAATTGCTGAACGAGTCGGAAGAGACTATTGCAGAATTGCGTGCTTTTGTTGAAGAAATTCGCTTCCGTAATACTGATATTCCAATATTTTTGTATGGTGAAACCAGAACGGCCAGACACATCCCGAATGACGTGTTGAAGGAACTGCATGGTTTCATTCATATGTTTGAAGATACCCCAGAATTCATTGCAAGATATGTGGTGCGTGAGGCCAAGTCCTATGTGGAATCCTTGGCACCGCCATTTTTCAGGGCTTTGACCCATTATGCCACCGATAGTTCCTACTCTTGGCACTGCCCGGGGCATTCAGGTGGGGTTGCCTTTCTAAAATCCCCAGTCGGCCAGATGTTTCACCAGTTTTTTGGTGAAAACATGCTCAGGGCCGACGTTTGTAGCTCGGTTGAAGAGCTTGGGCAATTGCTGGATCACTCGGGGCCGGTTGCGGCCGCTGAGCGCAATGCCCAAAGGATTTTTTACGCTGACCACCTGTTGTTTGTAACCAATGGTACTTCCACATCAAACAAGATTGTTTGGCACTCGGCGGTTGCACCTGGAGATATCGTCGTAGTCGACCGCAATTGCCACAAATCAATCCTGCATGCAATCATCATGACTGGGGCCATTCCAGTGTTCTTGATGCCGACCAGAAACCACTTTGGCATTATTGGCCCAATCCCCAAGGAAGAATTCGAGTGGGATAGGATAAAGGCAAAAATCCTGGCCAATCCCTTTGCGAAAGAGATTTTGGAGAAAAATCCCAATGCCAAGCCCAGGGTGCTGACCATAACTCAGTCCACTTACGATGGCGTAATCTATAACGTCGAAGAAATTAAAGAACTTTTAGATGGCAAGATAGACACATTGCACTTTGACGAGGCATGGCTGCCACACGCTTCGTTTCACAAGTTCTACAAAGGCTATCATGCAATAGGAAAAAGCAGCCGTCGTTGCAAGGAGTCCTTGGTCTTTTCAACCCAGTCGTCGCATAAACTGCTTGCAGGCTTGTCACAGGCATCGCAAATCCTGGTGCAGGACTCCGAGACCAATAAACTTGACCGCGATCTGTTCAATGAAGCCTTCTTGATGCACACATCGACTTCCCCACAGTACGCGATTATTGCCTCGTGTGATGTTTCCGCGGCCATGATGGAACAACCTGGCGGCAAGTCCCTAGTTGAAGAATCCATCAAAGAGGCTCTGGACTTCAGAAGGGCCATGAAAAAGGTCGAGCTTGAATGGGGTGATGATTGGTGGTTTAAAGTCTGGGGCCCTGAAGTCGCAGACGAAGAGGGAATTGGGGATCGTAACGACTGGATTTTAAAGGGTAACGAACACTGGCACGGTTTTGGTGATTTGGCCCCGGGCTTCAACATGCTTGACCCCATAAAGGGCACAGTTATCACCCCTGGCTTGGATGTTGATGGCGCCTTTTCAGATTGGGGAATTCCAGCCTCAATCGTCACCAAATATCTGGCTGAACACGGTGTTATCGTTGAAAAAACTGGTCTTTACAGCTTTTTCATCATGTTTACAATCGGGATAACCAAAGGTCGCTGGAACACTCTCATGTCCGAGTTGCAGCAGTTCAAAGACCTGTATGACCGCAACCAACCCTTGTGGAAAGTGATGCCTGAGTTTGTTGAAAAAAATCCAAGCTATGAACTGGTTGGGCTTCGAGACTTCTGTGACCAGATCCACGAAGTTTACAAGGCAAACGACATAGCAAGGCTTACAACCGACATGTATCTGTCAGACATGGTTCCAGCAATGAAGCCTGCCGATGCCTTCGCCATGATTGCGCACCGCCGAATTGAAAGAGTACCAATCGACGAACTAGAAGGTAGAATCACCGCCGTGCTGCTGACTCCTTACCCACCAGGCATCCCGCTTTTGATCCCAGGCGAGCGCTTCAACTCCAAGATCGTAAACTACCTGAAATTCGCCCAGGACTTCAATAAGCGCTTCCCAGGTTTCGAGACGGATATCCATGGCTTAGTAAAAAAGAATGGCTATTACTACATCGATTGTGTAGCCTCCTAGACAACTATGATCTCACAAGGAGTTATTTGCCGGCTTTAAAACAGATTTTACGCGACAGGGCCCCCCTACTTATTGCGCCTTTCCGCCGAGCCATCAAAATTGCCTGGATATTTGGCGCCTTAGCCACCGTATCTGTTGTACTGAATTGGTTGTTTCCATCAGAGGTACAGCCCGAATTTGCAGAGCGATTGTTTCTGAGGATGATTGGCGGTTGGCTGTTTAATATAATAACTGGCTATTGGGAATATTCATTAACAATCATCGTTGCCATGACGGTGATGCGGCTGATTTTTCGGCATCCCATTGTTGAGCTGGTATACAAACTGCTTGTTTACATTTGCGCTGCGTTTTGGGGGTTTGCGCTTGCTTTACTAGCGGGAGGTTTTCTCCCATCTTTGTATCTTGGCAGCTTTGTGTTTGCTCACTTGTTGGCAGTCGCACTTAGCAGAAAGAGACTGGCCAGATTTGTTTCGGTGGCTGGGGTTTCATTTGAAATCATTTCGATTTCGCTCTTTGGAGCGTACTCTCTCATCCACTCTAACTTTTTGCAAAGCCCTGAAAAAGTTGGTGCGCTTAAACTGGATGAGCGACCGTACTATGCCTTGCATTTCTATTCTCCGGATATCTTAATTGGAACCGATAGAAAGCATGTAAACCAACTGACCATTGGCGATTCTTTGTCCCTATCCAGAAAAATAATATATACAGGGTCGTATCCAGAGCGAATTCATCAAAGTAATATCACAAACCGCTTTTATGTCTCTGATGAAGGGGTGCTTATTTTTGACAACCTGTCTTTAACAGGTACTTTCAAAGGTCACGACTTCAGGCATCCAAAGGTAGTCGAAGACCCGATTTCCAATACATTGTGGACTGCAGAGGAATGGTGGGGAAAAGCAAACATCAGTTCAATGCTCGACGGTCATTTGATAGCCAGCCTTGAGGCAACTCCTGGTTCATGGACTTGGCCGCACCTTACGGCTGACATTGCTGGACGTAGGATATGGCGGTCTTCGATGCTCGTTTCCAGAGACATAAGGCTGTATGACTTAGATTCTCGTCAGCAAATCAAGAAAGCTGATGACCTATCTGTATACAGGACTGTCTTCGACCCCAAAAGGCAGATACTGTGGGGTGGACGGCCGTTTCTGGGAGAAATTATTGGCTTAGATAATGAGCTCAAGATACAAAAAAGAATTAAAGTGGGTTTTTTTGTTAGAAATGTTTTGTTAGGGGCTGATGGCATGCTTTACGCTACTACCTACCCATTTGGCGAGGTTTTTCGAATCGATCCGGATTCAGGAGACATCATTTGGCAAAAACACTGTGGCTGGAAACCACGTGGTTTTACAGTGGACTCTGAACGAAAACTGGTTTGGTGTAGCTCCAATTATGGCCTTTTCGTTTTAGATCTCAATTGAGCCGGATTTATAGATCTTGTCTTTATTGAGCCAACTTTTTATTTGCAAATTTGGACAAGGGGACTCTAGTTAAGTTGATTAAACGATTTTTGTCTTGTAGCATCACTCTACTTGGCTAGGAGTTCATTTAAGGAACAGTACGTACATGGCTCATGTTGTTTTGATTCGTCCCCCGATATATTTCCGCCTAAGTAGTTACAGCGTGGTGCTGTCTATGCCCATTGCAGTTGCCTATCTTGCGGCCAATCTGCGCCGATTTGGGCATACAGTTGACATAATAGATGGCATCGGCGAGGCCATTGACCAAGTAGGCCAGACCGAGATCCCTAAAGTGTTCTTCCGTGGTTTATCTCATCAGCAGATCTTAGAGCGAATTGGTGACAATCCTGACGTAATCGGCATCAGTGCGATGTTCACTGCTGATTGGCCTCAATTGACTAGACTTGTTTAGCAAATACGGCAGAAATATCCAGCAGTTCCAGTGCTTATTGGTGGTGAGCATGCTACAGCGACAGCCGATAAAATCGTTGGTCAACTGCCAAAAAACACTTTCATAGCCCTTGGTGAAGGAGAACAGACAATAGTCGATTTCACCAAAGCAGTTGAGTCGAATGGCTCCCTGTCTACAGTGCCAGGTTTGGTGTTTCTCCAAGATGGGGAAGTCCGTTACTCTCCTCAACCCCAACGTGCGAAGATTCGTGAATTGCCATGGCCAGCTTGGGACCTCGTGGATCTTGAGCCCTACATGGGCGACAGGGATGGGTATGGAGTAGCGCGTGGGCGCAGCATTGCCATATTGGCAAGTCGAGGTTGCTCCAAAAAGTGCCGCTTTTGTTCTAGCGCCAGATTCTGGAAATATCACCAAGAATTTCGCGATCCCGATGATGTCGTTGATGAGATTATTCATTATGTGCAGGCGTACCAGATAGTCGATTTTCATTTCATTGATCTAAACCTTGTTGTAAGACCAAAGTGGGTTAAGGATTTCTGTAATCTACTGATTGATAGAAATGTTAACGTCACTTGGCAGTTGCCAACTGGGGTCAGGACCGAGGTTTTATCCAAAGAATTGCTTGAATTAATGCACGCAGCCGGTTGTAGAAACCTGACCCTGTCGCCAGAAAGTGGTTCTTGGAGGACATTGCTATCTATCAAGAAACCGCTGGATATAGAAAAATTCCTGGATTTAGTGCGCAATGCGACACAAGTTGGTATTCACGTCAAATGTAATATTATCGTTGGCTTTCCTGACGAAAACTGGGCGGATATCTTACAGACCATAAAGTTCACGATGCGCTTGGCTTTGGCTGGGGCCGATGACGTGGGAATCTTCGTGTACGCTCCTTTGCCAGGATCCGACATTTATAAAGAGCTTGAGAAGATGGGGATGGTGCTTTCTGAGTGGGATGATTCAGATAATATCCTTGCATATATGGACGTTACATCATTGGCCTCTGCTTCAATGAACGTTGATGCCAAGTATCTTAGGTTGGCTCAAGTGGGAACCATGGCTGCATTTTATCAGTTGGGGTTCGCAACTCATCCATGGAGAATGGCTCGTTTTGTTAAGAATGCGATCCTAAAGCGCTCAGATACAGTTTTTGAGCAGCGTGTTCTAGGTTGGCTTAGACGTGTTTGGCTGGCATCTAGTCGTTCGTTATTACTAAGGCACTGATACTACATGCGTTTCTGATATATAAGAGGTGGAATCCACGTATGGCGGCGTCAGCAAAGGTGCGTGAATTGTCGGTTGTTATGCCTGTTTGGAATGAAGAGGCGGTTGTACTTCATTCGGTTACCAATGCTGTGGAATCCCTTCCTCAACTTTCTGATAGCTGGGAGTTAATCGTTGTAGACGATGGAAGCTTAGATTCGACTGGCAAGCTACTGGCTGCCCTTGATCACCCTAGTGTTAAAATCCTGACCCTTGAACGGCATGTGGGATACTGGCCAGCAATTCGCAGGGGTATTGATTCAGCACGCTACTCTATAGTTGGCTATGTTGATGGCGACTCCCAGTTTGATTTAATGGATATGGGTGGCCTGCTAGAACAAATTGGGAACTTTGACATCGTTAGCGGCTACAGAAATCCGCGAAAGGATGACCCACATCGCCTAGCATTGTCATTTTTGTACAACCGGTCTTTAAAAGTAGGTGCAGCTCTTGGAGTCCGTGACGTCAACTGCGCCATGAAGGTGTTTCACAGGGGTGTATGGGATGCACTTAAGGTGGAGGGCGCTTATTTCACTGGAGTAGCTGAGTTTATGCTAGTGGCCCAGCACGCTGGTATGCGTATTGGAGAAGTTGGAGTAAGACATTACCCCAGAGAGAACGGGAAAAGTAAAGTCAGGCCTGTAGATCTAGCTTTCGGGGCATGGGATCTGCTTAGGCTGCTAATTAAGCTGAGGTTGAAAGACAGACTTTAATCGTTTAGGACGATGGCCTGTAGCTTGAGCTCACCATCTGTACGCCAGGTTTCAACCTCTGAAGACTGCAAACGTAACAGCACATGGGCAGTGCCATCTCCCCGCATAAAAGGTTTTAGTTTAGGCTCCAATGCGTTTATTTCTTCTTCCGTAGCGAGGATCTCGCCTAGGAAGGCGGCTTTGTGCTCAGGTAGTTGCTCAAGTATAAGTGGCGGATCTACTTGCTGAATATCTGGTAGTACAGGGAATAAAATCCGCCATTTGGTAGGCCCTTCAAGTTGGCACTCAAGCGTTTCACAAAGCGGGAGCCGCAGGTTTTGTACCTCAATTATGGGCTTCGCCTTCGTCAGAATTTTGTCCCTTAACATTAGATTGAACACTGTTAAGGAATATTCGGCCCAAGGTCTGCCACCAAACTCCTTCTCCCAATCCATGGTAACGTAGGCAAAATCGCCATAGGTTGTAAGCTCATCTCTAGGGATTGCAATTGAGGTCGAACGAAGGCTCATTCTATGGTAGTCAGCAGATGTCATACCAAAGAAATCTGCACTAGGCGGATTAAGCGTGCGTACAGTCGGGGTCTGATCCAGACTGTCTTTGTCATTCAGCAAGATGCTAGACTGAGTATCAGGCTCCTCTTGGGTTGTTTGCGTGGGTTCACTTGCCACACTTGGTCCATCGTTGCTGTTATCTTTTGGTCTAAACTGCCAAACTAGGACAAGGGCAACCAACACCAATATCGCCAAAATTACCGTCAGCTTCTTTGCATTCATCCAAGCGCCTCTTTTCTATTTGCTTGAGCCGCAGCACCTTACCCCAAGATAGTAAACATCCGTAGCAACAGCGGGAGCAATGTTGCCCGCGAAGATATCTTGGGCATGACTCCCAAGGCTTCCTCCGCGCTTGACCCTCATTGGCAACCTTGGGTCCCTCACCTTGGCCGACCCATCATCACGTTTGTCACGGTCGATGGACCAAAACCAGTCATCTTCAACCCACTCCCAGACGTTGCCAACCATGTCCATCACGCCATTAATGCTGGCCCCTTGCGGTTTGGCTCCGACTGGCGACGTTGTTCCAATTCCACATCCAGGTCCATCCTTGAAGAGCGTTGCATACTCACATGATGGAGGATTGTTGCCCCAAGGATAATTGCGGTTTTCAGTGCTGGCATACTCTAATTCCCATTCTGAGTTGCTGCATAAACGCTTTCCCGCCCATGCACAATATTGTCTCGCCTGATTCCAGTCGATGCAATTTACAGGGTGCAGTTCGCGACCACTAATCCCCCAGTTGCACCGATCTCCTGATTTAGCTTCAGTACACTTTCCAGCATTTACGCATTTTCGATATTCCAGTACTGTGGTCAGGTATTTATCCATTCTGAAAGGCTTTACGTTGACATTATCAAAAGTTAAATGCTGCCATCGGCACAGATCTAATCGATCACTGGAACAAGGATGAGGGATCTGTCCGCCAGCAATTGAAACCATGGTTCCAAGCTCAGCCTCTGATGCTCCGACCAGCTTTTGGACAGGTGCTTCTTTAGCTTGCGAGGCGCCCGCGTTTTCACAGTTCATTCCCTCGCATGTCTGGTCACCTGGTACCTGTTCAGGTGTTGTCTTTCGACCGCAGGAGGTACTTAAAAACGCCACCACAAGAAAATAAACTAACCAACTTCTGAAAACCATTTGAGCTCCCAAAACCAGATATGAGAGACATTCCAACGAAACGACAACCTGATGGATAAAAAGAGAACGCCTCGGAACGTCGTGGCAAATTGTATCTTTAGACCCAGCAGAACGCAACCTTTGCAGTTTTGAGACTTAATCCTTGGGTCTAACTGGTGGCGTTTTCAGGTATCAATTTCTGCGTTTAATCGACAAGGTCAGTTCGAAAGTTGCCACTAGCTGCTCTGGATCCTGGGATGGGACTACAGCTGTAACAGGCACCGTCATTTCATGGCGATCCCCAGTTGCAATGGCTTCTTGGACCAATGCACCAATTTGGTCACCCACAGTGCACCGAAAATCCACATCACCAGTTGCTCGGCGCAGGAACGTTGCCTTGAAATCTTTGAAAACCAAGTCGATTTTTCTGCCAGATCGCCAGATTGCGTCCATGGCCAAAAAAGCGCCGGCAGTATCCGCACCTGCGGCCAAAACCCCAAAGTACATGCTGCCAAGATGGTTTTTAGTGCGCCAATTCAAGGGAATTCGCACAATCACCGATTGCTCGTTAACGCTCATGATTTTCGGCCCAACAAAGGCCAGCATGGGGATCTTTGTGATGCCAAAAGTGCGCAAAAACAGGTTTGCCTGGGAAACAGCCGACAGCTTACCCAGTACGGCATTAGCGGGATTAATCATAAGAACTCCAATTAACCAAGACCCAGGGATTCCAAAAACTCAGGATGGGGGGCTGGGATGATTTCGGTGCCAAGAAGCTTGCCCCCTTGGTCAATGGCGTTGGTTGCAGCCAAAACAGAAGCCTGCACGTCGTAAAGCTCGCCAGCAAAGGCGTACCAGCATTTACCACCGATGCCTGCCGACAGGTGAATCACCAGCAGCTGGACTTCTGAAGCCTTTAAAGCAGCATCACAAGAACGAATCCCAGCACATGTAGTGGCACACTCAACTATACCAAGCGAGTCGTCACTTTTTACATTGGCAAGTCCAAAGACGCCTGCCTCAAGTTGGCTGTGGGCAAATGGCAGAAAGAAGCGATCAATCAGCTGATCCCCTGCTATTCGCTCGGCTTCTAAAAGAGACTCCTCGACTTCCGCAACTGTTCCATCAATCAGGATCAAAAACTTCCCAGGTGAAACTGGATTTGCCAAAACAATCCTTGACGCCGCTTTCTTTACCAAGGCGTCAAGACATACAAGGCCTCTTGGAATACCAGATACCTCAAGACCCGCAAATGCCTCAGGCTGAATCGTCAAATCAGGTGCCTTGAACATGGGGGTCTTTAACGGCAAAACAATCCTCAAACGCTAATCAGACAATCCTGAAATAGTCCTTCAATACACACCTTCGTTCACGGGTGAAGTGAACGGCTGTAGTCAATCCCTCGCCTGTTGGGCTGGCTATCGTGAAAGATGTGTACCCTTCACCTTCAAAGCCAAGACCGGCCGACGACGGGGCGTTTTTCACAAAAATCGACGTGTTAGCCACACTGGCATAGCGATGCAAGTTTTCAACGTTCAATGAATGCATGACCGCTGTGTGACGGAAACCATGCTCAACTCGCAATCCAGCGGCAATCCCCTCTTCAACATTTTTCACCCTGACAAAGGGGAGTACAGGCAGCAACTGCTCGATCTGAACCAATGGGTGTGATTCCGGCGCCTCAAAAAATGCCAGACGCAGGTCAGGGGGGACATCAATCCCAATTTCTCGGAGAATCACCCCAGCGTTTTTGCCGACATATCGCTTGTTGGGGTGGTCGCCATCAACCAGCAACTGTGTCAGCTTTCCAACGTGAGCGTCTCGCACCAAATAGGCCCCAGCCCGAATCAGCTCTTGTTTCAAGCGATCCGCAATCGCCTCAACGGCCAGGATCTCCTTTTCCACAATGCAGATGATGTTGTTGTCAAAAGACGCGCCAGCCACGATATCCTTGGCGGCCTTTTCCAAATGAGCCGTCTCATCAACCAACACCGGAGGATTGCCTGGACCAGCAGCAATACACTTTTTGCCAGTTGACATCGCCGCCCGCACAACCCCAGGTCCGCCAGTTACCACAACCAGCGCAGTCCCAGGATGCCTCATCAGCTTGTCAGCGCTTTCAATCGTCGGCACTGCAACGCTGGAAATCAGGTTGTCAGGAGCACCAGCGTCAACCATGGCCTGATTCAGCAACCGAATCGTGTGGTTAATGACCCCCTTTGCAGATGGATGCCCGTTTATAACAACCGCGTTTCCAGCGGCAATCATTCCGATGCCGTTGTTAATTGGGGTCTCAGTGGCATTTGTAGTTGGGGTAATCGAACAAATAACCCCGTAAGGAGCCCGCTCTGTCAGCGTCAGACCGTGGTCTCCTGTATAAGCCTGCGCCCGCAGGATTTCCGTGCCAGGCGTCTTGGTGGCGGCTAAAATATTCTTTTTGACCTTGTCCTCGACTCTTCCCAGGCCAGTTTCCGCAACTGTCATCTGGGATAATTCCTGGGCTCGCTCAATGCTGACCTTTCGCATGGCGGCAACGGCTCGATCCCTAATTTCTAGGGGCAGAGCCATCAACTGCTGCTGCGCCTTCTGGGCGGCTGCTACGGCCTGATCAACATCATTGAAAATCCCACGCCTGCCGACCTCTTTTTCACTGGTAATGACAGCTGGCGCCCCCATCGGGGAGCTTTGCAATCGCGCCAACACCTGATCAACTATCGCGGCAACTTTAGTTTCGTCTAACGCCATTAAAGTTCCTCTGTGGACACATCGGTCACGGCTTGACGTATGTAGTGTCGGTTCCAACCTGGACCATATCGACGATGGCCATTATCACAGCATCAACAGGTCGGTCCTTGGTCACTGTCGTCTGGCGCGCCGATGAACCGCTGGCGTAAAGCACTACTTCACCCACGCCTGCTCCCATCGCGTCTGCACAAACTACCATCTTCCCGGTCTGCTCCATCTTCTGGTCAAGCTCCTTGACCATCAAAAACCGCAAACCCGTCAGATCCTCTTCCTTACGTGTAGAGACTACGGTCCCCACCACCAGGCCCATCAGCATAAAGGCCTCCTTGGGTGCTATTTATATGCAGGACTACTAAGGTCCTACTTGCTCTGCCGTCCCAGTGGCAGCGCTTCGTCAATATTAGCGTGCGGACGTGGGATGACATGGACAGAGACTAGCTCGCCCACGCGCTCGGCCTGACGCGCACCGGCTTCGGTAGCCGCCTTAACAGCCGCAACATCACCACGGACCACTGCGGTCACATAACCGCCGCCGATCTTTTCATATCCAATCAGCTCAACCTTGGCAGCTTTGACCATTGCGTCAGCCGCCTCAACCATCGCCACGAACCCCTTCGTTTCAATCATGCCTAACGCGTCAGCCATCTATTCCTCCATAAAACTTGGCCTACCGGCAACCTAAACGCCGGAAAGGGAATTCAACGCATCCAAAGCTGCCTCGGCAGCAGAATCAATCTCTGATTCTGTACCAGAAAGCCACATACGTCCAAAAGCGCCATAAGGCTGGATCTGGACCAGTGAAATATCAGCAGCCTTCTCGGCTTCGTTGGCAGCAAAAGCAACGTAGCCGGCTGGCTCTGTTTCCAAAATAAACAAAGATTGCCCAGGCAGGATCATCATGCCTTGGCTGTTTCTGTTAATAATCTGAGCCTGATAGGGTTCAATCGATCTGATAATTTGATTGCTGAAGATTTTCGGCTTCATGCGCTTGTCTTCATTCAGTTCCATCGCCTTCAAAATTGCGGCGCCGGCTCGTTGGACATCGCCCTTGTCAAAGGCGTGTATTTCCAACAGTCCGTAGGCTCGTTCTACCACCTGTATGGCTGGGGTAACGTTAGTGGCCTTAAGCGCAACATCGGTAATGCGGTTAATAGCCATCGCAGGTGAAACTTCCACAAAAAGACTGGCCTGCTCAGGCAGTGGCAAAAAACCTCTCGAAGTCTTTCCTATGAACGAAGCCAGCTGGGGCTGCAAACTATCTAAAAACACAAAGGTTCTAAGGGTCATCATCAGTGCCGCCTCCCAAAAGTCCAGCCTGCAAAACTCAGGCGTCGGTAAATTATCACATTGAGCACAAATAAGTCGATACCTAAAATCACTACACGTGCATACCAAATCACCCCCTGTTCCTGATCCTGCCCTTGAGCCTGCTACAGATCCTGCCAACTAGCACGTTCTGGTTCCTGATCGCTCGTTCTTTGTTGCGTTTGATCTCTTCGTTACAGTTTCAAAACATGGTCCGGGGGCATCCTTCCGGGCCCAAAATCTCCCGTAGCCACCCCGACTGTCTCTTAGTGACATCGTCCGGGCGAGATATACGATTGCTAACGTGCACGTTCATCCTTTTGGCCCGGACGGGCCGCTGCGCGTCCTTCATGTCAGCTAAGAGACGTCGGGTCCCGGCAACTCCCGATAGCGCCCTCCAGGATTGCCCCCGGACCATGTTGCAGGCTGCCCTCTCGACCTCTTTTTAGCTCCAAATCCTGCAGATCAGCACAATCGTCTTCCTGACCCTGTCCCCGTCTTCGTCCCCGCCTCTTGACCAATACCCACATTTGAAACGTTTATGACAATTCGAACGATACTATTGAGCATTTGTATCTATTTCCATTTATAATGTACTTTGCAGAAGCTCGGAGGTGTCCGATGTTAAACAATCTTCGCCGCAGCTGGCTTTTGATTCCGCTGCTAGCCCTAGCGTGTGGCGGAAGCGGTTTCGTTCCTGTCGACATCGTCTACAGCAACGATCAAGGTATGCCCGACACGCAAGACGATGGAGCTGCACCTGAAGACTCGCGTCCTACACCTGATATAAGTCGTGACAGAATTCCGACCTCAAAATGGCTTGAAATCATCTTGCTTCACGATACCACCGTCTATCAGGATCTTTTCGCCGGTGGAACCTTCAGAATTAACGCTAAGGTCATTGACTACGACTTAAAGGCCCCAGGTATCGGCATCATGGTGCGCTTTGAAATCGCAGAAGTCACTGATTTTGAAGGCAACCCCGTTGATCTTGGTGATGGCTCTTTAAGCGACTACGAAGTTTCAACTGACGGTAACGGCTTGGTACAGGCCTTTTTCAGGAGCAACAACCAGACTGGGTTGATCTATCGCGTCGTGTTGTCACTGCCTTATGAAGAAGCTGAAGAAAAAGACATCCTGATTCGTGTTATGGACACTCCCTGCGGATGTGCAAATGTAAGCCTTTCTTATGACGGCGCCCTTGATACCTCCTCGTTGCATGATTTCCAAGTCTCTGTTTTGCCTGCGGATTTTGCCTGTGACCGACTGTATCCAGAGCGCCCACTTCCAGATGCAGTGTTCCAGGAACGTGTAATATCAAGCCTTTATGGCCAGCAGTCATTCGAATGTCTGCCATCAGACATGTACATGACCGTTTTTGCCAAGGCCAAAGGGCCTCGCATAATGGTGGATGGCAAGCCTGTTGAGTGTTATGTCGCCAGCGGCTGCAACGATGGGGTCTTTTTACAGCCAAACGTGTGCAAAGACATCACGCTCAAGATTTACCAAGCTAACTTAAATCCTGCAGGTCGTTATGACACCATCGACCACTTTGATTTCACCAACTTAGTGCAACAGTGTGCTGGTGGTGATACGACCATCATGACATGCGTCACGACTGGAACCAGTGGGGATCTTGGCAAAACCATCTGCTGTGTCTTGGCTGAAATGATCAAGCTTTTCAAGACTCCCGGCTTGACCATTATCGAGTCGATTGCCGATCTGGCCAAGATCTGGCTGGGCAGCATCATAGTGGACACGCTGTTCAACTTGTTCAAAGACGCTGTGGCCAACGTGATCACAAACTGGCTGCTTAACAACTCTCCATCGTGGGTCAAGGACTTTTTCACGATTGGGGGCGACATGATGGGGGCCATCACAAACCTTGAAATGTTGTCGGACCTGGTTTTAGCCAAGCTGAACAACGACTTTTCAGTCCAAGGAACTCACTATTGGACTGGCGTTGCCCTGTATTGGAAGTTTGGCTGCAAGCCAGGTACCCCAGAATACGAACAATGTGGTCGCCACGAACTGAACATGAAGAACATTGATGACCCGAATTTCCCGCTGGACATCCTTGAAGGGAAATTTACCGCCCTGATTTCCAACTGGAATCAGTTCATCATCAACCAACATGCCATCAAGTTAAACTACGGCAAGTTAGTGCTTTATGTCATCAACGAGCTTATTGTTGCATCCATCACTGGTGGACAGGCCCACAGCCTTAAAGAGGCCATGCACCTGTGGATTAACTGCAAATCGATTGCTGGAGGGATCCTTAAAGAGATTGCCTCCTGGTTTGGCGGTTCCAGGCAACAAATTGAGGATGTATGCATCGGAGCTATTGACTTCCTCTTCGGATTTGTTGACGTTTTCCTTGGGGCGCTTACCCTTGATACAGAGCTGTCCTTATCTGGAACCGGAGTTTTGGTCGACGAAACGTGCGATCTAGCTGTGGACCGAATCATCAATGGAACCTATGTTGGGTACGTGCAGGGGAACATGTCTCAAGCGTCAGTGACCGGAAAATTTACTGCTGTTAAACAGAAAAAATAAGCTCAAATCTATGCTTTGTTTATAACGGGGTGTCAATGGGTTTTGTCAGGTTTCGTTGGTCGTTTTTTCCAGTAGTTGTGTCACTTGTTGTCGCGATAACCTTCACAGCTTGCTCCTTTTCTACTCAGCTAATGCCACTGACTGGGGAAGACGATGCAAGTGCTCAGTTATCTGGCCCAAGGATTGAGTGGCTGGAGAAAACTGGAGCCACCATGGCGGCTCACCGTCTTCATGCGGCGGTTCGTTCTGGGGAAGTAGGGGCTGTATTTGATTTGCTAGGTCCCTCTTCTAGGGCTATTGTAAATGCAGCGGCAGGTAAAGCCGGTAAAACGGCCGCGGAGCTGCTAAAGACTGGGGAAGTACAGGGGTTAAGCCTTCGAGGGGCTTCCAACCCTTTGCAATTATTGGCGTCTGACGCCTTGTTTTCGGCTCGTGAAGCTTCTGACTTTAACCCCAGTGCCCGAAAAGTGAAGTTGATCTTGCGGGTAGGCGAACAGCCGGAATTTGAAGCAGTGGCGTTATTTGCCGATGATAGTTGGCGTATCGAGTTGGTTGAGCAAATGCCAACCGAGTCTAGTACTGGGGGATAAAGATTATGCTGGTAGCACAGTTTCAGGAAAGCCGGCGTCTGATGGGGCGCCTTGACGCTGGGCAGGATTTGGTTGCTGCATTTACCACAATCTGCATGGACAACGGCATTAAATCTGGGTGGATAAAGGCTGTTGCGCTAGTTCGTAACGTGGAAATCCAAAATGTGTTCCCAGAAGATGACAATTTCTCCAAGTCAGACATAGTTTCTGCACCTGTGTTTTTTCCTACTTTGACAGGTAACATCTCTATCTTTGATGAGCTTCAAGATATCCGTTTGTACGGAACAGGTACGAATGCTGATGGCTCGTACACAGGCATCATTTCTGGCGGGGAAGTCATCTTTTGTGAGTTCTGGATCGAGACTGGGGATGATATTGTTTTGGTGCGTGAAACAGAAGGCGACGACTTCCAACAGTGGGTTCAGCTCCAGACCATTGCTGATGTGCGGCCAAAGCCGGTCATGAGTGTCCCTCCTGGGGGATCGATGGTAAGGCCAACTGTCCAATCAACTCGAATGGTTATGGATGAGGATGAGACCTCGGAGCTAAACATAATGGACATGGCTGTAGGTGACTACGTTGACCACCCACGCTTTGGGCTTTGCAGGGTCATCAATGTCCTAGTTGATGAAAAAGTCACCATCAGGCTTCCAACTGGTAAGAACGTTGACCTGCATCTTGGAATGATGAGAGTGCAAAATCCTAAACAAGCTGATGGTTATAAAGTCTTTCAGCTAGAGATTAAAAAACGCTCATAAATTCCACTTTTTCCATCTATGCAATTTTAAATAATCACTTTTTCTTGGCGTAATTTTCGATATTTACCTGCTTCACCCTAGACAATGCCAAAGCACCATCGGGTACGTCTTCGGTAACGGTTGTTCCAGCACCAACATAGGAATTCTTGCCAACTTTTACAGGTGCAACAAGCTGGGTGTCCGAGCCTATAAATGCCCCGCTTTCAATCACAGTTATGTTTTTGTTTATGCCATCATAATTGCAGGTGATGGTACCAGCACCAATGTTAACTTTTTCACCAACTTGCGCATCACCGATGTAGCTTAAGTGGTTGACCTTTGACCCTTCGCCAAGAGTGCTTTTTTTCATTTCTACAAAGTTTCCAACATGACCATGGTTGCCGACTACAGACTGTGGTCGCAAATGTGCAAAAGGACCGATGATTGCAAAATCTCTGATCTCAGAGTCAGTAATTACGCAGTAAGGCTTGATTGTTACCCCATCCCCAATGCGAGCATTTGTCAGTACGGACCCTCTGGAAATTAAGCAGTTGGAGCCTATAACTGTCCCTGCTTTGATGGAAACTCCAGGCTCGATCTCGGAATTGCTTCCAACTAGGCATCCAGTTTCGATGTAAACAGTTTCTGGCAGGTGAATAGTCACGCCCAAGTTCATGATCATCGCGGCGTTACTCCTTAGAATCTGCGCCTCCACCTCGGAAAGTTCAGCGCGATTATTAATCTGGCCGGCCTCACTAGCATCGCCAAGCACGTAGGCACCAACTTTTTCGCCTTTGCTGGTTCGCATTTTTACGATGTCAGTAAAGTAAAACTCGGCAGCTTGGTTAGAGGTGCCAACCTTGGCAAGATCGCCATACAAAGAGGCCGTTTCGGCCATGTAAAGCCCAACGTTCACCTCGTTGATGGCCAATTGCTCTGGGGTAGCATCACGTTTTTCAACTATTTGCTGTACTTCGCCATCTGGACTTCGCTCTATTCGTCCAAATCCTCCAGGATCCGCCACCCTAGAAGTCACCAAAGCAAAGGTAGTCCCTGTCTGGTCATACACCTCGCCAAGCGCCTTGATTGTGTTGGCCGAAATCAGGGGCAGGTCCCCATTCATCAGCAGTGCCTGCTTAAACGGCGCGGCGTTTTCTGCAGCACAAAGCGTTGCATGTGCCGTTCCAAGCTGCTGTTCCTGCATTGCAAAATCAATTTGCGCAGTTGGAAAGTACTTTGTGACCTCTGCTTTGACCAGTTCAGCTTGATGTCCAACAACTACTGTCACATGGCTAACACCCGCCTCAAGTGCAGCTTTAATCGGATAGCAAACAAGAGGTAACCCAGCTACCCTAAATAATCCTTTAGGTAAGCTGGATTTCATCCTGGTCCCTAGACCTGCCGCCAAAATTATTGCAATAGTGTCCTTCAAGGGCTTCCCTCCTGCCTGATGCTTTTTCACCAAGCGACTTTAGGAGGATGTGATTTTAGTACGTTTAGGGCAAAATGGCTCGTGTGCATGCTCGGAGCGAAAGATGCTGATAGGAACATGGAACGTGAACTCTGTTAGAGCTAGGGAGGCCAGACTGCTTGCTTGGCTTGAAAGAAATCAGCCGGATGTGCTGTGTTTACAGGAGCTTAAAGGCCTTGAGGAGGCTTTTCCAACAAAGGCTGTAAACGCCCTTGGTTATCACGCGGCTGTTTTTGGTCAACGCACATACAATGGAGTGGCAATATTATCTAAAACGCCGCTTAAGAATGTCACCATGGGTATGCAGGATGGTGTCGATGATCCGCAAGCCAGAGTGATTACAGCTGATACTGCAGGAATCAAGGTCGTTTGTGTGTACGTTCCCAATGGCTCTGACGTCGAGTCTGATAAATACACCTATAAGATCCAGTGGTTAAATCGCCTGATTCGTTGGCTTCCAACCGTTGCAAGCCCTGAAGATTCATTGGTGATGTGTGGCGATTTCAATATCATCCCGTTTGACCGTGATGCCTGGTCAGCAGATGTTTTTCGTGGGACTGGTCTTTTAAACGATGAAGTCAGGCGATTGCTTTCTGAAATACTGGATTTTGGCCTAGAAGATGTCTTTGTGAAGCTGAATCCTGAAGGTACACAATACACTTGGTGGGATTACCGGTCGCTTGGCTTTCAAACAAACTCTGGTTTGCGAATTGATCTGATTTTGGCGTCGAAATCGGTGGCTGCTCGCTGCACCGAGACATGGGTTGATCGCGAAGAAAGAAAAGGGCAAAAACCATCAGACCACGCCCCAGTTCTTGTGAGGTTGGATTAAAGATGGGCTCAAAACGCTTGCTTATAGTGTTGATTTGCTGCCTAGTTGTAGCTTTATTAATAGGCTTTTTAATTCTTAGGAGTGAAAAAATGAGTGCTAGCACACCAGTTTTGGCCGAGGGTTCCTTGGCGCCAGACTTTACCTTGAACTCCACTGAAGGAGAGATAACTCTTTCAAAACTCAAGGGAAAAACAGTTGTTTTATATTTTTATCCCAAGGCGGATACCCCTGGTTGTACCAAAGAAGCCTGCGCTTTTCGCGATTTAAAAGGCGAGATGACTGAGTTAGGAGCTGTAATTTTGGGTGTCAGCAAGGACAAAATGCCTGCCATTGAAAAATTTCTGGACAAATACAGCTTGAATTTCCCACTTCTTTCAGACCCTGATCTCAAGGTGCACCAAGCTTATGGAGCGTGGGCCCCGAAAACAATGTTTGGAAAAACAGCGTTTGGCGTGATACGAACCACCTATGTCATTGATGCAGAAGGCGTAATTCGCAAGGTGTGGCGTAGGGTCAAAGTGAATGGACATGACGCCCAGGTGCTTGAGGTTGTAAAAAAGCTGGCTAAATAAGGACAAATTGCCTGCTTTTCAAATTGCTGGCTTTTTAAATGATTTTAGCTACTTAACTTCCTGGAACTTGGACCAAGGAGCGTTGCACACGGGGCACCTTTCTAGGTCATCGCCTTCATGTGTGTAGCCGCAAACCAAGCAAGTGTGATACTTGGCCTCTTCGATGTCTTTGCCAGCCTGAACCGCCTCAATAGCTGCTGTATACAGCTCAATGTGAATCTTTTCAGCCTCAAACGCCCCCCTAAAGGCGTGCTGAGCCGAGATCTCCTGATCCACTTCCGCCTGGGCCAGCATCTGAGGATACATCTCTTCAACTTCGTAAGTCTCGCCGGCTAAGGCGTCTTGCAGGTTCTGATTAGTATCTCGAACCATTCCCAGCGCACGCCAATGGCGCAGTGCATGCACCCTTTCAGCGTCAGCCGCTGCTCGAAACAGCTTTGCGACATTTGGAAAGCCGTCCAACTCTGCTTTAGCGGCATATGCCAGATACTTTTGACTCGCCTGGCTTTCACCAGAAAAAGCCACCTTCAAATTTTCTGTGGTCTTGCTCATGAGGACTCCTTTGTTCACGAAAAAGCCATATCGGGAAATAGCCCAGACGCGATTCAATGTCAAACTAGAATTGCTAGGATTTTAAATGAGTGTGCTTAAGTATAACCCAATTATTGTGCCTTCTTAGGCGAATTTGTTCGCTTTTTAGGAGATTTCAAGACCAAGTCGTCCTTAATTATTCGGGCAATAATGTCGGCCGCCTGGTCCAATGATTTTCTGCCTGGGTAAGCAGCCATGACAACTATCCAACGCACCTTTGAGTGCGGTTGATAGACATATATGTTGTCACTAAGCCAATCTTGTGAAAATCCTGCTTTTCTAAAGAGCTGATAGCTGCCTTTTGATGGTTGGCCTCGTTGTGACTTGGGAATTAGATGTCTTTCCAAAGCAAGCCACACTCCATCATTGGCATCTCTGACACGGTTAAGACGCTGACGGAAAAACGCAAGCATCGGGCTTTGATTTGGGCCTGTCCCCAGCTTCAATCGATGCCTTTGTGGAAGCTGCTCATGTAACATCAGATGACACATCATTTTTCCAAGATCAGATAGGCTGGTACATGCTGCACTTTGGCACTTTACCTTTGCCGTTCCAGTGGACTCTGGCAGCACATTCTTTTTCGCACTGTACCTGCCGGATTTTGGCTGTTGCAAAGTAATTCTTGGAGATGCCCTTAGGATTTTTGAATTACCCTCTGCCTCCCATTGGGACTGAGCATATGCCCGCAAAATCGCGGAATCTCGCATTCCAGCCCGCCTCAGAGTGCCCCTGGGACCGTTCAGATAATCAAAACCTGCAAGCTGCACCATTCGATTGTGGGCGATGTTGTCGGATTTATGCAGGTCTTCTTCCAGTAATTTTTGCAGTGAAATCTTTTTGTCACCGCGAGGGTAATGAAACGTGACAGTAGTTTTTGGCCCGTAACCAAGCTCATTAAGACGCTCTAGGGCAGACACGGCTGCATACAATTTGATGGTTGACGCAGGATTCCAGCCATCCACCCTGGTTGCGCTGGTTCCATAAGCATATAAATTCATTTTCGAAATCAAATTGGCCTTTCTATCTAGTTCCACCCTGACCAAGAGCGCTCTAAATCGAGCTGGTGGCTTAAACCCCATTTCCTTCATCAACTGGGGCAACCGAGTTGTGTTTATGCTTCGATCACTCCAATTACAGAAATTTCGCTGACTTGGTTGCCTGCCATAAGAAATTCCGGGCGTCCAAGTTAAAAGCACAACTAATGATAAAAAACCGACAACAATGATGCGTTGAATGTGATTGAGTAGGCGAGGTTTATTAACATCTAAAGTCATTAATTCTACCGTGTTGTTGTGGTTAAAAATCTAAAGATTCCCGTACCTTAGACTGCAGTGATGAAAAAGTAAAAGGCTTTGGTAAAAACACATCAGCCCATTCAATTGCATCTATCTCACCATAACCACTAGTTAAAATAATTGGAAGATGAGGCCTTTTAGAGCGAATTGTGTTCATGACCTCAGCCCCTGACATTGATGGCATAGACAGGTCCACTACTACCAAAACAGGCTCCGGAACTAGGTGCTCCAAAAGCTTCAAACCGGCCGCACCACTATCAGCTTCTTGAACTTCAAATCCCATTACAGCAAGCATGTCTTTTAAAACCGACCTGACCAATTGCTCGTCGTCTATTACTAGCACGGTGCCAGAATACGGTTTGTATGTAGTGTCCCTACGCACCTTAATCCGAGTAACCTCAGAAACTTCCCGAACAGCTGGTGCCTTATCTGAAGATACCGGTAGCAAAACTTCAAATATGGAACCAACTCCTGGAGATGATTGAACTGCAACTGCGCCGTTGTGAGAGCGCACTATTCCAAGGACTGCTGACAAGCCAAGGCCGCGCCCATTTTGCTTGGTGGAAACGAACGGGTCGAAAATCAGCTCCCTTCTTTCAGGATCCAAGCCAACTCCATTGTCTTGGACCGAAAAACATACATAGTCCCCTTGAGGTAGCTCCCAATTCAAAATCCCGTTGGGAACCAATCCACCGCAATGGTGCTTAATCTGAGTTTTTATAATAATCGTTCCTGAGTCACCCTTAATTGCCTCGGATGCGTTGACTACGAGGTTCAGTATCACCTGATGTAAAAGCGTGGAATCGCCATTAACTGAAGGTAAATTATCTGCAATTTCATGGGATAGGCAGGCCTTTGTGCTAATCGCAGTGTTAAGTAAATCCAACATTTCCAGGTAAACCTGGTTTAAGTCAACAGCCTTGATTTCCGTCAGACCTCGCCCTGAATACGCCATAAGATGATTAGTCAGTCCAACAGCCGACTGGGCAGCATTTTTAACCTCGCCAATAAAGTACGTTGAGGGGTGGTCATTTGCGATGTGTGAAAGGGCCAAATCCGCATTTCCCAAAATTCCAACAAGTAAGTTATTGAAATCATGGGCAATACCGCCTGCCATAAGCCACAGGCTTTCTGATTTTTGATGCTGAAGGATCAATTTCTGCCGCTCTTCACGCAGTCTGATTCTTTCTTCAATTTCCTGCTGGAGCCTTAAGTTGGTGGCGTTTAATTCAGCCGTTCGTTGCTCAACCAACTCTTCAAGCAGATCGTGATGCTGTTTCAGAGCAAGTTGAGCCTGTTTTGCTTCGGTTATATCTCTGATGATTCCGACCAAGAGGAGCTTACCATCAGCGCTGGTGAATACGGTCTTTTTTGTGACAATAGTATTGACCTTACCATTTGCATCAGTCAGCTCTTCTTCCTTGACGGTTTCTCCACCAATGGCAAAAACTTCGTCATCGTTTTTCCAAAAAACCTTCGCTTGATCCTCAGGAAAGAAATCTGGGTCTGATTTGCCCAGCAATTGTTCGCGGGTATATCCCAAATACTGGCAAAAGGCCTCATTAAACAGGACCCATCGATGCAGTTCATCCTTGACGAAAATGGGGTCTGCCACGCCATCAATGATAACTTTCCAGAACTTGTCATCAAAAACTGGTAACGGGGGCTGGACTTCGGTGCCAGCTTCGTGCCTAGTTGGTAGAGGATCTGTATCAGATAGCTTGTAACTCATAACGCTATCCCAAGAACGTTAGCCAACGTCGAGGGTAGCCGATTTAGATTAATAATTAAATGGCGGCACATTTTCAAACAATCTTTGATTCCCTGCCCCTGTCCCTGACCCTGTCCCCGCACCTACAGCACCACAATGACAAATCCATCACATATCTGTTCGATCAGAGCGGGAGACGGGATTCGAACCCGCGACGTCAACCTTGGCAAGGTTGCACTCTACCACTGAGTTACTCCCGCAGATTGTAAAAGGTCACAGGCCTTTTTCATGTCTTTCGCCTGCCCCAAGCAAGCCCACGAAAAAGACGCAGAGCAGTCTAGCCGTGATGTCCGCCACTGTCAAGCACAAATTCTTAAATCCAAAATCATAATTCAATCCCTGCTAGACCTTCACTACAGCTTGAACTAACAAAATCGCTTGACAACACTACCTTTTTCTTAAAGCCGTTCGTATTGTGTCCGCCAAGTCATCTCTACCCATCAGCTCAAAAGCCATGGCCCGAGACTGCAGTATCTGTCGGTTTTTACCTTCACTGCTTGGGATTGAGGCTGTTCCAATATGAATTGTCGCTGTAACAATTGGAATAATAACAATAAATGCCAAATGCCTTTTTAAGTTGCCGAAGCCACTGGAAAACCAAAAAATGATCGCAGACACCAATGCAAGCGCCAAAACTACAGGCAGCATTGAAAGCCTGCCCCAAATCGTCGGCAAAAATCCGGCTTCCAGCATAACTGGCGCTGCAACTTCAAAAAGTGGATTTGTAATATTCTGCCCAAAATAGGGAAAGACCCAGGCCCCAACTGCACACATCAGGAAGGAAGATATGACCAGCCCAATCGATACGCCGTGTAACCATTTCATCTGTGCTTCACTGACCGCAAGTGTGTAGCCTCTTGAAACGCCTATGCCGATGAAAGGCATGCTAACTAAAAGGTGTCTAGGTCCCATTGAATCTCCAGCCATCCAATCCACAAAGCCGGCCATTATCAAAGGAAAACCCAGCGCACCTGTGGCCAGAGCGATTCTCCATCCAACTGTAATTTTCCCGTCAAAAATCGAATATATCGCCCCCACAAAACCGACCGCCAGCCAAGGGGCCAGGAACAAAAGACCACGTTGAGGGCTAAAGATAATGCCCCACAACCTTGTGAGTTTTGGCCATGAGATTCCAAACAAGCCCTGTGAGTGATAGACAGCAAAAGCCGCATCCTGTTTGTGTCCGTACGCCATCGTAAGTGGACCGCCAAAGTTAATGTAATTCCAGCCAAATAGCATGATGGCTGGTACTGCCGCTCCAGCCATGAACCAACCAAGTTTTGTCCGAGACCGACGGTCAGCAATGACTGCCACAGTTATAAAAACTGCCAAAAACGCGGCCGGCAGCTCAACCAAAACTCCCAATCCAAGGCTCAGCCCAGCCAAAAAGGCATTGCCGCGTGTAGTCTTTCCGCCATCCTTTACCAACGGTCCCAACCCCAAAATAGCTCCAAAACCTATTAAAACCGCGGCAGGAGCATGTCCAAAAAACATTCCTCCATATGCAATCCAAGGTGTCGCCAAAACTAAAGCTACAGAAAGCCACGGTGGCCCCATACCCTGTTTTCGCAGAAAATTTTGCAAAAATACTGCAAAGGTCGCTGTGGGTAAGGCGCAAAACATCAACGCAAGTAACCAAGCAAGATCCCCAAACCCTAGGTCCAGATTAAAAAATCGAAGCGCAGCTATCGCAGGCACTGCCGCCAAGGTCAATCCAGGTGCCTTGTCCAACAGATAACGCCCGTTAAACTTGGAGACGTCCCGATTAGGTGGTTGTCCAGTCAAGCGCCACCCAGGATCCAATTCGTCGAAGACTGGATCCAACGCGACAGTGCCATGGTCAACAATTGCCATAGCCGCATAGATTCTGGCAGCCTCGTTTGCAGGGTGTATATCGTCCCTGTAATGGCGTACAGACCCCAGAACAAGCGTTAAAGCAACTAACAGAACTAAGTTTATCAGCCAATATCGCCGTGTCTGTGCAGCCAACATCAAAGTAAAATCACCTGGTTTTGAAATTTCGTCCGGAATGGTCCGGATTGCGCAAAACAAGCTTATCTCAAGTATTCCTGAAAACTTCAACACTTGTACAATTTAAAATGAGAAAAAAAAACTCAATAACTATGATTGATCCTTGAGCAGTCTTCTGCTAGTTTGCCTCGGGTGTATCGTTCGCCCTCGACCTACGGGGTTACGGAGGCTTTAATGGGTAGCGAGTTTTTGCCGTATGTGCGATCATTATTACGATTGTGGTCGCAGTCGGGATTGCGTTAGCGATTTTGGTCCTAAACGCTGTGCTTGGTCCCAAACGTCCTTCAGAGGCGAAGATGGGCCCCTTTGAATGCGGTTCTGACGTAGTTGATACTCCAAGAAAGCGCATAAACGTCAGATTCTACGCCGTGGCTATCTTTTTCGTTGTCTTTGACATTGAAGCCCTGTTTTTGATCCCCATCGCAGTTGCATACAGGGATCTGTTGCAGCCGCAACACCTGGGTGTGTTTGCCTTGTTCGCCCTTTTGCTGTTTATCGGGGTCCTAGCAATAGGGCTTTGGTACGTATGGGGTAAGGGTGCGTTGGATTGGGCCTTTGATGCGCTAACCTCCAGCGCAGCCAGGAGCGATGCCAATGAGTGAAAGAGCTGGAGCGCAGATTTGCGCGAAATTTCCAGAAGTTGTGCTGGATTCTCATCAATATCTTGGGGATGACACCGTTGTTATAAACCGCGACGGATTGGTGTCAGTGCTGACCTTTCTTAGAGATGAACTTGGGTTTAACCTACCCCTTGATGCTACTTGCGTTGACTTACTTGGCCTAGCTAAAAAGCCGGAAGCCAAGACCGATCCAATTCACCCGATGTACCACACTCAGACTTTACCTACTTTAGGTAAAATCGAAGACGGACCTCGCTTTATGGTCGTCTATCACCTGCGCCGAACCAGCGACGCCGCCGTTATTCGCCTGAAAGTGCCGCTTTTGGATGGTGACCCCGTGATGCCCTCGGCCACCAGTGTCTACAAAGGCCTGACATGGGCAGAGCGTGAGGTCTACGACATGTTTGGCGTACGTTTTGAAGGACATCCAGATCTGCGCCGAATCCTGCTTTACCCAGAATTCGTCGGCCACCCTTTGCGCAAAGACTATCCTCGCCGCGGTCATCAGCCCTTAGTTGATATGCCAAACATCAAAAAGGACTTGGTAGTCGAGGCAGAAACCAATAGGGAGAATGAGCAATGAGCGGTAATCAGCTGGCATCTCTCGCAACAATCCCACAGGAAATCAGGGACGAGTCACACATTGTTAACTTGGGGCCGTCACACCCAGCTATGCATGGTACCGTCCGCCTGCTGGTGGCCTTAGATGGTGAAACTGTTCGCGACATCGACGTTGAAGTTGGCTTTTTGCATCGTGGCTTTGAAAAAATGGTCGAGGCTGGGACTTGGACCCAAGCAATCTCTTACACTGACCGCCTGAACTACGTGTCCCCCCTGATTAACAACGTTGGCTACGTCGGCCTGGTCGAAAAGATGCTAGGCATCGAAATTACAGAACGCTGTAAATACGCCCGCGTGTTTATCAGCGAGATTTCTAGGATTGCAGACCACCTGACCGCCACTGGAGCCATGTCCATGGAGCTTGGCGGCTTTACTCCATTTCTGTGGGCGATGCAGGCCAGAGAGGAGTTCTACTTTCTGATTGAATTCATTACTGGTGCTAGGGTAACAACCTCTTATACCAGAGTTGGAGGCCTACGTTGGGACCTCCCAGAAGGTTGGCAGGAACGTTATTTTGCGGCTGAAAAGACGTTGTTGCGCCTTATGGCCGACATCGAGGCGCTGCTTACGCGAAATCGCATTTTTATCGACCGTTGCAACGATGTTGGGGTCATTTCTGGCGAAGAAGCCTTGGCATGGGGATTTACTGGACCTTGCCTTAGAGCCTCTGGCGTTGACTGGGACCTGCGAAAGCACGCCCCTTATCTGGTTTATGACCGCCTAGATTTCGATGTTGTCATCGGCCACAAGGGCGACAACTACGACCGCTATCTGGTTCGATTGGAAGAGATCCGTCAAAGCGTCAAAATCATCAGGCAGGTGATTCGTGACATTCCTGACGGCCCCGTAAACATAGACGATTACAGAATTATCCTGCCTCCCAAGGATGATGTT
>Ga0209719_1000532_pt1 | contig 55017 bp, 43 predicted proteins | sample AD_JPNAS2_MetaG_FD_184421 | JGI IMG/M metagenome (GOLD analysis project Ga0209719, IMG submission 184421) | Active sludge microbial communities of municipal wastewater-treating anaerobic digesters from Japan - AD_JPNAS2_MetaG (SPAdes) (version 2) | ecosystem: Engineered > Bioreactor > Anaerobic...
CAAAATTATTTGGATGAATTTTGCTACAAGTTTAATCGCAGGTATTTTGGAGAAGCCTTATTTGGAAGACTACTAGTAGCCTGTGTAAGTTATAAAAATGAGTTTAGGTATAAATGCGGATAATCATATAAAAATTATCATTTTTATAGGCACAAAACAAATAATTTGGTCCTCCTGTTATCGGAATTTGTTCACGTCCACAATCATGAAATCCATTCAACCCACCAACACCTTCAATATAAAGGTCTGGAAAATCAAAATAACATACATTTAAAAGATAGTGTTTTCGACTTTCACCATTTATTTCAGCATAATAAATTGAATCTACTATCATAAAAGTATCGCAAGGTTCTGACATGCCCCCACAATACAAATCATATAATGAACAATCATACATCAAAAAAGGATTTCTAAAATTTAAGGTATCTCCTTTTTCGACATAATAATCATAAATTAAGCCTTCATGTCCATATAGATTTCTGGCATATACTTTTCTGTCATCTGTTTCTCTTACAAATCCTATAAGTTGTTTATTAATTAAAAGATGATATTCTACTCCACTTTCTGATTCATACAGTTTTTTATAAGTCTGATCACCAATAACAGTATCTTCTCCTATGATTTCGTAATGAGTGCTCACAATTATATTTGCACCACATATTGAAGAACCAAGACTAAAATAATTTCCAGTTTCAACTATTGGGACATATTCTTGTGACGAACAAATGTTTGCAATTGTTATAAATAAAGACAAACAAAGTATTTTTAGATTTTTCATGTAAGTAATTTTTAAAATTTAACCTTTAAAAACTTATTATTGCCTGTCCTTTAGCAAGCATTTAGGATAAAAAAACCAAGTTCACAAAAGTTTAAACTCAATATTCTACAATAATAAGCAAAATATCTTATATAGCAATGCTTTTTCAACAATTTTGTGGTATAAATTTTAGTTTAATTTGATTAGCCTTGTAGTTTTTAAACTATTCCTGTTTTCAGTGTTGCAACACCCATGCCGAACAATTATGCCTTGCCCGTAAGGGCACGCCAGTTAAAAGTTAAAAGTCTAAAGTTAAAAGTGTTGTGTTGCCCTACGGGCAAGGCTTTTGAGGGTCTATCTACCGCAGGCTTCGCCTACGGTTAATCACATATTGTCCTACGGACAAACTCTTGATAGTCTTGTATTGTCCTTACGGACAAATAAATAAGCATTTACTATTTTCAACGTTGTAGCACCAAAAAACACAAATCACACCTGATTATCAAAGAGTTAGTAGATGTTGCAAAAAAAGTACGGAAAACAGGATTATTGCCTGTCCTTTAGCAAGCATTTAGGATAAAAAAACCAAGTTCACAAAAGTTTAAACTCAATATTCTACAATAATAAGCAAAATATCTCATATAGCAATGCTTTTTCAATAATTTCATAATATAAATTTTAATTTAATGTGATTAGAATTGTAGGCTTTAAACTATTTAAAGATTTTAATAGTAGTTTTAAAAAAATAATTTTGTTAAATTTGCACAAAATTCTAAAAAAATGGCGAAAATTTTAATAATTGATGACGAAAGAGCTATCCGCAACACTTTAAAAGATATTTTAAGTTTTGAAAAACATAATGTTGATTTAGCTGAAGATGGTGTTGAAGGGATAAAATTAACAGAAGACAATACTTACGATTTAATTTTTTGTGATATTAAAATGCCTCAAATGGACGGCATTGAAGTTTTAGAAGTTTTGCACGAAACTATTCCCGAAACTCCTGTGGTTATGATTTCTGGTCATGGCACTATTGATACTGCTGTTGAAGCAATTAAAAAAGGAGCTTTTGATTTTATTAGCAAACCATTGGATTTAAACCGCATAATGATTACTTTGAGAAATGCTCTTGATAAATCAAACTTGATAATGGAAACTAAAACTTTGAAGAAAAAAGTTGACGTAAAATATCAAATGATTGGTGAATCTGAAGCTATCAACAAAGTTAAAGACATGATTGAACGCGTTGCACCAACCGATGCTAGAGTTTTAATCACTGGCGAAAACGGAACAGGTAAAGAAGTAGTTGCTAGATGGCTTCACGAAAAAAGCAATAGAGCGCAAGCCCCTTTTGTTGATGTTAACTGTGCTGCAATTCCGTCAGAACTTATTGAAAGTGAGCTATTTGGACATGAAAAAGGTGCGTTTACTTCGGCTATAAAACAAAGAAAAGGAAAATTTGAACAAGCCGATGGTGGAACAATTTTTCTTGACGAAATTGGAGATATGTCATTGTCGGCTCAAGCAAAAGTTTTAAGAGTTTTACAAGAAAATAAAATTACACGAGTAGGCTCCGACAAAGATATAGACGTGAACGTGAGAGTAATTGCTGCTACAAATAAAAATCTTGCAGAAGAAATTGAAAAAGCAAATTTTAGAGAAGACCTTTATCATAGATTAAGCGTAATTTTAATTCACGTTCCTTCACTAAACGAAAGAGAAGGCGACATTCCTCTTTTAGCTGACCACTTTATAGAAATTTCATGCCAAGAACAAGGCTTAGCTGTCAAAAAAATCACTCAAGAAGCATTAGAAGAATTAGAAAAAATAAACTGGACAGGAAATATACGTGAGTTCAGGAACGTAATTGAAAGGCTTGTAATTCTATGCGGTCCAGTAATTGACGCAGCAGATGTTATTACTTATGCTGGAAAATAATTTTCTCTGACATTTTGTCATAAAATAATTTTGCTTATATTTGTATCTTCTTAAAATTTCGTAATAAATGAATTTGCAGGCTATAAAACAAAGATTTGGGATTATTGGAAATTCAAAAGGTTTAAATCGAGCTTTAGACATTGCTGTTCAAGTAGCACCAACCGATTTATCGGTTTTAGTAACTGGCGAAAGTGGAGTTGGAAAAGAAAAGATTCCACAAATAATTCATGCTTATAGTAGAAGAAAACACAATAATTATATAGCTGTTAACTGTGGAGCAATTCCCGAAGGCACAATAGATTCTGAACTTTTTGGGCATGTAAAAGGTGCATTTACTTCGGCTCATAGCGATAGAAAAGGTTATTTTGAAGAAGCTAACAAAGGAACAATATTTTTAGATGAAGTTGCCGAACTACCTCTTGCTACTCAAGTGCGTTTACTTAGAGTTTTAGAAATTGGCGAATTTATAAAAGTAGGTTCTTCAAAACCCGAAAAAACTGATGTTAGAGTTGTTGCTGCAACAAATGTTGATTTACAACAAAGAGTTAGTGAAGGGAAATTTCGCGAAGACTTGTTCTATAGATTGAATACAGTTCCAATTGTTGTACCTCCTTTGCGACACAGACAAGACGACATTCATTTATTATTTAGAAAATTTGCAAACGATTTTTCCGAAAAATATAATATGCCAGCAATTCGTTTAAGCGACGATGCTGTTCATGTTTTAAATTCATATAGATGGCCCGGAAATATTCGTCAATTAAAAAACATCACAGAGCAAATTTCTATAATTGAAGAAGAAAGAATTATTTCTGCAGAAATGCTAAAATCTTATTTAGAAGGTGCAGAAACATCGAATTTGCCTGTTTTATCTAAAAAAGGGAATTATGAAAATTTTGCTTCTGAGAGAGAGATACTTTATCAGGTTTTGTTTGATATGAAAAGAGATATGAATGAATTAAAATTATTGGTGAACGACATTATCCAACAAAATCCTAATGTTAAAATTACTAGTTATCCACACGATACTTTCAATAATTTTGATAATGAAGTAAAAATAAATCCTATAAATCACGTTTATTCCAACGAACAACCTGTTATACATCACCAAGAGACTCACCAAGAACATGGAGAGGTTGTTGAAGAAGTTTTGTCTTTAGCTGAGCAAGAAAGAGAATTAATTGTTAAAGCTTTGGAAAAACATAATAATAAACGTAAACTAGCTGCCGAAGAATTAGGAATTTCGGAAAGAACATTATACAGAAAAATTAAAGAATATCAAATAAATAAGTAGATGAAAAATATAAGAAACATAGTTTATTTTTTAATTTTTATTAGCTCTATTGCCCTATGTTCTTGTGTTGGCGGATATTCTTTCACAGGAGCTGACATTTCTGCTGATATTAAAACTATTCAAGTCAATTTCTTTCCAAATCAGGCTAGTATGGTGCAGCCAAATCTTTCTACAGTTTTTACCGAAACTTTGAAAGATAAATTTATTTCTCAAACAAATCTTGAAATGGTTAACTACGACGGCGATATTGCCTTTGAAGGTGCAATTATAAATTATAATGTTACAGCTCAAGCTTTTCAAGGAAACGAAACTGCTGCTCTAAATAGATTAACAATTACTGTTAAAGTAAAATTTACAAATACAAAAGAAACTGCAAAAAGCTTTGAAGCAAATTTTACAAGATATGCTGATTTTGAAAGTTCTATAAATTTAGCAAGCATTGAAGGCGAGTTAATCCAAAGCATTTCTGAAGAATTAGTAACCGACATTTTCAATAGAGCTGTTGCAAATTGGTAAAATATGAATAAGGAACAATTTTTAAAATATTGTAGCGATTTTTCTTTACTAGACTCAAAAAGTTTAGAAGAAATCTCTGCACTTATTGAAGAGTTCCCTTATTTTCAAACTGCCAGAATTTTATATGCTAAAAATCTAAATTTGCTCAAAGACGTAAGATTTGAAAATAAATTGAGAAATACTGTAGTTTATGTTCCAGACAGAAAACATTTGGTTAGACTAATCAATTTGAAAAATCTTACAGAAAATGAAATAACATTCATAGATGAGCCAAAACTTGTTGAACAAGAAATAGTTAAAGAAGAAATCCAAATTGAAGATACAAAACAAGAAGAACCTGCTGAAATTCAACCTGTCAACCAAGAAATCGAAGCCAAACAAGAAGAAGTGAGTGAAAATCTACAAGTTAGCCAAGAAATTGAAACTAAAGAAATCAAGCAAGAAGAAATCGCTGAAAAACAAGAAATAGCCAAAGAAGCTGAAACTGAAGAAGTTAAACAGGAAGAAATTATTGAAAATCAAGAAATTAGACCAGAAATCAAAGATAAAGAAATTGCAGAAAATATTTTACCAGAAATTTCTGAAGAAACAAAAAAAGTTGACGAAACTCCTAGCAATGATGAAATTGTAAAAGCAGAAACCAAACAAGAAGAAGATTTTAAAGAAAATTCGGAAGAATTATCTGAAACAGAAAAGCTTAAATCAATTATTGAAGCTCGATTAAGAGAACTTGGAATAAACGAAAAAGTTAGAATTGGAAACGAAGAAACTGAAGAAGCAGAACAAGAAACTGCTGTTAATCAGCAAGTTAACCAAAAAACCCAAGTTGAAGAGATTAAAGAAGAAACAACTATAAATCAACAAGTTAGCCAAGAAATAGAAGAAGAAGAAATCAAAAATATTTTTATAGATTTTTCTGATGATGCAAAAAAAATTGACGAGTCTATAAATAAAAATAATGGTTTTGAGCTTTTAGATTTTGATTTCGAAATAGAAAAAGATGCAATTTTGGAGTGTCAAAATGAAAAAATTGAAGAAAAAGACTCATATATTTTAGAAAATATTTCTCAAAAAACAACAAATAATAAGCCTGAAAAAATAAATTTAATAGATAAATTTTTAGCTGAAAATCCGAGAATAATTCCCGACAAAGAATACGTTTCTGACAGTTCTCTTGCAAGCAAATCACTACTCATAGATGACAGTGATTTATTTAGTGAAACTTTAGCTAAAATATATATTAAACAAGAGCATTTTGAGAAAGCAATTTTAACTTATGAAAAATTATGTTTGAAATATCCCGAAAAAAGTATTTACTTTGTCGGGCAAATTGAAAAAATAAAAGAATTGATAAAAAATAAAACGAATTAGTTATGTATATCTTTTTTTCTGTATTAATTGTTATTTGTGCTGTACTTCTAATTTTAATTGTATTAGTACAAAATAGTAAAGGTGGTGGTTTAGCTTCAAACTTTGGACAAGGTAACCAAGTTATGGGCGTTAAAAAAACTGCTGACTTTCTTGAGAAAGCCACTTGGGGTCTTGCTATAGGTTTAATTGTTTTTTCATTATTAGCAAGTTTTTCTATACCTGGGAACCATAAAGTTAAAAAACAAGATGTTGAGCAAACCCAAGCTGCACCAGCAGAAAGCAGTGAACCAGCATCTGGTGCTGGAGAGCCACTTCCTGTTGAATAATAAAAATATTTAGTATTTTACAATTTAGTAGTTTTTGTATTTTTACTTATATTTTTTCAACCTTATTATAAAGTCGCTTAAAATATTCATATAATTTACGAATGCTTCGTATGGCGACTCATAAGGGTTGAAATATTTATGCACGTCTCCGTCAGAGAACCATTTTGTACACATATAATAAAAGTGGTCGCTGGTTTGTAAATACAACCAATCTTTCCAAATTTCTGGATCGTTTATTTCTTTTACTTTATCATAAAGCGAATATAAATTATTGAAAGCTTCGTCTTGGAGTTCGTTTCCTAACCAAGCAGTAAGGTCTCTTTCTTCGTCTGCCCATGAAATTGGATATGGCACATGAATTTTTGCTACAGGTTCAGCATTTTCAACAATCTCAGATGGAGTGGAAAAAGTATAGTTTGAATATCTGAAAACAGCATCAGGAAGAGCTTTTAAAAACTCAAAAATTCCTGTTTCCTCCCATTGATGTTCGCCAAAAGTTTCATAATCCATAAACAGATTTACCATTTCTTCTTTTGGGTCAATGGCATTTAGCCAAGACACAAACTTTTCTGTTGTTAATGGAAATTCCTCCCAAGCATGATTTGAAAAACGAAAAGCTATATCATCAGAAAGCTTAAAATTTTTAAGCAATAATTTTAATTTTGGATTTATTGCGTTGCAGTACAAATAGTTTGGACTTTTCCAACCTAAAATATGCTTTGCTCCTTCTGTAATCATTCCCTTAAAACCCATATTTGAAATATACTCTCCTATTTGGTCGGAATAAATTAATTCTGTATTTCTAAAAATTTTAGGTTCAACTCCAAAATGCTCTTTTATTTTTTGGCGATGCATATTAATTTGACGTTCAAACTCTTCGTAGCTTTTTAAAGCAGAAAGAGAGTGAGCATAAGTTTCGCTAAGAATTTCGACATTACCTGTAGCTACAAGTCTTTTGAAACTCTCCAAAACATCAGGTGCGCACATTTCAAATTGGTCTATTGCCACTCCAGAAATAGAATATGCAATTTTAAATCTATCGCCATATTCTTGAATCAAATCCAAGAACACTTGATTTGTTGGCAGATAACACTTTTCTGCAACTTTTCGCATTATATTACGATTTTCAAAATCATTATAATAATAATGGTCGTTGCCAATATCAAAAAATTTATATCTTTTTAACCTAAATGGCTGATGCACCTGAAAATAAAAACAAATTGTACGCATTATATTATTTTTTAAATTTACACATTACTAATTCTCAATTATTCAATTATCAATTATTCAATTATCAATTATTCAATTATTCATTCTTAATTATTCATTCTTAATTCTTAATTAAATCATTATAAACCTTATTAACTTTAAACGCTGAATTTTCCCATCTTAAATTTTCGACTTCTATTTTTCCATATTTTTTAAACATTCTTGACAGGGCTGGGTAATGCAACATTCCATAAATAGCATCTGCTAGGTCATCTACATCCCAGAAATCGACTTTTAAAGCATGTCTTAGCACTTCTGCCACACCTGATTGCTTTGAAATAATTACAGGCACGTCAGACATCATTGCTTCTAATGGTGAAATTCCAAAGGGTTCGCTAACAGACGGCATTACGTAAACATCGCTAATCGAAAACATATCATAAACTTCTTGTCCTCGTAAAAATCCTGCGAAATGGAATTTTGTAGCTATATTTAATTTTGCCACTCGTCTTATCATTCTATTAAGCATATCGCCACTTCCTGCCATTACAAAACGCACATTTGGGTCTTTATCGAGAACTTTTTTAGCTGCTTCAATAAAATATTCAGGACCTTTTTGGAAAGTTACACGTCCTAAAAAAGTAACTATTTTCTCATCAAAACCTTTTGTTACCCTAAACTCATCTGGCAAAGTTATTGGCTCAACTGAATTGTGAACTGTTACAACCTTATCGGGATGGATTCCATATCTTTCGATAATAGTTCTTCGTGTGAGATTACTTACAGCAATAACTCTATCGGCTGCTTCCATTCCTTCACGCTCAATATCATAAACTCTTTGATTTACATTTTCCCCACTTCTGTCGAATTCTGTTGCGTGCATATGCACAACTAAAGGTTTACCCGAAACTCTTTTTGCAGCAATTCCTGCATGATATGTAAGCCAATCGTGAGCATGAATAACATCAAATTTATTTGTACTTGCGACATAAGCCGCAATTAAAGCATAGCGAGCAACTTCTTCATAAAGATTTATACCGTAGCTTCCTGAAAACTTAAAATTTTTTGATAGTACAGATTCTTTAAATTCTGAATGAGAAAGTGATTTTCCTGCGAATATTTTTTTAAATTCTTCGGGGTCCATATATGGAATTAAGTTTGCCCCCACTTCAATATATCTGAAATTTTTCCAGAATTTTGTTTCTTTAGTTTTTCTTTCTGTTATATCAACTTGTCCTGCGTCAACAAGGTTAATGTAAGTTTTATCCTCATCTCCATAAGATTTTGGTACTACAAAAATTACTTCTGTACCAAAGTGTGATAATCCTCTTGTTAAGCCATAACATGCGGTTCCTAATCCTCCTGTGATATGTGGTGGAAATTCCCAACCAAACATTAGTACTCTCATGATTTTATATTGTTTTTATAATTATCAATCATGTTAGCAATTCTCAGCAATTCTGCAACGCTCCAAGCCTGTGCAATTGCTCCGCGTGCATTATGTGGTGGGTCTCCGTCATAAATTTCCGAAATATTTCCTATTCCGGCAATTGTCATATCTTCTTCGAAGTTCAAATAAATTTTTTCTACTAAAGCCAGACCACTTTCTCCATGAATTTTTAGCCAGCCTTCACAAAAACTTCCTAACAACCAGGGCCATGCAGTTCCTTGATGATAGGCATTATCCCTTTGTTCTTGATTGCCTTTATAAACTCCTTTATAATCAGGCGAACTAGGACTTAAAGTTCTTAATCCTTTTGGTGTTAAAAGTTCTTTTTTAACTTTTTCTAAAACTCTTTCTCTTTTTTCTTCCGACAATGGTGAATATGGTAGCGAGCAAGCAAAAATTTGATTTGGACGGATTGCCCAATCTTTATATTCATAAGTGCAATAATCAGCAAGATAGTGTTTATTGTCGTCCCAGAAAAATTGTAAAAATGATGATTTTGTTATTTCTGGCACATGTTTCCAAGCCTCAATAAAATCTTTGTCTTTATTATGTTCGGCAAGTTCTAAGCTAAATTTAACTGCATTATACCACAAGGCATTAATTTCCACTGCGAATCCGTGTCGTGGTGTTACAGGTTTGCCAGCAACAACTGCGTCCATCCAAGTAAGTGCTTTTCCTGCTTCTCCTGCCCAAATCAAGCCGTTATCGTGCATTTTTATGTTAAACTGTGTGCCACTTCGGAAATTTTCTAAAATATTTTTAATTTTTTCGCCAAAATCTTTCCAGATTTTAACTTTATCCTTGGTAAACTTTAAATACTCTTGTAAAGCCCAGAAAAACCATAATGGTGCATCTACAGAATTTAGTGCAGCATTATTGCCCGCTCCAATATTTGGAAAAAGTCCGTCTTTAATTTCAGAAGTCATGGTATCTAAAACTTCTTTACATGTTTTTATATCATTTTGATATAGTGTTAATCCTGGTAGCGAAATAAAAGTATCTCGTCCCCATCTGCCAAACCATGGATAACCTGCAACGATTTCACTTTTTCCTTTTCTTTTGTAAATAAATTGTTTAGCTGCACTTTCTAAACATTCTCTATAATTAGTACGTGGCATTCTTTTAGCAATTTCGGCATTATATTTTCTTGCTAAAGTTTTAGGATTTGCCTCATCTAATCCTGCTGTAAAAATTATAGTTTCACCTGTTTTTATATCAGCCTCAAAATATCCTGGTACATAAAGGTCTTCTTGATAATCATATCCTCGTCTTTGCTCTTCCTCATACTCAACATTATAATACCAGTCGGGTGCATGTATATACTCTGCCTCTTTATTTGTTTGTAAGTAAAGAAATTTATAAGCATCATACATTCTTAGCTTGATACCATTGTTCACAGGTGTAAATTTTGTATTTACAAACAAATTGGCTTTACTAAGTTTATGCACATTTCTAAAAGCGAGAAAAGGTTTAAATCTAATTTTGGTTTTACTAACAGCTTCTAACAAAGTATATTTAATAATTATTCTATCATCTTCGGTAAGGATTCTTTCCATTTGTAAAACCACACCTCCTACTCTCCAAACAAGTTTTGGAACAACATCTATATAAAAATCTCTAACATATTTATGTCCTTTAGGGTGATAATTATTTCCTGGATATTTTCTTACACCAAAATTAAAAATAGCATCATTTTGTATTACTGAAATATCTATACCTGAAAGCAAAACATGATTATCGTTATCAATATCTTCCATAGGACAAACCAAAAGCCCATGATATTTTCGAGTATTACATCCAACTATTGTTGTACTCGCGTAAGACCCAGCTCTATTGGTTCTTAACAATTCCCTCTTTAGTGAGTATTCAAGATTTATTAATTGTTCCTTATCAAATTCTATATAGCTCATGCCTAATTTTTTTTACAAATCAAATACTTAATTATTAACGTAACTTTTCTATTATACCGTTCAAAGATAAACAAAAAAAATGATATAACAATTTTTATTTTCAATTATTTTTAAAATATTTTTAGTTAATTAAATTTCAACTTTATTTTTTCATCATCTCGTGCTTTCGTTCTCATTAACAAGCTTTTAAGTTAGAATATAATTTTAATGTATTTAACAATTGTTGTTTAATAATTTTATTTTGTAAAAATCATAGCTTAATGTAACTTTGAACAATAAATTAACAAGCGATAATGATAAGAAATAATTTTTTAGAATCGGCAAAACTTTTGAATGAGTTTATTTCAGATAATAAAAATTTTGAAACCATTGAATCAGCTGCGAAATTAATGATTAAAAGCATTAATAATGGTGGAAAAATAATTTCTTGTGGTAATGGTGGTTCCATGAGTGATGCCATGCATTTTGCCGAAGAATTATCTGGCAGATTTAAAGAGGAAAGAAAAGCATTACCAGCTATTGCCATTGCTGACCCTTCTCACATAACTTGTGTTGCAAATGATTATGGTTTTGATTTTATTTTTTCGAGATTTATTGAAGCCTTGGGAAATAAAAATGACGTATTACTTGCAATCAGCACAAGTGGAAATTCAAAAAATGTAATTAATGCTGTAAATTCTGCTAAAAATATTGGAATGCCTGTTATTGCTCTTACTGGCAAAGACGGTGGCAAGCTAAAAAATCTTTGCGACATTGAAATTAGAGTTCCACATTTTGGATATTCTGACCGAATTCAAGAAATACACATAAAAGTTATTCATTCTATAATTGATTATATTGAGACAAATATTGATAAATAAATTTAAAACATGACTATTCATTTTATTGCTATTGGCGGTGCTGTAATGCACAATTTAGCAATAGCTTTACATAAAAAAGGCTATAAAGTTTCTGGCTCTGATGATGAAATATTTGAGCCTTCTTTTTCTCGTTTGAAAAAATACGGACTTCTTCCAAAAAAATTTGGTTGGTTCCCAAAAAAAATAAATGCTGATTTAGATATAATTATTTTGGGAATGCATGCTCGTAAAGATAATCCAGAACTTTTACGTGCTCAAGAACTTAATCTTAAAATTTATTCTTTCCCAGAATTTTTATACGAACAAACCAAAGACAAAAAACGTGTAGTTATTGGTGGAAGCCATGGAAAGACCACAGTAACCTCTATGATTATGCACGTTTTGCGAGCTGCCAAATTAAATTTTGACTACATGGTAGGTGCAAACATACGTGGGTTTGATACTATGGTAAATCTTGAAGAAAAAAACAAAATTGCAGTTTTTGAAGGTGATGAATATCTTTCTTCGCCATTAGATTTAACTCCAAAATTTCATTGGTATAAACCCGACATTGCTGTACTTACAGGAATTGCATGGGACCATATAAATGTTTTTCCTAGTTTTGAAAATTATGTGGAGCAATTTGATATTTTTATTAAACATATTAGCAAAAACGGAAAACTTTTTTGGTTTGCAGATGATGAACATCTTCAAAAATTAGTAAAAAACAACAATGTTGATAATAAAGCATATTTGGCTTTTGAGCATAAAGTTTCTGAAGATGGAAAAACTTTAGTAAAATTTGATGGTAAAACTTATACTATGAGTGTTTTTGGAAATCACAATATGCAAAATATAAATGCAGCACGATTAGTTTGTTTAGAATTAGGAATTAAAGAAAAATTCTTTTGGGAATCTATTCAAACTTTTGAGGGTGCTGCTAAGCGTTTGCAACTGATAAAAGAAACTGAAAACTCATCATTTTATTTAGATTTTGCTCATGCTCCTTCAAAACTAAAAGCAACAATTAACGCAATAAAAAATAAAAACCCCGAAAGAAAATTAATTGCTTGTATTGAGCTACATACTTTTAGCAGTTTACAGTATAACTTTATTCCTCAATACAAAAACACAATGGACGAAGCCGACATTGCAATTGTTTATTATAGTCATGAGGTGCTGGAACACAAGAGGTTACCAGCCTTGCCCGAAGATTATGTTAAAGAAAGTTTTGGTGGAAATGTTCAAATTTTCACTGATGCTGAACTACTGAAAGATTACTTAGCAAAACAAAATTATGATAACACAAATCTGCTAATGATGAGCAGTGGTAATTTTAACGGTATAGATTTTGTTGATTTTGCAAATAAATTGATTTAAAATGAAAAAATATTTTTTTAGCTTAATAATAGTTTCAATTTTAGTTAGTTCTTGTTCGTTTAATAAACTGCATATTGGTCAGCCCGAAAGCTTGGAAGTTGAAGAACTAAGCATGCAAGGTGTTAGGCTGAAAGTTTACGTTCCAATAGAAAATCCAAACAATTTATCTTTTAATGTAAAAAACTTAAATTTAGACTTAATTTTAAACGACAGAAATGTAGGTAAGATTAAAAAACTGAAAAAAACAAAAATTCTTAAAAATTCAAAACAAACATATCCATTTTCATTTGAGGTAACGCCAAAAGATGCATTGACAAATATAATATATTTAGTAAGCGAACTTCAAAGACGAAATCCAGAGTTAAAAATAGATGGCAGTGTAACTGTTTCTAAAATGTTGATTTCCAAAAAGATTAAAATTGACCATAAAGAAAGTTTTGATAAATATTATAAAAAGTAATATCTTTACACAAAAATAATTAATTATGAGTAGGTTTTTATCGATTATATTATTGTTTTTATCAATTGGGATTGTTGCAAAATCTCAAAACATAACACCTATGAGCATTTCTTATTTTAATTCTTCTGCCTATAATGGTAAAGTTAAAATTAAACAAGATGCTAAGTTGAAAAATTTTGTTGAAACTAGTGTTGGTTTAAATAAAAAGCGTAATGGTTTTTATGGTTATAGAGTAAAAATTTATGCAGAAAACCACCCTAATGCTCGTTCTCAAGCAAATACTGTTAGAACTGGTTTTAGACAAGATGGCGAAAAAGCATATTTGAATTTTATAGAACCAAATTTTGAAGTTTTAGTTGGTGATTTCACAAACCGTTTTGATGCTGTAAAACTTCTAAAAAAGATAAACACAAAATATCCTGACGCTTATGTTGTAAAAACAATAGTTTCTTACCCAAATCATTAGTTTTTACCCGAAGAATTTTTTCACTCCACTACAAACTTCATTATTTCTCCTCCAATTTTTATTAGATAAATTCCAGATTTTAGTTTTGATGTATTTACAGAATTTTGAGGTTTTTTGCTTTTCATAATTAGTTTGCCCTGCAAATCGTAAATCTCATAAGCTGAAGCTTGATTAAAATAAAGTATATCTTTTGTTGGGTTTGGATAAGCTATAGCTTGTGTTTTTTGAATTTCTTCGTTTTTGTAAACTGGATCGCAAACAGATTTTATATTTAAGATAATGTTTTTATGAAAACCACCTAAATTTGCTACTAAATTTGCGTAACCTTCTGATTGCAAAACGCCTTTTAGTCCGTCTTCGGTTTCTTCTAAATTAACTGTAGAAGAAGAACACTCCCATTCTACATTGTTTTCTGTACCAAGCATAAAATGGCATGTTACACTATCAACTGTATTATAATTATCTTGGTCGGTGTAAGGTAAATATATTGGCGTAGCAGCAAGTAATACAGCAGAATCGTTTTCAAATCCTATTGGAACAGGATAACGACCTTCGGCATAAGACCAGCCATCGCCAAGAATTTCTTGTAAGGCAAAACCTGTAATATCTGTAGTTAATAAACCTTTTGCAGCATTATTTTCTAAAATATCACCTTGAGGACTAGACATTTGAGTAAGCAACTGTTTGTCGTAAAAATTATTTTCAAACATTAAACTATCGGGAAATTGTTGTTGAGAATTGCTTATACTATCTCCAAAAACAGAATATTTAGATGTTCTAGATAATGATAAATTGTTTTTTACAGTGCCACCATTATTTACTGCAACTATCCCACCTGCAATACTATCGCCTTGAATATAACCAGCATTAAGACAATTTTCAACTAAGCCATACTCATAATTTTCTCCAACTATACCTCCTGCAATTTTATCGCCTATTAGACGACCTGTGTTTACACAATTGCAAATCCTACTAGCATTTAAATTTGCAAAAGCACCTAGGTAATCTACTTTTTTTGCATAAACATTACCAGTATTTAAACAGTTGGTAATTTTGTTATCATATTCAGTTTGACTATTAAAATTAGCGAATAATGAAACATTAGCGGTGTTGGGCATTCCATTAATAGTTACATTCCCATAATTAATGCAATTTTTAATAAGACTCGATTCTATTATATCTAAAAAGACATGAGCTTCAACTATACTTTCTTCTGTTGTTTCGATATTAAAATTTCCATAATTTATAATACCATCAAAATTGCCTGCTTGGACAGCCCAAAAAAGTCCGCAATGTATATATTTTTTTGCAGGCATATTTATATTTGAATAATTTATACAATTCTTAAATATTACTGCTTCTTCAGTATTACTAACACCAACACCATCACAGAACAAATACAAAACAGCGCTAAGATCATTAATATATGGTGTAATGTTTAGATTACATATAAGATTATCAATTTCTCCTATGCTTATGCCTCCAAATATCCCCATAGAATTAAACATATTGCCTTCTAAACGCAAAGAATCTATTGTGCCACCTATTACCTCACCAATTAGATTATTTAAATAATAATCAGAATTATTAAAATTTAAACTTATAAAATGTCCTTTTCCATGAAAATGTCCACCAAACTTACTGCATAATTTTTGAGTCAGGCTATCCTCAATATTATTCATTAACTCAAAATGAATATTAGTGTATGGCACATAACCGCCAAAAGGTCCCTCAGCACTATATAAAGGATTATCTTCTTGTTCTCTAATAGCATTCAAATCATCAATAGTAAATATTTTAAATGGATTTTCTTCTGTGCCTTCGCCTTGCCATGGGTGTTCTTGCGAAAATGAAAAACACGAAAATAAAATTATTGTAAATACTAATATTGGCTTTCTCATAACAAACAAATTTTAAATTAAACTTTAAATTCTATGTCTATAAGACAGTTTATATTGCTAAAACGTTGCATGAGGTCTTAATTTGTTATGAACGACTAGTTTTTACCCGAAGAATTTTTTCACTTCTTGAGCAAATCTTTTATCTACTTCTTTTCCGTCTCTAGTTCTTGCTAAGCCGCCTCTTCCAGTTTCTTTATAGTCTATGTGCAGTCTTTCTCCCACTTCTCTCATTGTTAACATAACTTCGTCTGGTGAGATAAAAGATTGGACTCCACTTAAAGCCATCATTGCTGCTGAAAGTGCTAAAGATGAATAAATTCCATTTCTTTTCACACAAGGCACTTCTACTAAACCTGCAACTGGGTCGCAAATTAATCCTAAGCAATTTTTTATTGCAATTGTAAAAGCCTGAATAAGTTGTGCATGGTTTCCATTTTCTAAATATGCTATTGCCGAAGCTGCCATTGCTGCCGCGGCTCCCACTTCGGCTTGGCAACCATAATCGGCTCCTGCTGTAGAAACGTCTGTAAATAATATCATTCCAAAAAAGCCTGCTACCATCAAAGATTCTAGAATTTTCTTTTCCGAATTAGGATTGTCTTCCATCCAAGCTGTTAAAACACCTGGTAAAATTCCACAACTTCCTGCTGTTGGACAAGCTATGATAACACCACTTTTTGCATTTATCTCATTTACTGCTGTAGCATAAGCTGCTGCCCTGCCGTAAACATTATTAAACAATTTTGATTGTGGCAAATAAGAAACTATTTTTTTAGAATCACCACCACTTAGTTTTAGCAAAGATTGTTCTGATGTTGAAATTCCTGAATAAACAGAATCTTTCATAATTTCCCAATGTTCTTGCATTTTGGAATAAACATCTTCTCTTTTCATTCCTTGCAAGGCAAATTCAGTTTCGCAAATAACATCAATAATATTTTTTCCTGTTCTTTCTAAGTATTCTTCTAATTCTTCAAAAGTATTAAACTCAAGTCTTGGTTTTTCGCTTTCGGTTTGTTGATTATAAATTTTACGAATTATTGGATAATTTTCGTCTTTTGAGCTTACAATATCATTACCTATTAATCTTAAATCTGCTTTTCCATCAATAGGAGTTTGAAGTTCGTGGTCGTTAAAAAATCTAATTTCCACATTTCCTGCACCAATTGAAAAGCCTACTATTGAGTAAGTATCTTTATCTGTTGAGAAAATAACTTCTGCTATATTATTATTTCGTTGAGATAAGTATTTCAAATCTTCAGATGGACTTGCTTTAACAAAGCCTTTAAACTTAGCGGTTTGTTCGCCAAATTTTATTCCATTTTCTTTTAAAAATATTGGGTCGCCATGTTCAATCATTTCGGGGTGGTCGGTAGCAAAACCATATAAACCACCTGCTAAAGCATTTGGCGTTCTATGTCCAACTCCTGTGTCGCGAAACGAAGAATAAAATTTAAGTTCAACATCTTTAATTACTTCGCCTCTTTCAATAATTGCTAAAATTATATTTCTACTTATTTGTCCAATTCTATTTGCTCCGGCAGTATGCGAACTTGATGGTCCAACCATTGCAGGTCCAATCATATCGAAAATACTCAAAGCCTGCATCCAAGTTTGAATATACCTTTCAAAATCTTCTTGTAAGGAATGAAAATCTTCTTCTGAAATTTGTTCATCAAGATGAATTTCTACTTTATAATATTTGTTATTCCTATTTAAAGGTTTTGCAAGTTGAATTATAGAAAGAAAACTATATTTAATGGCTTGTTTTTCTATACTTTCAAAAAGATTTGACAATAAAGTATTAAAAGCAATATTCATACATTGAACCACAACTTTTCTTGCATCATCTTCTAAATGAACTTCAATGTCTTTTATCCGTTTTCCTTTTTCATCATAAAAACTTTGTCTAATTTTTTCTTCTGAAGGCAATTCAAATTCTTCAAGTCTTACCGAAGATTCAAGACTTCTATATGTTGATGATAAAATAAAATCTTCTTTCTGATTAGGGAAAACTCTGTAAATAGCAATGTTTTCGACAACTTCAGCTGCTTCTTTTAATAAAGTTGACTTTAGCGTATCATAACAAAAACTATGAGAATAAAACTCTTCAATATCGCCTTTCATATGGAACAATTTGTCCTTGCCTTCTGGAGCTATTGTTCGTTTTATTAGTTTGTAATGAGTAACAAAATCTTCTTCGTCCATAATTTCAAAGAATATTGGTGGCAAACAAGATCTTAAAAAAGTTGTATATTTCAACATTTTATCTTTTGGCATTTGTGTTTCCATATTTTCAATTTTTTATATTTATATTTTTAACATCCATTTATCAAGTGTTCTAATAATATTTTTATTCCTATTCCTATTAAAAAAAGTCCACCTATTATTTCTACTGGCAATCTCTTGAACTTTTCTCGTAAAAAATTGCCACTTATTAGTCCTATATATGAAAAAGTAAAAGTAGTAAAAAAAACTATAAGTGCTGTCAACCAAATATTAATTCCGACAAAAGGCAAACTTACCCCTACCACAACTGCGTCAATGCTTGTAGCCACGCCAAGACCAGCAACAACAAAGAAGTTATTCATATTTATTTCGGCTTTATCTTCTTTTTTTCTTATTCCATCAATCAACATTTTTCCGCCAATAATTGTTAACAAAGCAAAAGCAATCCAGTGGTCATATTGCTGAAACATTTTTGTTAAACTTGAACCAGCAAGCCAACCTACAACAATACAAATTGCTTGAACAAATGCTAAAATAAGTGCAAATCTTAAATTGGTGAATTTTGTTTTATTTTCGCATGAACAAGCTGTCGCTATTGAAATCGCAAGGCTATCCATTGAAAGTCCTACAGATATTAGCAAAATCGAAATAATTTCCATTTTTATAAAATAAAAATCTTTTAACTAAAACATTTTAACTAAAAACCTTGCAGTTTTTCTACTTCTTTGTTCCATTAAAATTTTTCTAGCCTTTAGCATCTTATCTATTGATTCTTCTGTATAATATCTTATTGTAATTAGTTCAAGTCCTGAATTATATTTTACAAAAAAATCTTCTTGCAATTCTTTTATTAGTTTTTTTAAATTTCGGTTATTATCATCAATAGAAGCAGAAAAACTAACTGCTGTGTTTTGAGAAATATTTAATTTAGTTTTATATTTTGCGAATAAACCAAAAATCTTACTCATATTTTCTTCAACAATAAAAGAAAAGTCTTTGGGCGAAATTGATATTAAAATTTGATTTTGCTTCAAGATAAAAACAGGTATAAGGTTTAATTTATAATTAAGTTTCTTGATGACAGTTCCTTCATTTTCTGGATTTACAAAAGACTTTACATATAGTGGTATGTTTTTATTTTCTATGGGTTTAATAGTTTTTGGGTGAATAACTTTAGCTCCATAAAATGCAAGTTCAATAGCTTCGTTATATGATAGTTCTTTAAGTTTTTCGGCAAAATCAAAATAACTTGGGTCTGCATTCATAATACCTGGCACATCTTTCCAAATAGTTACACTTTCGGCATTTAACAAATAAGCCAAAGCAGAAGCAGTGTAGTCAGAACCTTCGCGACCTAATGTCGTAGTTATATTATTTACATCAGCACCAATAAAACCTTGTGTTACAAATATTTCGCCTGACTTTTTATCAATTTTTTCTATTTTGTTTTGAGATTCTAACCAACTTACTTTTGCATCACGATGATTTGAGTCTGTAATAATTAATTCTCTTGCATCAAGTAGTGTATTATTAATTCCTTTTATTTTTAAATATTCGCTAAAAATTAATGAACTCATCAATTCTCCATAACTAACTAGTTCGTCATATAAAATATCATAATCTTTTTCTGGCTTTTGAGATATTAATTTTTCTAAAGAAATATAAATTGGTTCAATTAATTTTTCTACATTTTCAGAATTTTCTTTAAAACTTTCTTTAATATATTGTTTGTGAAAATTAATAACGGCTTCTAAATTTATGTATTTATCACTTTCATAATTATACCATGAGTTTAATAATTTTTCAAGTGAATTGGTAGTTTTACCAATAGCTGATACAACTATCCACAAGTCTTTTTCTTTTGAAAGTATTGTTTCAACAATATTATTTAATGCTTGTGAATCTTTAATTGAAGCTCCACCAAATTTAAATATTTTCATCATTTTCAACTTTTGATTTATTTTTTTCTGGTTGTGTATCTATTCCTTGAGTTAAACGATGTATAAATTTATATTCATCAAAAAATACTTTAGCAATAACTCTTAATACTGTATAACCTGGTATAGCTAATGCCATTCCTAAAACTCCATATAAATTTCCAGCAATCATAATTACAAAAAGTATTTCTAATGGGTGAGCTTTTACACTTTTTGAATAAATAACTGGTTGAAAAATAATATCGTCAATAATTTTTGACACTAGCACAATTCCGCATAGCATTAAAATCTTTGGTACAACTTCGGCACTAAAATCTAAGTGTAGATTTGCTGTAATAAGTAAAATTGTTCCTATAAAAACGCCAATCCAGGGACCGATATAAGGTATCACGTTTAGAGTAGCTATAATAACACCTATTGTAATTGCTAAATTCAAGTTTATTCCAATAAGATATAATCCCAATGTAATAAGAAGACACATTAAAACCATTTCTAAAACTAGTCCTAACAAATATCTAGATATTAGTCTTCGCAATGTTTTTAATGCTCCTTGTACTTTTTCTTCAAATTTAGCTGGTACAAACATCAAAACAAACCTATCGAATAAATCTCTATCTTTTAAGAAGAAAAAACTTGTGAAAGTAATTACAAACAGAGATATAAAAAGGTTTGCGATGGTGCTACCAAGGTTATTTATTAATTTTCCTACATCGATTAAATTTATTGTTGAGTTAATTTTTTCTACGACATAATCTTCTGTAGAAAATTCCGGCTGATTTAAAATAGGCGTTCTTTGTATATAGTCATCAAGATTTTTAATTGGTTTTTCCAAACCTTCTGAAATACTTTCAATATCTAAGGATTGGAACTCTTGGACTTGTGTCATTACTAGTGGCGAAATTAGTCGAAATCCGAGATAAATTATCCCATACATAAAAACAATTGTTAGTATAGATGCTAACCAGCGTGGTGGTCTAAGTTTTTTGATATGGATTTTTCGTATAAATTCCACAATTGGATGTCCTAACATTGCAATAAAAGCGGAAATTAATATCCACATTACAACGTTTGAAAAATAGTAAACAAAAAGTAATAGTAAGACTACACCAAGCGTTCCAACAATAAATCTTTTATATTTTTCCATTTTAAAAATTTTTACGAAAATAGTCAATAAATCCAAAAAAAACCGCTTATTTATTTTTATTTTTAAACAAGCGGTTTTCAATTTTGTGATTTATAAGCCAAATTCTTTTTTGATTATATCGACATAATCTAGTTTTTCCCAACTAAATAGTTCTACCTCAATAGTTTTTGTTCCCCTATACGGTGATTCAAATACTTTTGTAACTTTTTCTGGTTTTCTTCCAAAATGTCCATACGAAGCTGTTTCAAAATAAATAGGTGTTCTTAGATTAAATCTAGCTTCAATATCAGCAGGTTTTAAGCTAAATATTTTTTTTATTTTTTTTGCAATTTCACTATCTGGAATATTTACTTTAGAAGTTCCGTATGTATTACAGAATACTCCGACAGGTTCGGCAACTCCAATAGCATAAGCAAGTTGAATTAAAATTTCGTCAGCAACACCTGCAGCTATTAAATTTTTTGCGATATGTCTTGCAGCATAAGCAGCAGAACGGTCAACTTTTGATGGGTCTTTTCCGCTAAAAGCTCCACCTCCATGCGCACCTTTGCCTCCATAAGTGTCAACAATTATTTTTCTTCCTGTTAATCCAGTATCTCCATGAGGTCCACCAATAACAAATTTTCCTGTTGGATTTACGTGTAAAATATAATCGTCTTTGAATAATGCTTGTGTTTTTGCGTCTAAACCTTTAATTACTCTTGGCAACAAAATATTTTTTACATCTTCTTTTATTTTGTTAAGCATTCTGTCATCATCTGCATCAAAATCGTCGTGTTGAGTTGAAACAACAATAGTATCAATTCTTATTGGTTTATTGTCGTCAGAATATTCTATAGTAACTTGAGATTTTGAATCTGGACGCAAATATGTCATTTGTTTGTTCTCTCTTCTAATTTCTGCAAGCACTTGCAAAATCTTATGCGACAAATCCAATGGCAAAGGCATAAGTTCTTCGGTATCTCTACAAGCATATCCGAACATCATACCTTGGTCGCCTGCTCCTTGGTCTTCTTTATGTAAGCCTGCTCCTTTTACTACGCCTTGGTTTATATCTGGCGATTGTTCGTGAATAGCAGAAAGTATTCCACAAGAATTTCCATCAAAGCGATATTCGCTTTTGGTGTAACCAATTTTGTTAATTACTTTACGTGCAGTTTCCTGTACATCAATATAAACTTCTGATTTTACCTCACCAGCAACAACTACTAATCCTGTTGTTACAAGAGTTTCACAAGCCACTTTTGAATTTGAGTCAAAAGCTAAAAATTCGTCTAAAATCGCATCTGAAATTTGATCTGAAACTTTGTCTGGATGCCCTTCCGAAACTGATTCGGATGTAAAAAAATAACTCATAATTATATATTTTAAATTTAATATTTATATTCTAAAATTATAATTGTGAGGATTTGAATGATTGAAACTGATGTTTTTAGCAATTTTTTTTAAGTGGTTGCAAGCATCCAAATCCGTCCACTAATAAAACAGTGCAAAATTAAAAAAGTTTTTGTAAATCTTACAAAAAAAAAGAAATATTTTTTTTATTTTTGCAAAATATAACTATTAATTAATATACACATATGGCTGGACATAGTAAATGGTCAACAATTAAACGCAAAAAAGGTGCTTTAGATGCAAAAAGGTCTAAAATGTTTTCTAAATTTTCAAAAGAAATTACTATTGCAGTAAAAGAAGGTGGCGGACACGACCCTGACTATAACTCAAGATTAAGAATTGCTATCCAAAATGCCAAAGGTGTTAATATGCCTAAAGACAATATTGAGAGAGCAATTAAAAGAGGCGACCAAGACGATACAAATTTTCAAGAAGTTAGTTTTGAAGGCTACGGATCTCATGGTATTGCTATTTTTGTTGAATGTCTAACAGACAATAATAATAGAACTGTAAGCTCGGTAAGAGCAGCTTTTAATAAATTTAATGGAACACTTGGTACAAATGGCTCTTTAAGTTTTCTTTTTGACAGAAAAGGAGTTTTTGATTTTGCAAAACCTGAAGATAAAGATTTTGACGAAATTCAAATGGAACTTATTGATGCAGGTGCCGAAGAAATCGAAGTTGAAGACGGAAACGTTAATGTGGTTTGCTCTATTGAAGATTTTGGAAATATGAACAAAAAACTTGAAGAACTAAATATTGAAGTAGAAAGTGCCGAACTTCAAAGAATACCTAACGATACAAAAACATTAAGTGTTGAAGAAGCTAAGTCGGTTTTGAAACTTATTGACGTTCTAGAAGACGATGATGACGTACAAAATGTGTTCCACAATATGGAAATGACAGACGAAATCATTGAAGCAATGGAATAAATCAATGCATACAATATTGAAAATGAGCAATTTAGTTAAGTTGCTCATTTTTTTTGTTTTTTTATACAAAAAATTTGTATAATTAAAAAAAAGTATGTTTATTTGCAGTCCCAAACAGAAATGGGAAACGGTCCATTCGTCTAGGGGTTAGGACGTCAGGTTTTCATCCTGGTAACAGGGGTTCGATTCCCCTATGGACTGCCAAACAAAAATCCTTAATATGCAGAATATCAACATGTTAAGGATTTTTTTGTTGGGAATACATCTATTACCTGCTTTCAGCGTTGCAACACCCAAAACAACAAACCGTGCTGATTATCAAAGAGTTAGGTGGGTGTTGCAAAAAAAATGTACGAGAAACAGATGCAATTTATCAACACCTTAAGAATTTTTTATTAAAAAAGTAATACCTATTTTATAAATATTAAATTAAAAGTATCTGCTCTTTTCTACGAAGAAGTTTTGTTTTTTGTCAATTAAATATCTTCAAAAAATAAAAAAGAAACACAAATAATGCTAGAGCAAAAATCTGTAATGAAAATACCGCAGCTTTGAAATACAAATAAATAGCTAATAATGCCAGCATGCCTGCTGTTATGTAAAATAAAATGCTTCGTTTTTCTTTTGCCATGAAAAAGATTTTAATAATCATTCAAGTTTTTACAATAAACATTTTTCAAACTGTTATTTTTCACAAACTATACCTATATATTAATACTCCCAAAACTAATAAAAAAACTTGAATACTTATACTTTATCTCCTTGTGGAGTATATCGGACTCGAACCGATCACCTTTAGACTGCCAGTCTAACGCTCTAGCCAGATGAGCTAATACCCCGCCTCTTTATTCTTTTACAAATTTACCACCTGCAATTAGAGTATTATTTTTACCAAGAATTTGATATAAATAAACTCCTGAGCGGTAATTTGAAATATCAATTAAAGTATTGTCTGATTGTAGTACAGACTTATTAATTAAACGACCATCTGTTGAAAAAATGTAAAGTTCGTAATCTTCACAATTTTCAAGTGAGAAGTTAAGATATTTGTTAGCAGGATTTGGATAAACACTCAAATTGGCAACAATATCAGTATTAACAAAGCTTGTATATTCATATCTAAACGTCATACTATGAATAGACAAATAATCAATACTATATTTTATTGTTAACATTGGTTTTTTATTGTCTTTTGTCCAATAATTATGATTAAAGCTTGTGTCTATCATTGGCAATTCCATAGGAACACCAGGTAAAGTTCCTGCAGAGACATAGTTGCCGTTGCTTTTTTGTCTAAGCTGAACATCTACGAAAGTTATCATTTTTAAATCTTCTCTTAAATATTCATATTCGCCATTTTTAATAGAATCGCCTACAAACTTTATTGTACCAAATTCATCAAAAGTAGAATTTACATCAACTTGTACAAAAAATCTAACTGTATCATACATTGCTGCTACCATAGTATAATAATTACCTAACATTTCTTCAAAATCTGACAAAGGTCTTTTTTCTACCGCTTCTCCTTGTGTGTTATTTTCGTTTTCAGCCTCGCAAGGGAAATTATATAATGCTACAGCCTCATCAAATTTTAAATTTATCATTTCAGTCTCACTCATAGGCATTTGTGCCTGCATTCCTATAAGTTCAACCTTTTCTTCGGTAATTTTCAAGTGCATTATATATCCTTCTTTAGTTAAATAAGTACAGTTAGCTTTTTCAAAAATACTATCAGTATCAAATTCAGGAGGTTGATAATAAATTGCTGGTTCTACCATTGTTAATGGAAAAGCAGACTGCGACCCAAAGACTAAATCTTCAGGCATAACTTCTTGAGTTGCAATGCAATCTTCATCATTTTCAAATCCATAATAAATTTCAGGGATAGTATCATTTGCTTGAAACACATCACTTCTTACTATTGAAATTTGCGAAAATGCAAATATAGTGCTCAGTAAACATAAAGAGCTAAACAATAACTTTTTCATGGCTAAATAATTTTAATTAAATACTGTTTGTTCATTAATTTGAATTTTTGCTTCGGCAGTTTTATCATTTTCTAAGATTAAAATACCTATACCTCTACGTTCAAATGGATGAGTACGGTCTGTACCTTTTGTAACCTCTACCTTGTAAATAGATTCGTATTTAAAATCATAATACACTTTTCCTTCTTTATCGGTATAAGAAGTATCTGCCACTCTTTTTGTTTCGTTAAGTAAATAAACCATAGTATGAGAACTGTCTGAATTGGCTGCTTTAACAATTACTCGTGCATCTTGTACTGGTTTATTTTCCTCATCAATAACAAAAACAACTGCTTTTGGTGGGTTAGGTTTTTTACAACCAAAACTCAAAAAAAAGCCTCCTAATATGATTGCGAAAAGTATCGCAAAATTTAAAAATCTTTTCATAACTTTTATTAACAATTTTTTTTTAATTTTGTAAAGTACAATATTAGTAATTTTTTTAATATAATTCAAATTTTTTATGAATATTAAAAATATTTTTTTTCTTCTATCTCTCATTTTAGTTTTTTGCTCATGTTCAAGCGTTAAAAAAGCAAGTAAAATCAATGAATATGCAGTACTTGAAACTTCGGAGGGCAGTATAATAATTGGTTTATACGAAGCAACTCCTAAGCATAAAAATAATTTTATAGACAATGTAAATAAGCAAATTTACGACTCAGTTTTAATTTATTCTGTTGTTCCAAATGGCATTATTAAAATGGGTTTACCACAAAAAACTAAAGAAATTGATTATCTAAATCAAAATTATTATGAGTCAGAACTAAGTAGTGAAACAAATCCATACCTAATTAATAAAAAAGGTGCCGTAGGAATGTGGAGACTTCCAAATGAAAAAAATGTCAATAAATTTTCAGACAATAAATTGTTTTATATATGCGAAGGTATTCAAACAAGTGAAGAAATTTTAAAAACCTTAGTTGCTAAAAGAAATGCTCCTTTGATAGCTGATTATATAACAGGCTTATTAAAAGAACCTGAATATTTACATTTTGAAGATAGTTTAAATTACTATAAAACTAATGAAATGAAAAAGGAATGGGCTGCATTATATAAACATTTAACTGAAAAAGTTGTTCCTAGAATTGAAAAAGATGGAAAAAAATTATTTAAATTAAATGATTTTCAAAAAAACACATACACCACTATTGGCGGAATACCAATTTATGATTATGAATATGTTGTTTTTGGCGAAGTTGTTAAAGGAATGGACGTAGTAGAAACTATTAGTAAAGTTAAAATCGGACTTTTCAATAAGCCCAAAAAAGATATTTTTATTTTAAGCTCAAAAATAATTTCTAAAAAAGAGTTTAAAAAATTATAAATTTCAAAATAATGTTGTTAAATTAATTTTAAATAAATTTTATATGAAAAAGTTTTTTATATTTTGCTTTTTGCTTGTATATGCAAGTTTTTCTCATGCTCAAACAAAAGATTTAATTGTAAAATCTTATAAACTTAAAAATGGGCTATCAGTTTACTTAAATGAAGATCATTCTGTTCCTAATGTATTAGGAGCTGTAATAATTAAAACAGGTGGAAAATATGACCCTGCTGATCATACTGGGACTTCCCATTATCTTGAACATATGATGTTTAAAGGTACTGACCAACTTGGAACTATTAATTTTGAAAAAGAAAATGAGATTTTAGAAAAAATTTCGGAACTATACGAAACTTTAGCAAAAACTTCTGACGAAGATGAACGCAAAAATATTCAAAAAGAAATAAATAAACTTTCTTTAGAAGCTGGTAAATTTGCAATTCCAAACGAGTTGGATCGCTTACTCGACCAAATAGGTTCTAGTATGGTAAATGCTTTTACTTCTGACGAAATTGTTGCATATTTCAATATGTTTCCAAATAATCAAATGGAAAAATGGCTAATTTTATACAGCCACAGATTTAAAAATCCTGTATTCAGGCTATTTCAATCAGAATTGGAAACTGTTTTTGAAGAAAAAAACATGTATGATGATGAGTTCATAACTCCTTTATTTGAAACTTTTTATAGCAACCTATACAAAAAGCATCCATACGGGACACAAACAGTAATTGGAAAAGCTGAGCATATAAAAAATCCTTCGCTAAGTAATATGAGAAAAATGTTTAACACGTATTATGTGGCTAATAACATGGCTTTAGTTTTAACTGGAAATTTTAATATAGACCAAACAATACCTTTAATAGAAAAATATTTTGGCGAATGGAAAGAAGGCAAAGTCCCTGAATTTCCAGAATATAAAGAAGAAGCTTTTAATGGCATTGAAAGAGTAAATGTTAGAATGAGTCCAATAAAAATTGGTGCTTTAGCCTTTAGAACAGTCCCAACAAATCATAAAGATGAAGTTATTCTGAGTGTTTGTTCTGCACTGCTTAGCAATTCATCTCAAACTGGCTATTTAGACAAACTATCAACAAGTGGGAAATTAATGGCGGCATTTAACTTTGATGACATTAAAAATGATCACGGAGCAATGATAACAATTTTTGTTCCTAAAATTATTGGACAATCTCTAAAAAAAGCAGAAAAATTAATTTTCACAGAAATTCAGAAACTTTATACAGATGAAATTGAAGATAAATTTTTTGAAGCAATAAAATTAAATTTAGTTAAAGAATTTCAACAAGATTTAGAAGACCCAACAGATCGTGCTTTTTTGATTGGACAAGCATTTGTTATTGATAAACCATGGGAAGAGGTACTTAAACTTCCTGAAGAAATAATGGCTGTTACAAAAGAAGATGTACGAAGAGTTGCTAGTCAATATTTTTCAGAAAATTATCTAGCATTGCATTCAAAAATGGGCTTTCCTAAAAAAGAAAAATTAGAAAAACCCGGCTTTGACCCTATTATTCCAGAAAATACAGAAGCAAAATCTCAATTTGCCAAAAAGTTTGAAGAAATAAAAGACGAACAATCAAAACCTGAATTTATAGATTTTGAAAAAGATCTTATAATGAAATTTAGCGATAATGGATTAACATATTTTCATGTAGAAAATAAAATCAATGATATCTTTAATATCAAACTCAAATTCAAATCTGGTAAACTTAAAGATGCTAGATATGAACAACTAGCCGAATATTTATCTTTAGTTGGTAGCAAAGATATGCCTTTTGATGAATTTAATAAAGCACTTCAAGAATATGGCTGTACTTTTGATATTGAAGCTAGCAATAACTTTTTTATAATTTCAGTAGATGGCTTTGATAAATATTTTAAAGAATCAATGAATTTAATAATGTCATTTATTCAAAATCCTGATGATGATAAATCTAAACTAAAGCAACTAAGACAAAACGCAATGTTTACAAGAAAATATGAAGCAAGTTCTCCTGACGAATTGGGTGATGCTCTATATAACTTTGGTGTGTATGGAATTAATTCACCATATTTAAGACGCTTAACAACTAAACAAGTTTCTAGCTTAACAACTGAAAATTTATTAAGTTTGATGCAAGAATGTCTCACTTATGAATGCAACATACATTATTCAGGAACTTTAAAGCCAGATGAACTTATTGATTATTTTGAATCTATTTTGAAAGAAAGAAAGCCAAAAAGAAACGATAAATTTCCTATAGTTTTACCGCGTCAAGATTACAAAGAGAATACCATTTTATTCTTAAATGATAAAAAATCTTTACAAAGTAAAATTTATTTTTACATTGATGGAAACGAAAATGATATGAAAGAAAGAGCTATTGCATCGGCATTTAACCAATATTTTGGAACAGGAATGTCGGCTTTAGTTTTTCAAGAAATTAGAGAGTTCCGCTCTATGGCTTATTCGGCTTACGCTGTTTATAGAAATGGTGAAACTTTAAAAGAAAAGGGATATTTAAAGGCTTTTGTTGGAACTCAAGCCGACAAAACCATTGATGCTATATATATTATGGACAGCTTAATTCACAAAATGCCTGTAAAAGATGGACGAATAGATAATATAAAATCATCACTCTTACAATCAATAAACTCTAGTAAACCAAGCTGGAGAGAACTTAGCGAAACTATAGAATTATGGTTATTACAAGGATATAAAGAAGACCCAAGAATTGATAGGTTTAAGATTTTTAATTCTTTAAATTTTGAAAATATTTTAGCTTTTCATAAAATCAATATTCAAAAACGTCCTATGTTGATTACAATAGTTGGTAACAAAGAAAAAATTGATTTTAAAGAATTAGAAAAATTTGGAAATATCATTGAGTTAGATAAAAAACAAATCTTAAATTAATTTTACTAAATACACTAAATAATATGAAGAAAACACTGTTGATTGTATTTTTATTAATTAGTTTTTATTCGTTTTCTCAGACAACAATAAAATTAATGACATACAACTTATTGAATTTCAACAACTACACCTCATATTGTACTGCAGAAAACAATTCACATACAAACAAAGCTGGATATTTAAAAACAATTGTACAAAACCAAGAACCTGACTTATTAGCTGTATGTGAACTTGGAACAAGCCCTAGTGTTACATATACTATTAATTATATATTAGGAAATAGTTTAAATGTTGGTGGAGTAACAAAATGGGCAGCAACAAATACTAGCAGTTCGGGTTATTTAGCAAATGGATTATTTTACGATAAAAACAAATTTGAATACATCGGACATGAGATAGTTGCAACAGGAATCAGAGACATCAATATTTATAAGTTGAAATATATTGAAAATGGCGAAAATTTTTTAATGAATATTGTTGTTTTGCATTTAAAAGCTGGAAACTCAAGTTCTGATGCAACTCAGCGTAGCGAAATGATTGATTATTTAATGACTACAATTAGCAATCTTGGCAGTAATAATGAAAACTTTATTGTTACAGGCGACTTTAATGTTTATACTAGCAACGAAACAGCATTTCAAAAATTAATAAACCCTGATGATATTCAATATACATTTTATGATCCTGTAAATCAACTTGGAGCATGGGGTAATAATTACACATTTAGAGAACATCACACTCAGTCAACTCATTTAGACGACAACGATTGCCACAGTTATGGTGGTATGAATGATAGATTTGATTTTATTTTAATTTCAAGCTCAATAAAAGATGGAAGTGCCAATATAAAATACAAAACAAATTCTTATAAAGCTGTTGGGCAAGATGGTTTAAGATTTAACAAAGACTTACTAAATCCTACTAACACTAGCTTGCCACAAGAAGTTATTACAGCTCTTTACGAAATGAGCGACCACCTACCTGTTGTTGCAGAATTTTATATGGGAGAGCATAATAGTTCAATTTCCTTAACAACAGATCCGCAATTTTATGCAAATGTTGTAAATCCTATTAACGATAATCTTATTTTTAAATTACAAACTATATATAAAAACAAGAAAATCAATCTTAGATTAATGAATATTTCTGGAGCTATAGTTTACGAAACGCAAATTCTAACTCAAACTGACCATATTTATTCTTATGATATGACAGGTTTGAGCAAAGGAGTTTATATTTTAAATTTTAATGGCGAAGGTATAAACCAATCAGTAAAAATTGTTAAAACTGAATAATCTAAAATGTCAAAAGATTATAGCCGACTAATTAAAAAATTGATAAGTTTAGATTCTAAAAAAGTAGATGAATATTTTCATTCTCGGCATAAAAAAGAGTTTGAAAAAATTAATTGCTTAGAATGTGCTAATTGTTGTAAAAATTTAGGTCCTTTGCTTACAGATAGCGATATTGCCAGATTATCAAAACATTTAAAAATTAAACCTTCCGAATTTGTAGAACAATATTTACGAATTGACGAAGACAATGACTATGTTTTCAAAACCATGCCTTGTCCATTTTTACAAGATGATAATTATTGCTCAGTTTATGAATTTCGACCAAAAGCATGTAAAGAATATCCACATACAGACAGAAAGAATATTTTAGGAATTTTAGATATTTGCATAAAAAACACAGAAATTTGTCCAGCAGTAGCAAATATCTTCAACAAACTAAATAACGACAAATTTCTAATGAAAACTTAAACAATAATAAATTTGCAAATTCGTTTATAATAATATTATTTTGTAAAAATTCTTGTTGATGAAAAAACTTATTGCAAATATATTTTTAATTTTTACGATAAGCTTTTTATTTGCTCAGTCTGGTGGCAGAAACACTTATGAGTTTTTGAATTTACCTTCAGGTGTTAGAACTGCGGCTTTAGGAGGAGTGAATGTTTCTCACTATGATGATGATATTTCTTTTATTTTAAGCAATCCAGCACTGCTAAAAACTAATATGAATGAAAAAGTTACTCTAAATTACATCAACTATATTAGCGATATAAATTTTGGATATGCTTCATATGCTCGTGAGTTTAAAAATATTGGAATGTTTGCTGCAGGTTTGCAATATATAAATTACGGAAATTTTCTTTATGCAGATGAGTTTGGAGATATTCACGGAGATTTTTCAGCAGCTGAATATGCTCTTAATATAAGCTACGCAAACCAATTTAACTCTAAGTTTCGCTATGGCGGAAGTTTAAAAGCTATTTATTCAGATTTTTACCAATACTTCTCGTCAGGAATTGCTTTAGACGCAGGAATATCTTATCTAGACACTGCAAAACTTTTTTCGGCAGGACTTGTAATAAAAAACGCCGGATTTCAACTAAAGCCTTACACTAAAGGTAATCAAGAGCCTTTACCTTTCGACATACAAATTGGAGTTACACAAAAATTAAAACATGCACCATTTAGATTTTCAATTACTGCTCACAATTTAACAAGATGGAATTTGCGACATAAAAGCATTTTTGATAATTCTTATGAATTAAATACAAGCGAAAATCTTGCTGACACAACTTTTGGTCAAAAATTAACAAAATTTATGAATGGCGTTGGCAGAGTTGGCGATGAGCTTATACGACATTTTGTTATTGGCGTTGAAATAGTACCTACAAATAATTTTTATCTTGCAGTTAGCTATAATTACCGTCGCCGAAGCGAAATGAGAATAGAAACAAGCCCAAAAATTGTTGGACTTTCATTTGGTGCAGGAATTAAACTTTCAAAATTTAATATCTCTTATGCCTTAGCTTCTTATCACTTGGCTGGCATGTCTCACCACATTAGTTTAGGATTAAATTTATCTGAATTTTATAAAAGCAAAAAGTTATAAAAATCAACTTTATAAACTTTTGACTTTATGAACTTTACAAACTCAAATTCTCTTTTTTGTGTCTTATACTAATTTCTTCGGCTAAATTTTCAACAGCTTTTAAATCAGCTTCTGTTGGTGCACCTTTTATATAAATAGGTTCAATAACTTCAGCTTTAATATTTGGTATCATTCCTGCAATTTTTTCGACTGCTCTTCCACCCCAAGCATAAGAAGCAAGTATAGAAACATATTTTGCTTTTGCTTTTAGTGCATTTGCTAAAATAGTTGCGTATGAAACAATAGGATGAGCTTCGCCTAAAACTGTTGGAGTTCCGATTACAATAGTTGCAGCGTCAACCAAAGTTATTGCTAATTTCCCAAGATCTGTTACAGTTAAATCAATTTTATAAGCTTTAATTCCACGATTTTCTAAAGCTGTAACTAAATGATTTACCATCTTTTCAACACTTCCGTGCATAGAAACATAAGGTATAATCACAACATTTTTAGGAGTATCAGATAACCATTCTTTATAAGCATCAATTATAAATTTTGGATTATCATACATTGGTCCGTGGCTTGGAGCAACTATTTCAATGTCGTATTCATCAAGTTTTGGTAAGTTTTTATTTATAATGTTTCTAAAAGGCAACATTATTTCTGCAAAATATCTTTTTGCTGCTTCATACACCTCACATTCGTTAGTTACAAAAATGTCTGTCGTTGCTAAATGCGAACCTAAAAAATCGCAAGTAAATAAAACTTTATCTTCTTTTAAATAAGCCAGCATTGTTTCGGGCCAATGTACCCAAGGGAAATGTACAAATTTTAAAGTTTTGTTTCCCAAAGAAATTTCTTCGCCATCTTCTACTGTAATAAATCTATCCTCAGCAATAGGCATATGATCGCTCAAAGTAGGTTTAGCTTTTGGGGAACATACAAGTTTAGCATCTGGATATTTTTTCAAAACTTCTGGTAATAGTCCAGAATGGTCTTGTTCTGAATGCAAAGAAACTATATAATCAATTTTTTTAATTCCTTCGAGTTTTTCAAAAAATATATGTGCCAATTCAGGTTCTGCAGTATCTATTAAAACATTTTTTTCGCTAGCTTCAATAAAATAAGCATTGTAACTTGTTCCATCTGGAAGAGGAATTAGAGCATCAAACAATCTTCTATTCCAATCAACTACATCAAGTAGGTATAAGTTCTCTTTAAATTTTCTCGCCATAATATTTATTTTTTTAAAATTTTAAATCATGTACAAATATAATAAAATAACATCAAAAAAAAGGCGGTGTCTCATAAGTGTCAAACTGCTTCGTTGCTTTCAATATTCGGACTCAGTCACGTACTTCTGTACGCTCCTTCGTCCTCAATTTCAGCGCCTTGCATTTTAACACTTCTGAAACACCTTGAGAGGTTGTTGGATCAACACTTGTTTTGAGACAACCTCTTTTTATAATAATTTTGAATTACTTTTCTGGAAGCAACTGCACCTTAACATAATTATTCAAATCAAAATATTTATTTGCTGCCTGCTTCATAGAGCTAATACTTATTGATTCTATCATATTTAGGTAATCTTTGTATTCTGCTGCACTAATGTTATTGTCTTCAACATCAATAATAAGTCTTTTCCAATAAGAATTTTCTTTAACGTCTGTTTCAAATTCGCGTTTTTCTTTTTCTATAACTTTTTGAATATCAGTATCTGTCAAGCCGTCAGTTTGAAGAGATTTTATTATGTTAAAAGTTTTAGTTTTTAGTTCTTCTTCTCTCTCTGGATCACAGCTAAAGAAAATTGTAACAGAATATTGTTCATAAGGAATTTTAGAACTTGATGGATATGCACCTATAGTATAAACACCACTTTCTTTTTCACGAATTTCTTCTAACAAGCGTGTTGATAAAATTTTACAAACAGCATCTAATTCTAATCTATTTTGATATGTATATTCAAATTCGCCTGGGAAGTTAATTATTTCCATACATTTAGGATCTTTACCTTTATATACAGTTTTTTCAACAACGCCTTTTGGTGGTCTTACTCCCAAATCTTTATAAGTTTCGTTTCTTTCAACAATAGGAAGAGCACCTAAATATTTTTCAATAAGAGGTTTTGCAAGTTTAGCGTCAAAATTTCCAACAAAATAGAAAGTGAAGTTACTTGGGTCGCCAAATCTTTGAGAGTAAATACTTTTTACTCTTCTATAATTAGCTTCTTCTAAAACTTCAGCAGTTAGCACCCTGCGGCGTGGGTGATTTTGAGCCATAATAGTTCTAATACTATCACTCCATGCAGATTGTGGGTCTAATTTAGCATTTTCTAATAATCCTTTTTGCTTGTTCATATAAGAATTAAAAGCTGTTTCGGTAACTCTTGGTTGAGTAAATGTTGCATAAATCATTTGTAATAAAACTTCAAAATCTGCAACATTAGAAGAACCTGTTAAACCTTCGGTACTTTCACCTATGTAAGTACTAAATCTAACATTTTTATCAGCTAAGAATTTTTGCAATTCAGATTTATCATAATTACCTAAGCCACTTTCTTCGGCAACATCATCGGCAATTTTACTGCTAATATCATCTTTTTGGTCGTAAAGAGAATATCCGCCTAAACTTCTTGCTTCGAATAAAATTTCATCGTCTTTAAAATCTGTTGTTTTAAAAACTACTTTAACGCCATTTTTAAGAGTCCAAGTTTGATAGTCGAAATCTTTGTTTGTAGTTTTTTTACCAACTTTTGTAGGTTTTGCTAAATCTGAAATTAAGGTTTTATCAGAAACTTTATCAACATAAGCATCTACTTTAATTTTAGAAGCATCTTGATAAATTTTTAAAACTTCATCTTCGCTTGGAATTGTAACACCTTCTTTTTCGGGAGCTATAACTACAATAACACAATTTTCTTCTGTTACAACAGTTTTTGCAAAAGCATTAACTTCGTCTAAAGTAATTTGTGGTAAATATTTTTTAAATAATTCATATTCATATTCAATTCCTGGAAATGGACTATGTGGTGGTAAGAAATGTTGTTTATATTCTTCTACATAATTTTCTGATTTTTGTTTATCCCTTTCATTATAAGATTTCTCTATTCGTTTTAAAAGAGCAGATTTTTCTCTTTCTAATTCAGTTTCTGTAAAACCATATTGTATCATTCTTTCGTTTTCAACAACTAAAGTTTCTAATGTAGTTTTTATGTCATTATTTTGAACTATTCCCATGCTTATAAAAACATCTTTAGGACCTATAAATTGTGAATATCCTGCATAGCCTTGAACAAAAGGAGGATTTTCTAAAAGAGTTAATTCTGCCAAACGATTTGAAAGCATAGAGCTAAGTAACATATTAACCATACCGTCTTTATAATCAGCAACAGTAGAATTTGGTTGAGCAGGATGCTTATAAAACATTTGCACCATACTAATTGGAACTTCGGGGTCTGTTGCTACACAAACCAAAGTTTCTTTATGATCAGGGATTTCGGCATATACTCTTTCGCGAGGATTATCTATCATTTTAATTTTAGAAAATCTTTCTATAACTTTTTGTTCCATTTCTTTAGCGTCAAAATCTCCTACAAGAATTACTGCCATCAAATCTGGGCGGTACCAATCTCTATAAAAACGGCGAATAGCCTCTGGGTCACAATTATCAACTACTTCCATTGTACCAATTGGTAATCTTTTTGCATAAATAGAATTATAGAAAATAGCTTGTAAATATTTACGTTGTACACGATCCATAGCTCCTTGTCCCATTCTCCATTCTTCGTGAATAACGCCACGTTCAGCATCAATTTCTTCAGTTTCTAAAGACAATTCAGATGCCCAATCGTAAAGTACTAATAAACCTTTGTCTATAAATTCAGGGTCATCAGTAGGAACTTTAATTCCGTAAACTGTTTCGTCAAAAGAAGTATAAGCGTTTACTTCTGGTCCGAATTTCATACCTAAAGATTCTAAATAATTTACAAGTTCATTTTTAGGAAAATTTGTAGAACCATTAAAAGCCATATGCTCTGTAAAGTGAGCCAATCCTTGTTGGTCTTCATCTTCTAAAACTGAGCCTGCTTTTACAGCAAGTGTTAATTCTGCTCTGTTTTCTGGTTGCTTATTAGCTTTGATGTAATAAACCAGACCATTTTTTAAAGTTCCTGTAATTACACTTGGGTCATTTGGTAGTTTGTCGGTTAGTTCCATGCTCTGACCAAAAGCAAAACTGCAACTAAAAATAAGTGCGACAATCAAAAATGTAAGTTGTTTCATATTAAATAGCTTTATTTTATAATTATTTTTATTAATTCAACAAAAGTAAAAATATAATTTCAGATATTTTCATATTTTTTTGATAAATGCTTAAAAAATTGTTAAATGGAATGATTCAAATTTATAATTCAATTATTGCCTCATTATTACAATTATCTTTAACAACAACTTTTATTTTGTAAGAATCGGCTTTTTCAAAATATTCATCTTTTTGATAAAAAATTGTTTTTGTTTTAGGTTCATATTGAGTCAAAACCCACCTATTATTAATATAAATTGCATAAGAAGAAATTCCTGACAAATCATCTGTAATTTTAAAACTTAAATAATTCAAATTTTCTTCTGTATATATTTTTTTAGGTTTTATAGGAGTAATTTTTGGAGGAATTGTATCAATCCATAAATAAAATTCTCCAAAATAAGAAGAATAAGCAGAAATAAAATTTTGTTCAATAATTGGCTTTAAATAATTCGATTTCTTGTTGTGTTCTCGCAAGATAAACAACTTGTCTTTATATTTATAAATTTCATCATTTATAAAAAAACTTATTTTAAAATCTTTATTTACAGCCAAATTATCATCGCCAATAATATAAGATTGCGAATATTTTCTCTTTTTCCCCTTTTTTATTTCTAAGTTAGTATCATAAAACAAACTGCCAACTTGTGTTTCAAATCTAAATTCTGAATCAAAATACAAAAAGACGCTATCGTATTTTACAAAAAACCCATTTTTTTCAAGCAAATCATATTCTTTGTTGTCTTTAAGTAATTCAAAATTCAATTCCGACGAATTATTATTATAGTCAGTAATAATAACAGTAAAAATTGCTTTCGATTTTTCATTCAAAGAAAACATTCCATTATTTATTGTTTTATCATATATCATCAATTCATTTCCAGCTTCAACAAAGAGTTTGTGAACATGAAGTTTTTCTTTTAACAAATATTCAAAATCAAACATTGAATTTTTAGAGGCTTGAGTTTCGAAAGAAATTTTTTCTAAATTAGATTTATAAATTAATTCATTATCCATAAATAAACTGACGGTTTTAGCTCCATATCTATTGCTTGTTTCGTTCATTCTATCAACATAAGCCACTCCTAAGCCAATCAGACCTGTTACTTCAGGTAAATCGTTTGCACAAACATAAACTCCATCTCTTTTCACTACTTTCAAAAAAAACTTCTCAGCTTTTCCATTTATAAAAGAATTGTTTGACAAAGGATAAAAAACTATTGCAGAAATTTCTGGCGGTAAATTATCTTTAAAATCATATACAGAATTTACCACATTGATTGGCTGTTCTGTTTTAGTTTCTCTAATTTCAAAATGCAAATGCGGACCTTCTGAATATCCTGTATTCCCACTAAAAGCTACAAGTTCACCTTTTTTTACTTTAAATAAATCTGGATTTAAAAGAGTGTCAACAGAGTAAGATTTATTTTCGTATTGAATTTTTCTTACAAAATTTTGAATATCCTTTCTAAACTCATTCAAATGTCCATAAACAGAAGTATAGCCATTTGGGTGAGCTATATACAAACCTAAACCATAACCCCAAGGCGAAACAGAAATTCTACAAACATATCCATCTGCAACAGAAACGATTTCTTTGCCATTTTGATAAGTTCTAAAATCGATGCCAGAATGAAAATGTCTATGTCGTGGTTCACCAAAATTACCAGACAAATTAGTTTCAAATTTTAAGGGAGAAACAAATTCTTTTTTCAAATTAACATCTTGAGCAAAACTCAACAATTGCAACAAGAACAGGTTAAGTATTATAAATAAAGACTTCAATTTTAACATCATCTAAAAATAAAAACTTTACAAAACTAATATCAATTCTTGCTTTTTAAAAATAATTAGCTTATTTTTGCAGTGTTAAATAAAATAATGTGGACGAAGATTATAAAGATATAATTATCAAGCTAAACGATAACATTCAGAGTTTGATGGCTTCTTATTCAACAATAAAAGAGGATAACATTATTTTATCTAATGAGGTAAATAAATTGAATAGTGAATTAAATATATATAAAGAGAAATTAGAAGAAATAGAAAACAAGTATAATAATTTAAGATTAGCAAGAAGTATAGCAGATGGAGATAGTGATGATAAAGATGTTAAACTTAAATTAAACAGAATTATACGGGAGATTGACAATTGTATTGCTCTCTTAAACAAATAGTTCTATGAATAACGAAAAGTTAAAAATAAATATAAACATTGGTGAAAGAACATATCCTATCAATATTTTAAGAGCTGATAGTAAACGCGAGGAGCTAATTAGAAAAGCTGCTCAACTGATAAACGATGAGCTTTTTCAATATAAAAGTAGAGGATATAAAAACCGAGATGAACAAGACTATATGGCAATGGTTTTGATTTCAATTTCAGTTAGACTAATGGAAATGGAAGATCGTGAAGATGTTTCACCAGTAATTAATGAACTAAAAAAAATAAATTTTACAATAGAAGATTTTTTAGAAAAAGAAAGAGAGTAAACGTTCTTTAAAATAACATAATAATAACAATACTGCCCGTATTTGATTCTTTAAAGGTTGAAAAACTCAACACTAACAATTTTTGGGATAATGCTCGGTTTATCAACGGCAGGCCTAAACTTATTCTGTTTACAGAATATTGTTGCACCAGCGACCATAGGAAACCGAAAATTTACTGGCGATCCCACCCATGTTCATACAGGGGTTTTTTTAACATTAAAGAATTTTATACGGGCTTTTTTAATTTAATACTTAATAATTTTATGGGAACATTAACAATAATTTTAGTCGCAGTAGGAGCTTTAATTGCAGGAGGAGCGATTTCTTACTTTATGTGGGACAAGGCTTTGGAAAAAAGAAAAAACAAAGTATTTAACGATGCTATAGCAGAAGCAGAAGTTATTCGTAAAGAAAAAGAACTTCAAGCCAAAGAAAAATACTTTCAATTAAAGTCGGAACACGACAAAAGAATAAATGAAAGAAATCAAAAAATGGCTGCTGCCGAAAATAAAATTCAACAACGCGAGGCAATAATTGCGTCAAGAATAGAAGAAACTCAAAGAATGAAAAAGGAGCTTGAAATTATTCGCGAAAACCTTGACAAACAACTTGATAGAGTTAACAAAAGGTCGGAAGAATTAGAAAAGCTTCATCGTGAACAAGTTGAAAAATTAGAAGCAATTTCTGGACTTTCTGCCGAAGACGCAAAAGCTGAGCTAATGGAATCTTTACTAGCAAATGCTCGTTCCGAAGCTATGTCATTAATAAATGAAATTATTGACGAGGCTAAAATGACTGCTAATAAAGAAGCTAAAAAAATAGTGTTAGAAACTATTCAACGCGTTGCTACAGAAACAGCTATCGAAAATGCTGTTACTGTTTTTAATATTGAAAGTGACGAGCTTAAAGGTAGAATTATCGGTAGAGAAGGCAGAAATATTAGAGCTTTAGAAGCTGCTACAGGTGTTGAAATAGTTGTTGACGACACGCCAGAAGCAATTTTGCTATCAGCTTTTGACCCTGTTCGTAGGGAAGTAGCTCGTTTGTCTTTACATCAATTAGTTACAGATGGACGAATTCACCCTGCTCGTATAGAAGAAGTTGTAAATAAAACAAAAAAACAAATCGAAGAAGAAATAGTAGAAATTGGAAAACGAACAACTATCGACTTAGGTATTCATGGATTGCACCCCGAATTAGTTAGAATGGTTGGGAAAATGAAATACCGTTCTTCGTATGGTCAAAATTTATTACAACATTCACGCGAGGTTGCAAATCTTAGTGCTCTTATGGCTGCCGAACTTGGCTTAAACCCAAAAATTGCAAAACGAGCCGGTCTATTACACGACATAGGAAAAGTTGCTGATGAAGAGCTTGAATTACCACACGCAATTTACGGAATGAAATTAGCCGAAAAATACAAGGAAAAACCCGAAATTTGTAATGCTATTGGCGCTCACCACGACGAAATTGAAATGACAAGCCTCATCTCACCTATTGTGCAAGTATGCGATGCTATTTCAGGAGCAAGACCCGGAGCAAGAAGAGAAGTTATAGAATCTTATATTAAACGCCTAAAAGATTTAGAAGCTTTAGCTTTATCATATCCAGGAGTTTTAAAAACCTATGCTATACAAGCTGGTAGAGAACTTAGAGTTATCGTTGGTAGCGAAAAAATTAGCGACTCTGAAGCCGAACAACTAAGTTTTGAAATTGCTAAACGCGTTCAAGACGAAATGACTTATCCTGGACAAGTAAAAATTACAGTTATTAGAGAAACTCGTTCAGTAAATTATGCAAAATAATAAGTTTACAATAAATAATTCTAAAGTCCTTGTTACTGGCGGTGCCGGTTTTATAGGGTCTAACATTATTGAAAAATTATTAGAGCAAAACAATTGTGTAGTTTGCCTTGATAATTTTGCAACAGGCAAACGCGAAAACATAAATAAATTTGTAAAAAACAAAAACTTTAAACTTATAGATGACGACATCAGAGACTTAAATGCATGTCAAAAAGCTTGCAAAGACATAGACATTGTTTTGCATCATGCTGCTCTAGGTTCAGTTCCTCGTTCTATCAATGACCCTATTTCGAGTAATGAAGCAAATGTTAACGGCTTTTTAAACATGCTTGTCGCCGCTAGAGACAACAATGTTAAGAGATTTGTCTATGCATCAAGTTCATCAGTTTATGGAGATAATATTGCTTCTCCTAAAATTGAAAATAAAACAGGTAATGCTCTTTCGCCTTATGCAGTTACAAAGCAAGTAAACGAAATGTATGCTAAAGTTTTTTCTGATTTATACGGCTTAGAAACTATAGGTTTAAGATATTTTAATGTTTTTGGTAAAAATCAAGATCCTGAATCTGTTTATGCAGCAGTTTTTCCAAAATTTATTAAAAGCTTAATAAATTTACAACCACCGACAATTCATGGTGATGGCACTCAATCGCGAGATTTTACCTATATAGCAAATGTTATTCAAGCAAACGAACTTGCAGCTACTACCAACAATCCAAAAGCAATAAACACAATATATAATGTTGCTTATGGAGAAACTAATAACTTAAATGACATCACTAATTTGCTTATACAATTATTAGCAAAATTCAAACCTGAAATTGCCAATATAAAACCCATTCACGGACCTGAAAGAAAAAGCGATATTAAAGATTCTTTAGCTTCAATTGAAAAAGCAAAATCTCTATTAAACTATAATCCTAAATTTGATGTAAGACAAGGATTAGAGCTGACAGTAAAGTGGTATTATGAGAATTTGAAATAAAAAAAGCTGTCCGCAGACAGCTTTTAATTTTTTAACACTTAAAATTGGTTTAAATATCTAGAACAGTTACCCATCCAAATGGGTCTTCGATATCACCATATTGTATTCCTACTAAAGTTTCGTATAATTTTGTAGAAACTGGTCCTGCTTTTCCATCTTTACAGAAAGAGTATGTTTTTCCTTCATCAAGGTCTTTAATGTCTCCTATTGGTGAAATTACAGCTGCAGTGCCACAAGCTCCAACTTCTTCGAAAGTACTAAGTTCATCAAAAGCAACTGGTCTTCTTTCAACCTTATATCCAAGATGAGCTGCTAATTGTTCTAAACTCTTATTTGTAATAGAAGGCAATATTGATGTAGATTCTGGTGTAATATAAGTATTATTTCTAATAGCAAAGAAGTTTGCTGCACCAATTTCATCAATATATTTCTTTTCTTTAGCATCTAAATACATTGGTGAACTGCAACCAGCGTCTTTAGCTTTTTGTGTTCCTACCAAACTTGCTGCATAGTTACCACCTACTTTATAAGTTCCTGTTCCAAGAGGAGCAGCACGGTCAGAATCTCTTACAACTGCGATGTCCACAGGTTTAAACCCTGCTTTAAAGTAAGGACCTACTGGCGTAACAAAGATTATAAAAGTGTACTCATCAGCTGGTTGAACTCCCACTCTTGCTCCCGTTCCAAACAATACTGGACGGATGTACAAAGATGCACCTGTTCCGTAAGGTGGTACAAAGTCTTTGTTTAGAGCAATAACTTTTTTCAACATTTCAAAGAAAAGTTCTTCAGGAATTTCAGCCATTTGAATTCCGCGAGCAGAAACTTGCAATCGTCTTGCATTTTCTTTCCATCTAAAAAGACGAATTTTACCATCTTTTCCGCAATAAGCTTTCATTCCTTCAAAAGCTGCTTGTCCATAATGCAATACAGTTGCTGCCATATGCATGGTAACGTGTTCTGAATCCGTAACTTCTATTTCGCCCCACTTGCCGTTTTTAAAAACTGAACGGACATTATAATGGGTTTTTACATAACCAAAAGGTAAATTTGTCCAATTTAAATCTTGCATATTATTAAGTTTTTATATTCGCTCAAAATTAAAAATAAAAATCTAAAATTCCTAAAAAAACATTATGTTTTTAAATATATTTTTAAAAATTTATACTTTATAAATTAATAAATATACGCTATTGTCTCTATTATTTTACCATTCAACAAGTTCTAAGAGTATTTTTTTAATTTCAGTATTATCAATAGCACCACCGAATCTATCCGCTCCTACTCCAACTGCAAACACAGGCACCGCAGCTGCTGTATGAGCCCAAGTTGTAAAACCAACACCTGCTTTTGTACACATTATATTTCCAAATATTGACGCAACTGGATTTTCTGCACCATATATAATTATAGGTTCTAGGCTTGTTGTTGGTGATTTTTCGTAAAAATAATAATTAAAAGCTTCCAAAACTCTTGTTGAATCAGATGCTGTATAAATAGGAGTTTCTGTAAAGAAATATTCATCAGCTAATTTCCAAATATCATCAACAGAATATTTTGTATTATTTTCTTTATAATCTTTTATTTTTTCAGAAAAATTAGTAATAGATATTTTTTGATTATCCAAGAGCATAAAATTGCTTTCATAAGCCATTTGTGCATTTCCTAATGACAAGCCACCTGTTTCGTGATCGGCGGTTACAAAAATCAAAGTTTCTTCAGGATATTTTTCATAAAACTTATAAGCTTCGCGAATTGCCAAATCCATATCATAAATTTCTTTTACAATTGTTGCTCCATCGTTTGAATGAGCTGCCCAATCGATTTTCCCGCCTTCAACCATCATAAAAAAGCCATTTGGATTTTCCAAAACTTTTATACCAGTTTTAACAAATTGAGCTAAGTTGTATCCGTCATCACTTTTTCTATCAATTTTATATGGCACATCGCTTTCCAAACCAAGTTTTGGATTGACAAACATATATTTTGTATTTTTTTTATCTAATTTTTCAAAATCTTTTATGTTTGAGCTTACTATATAATTATTTGACTTTGCTTTTTCATATAAATCTGGCTGGTTGTTATCGCTTCCTTTTACATGTTTTAATCCTCCTCCACCAAAAAATTCAAACCCAGATTCTGGAAGCTGACTTCCTATTTCATAATATAAATTACGATCAGAAGATTGTGCGTAAAAAGCCGCAGGAGTTGCATGATTTAGTGATACAGTAGTAATTATTCCAACTTTCATTCCGTTTTCGTGAGCTATTTTAGCAAATGACACGGGAAGCGAATCCTTTGAAAACCAAGGATAATACGAAATGCTTCCAAAATTGGCTTTTTCTCCACATGCAATAGCCGAGCCAGCAGCCCCCGAATCTGTAATTACACTATTTTTACTTGTTGTTGTACAAACTCCAAAATATGGAAAATTAGTAAAACTAATATCATCGCCTTTTTCTTTGTAAAAATATTTTGCCAAGCTCGCATGATTTATTCCCATACCATCGCCAATAAATAAGAAAATATATTTTGGTTTTTTCTTATCGGCTCCAACATTTTCCTTATTATTCAATGTTTTACACGAAAAACTTAGTAAACTCAATACTAAGACAATACTAATAACAAATACAGATTTAAAATATTTCATTTTTCATTTTTTTAGACCACAATTTTACTCATTTTTTATTAAATAAAAAAACAAATTCAATGTTACAATGGTGTTAAAAATAAACATTATTTTTCAACACATGTTATTTCAAAATAATTTATTATTTTTGGGCTTAAATTTTATGTTTAAAAAATTATTATGCAAGAAAATTTATTTTTATACAATTCGCTTAGTCGTAAAAAAGAAAAATTCACAGCTATAAAACCTCCGTTTGTTGGCATGTATGTATGTGGACCAACCGTTTATGGAGATGCTCATTTAGGACATGCACGTCCTGCAATTACTTTTGATTTACTTTTTAGATATTTTCAACATATTGGTTATAAAGTAAGATATGTTCGCAATATTACCGATGTTGGACATTTGGAAAGTGATGCCGACCAAGGCGAAGATAAAATTGCTAAAAAAGCTAAGTTGGAACAAGTTGAGCCAATGGAAATTGCTCAGTTTTATAGCGACAGATACCACAGAGATATGGACAAGCTAAATGTTTTGAGACCAAGCATAGAACCTCGCGCTTCTGGACATATTATTGAACAAATTGAACTTACCCAAAAAATTATAGATGCAGGTTATGCTTATGTTAGCAATGGTTCTGTATATTTTGATGTTGAAAAATACAATCAAAAATATAATTACGGTAAACTTTCAGGTAGAATTTTAGAAGATTTATATTCAAATACTCGCCAACTTGACGGGCAAGATGAAAAACGCAATAGTTTTGACTTTGCCTTGTGGAAAAATGCTAGCCCAGAACATATTATGCGTTGGAATTCACCATGGGGACAAGGATTTCCTGGCTGGCACGCAGAATGTTCGGCAATGGGACATAAATATTTAGGTGAAAAATTTGATATTCATGGTGGCGGAATGGACTTGCTTTTCCCTCATCACGAATGTGAAATTGCTCAAAATACAATAGCTGTTGGCGAAAACTCCATTAATTATTGGGTTCATAATAATATGATTACAATAAATGGACAAAAAATGGGAAAATCCTTAGGCAATTTTATTACTTTAGATGAACTTTTTACTGGAGCAAACAAAGTTTTAGAAAAAGCTTACTCACCAATGACAATTAGATTTTTTATTTTGCAAGCACACTATAGAAGTACTTTAGATTTTTCAAACGAAGCTTTACAAGCTGCTGAAAAAGGTTTAGCGAGATTACTAAAAGGTGTTGAAACATTACAAGGATTAAAGCCAAGCAAAGAAAATAATTTTGATGCAGAAAAATTTCGCCAAGATTGTTATGATGCAATGAATGATGATTTAAACTCTCCTATTTTAATTTCTAATTTATTTGAAGGGTTAAAAACAATTAATTCAGTTGCAACAGGTAGCGAAAAAATTGATGAGAAAAATTTAAACATCTTAAAAGAAACATATAACACATTCCTATTCAATGTTTTAGGATTAAAATTAGAAAACGAAGATGCTGGTAATAACGAAATGTTAGAAGATGTTGTAAATATGGTTTTAAATCTAAGACTCTCAGCAAAAGAAAAGAAAGATTGGGCAACTTCCGACTTTATTCGTGATGAACTTACTAAAATTGGGATAAAAGTAAAAGATACAAAAGAAGGGTTTGAATGGGAAATTTAGTTAGGAATCTCTAAAAATATTTTGATTTTAAAATAAATTTTATCATTTTTGAAAACTAAATAATAAACATGTCAACCGAAAATAAAAAACCCGATAAACTATTCTACTCCATTGGCGAGGTTGCCGAAATGTTTAATGTTAAAACATCTTTAATAAGATATTGGGAAAATGAATTTGATATTATAAAACCTCAAAAAAATAAAAAAGGGAATAGATTATTTACAGCAAAAGATATTGATAATTTTCATTTAATTTGGCACTTGGTTAAAGAAAGAGGTATGACACTTAAAGGTGCAAAAAAGAAGATTAAAGAAAACCTTGAAGAAACAGAACATAATTTTGAAGCTGTAAAAAAACTTAACGAAATTAAAGATTTATTACTCGCTATAAAAAATGAATTATAATTTTTAATGAAGATAAAAGACATTATTAATAGTTTTGAAGAATTTGCTCCACTATCTTTACAAGAAGAATACGACAACTCTGGTTTACAAGTTGGAAATTTAGAAAAAGAAATTTCAGGAATTTTAATAAGTCTTGATGTAACCTCAGAAGTTGTTCAAGAAGCAATTGACCACAACTGCAATTTTATCATAGCTCATCACCCTCTCATTTTCAATAAGTTAAGAAAAATTACAGGAAGCGATGATATAGAAAAATCAATTATCTTAGCAATTAAAAACGATATTTCAATTTATTGTACTCACACAAATTTTGACAAAGTAAATCAAGGTGTTAGCTATAAAATTTGTGAGAAAATAGGCTTAAAAAATTTAAAGATACTTTCTCCTGAAAAAAACATTTTAGAAAAAATTGCAGTTTTTGTTCCAACTTCTCATGCTGATATTGTAAGAAATTCAATGTTTGAAGCAGGTGCTGGTCAAATTGGAAATTACGATAACTGTAGTTACAATTTGCAAGGCGAAGGAAGTTTTAGAGCCAGCAATAATTCAAATCCATTTGTTGGTCAAATTGGCGAAACACATTTTGAAAAAGAAGTACGTATAGAAACTATTTATCCAAAATATCTTAGAAATAAAATATTACAGGCAATTCTTAAATCACACCCATACGAAGAAGTTGCTTACGACATATACAAATTAGAAAATCCACATAACAATGTAGGTTTGGGAATGATTGGCGAGTTGGAACAAGAAGTTGCAGAAATAGATTTTTTAAAACTTTTAAAAGAAAAATTTAATAGCACAATAATAAAACACAGCGAATTTTTAAACAAAAAAATTAAAAAAGTAGCTGTTTGCGGTGGCAGTGGTGCTTTTTTAATCAATACTGCAAAAAGCAGTAAAGCTGATGTCTTTGTTAGTGGCGACATTAAATTTCATGATTATTTTTTAGCAGAAAAACAAATATTAATAGCCGATATTGGACATTTTGAAAGTGAACAATTCACAAAAGAAATTTTTTATGATATTATTATGAAAAAAAATCCTAACTTTGCAGTCCGATTTTCGAAAAAAAATATAAATCCGATTAAAACTTTTTAAAATGGCAAAAGCAGAAAATAAAATTGACAAATCAACACAAAGTGTTACAGAAAAGCTTAAAAACTTGTACAGACTTCAATTAATTGACACTAAAATTGACCAAATCAGAATTTTACGAGGTGAATTACCTTTAGAAGTCAGCGATTTAGAAGATGAAATTGCAGGTTTAGAAACCCGATTAACAAATTTCAAAAACGACATAGCGCAACTAAATGAAGAAATTGCATTTAGAGAAAATGCAAAATTAGAAGCCGAAGCTCTTATAAAAAGATATACAGAGCAACAAAACAATGTTCGTAATAACAGAGAGTTTGATTCTCTAAACAAAGAAATTGAGTATCAATCTTTAGAAATTGAGCTTTGTGATAAAAAAATAAAAGAGCATAAATACGAAATTGAACAAAAAACCGAACAAATAGAGGAAGCAAAAGCTATATTAACTGACAAACAACAACATTTAGAGCAAAAAAAATTAGAGCTAAATGCTATTATTTCTGAAACTAAAGTAGATGAAGAAAAACAAAATAAAGAGAGAGAAGAAATTGCAGAAAACATAGATGCTAGATTATTAGCTGCTTACAGTCGTATTAGAAACAATGTTTTAAATAAATTAGCAGTTGTGTCTATAGAGCGTGATGCTTGTGGAGGTTGTTTTAATAAAATTACACCGCAAAGACAAATTGACATTAAATCAAGTAGAAAAATTATTCCTTGCGAATTTTGTGGTAGAATTTTAGTTGACCCAGATATTTTAGAAAAATAAAGAAATTAAAAACGAAGATTACTAAAAACAATCTTCGTTTTTTTTTGTTGTTAAAATAAAATAATATAAAAATTGTGATTGTTAATAAAATGTTGATAATTATTAATTAGACTTATTATTAATGTATTAACGGTTTTGTATTTTTGTACCAAATTAGAAAAAGAATTGTTAAAAAAAACTAAATATTAAAATTTAAAAAATTATGAGAAAAATTTCTTTACTAAGTGCTTTATTGTTATTTGTTACAATAACATTTGCACAAACAAATTTTACTGCCACTTATAACTTTGCAGGTAGTGGCAACGATGTTACGTCATTTACATATAATGGCGACACTTATGAGGGCATAACACCGCAACCACTCTTAAAAGTAGGTGCCACTTCATCAAGTAGTAATGGTAACTTTAGAGCCAAAAACTGGCCACTTGGAGCAACAAGCAATAGCGATGTGTTTACTGGAGATATTGATTTAGCCAAATACATTGGCTTCTCTATAGAACCAGTTACAGGTTACACTTTTACCATTACTTCAATTAAGTTTGGACTTGGTCGTAGCGGTGGCGGTCCTAGACAATTTGAATGGAGAGGTAGTGATGATGGTTTTGCAAGTACTTTAAGTACTTATGAAGCTATTAACGAAGCTCTAACCAACACAGATGGAGTATTAACTTGTCCAGATTTAAATAACAATTGGAAGAACAATACTTTAACACCAGGTGCAGCTTATCAAAATTTATCAACAACTGCCGAATTTAGATTATACGCATACAATAGCGAAGGTGCTGATGGTAGCGCAGGTTTACAAGGAAGCCTAATTATTGAAGGTACTTTTGTTGCAACTGGAACTACAGTATTAACAATTAATAGTCCTGCAAACAACGCTATAGTAAACGTAAACCAAGTTGAAGTTAATTTTACTACAACAAACTTTGAACTAGGAACTGACGGAAAACTTGAATATAAATTAAATGGAGGAGCTCCTGCTTATACAACTACAAGCCCATTTACAATCACTGGTTTAGCAGAAGGCGAAAACACTATAGTTTTCCAATTAGTTAACATGGACAATACAGCTTTAGACCCAGCTGTTACAGTAACACGTACTGTTACATATGAAGCTCCTAACACAGATCCAAGTTTAACAATTACTTCACCTGCTGATAATACAACAGTAAACGTTAACGAAGTTCAAGTTACATTTACTACAGCAAACTTTGAATTAGGAGTAGCTGGAAAACTTGAATATAAATTAAACGGCGGAACTGCTAATTATGTAACTACAACAACTCCATTTACAATTTCTGATTTAGCAGAAGGCGAAAATACTATAGTTTTCCAACTAGTTAACATGGACAATACAGCTTTAGACCCAGTAGTTTCTGTAACACGCACTGTTACTTATGAAATAGTTGTATTAGAACCTAGTTTAACAATAAGCTCTCCACAAAACGGAGCTATTATTTATTCTAATGACATTACTGTTAATTTCACAGTTCAAGATTTTGTACTTGGTGCAGATGGTAAATTAGCTTACAAATTAGATGAAGGAGCAATTCAATATTATACTGGCACAAGCCCACTTACTTTAACAGGCGTAGCATATGGTACACATCAAATTTATTTTGAACTAGTTACAATGGCAGATGCTTCATTAGATCCTGCAGTTACAACTACTGTAAACTTTACTAACCAAGAACCACTTCCTGGTGGAATGGAAACTTTTGACAATGCAGAAATTGGCACAAGCTATGCAAATGGATCGTTTATTGGTAACAATGATATTGAATGGATTTACAAACATTCAAGAGATGAAGGCGATTATGCAATCAATGGCAAAGGTTTAATGTTACGCAATGCTTTTGAAAGTAGCATTGAGTCAGAAGTTCTAAGTGGTGGTATTTCTTCTCTTGAAGTAAAATACCGTAAAGCATTTACTGGTGCAATCGAAAGAGGTATAGAGTTATACATCAACAATGAATTAAAAGGAACATCTGAAGTTATTCCAGGTGTTAGTGGAGAAAATACAACAATCTATACATTAAGTGAATCAGCACTTAACGTACCTGGCGATTTTGTAATAAAAATCAAGATAGCAGGAAACGATACTCAAAATCGTCAAATTACAATTGATGATATTTCATGGACTGGCTATGCAGGCACAGAACCTTATTTAGCTATAACTTCTCCAAGCAATGGACAAATTTTCTATGAAAATACAGTTAGTGTAAATTACACAACAACAAACTTTACTGTTGGTACTGATGGAAAAGCAAAATATATTATTGATGGTGCAGCTCCTGTTTATACAACTAATAATCCTATTACTCTAACAAACTTAGCAGATGGCGAACATACTTTTAGTTTAGAATTAGTAAATATGGATAATGAATCTTATTCTCCAGCAGTAATTCGTACAATTACTTTTACTACCAATACTGAAGGTCCAGAATTTACAGATATCTATGATATTCAATACACATTAGATGAAAGCGGTGATTCTCCTCTAAAAAATCAATATGTTTGGGTTAAAGGTATTGTTGTTGCAAACTTCAATCCTAGCACATATGGAGAAGGATACTATATTCAACAAGGAGGAGGTGCTTGGAATGGAATTTATGTTGCCGACCTTGTAAATTCTCCAACAGTTGGCGACTCTGTTAAAATTGCAGGTAAAGTTGTTGAATCTTACGGACTAACATCTATTAAAGAACTTACATATTTTGAAGCATTTGCAACTGACGGAATATTAGCTGCTCCAGCGGAAGTTAGCACAGCTGATGCTGGTACTGAAGCTTACGAATCTTGTTTAGTTAAAGTTATTGATGCTGAATGTACTCAAGGTATAATTAGTTATGGCGAATGGTATGTTGACGATGGTTCTGGCGAATTACTAGTAAAAGAAAACGGCGTTTCTTCAATTCAACCAGTTGTTGGAAACCACTATGATATAGTAGGTGTTATTTATTATGGATATAGTAAATTCTCATTACAATATAGAAGCGATGCTGACATTGTTATTACAAATATCAACGAAGACTTCGCAAATAGTTTAAGCCTATATCCTAACCCAGCTAATAGCTTTGTTAACATTTCTTCAGAATTTGAAATTAACAATATAAAAGTTACAAATAATCTTGGACAAGTTGTTTTAGAACAAAATGCTAAATCTAACAATGTTAATTTGAATGTTGAAAATTTAGAATCTGGCATATATTTTATCAATATAAACAGTAATGACAAAAACACAGTTCTAAGATTTATTAAAGAATAAAATAAATTTACTAACAAAAAGGAACCGCTTTAAGGCGGTTTCTTTTTTTAATATTTACAACTATGAAATCAAAATTATTTATACAACTTTTTGCCTTTAGTTTGCTGATTTTTTTAAGTCAATCATGCAAAAAATACGAAAACGGTCCAGCTATTAGTTTCATATCTGCCGAAAAACGTATTGTAGGAAAATATGAACTAGAAACTTATAAAATAAATGGTATAGAAATTAAACTTAGCGAAATTGGATTAGATAATTTTGAAAAAGAATATTTCGAAGATGGCAAAGGTAAAAATTATTCGCGTCAATTCAACAATTTGATTGAAACTGAGTTTGAATGGGAATTGAACAAAGATAAAACTCAAATCAGAGAAAGAGAAAAAGGATTAAACGGCGAATGGGGACAATGGAATTCATTTTATACCATTACAAAACTTACAAAAACTGAATTTTGGACTTTAAACGAAAATTCTGCAGAACAACATGAATTTCATTATTTAAAAATAAAATAAAGATTTGTTGTTTATATTAATAAAAAAAATTAATTTTGTAATAATTATTAACTAATAAAATTGAATATTATGAAAAAACTCACAATTATTTTAAGCATTATAGTAGGAGCTACTATGTTGTTTTCATCTTGTCGCAAATACGAAGAAGGTCCTGCTTTTTCATTAGCAACAAAAACAGCTAGACTTTCTGGCGAATGGCTTTTAAAAGAAGTAACTGTAAATAATGTTGCACAAGATATGTCAACAGAAGGACAAATAAGTATGACTTTAAAAAAAGATCAAACAGGATCTATGAGTATAACTTTTTTTGGTGCAACTCTTTCAGAACCTATAGAATGGAAATTTAGTGATGACAAACTTAATCTTATGATAAAAGAAGTTGATGATAATGAATGGAATATATCAGAAATAATAAGACTAACTAGTAAAGAACTTTGGTTGAGAGATGTTGATGATAACACAACTACTGTTATTAAATATGAAAAAAAATAAACCAAATAAAATGTAAAAATTTAAGCCTGTCCAATAACGACAGGCTTTTTTTGTTCTAAAACATTTAGAATATCAAGTAAATTTTATATCTTTATGCTCATAAAATTTTTGTATTATGATAACTAAAGAAGAATTTCAAAAACTTATTTTACAAGGCATTCCTGAAGTTTTGCCACCAGCAGCAAATTATGAAAAAAACATAAGCCACGCTCCTATCAGGAAGCAAATTTTATCTATTGAAGAAAAAAAACTAGCATTAAAAAATGCTTTGCGATATTTTCCTAAAAAATTTCATGCAGAATTAGCTCCAGAATTCAAACATGAGTTAGAGACTTACGGTAGAATTTATATGTATCGTTTTCGTCCTAATTATAAAATCCATTCTCGCGACATTACTTGGTTTCCGCATAAAACTGTTCAAGCAGCAGCAATTATGCTAATGATTTCTAACAATTTAGATTATGCCGTAGCTCAACATCCTCACGAACTAATTACTTACGGTGGAAATGGTGCTGTTTTTCAAAACTGGGCTCAATACTTGTTAGCAATGAAATATCTTGCCGAAATGACAGATGAACAAACTTTAGTAATGTATTCTGGACATCCTTTGGGATTGTTTCCTTCTCATAAAGATGCCCCTAGAGTTGTTGTTACAAATGGAATGATGATACCAAATTACTCAAAACCAGACGATTGGGAAAGATACAATGCTCTTGGCGTTACTCAATATGGACAAATGACTGCAGGTTCATATATGTATATTGGTCCACAAGGAATTGTGCATGGCACAACAATTACAGTTTTAAATGCTAGCAGAATGATTAGCAAAAACAAGGAAACTGATGAGTGCAAATTATTTGTAACTTCTGGCTTGGGTGGTATGAGTGGTGCTCAACCAAAAGCTGGAAATATTGCAGGTGTTGTTACTATTTGTGCAGAAATCAATCCAAAAGCAGCTTACAAACGACACGAACAAGGCTGGGTAGATGAAATTGTTGAAAATACAGATGCTGCAATAGACCTAGCATTAAGTTTTCAAACTAAAAAACAAGCTCATTCGATTGCATATTTAGGAAACATTGTTGATTTATGGGAAAAACTTGCCGAAAGAAATATTAAAGTTGATTTAGGAAGTGACCAAACTTCATTACACAATCCTTGGGCAGGTGGATATTATCCTGTAGGATATAGTTTTGAAGAAGCTAATAATATGATGGCAAATTCGCCTGAAAAATTTAAAGAAGCTGTTCAAGAATCATTACGCAGACAAGTAGCTGCAATAAATAAACTTACAGACAAAGGAATGTATTTCTTTGATTATGGAAACGCATTTTTATTAGAAAGTTCTAGAGCAGGTGCTGATATTATGGCTAAAAACGGAATTGATTTCAAATATCCTTCATATGTCCAAGACATTATGGGACCAATGTGCTTTGATTATGGCTTTGGACCTTTCCGCTGGGTTTGTACCTCAAGCGACACTAAAGAGCTAGAGCTAACTGACAACATTGCTATGCAAGTTCTTGAAGACATTGCAAAAACAGCTCCAGAAGAAATTTCTCAACAAATGAAAGATAATATCAAATGGATAAAAGAAGCCAAAATCAATAAACTTGTTGTTGGTTCACAAGCCAGAATATTATACGCAGATGCGGAAGGTAGAATAAAAATCGCTAAAGCATTTAATGATGCTATTAAAGAAGGAAAATTAAAACATCCTGTTGTGCTTGGACGCGACCACCACGATGTTTCTGGAACAGACTCTCCTTTTAGAGAAACTTCAAATATTTATGACGGAAGCCAATTTACTGCCGATATGGCAATTCAAAATGTAATTGGCGATGCTTTTAGAGGAGCAACTTGGGTTTCTATTCACAATGGCGGTGGAGTTGGCTGGGGAGAAGTTATAAATGGTGGCTTTGGAATGGTATTAGACGGAACAGCAGATGCTGAAAGAAGACTAAAAATGATGCTTTTGTGGGATGTTAATAATGGAATTAGTCGTAGA
>Ga0209719_1000543_pt1 | contig 54424 bp, 58 predicted proteins | sample AD_JPNAS2_MetaG_FD_184421 | JGI IMG/M metagenome (GOLD analysis project Ga0209719, IMG submission 184421) | Active sludge microbial communities of municipal wastewater-treating anaerobic digesters from Japan - AD_JPNAS2_MetaG (SPAdes) (version 2) | ecosystem: Engineered > Bioreactor > Anaerobic...
GAACGCACGACCTCCGGGTTATGAGAGATTTTCCTGGTTTCGGAACGTTTTTCACTCAGGCTCCGCATTTTAGCCTGGCCTGAGGGACGCTCTTCTGAAGAGGCCGGAGGATCTTTGGTTACGAGTTATTAGTCGTATGATAGCGACTTTTTATGACTGGGTCAAGTAGTAGTTTTTTCGCGACCCGGAGGACGATGGTTGATTGTAATCTTTTTTGATTTTTTATGGGAAAAAGGGAAGCGACGCTTCCCTTTATTGACTATATTTTGTTGAGTTATTACATCTTGAGTTTCTCGACTTCCTCCTTTAAATTTGACAGTACGGCAGACTATCAAGGTTGTTGTCCTCTACTGCATCAGCTGCTGACTTGATGTGATATTGTCGGCAATAGGTGCAGTAGTATTTTTCAACCCAAGCAGTCTTTCCACTTCGAGGGCCTAAAGTATAGAATCGGTCCCCATTATCCATCATTTGGATCACTTGCGATAAAGAAAACCGTTGGGAGTAATGATCGGTAGTTGTTCCTACCCCGATAGCCACGATATGAGCATGTTGTGGTGGCTGAGATGCAGGCTCTTGGTTCGTGCAAATAACACGATAGGTTGTCATTGGATATTCCTTTGGTTATGTTTGAAATTGGTAATTAGGTGTTCGGTGGATGTCAATGCTTCTTATCCACTGGTGGACAAGGATCCTTTCCATAACTATCTTTATCCCTTATCGTTCCATCCTTCCTATGGATAACCACCTCTGATTCTTGATTCTTTGCTATATCACGAGCAATATCAATTGCTTGCGTTTGAGTGGAGGTCTCTTTTGTTATTCTTGAGTTACCTTCACCACGAACTCCCCATTTGCCATTTGGCGTGGGAACAACATGTTGGTTTTTTCCTGGCATTTTTGCTCCTGTATTGCATGAATTAGTTTGCATTGCACATTAATAGTAGCATATCTTTTTGTTAATTGCAAGTTTTAGTTGTCAATTTACCATTATTGTTGACATGGATAAACTTTGCTTCTATAATTAAATATATAATGCTCTGCTTATTTTCTATATATGAGGTGAGAAATGGATCCCAAGGAGCTTGGTCGTCAAGTCTTGGCAAAGAGAAAAGAAAAGGGGTGGAGTCAGGAACAGCTCGGTGAGATGGCTGAAATCTCGCGAAATTATGTATCCCAAATTGAACGGGGCGAGGCTGAGAGTATTTCAATAAAAATCATCAACAAGTTAGCAATCGCGTTGGGTGTATCTCCATCAGATCTTGGTGAGTCGTCAACTCCTTCCACTGTTATGATCCCCCCCGCTTTACGCGAATTAGCGCTTCAGGACAATTTATCTTATGAAGTGATTGACAAATTAGTTAATATTCCAAGGAGGGGTAAAGAACCAAAATCTGCAGCAGAGTGGCGAGCTTTATTTGAAGCCATTAGTCCATTCATAAATGGGGACCATCCTGCATGACAGTGATCGATCCTGGTCTGATGTTCATAAATAAGCTTGGGCAGATAAATTCCGCCCAAGATGTTCTTGCTTATGCAGACTTCCTATTGGAAGAATCGGGTCAGGCTCACAGTATACCTGTAGATCTTTCGCAAATTTTTAAGCGTTTCCAAATTCCAACACCAATTCAAAAACCACTTCCAGGACAGCAGGGTTTATTAGTAGATGCCAACAATGGGATAGTAGTAATAAATTCGAACGATCCACCTAGTCGGCAAAAGTTCTCGCAAGCCCATGAATTGGTCGAGTTCCTTTTTAACTCATTGCCCAATGGAAAAAATATTGGCAATGGTTGGACGTTGAAAAAACCAGGGGGATTTACTGAATCAATGAAAGAGTATTTGTGTAATCGGACTGCTGCAAATTTATTAATGCCACCTGTATACGTGACTAATCAAATAAACCAGCATGGTGCAAATTTTGATTGCGCCCGAATAATTTCAAGTGAGTGCGAGATCTCACTATCAGCTGCGCTCGTTCAGGTTGCTAGAACTAGCCGGCGAAATCATTCTGTTGTTCTATGGAAGTTGAAGAATAAACCTTCTGAAATAAAGAATGAAGTATCGAATGCTCAATTAGGATTATTTGATGATTCAAGTTCCCTTCCAGCGATGAAGCTACGAGTCGAATGGTCAATGGGAAGTGAGAGTGCACCATTTATTCCAAAAGACAAATCGGTAGAAGAAACTTCGCTAATTTTCAAAGCTTGTCAAACAGGATCTTTTACTTCGGGAGAAGAACGTTTGTGTCTGGACGGTAGAAAATCACGAGTGTTTCGGACCGAGAATCTACCGTTTAGCATGAATGGTGGAACGCAGGTGTTATCATTGATTGAACATATTTAAGGAGGGGGAATTGTCCAACTATTCATTTGAATCAATGCTTGCACAACCTTGTGATTGTTTGGTTTTGGTAAATCCACAAGTTCAAATTCTGGATGAAATTTCAGAAAAAATTCAATCCTTTGGGGTTATGCATCTCAATGTAAGCAAGGAATTGAGTAATGCATTGATGACAATCCCAACTAACGAACGTGGACTCTTTGCGGAAGAGTGGTTAAAGAACCTTCTCAGAGAATTAAAAGAAAAAACGGTATTATGTTCTCACCCTGATCTATTCTTTCATCCTTCGCTTAAAATAGATTTTTTCACATTGATCCGTCAAGTCGCTCGAATAAAACAAGTCATTATTCTCTGGCCAGGAGAATATTCTAAAGATACACTTACCTACGCTATTCCAGATCATCATCATTATAAAGTCTGGAAAATTTCTGAATCACTGTTAATTCAACCTAAAATCTTGATCTATCCTATCTCTGCTGCACAAGGAGCATAAACTATGCTGTATAGAGACCTCGTCCAATTTACACCCATTGAATCCATCATCCAATTGCGCGACGCAGAAAAAGAACCTGCGGCGAAAAGTCTTGTGCAAACATATGTGATATCAGACGCCATGGCGAATAAGCTGGTCGATATGGCTTTTCCACAATTGCAATTTGAACGACCACAAGATAACAAGGGCGTCTTAATAGTTGGTAATTATGGTACTGGTAAGAGCCACTTGATGTCTGTAATTTCTGCAATTGCGGAAAGATCTGAGCTAAAAGATCAACTGACCAATGAAAAGGTGAAGGAAGCTTCAGGAAGTTTTGCGGGCAAGTTCAAAGTTGTCCGTGTAGAGATTGGTAGTGTGACCAGAGGTTTACGAGAAATCTTGCTAGATGAACTCCAGTCCGCTCTCAATACTTGGGGTGTATCTTTTATATTTCCTTCAGCTGACCAAGTAAACAATAATAAAACAGTCATTATTCAAGCAGTTGCTGCATTTCAAGAAAAATATCCCGGGATGGGAATTCTTTTGGTTGTAGATGAATTATTGGATTATCTGCGCACCCGTGAACAGCGCGCTTTAATACTCGACTTGGGGTTCTTAAGAGAATTAGGTGAAGTGGCCGCATCCTGTCCTTTCCGGTTTATGGGAGGGTTACAAGAGACTTTGTTTGAAAACCCACGATTCAGTTTTGTGGCAGAACAGCTACGGCGTGTAAAAGATCGTTTTGAGCAAATCAATATTGCCCGCGAAGATATTACTTTCGTTGTTTCTCAACGGTTGCTTAAAAAGACAGATACACAAAAAGCCAAGATCACTGACTATTTACGGAAATTTGCGCCCCTGTACAAATCTATGGCTGATCGCTTAGATGAATATGTGGATCTCTTTCCTATTCACCCGGTTTATGTCGAAACGTTTGAAAACCTGGCTATTGCTGAAAAACGTCAGGTATTGAAAACATTCAGTACAGCGATCCGATCTGTTTTGGATCAGGAAGTTCCCCCTGACCAGCCTGGTTTAATTTCTTATGATCAGTATTGGAAATTGATCCAAGACGATCCCAGCCTACGCAGCATTGATGATATCTCCCGTGTGATTCAAAAAAGCAATATTCTGGAGGGATTAATCCAAAATGCATATACCCGTCCCAACCTTAAGGATATGGCAATCCGCATCATTCGTGCGTTGAGTGTGCAGCGGTTGGCCACGAGCGATGTGTTTGTTCCTCTTGGTGTGACAGCAGAAAGTTTACGAGATGGTTTGTGCCTTTTCCAACGCTTGCCGGCTGAGATGAATAATGCGGAATTCTTGTTGGATCAGGTTCAGGTTGCCTTGAAAGAAATGATGAAGACTGTTCAAGGTCAATTCTTATCCTATAATTCCGAAAATGGTCAATATTACCTGGACTTGAAAAAAGCAGTAGATTTTGATCAAAAAATCCATGAACGCGGCGATTTCATGGATAAGCCAGACCTTAACACCTATTTTTATGATGCCTTGCGCCAGGCACTCAACGTAAGCGACTCCACATATCTCACAGGATACAGTATCTGGTTCTATGAATTGCCATGGGCAAACCATAAAGCAACCCGTCCTGGTTATTTATTCTTCGGACCACCGGATGAACGAACTACAGCTCAACCGCCGCGAGATTTCTATATTTATTTCCTCCCGCCATTCCCGAATCGATCCTTCAATGACCAAAAGTTGCCAGATGAAGTACTCTTCTATCTTACCGGTCTGGACCATGAATTTGAAGAAAAAATACGCCAATATGCGGGCGCACGGTCTATGGCGAATGAATCTACCGAATACCGAACAGAATACTCCAACAAAGCTGAAACCAATTTTCGCTATCTGATGCGCTGGCTGCAAGACCATTTAGTGGAGAAGCTGCACATCATTTATCAAGGTGTGGATGAACCTATTCAATCCGTCCTAACACGTATGCATAGCACTGCCAGTCAGAATGTTGAGGACCTAATCCGCCTGGTTTCCTCACACTTGTTCTCGCCTGAATTTGAGGACCGATACCCTGATTATCCAAAGTTCACAAGATTAAGCCAACCTGTAACCGAAGCTGCACGTGCCAACAGCGCCATGGAAGCGATTCGCCGTCTCTGCGGGCGCACTTCCAACCTGGGTTCAGGTATCTTGGAAGGATTGGGTATCCTGGATGAACAGGGCAACATCCGGCCATATGATTCTCCTTACACCGGACATTTCCTTAAACTGCTCAACGATAAACCTGAGGGTCAGGTGATCAATCGCGGGGAAGTGATTGAACTGGTGACTGGCGGAATCCAACCGGTGGAAAAAGATTTGAAATTTAACCTAGAGCCAGAGTGGGTCTCAGTTATTTTGTCGGCTTTAGTATATAACGGCGATATTGTTCTTAGCCTGGATGGCCGTGAGGAATTGGATGCCGGCTCATTGGAACGCGCCTTAACCCGCTCAATGACCGATATCATCAACTTCCGGTTCTACAAACGCCCACGTACATTACCCATCAATCTATGGAGCATGATTTTCGAAGGGTTGGGATTACAGCCCGGCCTGGTACGGGATGAAAATACACGTGAAAGTGCAGTGACTGAACTGCAGCGGCTGGTACATGCAGAATTAGAAATGGTCGTACAGCTGCAAAACCGGTTGGAACAGGGTGCGCAACTTTGGAACACACCGATCTTCACCGATCGATTAACCTTTGTCGTGGAACAAGGCACTGTGGTAGGCAGTGATGCTCCAGATTTTTCTCTATCCAGCATGGATCTTTTACCCGGCCTACGCGGATACAAACAATTTTTGGAGGAATTGAATAAATACACCACTGTCGGAAAATTGCGAAATCTGCGCTATACCCCTGGGCAAATTCAGGAAAATTTGGAGTACCGGCTTACTGTTCAACGTGCGCGTCAGCTTTTAGATGCAGTCAATCAGATCCAACCTTACACCACGTACCTGGCTGAAGCTCAGGCAAATTTACCAGAAGATCACGAATGGACCCAACACGCCCGTCAAGTTCAGAAAAACACACTGGACTCTATCCGGCGGTTTGGGAAGGGCAACGCAGCTTTTGATCAACAGGCTGTTCTGCGCGAGCTGACAAAGCTAAAACAGGACTATATCAAGATTTACAGTGACCTGCACCGCAAATCAGTGCTCACAGCCAGCGGAGACGATTTGCGCCAGCGCCTCTATCGGGATGCGCGTTTTGATTCCATGCGTGCTCTATCCGCCATTGAGTTGTTGACGCGCAGTGGTGATTTTGAATTCTGGAAGCAGCAGCTCACCGGGATGGTTTCGTGCCGTGAGTTCCACGAAGGTGTGTTGACTGATTCACCCACCTGCCCCTACTGTCATCTGCGTCCAGCGCAGCTACGCACGGCAGTCCATTCAGATGCCCTGGTGCACCTGCTGGACGACAAGTTGAGCGACCTGCTTAAGAATTGGCGCAAAGCGCTTCGCGACAACCTGAACAGTGATACCGCCCAACACAGCTTGGAAGCCATGTCGCCAGCCGAGCGCAAACCGGTGGAGGAATTCTTGCAGCAAGGCGATGACGCAGAAACCCTGCCGGCGAACTTTGTTCCGGGCGCCATCCAGGCTTTGCGTGGGATTCAGGCAGTTACTTTACCGGTTGATGCGCTGATGCAAGCATTAAAAGCCGGTGGGCTGCCTTGTACACGCGAAGAATTGCAAAATCGTTTCAAACAATTTTTGGACCAGCAAATGCGTGGCCATGATGCTGGCAATACACGCCTGACACTGGACAAGTAATTGATGCCGGATTTAATGCATTTTGCTTTCATTGATGAATCAGGAACGGTTGGCTCTGAGACTGGTACCCATTTCCTCATTGTTGCGGTGATTTGTGGAGACCAGGCGCGCGACATTGAAATTCCTGTACAGCGCGCGCAGAAAAAGTTTGGGACAAGCTTAGCCTCGGGTGAGATGAAAGCAAACAGTTCAAGAGAGGCTGTCACTCTGCGATTGCTAAAGGAGTTGGCAAAAGAGGATATTCAAATTGTAGCAGTTGCGGTGGATCAAAAGGCAATCGTCAGCGCGCCCAATGACAAAGAGGATATTTATCGAATCGCAGTTTCTCGTGCCGTTTATCATCTAGTTGAACGCTGGCCGCGCATACAAATCTGTCTGGATCAGCGCTACACCAACAATCAATTACGCTTTGAACTAGAAAAACAGATACGGGAAGAGATTGTAGATTTACCTCAGAAAGTTGTATTGCTCCGGCAATTAAATTCTCAAGCGCAACGTGGCTTGCAAGCAGCTGATTTCATCGCCTGGGCATTTTTCCAGAAGTATGAAAAAAGCGACTGCCGATTTGTGGATGTGCTAACATCTAAAATCGTCCAGGAGGAAGTAATTGTGAGGAAAATTTGGTCACCAGGATGTAAAAAATGATTAAACGAAAATCCCCCGCAATGGGGGATCTCACGAGCGGCTCACCCTGGGCCTTGATTTCATTATTTCCCGCCGCATTCCAGCGGAGGCTAGGACACTCTCCGAGTGACCGGGGTCACCAGGCTTTACGATACCGCTCTGACAATATTATATAACGTTATATGAAAAAGTTCAAACCCCAATTCCGGAGAAATGGTTTATGGTGAAAGGAGATTGCACCATGATAACACTCAAATGGGAAGAAATCAAAAATCTTGCAGATCGAAAGGCCACTCTGCTGACAAAAACTAGAGTACCTTTCCAGGTTGTCGCAGCGTCTGAAGAAACAATAACCGTTCGTGTTCGTTCCGGAGAGGAGCACACCATCAACCGCGCAAACCTGGAAAAAGCTGTTCGCATTCTCCAGGCTGGTGTGGCAATCAGCGGTCCGAAAGACTACCGCGACCAGGTTGCCGATGACCGACCGGCTTATGCCTGGGCGATTTTGCGTGAATTAGGATATTTGAAATAGTGATGGAATTAATGAAGAATCTCATTAATCGATAAGGTGAATCTATGACCGAACATCAACCCGAACTGATCCCCCAAATAAGCGCCACAACGACGCCAGAAGAACAGGCCAAACGCGATGAATATCGGCACCGGCTGGCTGAATATCTCAAAGATCCCGCCTTTCGCGCCATTGATGGTTTCCCAATTGGTACGGATGAAGATATCCTGGCGCTCTCGGACCCGCCGTATTACACCGCCTGCCCCAATCCCTTCCTGCCGGAGATCATCGATCAGTGGCAGCAGGAGCGGGAGGAAATTCGGCAGAAACTCGGGTTGAAAGAGGAGAAATACCAGCGCGAACCTTTTGCTGCAGATGTCAGTGAGGGTAAGAATGACCCAATTTACAATGCGCATTCCTACCACACCAAGGTGCCGCACAAAGCCATTATGCGCTATATCCTGCACTATACAGACCCAGGCGACATTGTCTTTGACGGCTTTTGCGGCACGGGAATGACCGGTGTGGCGGCCCAACTCTGCGGCGATAAAAAGACCGTGGAATCGTTGGGTTATAGAGTAGATAACAAAGGTGTGATTTGGGAAGGCGAGAAAGCCATTTCGCGCCTGGGAGCGCGCAAGGCAGTATTGAACGACCTTTCGCCCGCTGCCACTTTTATTGCCTACAATTACAACACCCCGGTGGATACAGCTTCCTTCGAGCGAGAAGCTAAACGGATTTTAAAGGAAGTGGAGCAGGAATGCGGCTGGATGTATGAAACCTGGCACCCCAATTGCGACGATCCAAATAGGGTAAAAGGAAAGATCAACTACACCGTCTGGTCAGATGTATTTGTCTGTCCAAACTGCGAACAGGAAATGATTTTCTGGGAAAGTGCAATTGATAGACAAGCCGGTATCGTCAAAGATGCTTGGAATTGTCCAAAATGTGGTACCTTGGTTTCAAAAAATCCCCAAAAAGGTAGTGGGGCATTAAAGGCTGAAAGAGCTCTGGAAACCTTTTTTGATCCAGAATGCAAACAAGTTATTCAAAAAGCAAAACAACTTCCAGTAATGATTAACTATAGTTTAGGAAAAAAACGTTTCGAGAAAAAACCTGATAAAAATGATTTGGAAGTATTAATAAAAACAACCGTAAAGGAAATCCCATACTCAACTCCAAATCAAAAAATTCCGAAGGGAGATAAAACAACAGATCCTTACGGAGTTGGGATTTTCTACGTTCATCAATTTTATACATCGCGGAATCTTTGGATACTTTCAGCAATTCATCATAAAATTCAAGCAATTAAGGATTATCGACAACGAAATTACATGAATGTGTGGTTCACTTCTTCGAACTCTAGACTGCATCGAATGAACCGTTATATGTATGAACACCACAGACATGTCGGTCCGCTTTCGGGCACTTTATATATTAGTTCCACTCCTGTGGAAATTTCTCCTTTCAATTTTTCAAAGAGCAAATTAGATGAATTTTGCTCAATAAAATCTCCAAGTTTTAAATCACTTTTATCAACGAATTCATCTACAAAGAGCTCATTCCAAAATAATTCATTTGATTACATTTTTGTCGATCCACCTTTCGGCTTGAACTTGATGTATTCTGAATTGAATTTCTTGATTGAATCATGGTTAGGTATCATAACCAACAATTCCAAAGAAGTGATAATTAATAAAACGCAAAGAAAAACTATTTTTGAATATCAATCATTAATGGAAGCATGTTTTGATGAATTTTTCCGAATTCTGAAGTTGGGAAGATGGATAACAGTAGAATTCCATAATTCACAGAATTCAGTTTGGAATTCCATTCAGGAATCGCTACAAAAATCCGGATTTGTCATTGCTGATGTCCGAGTGCTTGACAAGCAAAAAGGAACAACAAAGCAATTATCAACCACTGGTGCAGTTAAACAAGATCTTATCATTTCAGCCTATAAACCAAATGGTAATCTTGAAGAACGTTTCAAACTGAAAGCTGGTACGGAAGACAGCGCTTGGGAATTTGTGCGTTATCACCTGGGCAAATTGCCAGTTATCAATGAAGCCAATGGCGCGCCGGCGGTCAACGCCGAACGACAATCTTACCTCCTCTTCGACCGCATGGTGGCATTCCACATCCAGCGTGGGGTGATGGTACCTATCTCCTCGCCTGAGTTCTATGCTGGTTTGGAGCAGCGCTTCACTCGCCGAGATGGCATGTACTTCCTGCCCGACCAGGTGGCCGAATACGACCGCGCCGTCCTGGATTCAGGCAAACCCACCCAACTCTCACTCTTCGTTTCTGATGAAAAAACCGCCATTACCTGGCTCAGGCAGCAGCTGGATCCAGCCTCCGGTGGCGAGCCCAAGACCCAGGGCGACCTGACCAACGATTTCAACCGCGTGATGAACCGCGCCAAACACGAGCAGCCATTAGAGCTGATCGAGATCCTCAAGCAGAACTTCCTGCAAGATGCAGAAGGCAAATGGTACGTGCCCGATCACAACAAAGCCAGCGACCTGGAAAAGGTACGTCAGCGTACCTTGTTAAGAGAGTTCAAGGAATATGCCGAAAGCGCTGGCCGGCTCAGAGTGTTCCGCAGTGAAGCAGTACGTGCCGGTTTCGCCGACTGTTTCAAGCGCCAGGATTATGAGACCATCGTCACGGTGGCCGAAAGATTGCCTGAAGACGTCCTGCGCGAAGACCCCGATCTACTGATGTACTACGACAGCGCGCTGTTGAGGAAGAAGTAGGAGTTGAAAAAGATGAGTAAACAAATCACTTCAAACTGGCAAGTCTTATTTGACATTTCAAGTGATTCATGCTATAAAATAACTACATCCCCCCTGTTCCTTCGGGGGCAGGGTGCGAGGCGGTGAATACCCGCCTCTGCTTATTTAAGTGGGAGAAATCAATAAATATGGCAGGGGGAAATCTAATCCCATCCTATGTTTATGTAGATGGATTTAATTTATATTATGGGGCGGTTAAGGGAACCGCTTATAAATGGCTGGATATCCAAAAAATGGTCCAACTGATCCTGCCTAAAAACCAGATCCTTAAAATAAAGTATTTCACCGCTTTGGTTAATGCCCGGCCGCAAGACCCTGATCAACCCATTCGTCAGCAAATGTACCTGCGTGCATTGAAGACAATCCCCAATTTGGAAATCGTCCTGGGGCATTTTTTAACACACCCGGTCAGGTTGCCGTTGGTGAACCCAACAGCTGGGCAAAATTCATATGCTGAGGTCATCAAAACCGAAGAAAAAGGGTCGGATGTAAATATTGCCACACATCTCCTGCACGATGGATACCAGGGTGCATACAGTGTGGCGATTGTGATTAGTAACGACTCAGATTTAGTCGAAGCAATAAAGATTGTTCGGAATGAATTAAATAAAGGGGTAATTGTACTTAATCCTCGTCCAAATTCTCCAAGCCAAGAGCTAAAACGTACAGCAACTTTTGTAAAAGATATTCGGCAGGGCGTTCTGGCAGCCAGTCAATTCCCGAATACCATGCAAGATAAAAATGGTACATTTACAAAACCAGCAAGCTGGTAGAAGATGAATGAATACTAATTTATTAAGATATTTTCCCCCACATATTCATCCCCTTACCCTGGTTAACGATCCAGACCGCTTGCTGGCGGGTGAAACGCTCATGGCAGAATTGACCCGGCGCGGTTTCCAGATCATCCAGGAAGAAGACCCGGTGCTCTTGCGTCACCGTATGGAAGAAGCACAACCCTTTACAATAGATCACCCAATTATATTAACCACCACCGGTTCTTTGGAAGACTTGCCTTACGATCTCTATCAGGACGCTTACCGAATCAATATATCCTTGCACCAATTTTTTCCCAATCTGGCTTACCCAGTCTTGCAAATGCTCAAGCCTGATCAAATTGAAATACTTGAATCACGCCTGCAGCCAGTCCAACCATTAAGCCGGCTTAAAACTATAAACTATCTGTTGCAAGAGGTTTTCAACGCTGATCCTAGTTCGCTATCTCAACCATACGCATTAATTGCCTGGTTAAATGACTATCATCGCCGACAATCACCTCTCCCAGAACTTTTACGAACCAGCCTGGTAGACCGGTTAAAGGAATTTCCTGAATATCGGGAATGGAATATCGATCTTCTCATCAAGGATTCTCACGCTTTCCAGGATTTTGTCCAACATCAGTGGCAACTATCTATTGACCAATCTCTTTCAGGTAAACAGGTCAAAGAGACTCCGGCGGGTTATATCATTCCTTTCTCCCGTGACCCACAATTGCAAGATTTGGTACCCAGCCTTGTCCGTCAAGGAACCATCCAGCCAGTAAAAATAAACAACCAAAAAGAATTGCCAAAATGGGCGCAACCCGGCATCACAATGATAGATGTTCGCCTTCAACGGCTGAAGGTGTTGTTGGAAAATATAGAAAACCAATTGGCAACCATGAAAGCTGATCAAATGGTTTGGAAAACCTGGCAGAATTTTGCCCAGGATTGGGCTGAGACTTGCAGCCTCATGGCTCAAGCGAGTCTTGTGATTCAACCGCAACAAAAAACGGCTTTCCAGAATTCTATTTCAAACGTAGATCCATTATTTACAAATTGGCTTTCGAAAAACTATACTTCGCTGGGTGTACAGCGGTTACCTGTTCCTCACCATGTACACCACATTCCCCACTATTTGGCATATCTTCAAAATCTTGGAAATCTGAGTAAAGTAGTGCTGCTTGTCATGGATTGTCTTTCGTTGGCTGATTGGCGTGTCATATCTCCTGTTTGGACTAATAGGCATGCCGAATGGAAAATCAAGGCTGAAACTCTGCTTGCCCAAATTCCAACCATCACATCTATTTCAAGATACGCTTTGATATCTGGTCTTCGTCCTGCTGATTTTGTTGGAGAAATTGAACATAATATTCCCGAGTCCCGTGCATGGGAACTCTTCTGGTCCCGCGAAGGTTTCAATGAGAACATGTGCAAGTTGCTCCCCCTTTATTATGATCGACAGATTGATCAACAACCAGAACTACAGGATCCCAGAGTGAATTTTTGGTGCTTAATTGATGATACTTTGGATAAATTAGCACATAATGCCACTTTGGGCACAGCAGATCAGCAATCCTCACTCCGATTATGGCTAGATCCTACTCACGAACAAAATTCTATCCAGTTGGAAAATTTAATTGATTGGTATCTAAACCACGATTATTCTGTATTTATTGCCAGCGATCATGGGCATGTTGAAGCTACAGGATACGGTCAACCCTCCGAAGGGCTGCTGGCACAAACACGTGGAAAACGCGCACGAATTTATTCAGATCGGTTGGCCGCGTTGAGAGTTCAAGATGCCTTTCCTGACACAGTTCTATGGGATAATGATGGCCTCTTACCAGAACAGTTGTCAGCATTAATGCCGGCAAAGCGAGAGGCTTTTGCTCCTGCCGGAGAGGTAGTCGTAACTCACGGTGGAATTTCCATTGATGAGGTTATTGTTCCATTTATACAAATTTCAAAAGAGAGTAAATGATGGATAAAGGTATTGGATTTAGCCGCACAATATTGCTAGATTGGCTGGACGTGACCGCATCTATGTGTGTTCAAAAGGTGGAACCATTAACCATCCGACAACGTCTAGCAGACACAATTTCAGGAACTGTTACCGGTATAGATGCTCAGCGAAAAACCATTGATGTCCTTTCAGCAATTTGGGTAAAAACTGCAAAGACTGCTCCTCGTATCCACCAGGAAGCACTCGCTTTATTTCCGACTTTATCGTCATCCGATGAACGCCTCTGGCTCCATTATGGATTGACCCTGGTTTGCTATCCTTTCTTCAGGAAATGTGTAGCCGCCATTGGTCAGACCAGCCGTACTGAAGAAATCATTACTCGGAAAATGATCAAAGATAGAATTGCAGGCGAATATGGTCACTTGGGGGCGTTGGATCGATCTGTGGAACGGATCATCGCATCTTTGACCAATTGGGGGGTATTGGCGCAAACAGAACAAAAACAGAATTATCGAATCCTTCTGCACAATTTTGCTTCCTCGGAAAATCTACAAAGCTGGCTATTGTCCTGCACTCTGCAAGCACATCCATCCGATTCTATTCCGTTTGACGACCTGGTCCATTTACCCGAACTCTACCCATTCAGAATTACTCTCAGGGTGGATAGTCTACGAAGGGATGGGCGGTTTGAGGTTCAACGGCAGGGCGGCGGATTGGAAATGGTGAAAATAATCGAAACTAAATAATAGAAGGGGAGATCAAATGCCAAATTCATTAATTGTGAGCTTAACATTTCTAAAGGTTAATAACGACTCAAATAGAAAAGATTATTTAGATAACTTTTACCATTAGTGATTGAATGTCTTCTCCAAAAATTATTAAAGCATGACCGCCGACAACACACTTGAAATCACTCTCGACACCTGGATTATTTCCGACACGCATTTTTTCCATGAGAATATCGGAAGGTATTGCAGTCGTCCTGAAAACTGGCAGGAATTGATTATCAAGAATTGGAATGATCTTGTTTACCCAGACGAAACCGTTCTGCACCTGGGTGATTTTGCGTTAGGCAACAAAAGCAATTTTGACCTCCTGTCTGGTATGTTAAGGGGCAGATTGTTTTTAATCCAAGGTAACCATGACCGGATCAGCAAATCTTATTGCGAAACCCGCGGCGTAACTCTGATAAAAAATTCCTTGAATGCCGAGATATCGGATCAAATGAAACTGATCTTTTCCCATCGTCCGATCGTCCCCCTTGAAGACGGTTGGATCAATCTACACGGCCATATTCATAATGTTCCACCGCCACCTGAAGGTTCCAATCTGGGACCGAGCCATATCAATATGAGTGTTGAGGTCAGGGAGTATCGTCCCTGGCGGTTGGGTGATATTCTCAAATCCATAAAGGACCATCCAACAGAGAACGATGTGTCACTCCGTTGACCCGTTCCCCCTTAAGACTCTAGGGGATCGAAGTGGATGGAACAAAGTGCACACTGTTCCCATGGATCAAGATGGTATTACCTTGCACAAAAAAATATGCCGATTTATTTGTGCAAATATTTCCAGTCTCTCATCTGCTAGACTCTCCATTTGACCAATGTATGGTGGTGCAATTTATGCCCATTTAGAGTTAAGTTTTCGGGATAGAGAGGTCATTCCAGGTCAAATGGTATTTCTATATCCCTTTACGTTAAAAGGCGCTTCAGCGCTCTTCCTGTTCAATCAACGTCTGCGGTAAGGTCTGCGTCAACGTCTGCGGCGTGTCAACAAGGCGTCTGCGGCACGTCAGCGAGGACGCAGACCATGCTTTTTTGTCGATATTATTTTTTGTTTTTTCCCGGACTTTGATATCATCAGCCAACAATAGGATACGTCATCCGGATTTTTAGGTCATTTAACCTTCAGGTCAGTTAACCTAAATAGCAGGGGAGATGCAATAATTCTCTATTGCTGGACGATCCTTCACTTTCACTGTATGATTAACATGTAGTAAATCGAACTTTCTGAGTAGTCCGTGAAACTCGATCAATCCCGATTGGAATATTACATCACCCCCGAACAGGCCGCCAAACAGCTTGGGTTGGATTTGGATTCTATTTATCAACTGGCGGATGAGGGAAAACTTCAGGCAGCCGTGATGACCGATGGAAGTATTGGCATCAATCAAATCAGCGTGAATAATCTGCTGCCCAAGGAAGCCTTACCTGAGTATCAGCTCAACGCCGGCCTGAAAGGTGTTCCGATCAGCATCAATGAAGCCGGCCGGAAATACAAGCTCAACACCTCCACGCTCACGCGCTGGATGCAACGAGGGCTGATCCACCAATTGGGCAAAGAGGGTCGAAAGACACTGCTGGATGAAGCGGATGTGGCTTACTGCGCCAGAGTCTATCGCCAAAACAGTGGTCAGGGCAAATGGGCATTTGATGATTCGGGACGTCCATATAAAAAGTAATCCTCCGAATAATTACTACAAGACATTGATTAACATGGAGTAATATGCTACAATAAATTCAACCGACGAGGTTGATTTTTTTACCTCAATTTACTCCAAGTTGACTTGTATCTTGTAGAATAAAGGAGATTGCATGACAGAAACAATGAATTTTGGACTTGATCTGGGAATGGGAGCGCTCAAGCTGCACGGGAATCAGCAGAGCATTCAATTGATCTCTCAGGTCGCGGTCAATAATGGCCCGCTGGTAGGGCGCATGCTGGGGTTGGGCAGTTCCCGCCTGCCGCTGCGAATCGCTTTGCCGTCGGGAAGCACGTTCTTCGTTGATAGCGGCGCACACGACAGTGGACGGCCAGTAGAAAACTTGAGCATGGATCGTTTTGCCGGTTCACCGGAAATGCTGGCGCTTTTCTATGGAGCATTCACTCGCCTGATTCAGCGGTCGGGTGACATTTCTCAGCCGGTCAGCATCACCTGTGGTTTGCCATTGGATACGCTTTCCGGAGAGGAAGCACGAACCACGGTGGAGAGCATTCAGCGTTGGATGAAAGCAGAACACACCTGGAAAGCCAATGATCAGGAATATCACCTGAATGTGACTGAGGTTCGGGTTACTTCTCAGCCGGCTGGCGCACTGTTTGATTATGTGCTGGATGATGAAGGCAAGGTCGTACCTGAGCGACGCAGCGCATACACCCAGGAGGTCGGGATTGTATCCATCGGCATGAACACCACCGAATTGTTGGTGGTGCGCGAAAAAGTTCCTGTTCAACGCTTTACGGGTGCTTCAACCACTGGAGTGCGACGGCTTTTGGAACTGGTCAACGGTCAGCAGCTTTACTCCCTGGGTGAATTGGACACGCTCCTGCGCGCCAATAAGCTCGACATTTCGCAGGCACTACCAATCTGGGAGCGTGAGGTCACTGGAGAGATTGAAAAGCGGTGGGGCAAAGCCTGGCGGCGTTTCACGGCTGTGATTCTGGTGGGTGGTGGGGCGATCCTACTCAAGAACTCATTGCCTTATTTCTTCAATGGTAAAGGCATCCTGGCGGATGATCCCGTTCAATCAATTGCGAGGGGTTTATGGAAACTATCGTTATTTCAGAACCACAATCGAAAAAACTAATCGTGGGTTCAAAGCGTGGTCGCCCAAAGCTGGATTGCAAGGTTTATCAGATTCGCTTCACACTGAGCCTGCGAGAAGGGGAGGATGATGACCTGCTCTTCTTCTTTTCCGACATTCCCGAACGGAGGCGAGCTGCAGCCTTGAAAACCGCTTTACGAGCGGGAGGTATTTCACTTAAAGCCGGATCCGTCCCAATCACGGATGATCTTGATCTGACCATTCAGGGTCTGGTTTTTGGCTAATCAATTTTCTGGAGGAAGGTATGTTTCTGTTGAAGGGATTTCATTTAGTCTTCAAGATCTTCAAAAACGCTTTGCTTCTGATGGTGATGGCAACCATCCTGTTTATCGCTTACCGGGGCAATCAGCCGATGAGCGTTCCCCAGGCACCACAAGGTATAACCTATTTCGAATTCATGGCAGATCGGATCGATGCTGCGAAAACGGTCAAACCATCTCAATGCGGATGGGGAATGATGCTGTCACTGGCTGCCCTTGGGCCAATCTATTCAGTAGTGTACACAACGGTTGCGGTCAATCCAGATAGCGCATTGGCCAAGGGAACCGCTCCGGACCCGGATATTGCGCGGGATGTTGCCGGCGCAGCCTGGTATGAAATCCCGGATATCTGGTGGAAAACGGTTGAGCGATTATCCTGGACGATGCTGGGTAAACCTGCTGCGTATGGTTGTCAGTTCCGACCTGTCCAAATCGCTGAACACAAGAATTGATCTGACCACCTTGGATCATGCCTGATTTATTTGTAGAATAAAAATGTAATCGTTTCGGGTCGCTGATCTCCTTGGACATCCATCAAATCGTAGGAGCGGCCGCATAACAAAGTTAATTGTTATGCCGGTCGCTTTTCGTTTTCTCTGGCGATCTTCTTGTTGAAGTAAAGAGTAAATATCAAACCATTTGGAGCTTTTGATGCCAGATCCCATTCCGCCCAGAGATATTGATGCCGAACAGGCCTTGCTCGGTTCGATCATGATTGCACCCTATTTATTTGAAGATTTGGTCACCATTGTAAAAGCGGAATATTTTTATCGCAACTCACACCGCTGGATCTGGGAAGCGATGAATCAGCTGTTGGAATCTGAGCAACAGATCGATCATGTCACCTTGTGTAATGCTTTGAATACCAGCGGAAAACTAAAGGAAATTGGCGGGCCGGCATATATCATGGGCTTACTCAATGCAACTCCGACTTCCATGCACGCCGAGTCTTACGCGAAGATCGTGCGTGAAAAAGCATTTAAGCGAAAAGCGTTGGAGGTTGCAACAAACCTTGCCCAAAATGCTATTCAAGATAAATCACTTTCTGAAGCTCTGCAGCAAATGGAAGAATTCTTTGTCAGTACATCCGCCTTGTCGGGAGTCACGGAGCGAATGGTTATGACCGCAGAGAAATTGTGCTTGTCGGAGATGGGTGAGTTGAACTGGATTCTCAAAGACTGGATTATGGCCGGCGGAATCAACTTGATCGCCGGTATGCCGGCAGCCGGAAAGAGTTTTCTCGCTCTGGACCTGGCGATTGGTATGGCTTCTTCGGGTCTGGCATGGGATAACCAACCGGTAACCCAGGGCAAAGTGCTGTATCACTTCCTGGATGGCAGCTACCGGGGTATGCGCTCGCGTGTTCTTAAATTGTGCCACGCGCGGGGCATTCAACCACCAGCAAACCTCATTTTCGACTTTTCTCCGCTTAACCTGAAAGTCACTTCGGAAGTGCTGGCATTGCGTCAGCGAATTCATCGATTGGCTGCCTCAGTAGTCATTTTTGATGTCATGGCCAAGTTTATGCCTGGCGCTGATGAAAATTCGGTCGCGGAAATATCACCGATGATGAACACCCTGCGAGAAATTGCCAACCAGACCGGTACGACTTTCATTCTGATTCATCACCTCAATAAGGGTGGAAACACCGATCTTTCCTATCGCGTTCGGGGCTCCTCTGATATTTTAGGGTCTGTTGATACCGCTATTGTGGTTGCACACGAAAACCAGCATTCGACACACTCGATGCGAACGATCATTCCACAAAAGGTGCGTGAATCCCTGCCACCCGCGCAGTTGCAGTTCCAAATTGAATCGACCGAAGAGAGCATCGCGCTCCGATTTTCTGAAACGAATGCTTCTGAACTGGTGCGCGTGCCTGGTCAGGCGGAATTGATCTTTGCGGATATCCTGGAATATCTGCAAAGCGTTCCGGCGCAGGAATTCAAGAAGAATGAGCTCATCTCAGCCCTCCAAATCAATAGCAGCGCCAGGACGATAGACCGGGTATTTTCAAAACTCAATAATGATCCGCGAATCAGAGTTACAAAACGAGGATCTTTCAACACCTATCAATGGGAAGAGGATACGCCAGCCAGATAATGTCTCAAATTGTGGTGTAAAAAGCAATTGACAAAAGAGTCATCGTGTGGTTTCTTGAAGGTCTCATACACCAATTCAAGAAAGGGAACACACGATGACCACAGCAACTATAGCATTTCAAGAGTACCTGCGCAAGCTGGGACTGGACCAGGACAAGGATTTTCTGCAAGAGAGTGTACGCGTCATGAGCCAGATGGTGATGGAACTGGAAGTACAGGCCCAAACGGGAGCGGCCAAACATGAGCGCACGGTGGAACGCAAGACCCAGCGCAACGGCTACCGAGGGCGGGTTTGGGAGACGCGGGTAGGGGAGATTCCCCTGCGCATCCCCAAATTGCGCACCGGCAGCTACTTCCCGAGCCTCCTGGAACCCCGGCGTCGCGCCGAACAAGCCTTGTTGGCGGTGGTGCAACAGGCTTATGTGGAAGGTGTGAGCACGCGCAAAGTGGATGAGTTGCTGCAGGCCATGGGGCTGACCGGGATCGACAAATCGACCGTCTCGCGCATCTGCAAATCGCTCGACGATGTGGTAGTTGAGTTTCGCAACCGACCCTTGACGGGGCGCTACCCCTATGTCTGGCTGGATGCTACCTATCTCAAAGTGCGCCAGAACCACCGGATTGTCAGCCTGGCCCTGGTGATTGCCATCGGGGTGAACGAGGTGGGGGAACGAGAAGTGCTTGGCTTTTCCCTGGGTGCCAGCGAAACAGAGGCTTTCTGGTTGGAATTCCTGCGTTCGTTGATTGGTCGCGGTTTGGAAGGGGTGCAATTGGTGATAAGCGATGCACATGAGGGGTTGAAAGCCGCCATTGCCCAGGTGCTCTCGGGAGCGAGCTGGCAGCGCTGCCGGGTGCACTTTACGCGCAATCTGCTCTCGCATATTCCTAGAGGGGATCAGGCGATGGTGGCAGCGGCGTTGAGAACGATCTTTGCCCAGCCTGACCAGGAAGCGGCTGGCAGGCAGTTGCAGGCCGTTTATGAAGCGATGGTGACCCGCTGGCCGAAAGCTGCTGAAGTATTGCTGGATGCTGAAAATGATATTTTGGCTTACATGAAGTTCCCCAAAGAGCACTGGAAGCGGATTTACTCGAACAATGTTCTGGAAAGGCTGAATAAGGAGGTGAAGCGTAGAACCAATGTCGTGGGCGTTTTCCCGGATGAATCTTCCGTAATTCGTTTGGTCGGCGCCATCCTGCAAGAGCAGTCGGATGAATGGCAAATTGCTAAACGTTACTTCAGCCTGGAGTCGATGCGAAAATTGTATGGGCCGCAACCCTTGATGATGGCTGAGGTCATGCCATTTACTCTGGCGCCTGTTCATTGACACCCTTGAACCTTAAAGATTCCACACAATGAATTTACACCATTGACAGAGACGCTAACGCCAGCCACGCCATTCCCTTAAGAGGTTGGCATGGTTGGCGTATGTTTGTTCGATGCAAAGTCTAAAAAATAACAAAGGAGAAGAATGTCAGAAAACCAAAATACCTCAGATTGCCGGATTCCCAGGAATGTCTTGATCAAAGCACCTGGTTTATTGCCCATGCTCTACACACCGCGTGAAATCGCTGAAGACCTGGACGTTCCTGAAACCACCTTGCGAGATTGGCTCAACCATGGCGCGCCACACAGTCGGGATGAATCCAACCATATCTGGATCGACGGCAAGCAATTTGCCGCCTGGGTTGATAACCAACGGAACGCCAGAAAGAAACCAACCCATCCGCTTCAAACAGGGGAAGGCTTTTGCATGCGTTGCAATGCCATCGTCACAATTCAAAATGCGGAAATTCGCCCTGTCAAAGGTAACCTGAGCCATTTGAAAGGCAAATGTCCCATCTGCGGCGGGATTGTCAATCGCGGGATTTGGAATGCTGGATCGTCAGAACTACCTCAAGGTTAAGTTGTTCCTGAAATATTCACGGGAAGTTCATGGGCGTTCTTCGCTTCAGATCTCTAATGATTTCAAGCATCTTAAAGCGCTGCTTCTCTGGGCTGGCTCACAACCGTTCAGTTCAGCACACGCTTTCAACACCAGTCTTTCTGATTTCCTTTTTCAGAAAGCTGTAAAAGGATTGGATCAAACAGAATTACAGAACATCTTGAATACCAACGAGCGTTTCTTCTTATGGGTGAAAGCCATGTTCCCGGTTGAGTTTCAAAATATCCGGCTGAGCTGGATTATGAAAATTTCAGCAATCTCGGAAAGAAAGGAGGTGATTATTTGAAAAAACGACCGATTATCATTACAGCGACCAACGCCATCACAATCCCCAAAAAGGTTCGTAACCTGTTGGATTTACAACCTGGTGACTGCCTGGATTATGAAGTCATGGCAAATGGTTCAATTATTTTGGTGCGCAAGGAATGCTGCGATTCGCCATCGCTCCGTCCAATATGCAAACTTCCCTGCCAGGCCCAAAAACGTAAATAATCTGAATGGCTGGAGGAAGATGAAAACTTACACAATAGCCATCCCCCTATTCGTCTTTACCAAGAGGCTTTGGCATTATATTTAATCGATTTCTTATATAATGTTAACAAGTGCTCATGGAATCTAGTTAAAGGAAAATAACCTACTATGGAGTTGTTGCCCATTCTCATTGACATTGAAGATAAACTTCTTCCTTACTTCCATTGTGATATCTGGGAAAGAGGATTGTATTACTATCTATTTAGGCAGACCCATTTAAAGGGGAACGAATCTGCTACGATTCCATTATCCTCAATTGCCACTGCTTTAGGTTGCTCAGAATGGCAAGCGAGAAAAAGCGTACGGCAATTGGCTCAAAAAGGTTGTATTGAGCTAGAACAAACCAGAAAAGGGCACAAAGTTAAAGTCCTATTGCCAAATCAATTAGGGATACCAGATGTAAGCAATGAGAAAGTAGATGTAGATATTGAAAGTCTTGATTTCTTTTCAAATCGTATTTACGTCGAGGCATTATTGGATAGAGAAAATCACCAATGTTTTTATTGTTTAAGAAAAATTACTGATGAAAATTGTGAATTAGATCATGTTATTCCATTAGTTGGCGGAGGGAGCAACAATTACACGAATATTGTAGCTTCCTGTCATCGATGCAATACTATTAAGCAAGGGAATAGTGCTGAACAACACATTAGACAACTCTATCGTAATAATCTGCTCGATGAAAATGAATTTAATAGCAGGTTAAAAGCAATTGAAGATTTGAAAAACGGAAGACTTAAACCATCGCTATAGAAAGATCCGGAGATTATATTGTTTATCTCCGGATTAGTGATTAGGACGACTTCTTATTATTTCCTCTCTTAGCTTCTATCAAAATTTCAAATTATCTACTGGGCTGGCTTTCCGATGCACTCGTTCAATGTCCATCTCAGCGATTTGAGCATAATGACGGACCATGTCCAACGAGCTGTGACCTAACAGGGCTTGCAGGGTAAAAACATCCCCACCTGAACGGAGATAAGTGATTGCGAAAGTATGCCGGAATTTATGTGGATGAGCCCCTTTAACACCCGCTTTATCAGCCAGGCGCACGATCAAATGTCGCAGGCTATTGGAGTTAAACGGATGATTGCCACGGTTGATAAATACTGGCGATTCTGGGTCATCGCGATCTTCGCGGTCAGCCAAGTATCGCCATACAGCCCGGCGGGTGCTCTTTCCAATGAACACCGTACGACCTTTACCGCCTTTTGCCCCGCCTTCGTCCCCATGCTTGATGACAACTTTACCGGTGCGCAAATCCAGTTCGCCGATTTTCAAACTGCAAAGCTCGGAAGCGCGCAACCCGGTATCCAACATGAACATGATCATGGCTTCATCTCGTTTGGCAGATGGTCGTCGGGTGACAAAGTTATGCCTATTGATTGGATTGTACTCACGGGAGTAGGTACAGGCTTTGAGAAGTGCAGAAAGATCTTCCTGAGTAAAGGCAGCAACGGGTGCTTCTTTGTAGCGCGGCCCCGGGATGCCTTCCATGGGATTCTTAATTTTAAACTCTGCGACCGCCCAACCGAAGAATGCTTTGAAAGTGATCCAGTGATTTCGCAGTGTTTTGGGGGAGAGTTTGCGTGTTGGTGCCTCATGCGCAGGATTCGGTTTGGCGAAAGTGTGGGGAACATACTCGGTACGCAGATAGGTCATGTAATCGAGCACATCGGCAGAGGTGATCTTACCGACCGGTTGATCGCCTATCTTTTCCATCCACTTACGCAGCACCCACTCATATGAATCGACCGTCCGTTGGCTTAAGCCTTCGGCGGTTTTGTATTTGACGAAGCCGTCAATACAAAGAGAAAATAACAGGCCTGAGGGATTACGGTTCATCGAAAAATCCTCCTAAAAGTGATTTTTCGTAACCATCGACCCTCAGGCCTATCAAAAAACCGTAGCCCCAGGGACTACGGTTCTCGTTAGTAGCGGGGAGTGGATTCGAACCACTGACCTCCGGGTTATGAGCCCGACGAGCTGCCACTGCTCTACCCCGCATCAAGAAACCCAATAATACCACTACCTCCAACTACCGTCAAGCGAAACCCCCATTTTTTCATCGTCTATCTGTTACAATTGTGCGGCTTCATAGAAGAGGTTTCTAATGACTGCTCAAAAAGGAACTGTAACTGCCTTATGGCCTCGCTTCACTTCTGCGATCGGGCCGCTCGAATTCACGTGGAAGACCGCGCGCGAGTACCTGGTAGTGCTGCTGGGCGCGCTGATCCAGGCGCTGGCGATGCGGCTTTTTTTGGTGCCAGGTCAATTGGTCAGCGGCGGAATCAGCGGGGCCGCCCAGATCATCAATCATTTCGCGCCTATTCCCATTGGGTTGATGGTGTTCATCGGCAATGTCCCGCTCTTCTTTTTAGGATGGCGGTTTTTGGGCGGTCCGCGCTTTGCGTTGCGCACCGCCATCGCGGTAGGCGCTTTCTCTTTGTTCACAGACCTGCTGGTATTTATCATCCCCGCGCAAGGCGTAACGCGAGACAACGTGCTCAACGCGGTTTTCGGAGCGGTGTTGCTGGGTGTGGGGCTGGGGCTGGTCTACCGCGGAGGGGGCACCAGTGGCGGCTCTGATATCCTGGGGCGCATCCTCAACCACAGACTGGGGATATCGATCTCGACGGCGTATCTCATTACCGATTCCATCGTTGTACTCGCGGGCGGGTTCGCGTTCTCTTGGGAAAAAGCGCTTTATGGCATGGTGGTCATTTATATCAGCGGGCTGGCAGCGGAAATGATCTCAGAGGGGTCCGGGATATTCCGCACTGCCATCATCATCTCACCATACCATGAAAAGATTTCCAGCGAGATCATGTCTGTGCTCTCACGAGGAGTGACGGTGCTCAGCGGCAAGGGCGCTTATACCGGCACAGATAAACCTGTTTTGTACTGCGTCATCACCCGCGCTGAAGTCAATCAATTAAAACAGGTGGTCAAAGAGATCGACCCGCAGGCGTTTATGGTCATCGGGGTCACGCACGAGGCGTTAGGGGAGGGGTTCAGACCTTTGAAGTAGACCACCTAGTGCAAGCAGTGCAGCACTGCACCGCTGATGATGCCGAATTGCGCCAGGTGATAGGTGAGGTGCACATAGCTCTGAGCGTGATTGAACCGGCGTACAAAACGGTCGTAAACCAGCATGGTATCTGAAGAAAAAAAGAGCAGCGCGCCAATGGCAGCCAGGATGGCTGGCTGGTATTGCCATTCTGGTCGGAAAAGCGTCAGCAGCGCCGAAAGCAGCATCAGCGTGAGCGTTAAGCCGTAAAGGCAGAGAGCAGCAAGAAAACGCCTGCCGCGCGGAACCCGCAGGATGCCCGGGCGGATGCGTTTGAAGATCACAGCAGCAGCCGCGCCTACCAGCACAGCCACCAGGAACACGCCGCCGGAGAGCGGCGCGGGAGAAGTATTGAAGCCAATAAAATACGCCACCTGGGCGAACAGAAACGAAGTTCCCCCGACCATGAAGAAACGGGGGTTAAGCATCAACGCTATATCTCCAATCAAGGAGAAAACCAAACCCGCGCCGAACCAGGTCATCTCATTTCGCCATCCGGTCAGCTGCAGCGTCCAAAAGATAAGAAAAACCATCACCGCGGGCTTGGCCAGGTAAAGGCGTTTCCTCCAACCTTTCCAGACAGCGGCCCAGTCGAGCAGGGCGAAGAAACCCGCGAGCCAGAACGCCCAGGTTAACATGTTTTAACCTGCAACCTGTTTATACCCTAATAATTCAAGCGCGTCTGGCGAATTCCGCCAGTTCTTGTTCACTCTCACCTTTAATTCTAAAAAGACCTTACAACCGCTCATTTCTTCGATCTCCTGGCGGCTGTGAGTACCGATCTTTTTAATCATTTCCCCGCCTTTCCCGATGAGGATGCCTTTTTGCGAATCCCGTTCAACAAAAAGCGTGGCTTCGATGTAAGCCTTTTCTCCCGGTCGTTCTTCATAAGCATCTATCTTCACCGCCACGCAGTGCGGCACTTCCTCCTGCACGAAAGTCAACACTGACTCACGGATCAGCTCTGCGGCGATATCGCGTTCATAGAGATCCGTCACAGTATCGCTTTCATAAAAGGCTTCACCCAGGGGAAGGCGGCTGATCATCACTTCGAGCAGGGCGTCAAGGCTGGCTTTATTTTTAACGCTCAAAGTCAATACGTCCTGCGCTGGATACAGTTCTACCGCCTGGCGTTTGCGTTCTTCAAGGGTTTTTTCGTTCACCAGGTCGGTCTTGGTTAACCCCATCCATACCGGAGGAAGGCTGCGCATACCGCCCAGTTTTTCCGCGATGAGATGGTCTTCACTGGTGAATGGCGCGCTGGCGTCTAACAGCCAGAGGAGGATATCCGCGTCTCGCAGCGCCTCGCCCGCAGCCTGGTTCATGAAATCGCCGAGCTTGTGCTGGGGATCATGCAAACCGGGAGTATCCACGAAGATAAGCTGCGCTTCAGGCAGACTGAGGATGCCCAGCTGGTTGCGGCGGGTGGTCTGCGGTTTTGGCGAGACGGCGGCGATCTTCTGACCGAGCAGCGCGTTGATGAGCGTGGACTTACCGACATTCGGCCTGCCGACCACGGCTACATACCCAGCGCGGAATTCTTGTTTTTCCATCATTTTATCCTTCAAATGGGTCGGCCTGAACCTGGGCTGGGGTTTGATTGTTTCTTTTTCCGCTGTTGACGATAACGATCCCGCCCAGGATCATCAGACCCCCTACGATCACCCGCCAGTCTACCGCTTCGTGCAGGAGGATCGCCCCCAGCAGAACACCCACCAGGGGGAACAGGTAAGTGGTCATGCTCACCCGCGAGGGACCAATCTCGTCCAGCAGTGAGTACCAGGCGATGGCGGCGAAGAAAGATCCTATCAAGCCCAGCCAGGCGAATGCCAGATACGAGACTGGTCGCACTGGCATAATGAACGGAGATTCAACCGCTAACATGGTTGGGAAGATGAAGAGGATACCAAAGACGAATTGCCCTATCGCCTGATCTTCAGGTTTCACCCCCTGATTGTGCATGCGGGCAAATACGCTGCTGCCCCCGTAGCAGAAAACGGCTGCCACCATGGCGATGATACCGTATATTTGATTGATGGCTTCTCCGCTGAGTTTATCTGACATCAGTACCAGTACGCCGCCAAAGCCAAGTAACAAACCAACGATGCGCCGCGCGTTGAGCCTTTCTTCTTGAATGAACACCGCGGCAATGAGGGAGGTGGCAAGCGGCTGCATCGAGTTCAGGATGGAGGCCAGACCCGAGGTGATGTATTTTTCACTCCACGCAACCAGCGCAAAGGGCAGGGCTACATAGAACACCCCCAGGAACAGATACAACCGCCAGGCTTTTAGCAGGGGTTTACGACGGTTGAGCAAGAAAAAAACGGTGAGCCCGATTAGCGCGAAGAAAATGCGGAAAAATACCACAGTAAAAGGACCAACTTCCTGCAGCCCTATCTTAATCCAGAAAAAAGAGGAGCCCCAGGCGATGCCAAGCAAAATAAATTTAAGCCAGCTTTTCAGTGACAACGCGATGTCCTTCCAGTTGTAGCAACCACGCTTTCGAGTTCAGGCCATCACCGGCAGAGAAACCGGTAAGATGCCCTGAAGCAGCAACCACGCGGTGGCAAGGGATGAGAATCGGTAACGGGTTTTTCGCCAGTGCCATCCCCACTGCGCGGGCAGCGGCTGGCTTCCCCAATGCCCTGGAAATCTCACCGTAAGTGCGCACTTCACCATACGGGGTCTTCAATAACTCCAGAAGAGCCTCACGCTGGAACCCCCGGATGGACTGCCAATCCAGAGGAAGGTCGAAAGCCTTACGCTGACCAGCGAAATATTCTCCCATTTGTTGTCGGCATGCGCATAAAACCGGGTTTGTCGTCATTGCAGGGTGAGGTTTCCCGGTGTTTATGCTGATTTGAACGGCTGAGACAGCATCTCTGCAAACCAGAACAGTGACCATTCCAATAGGGCTTTGAAATTGAATTCTATCAGGCATGTTTATAAGTTTATATCATTCGTTGAAAAATATGGTTTCTTACAGCGAAAATGGCGCTTTTTTGCGACCATCATTTTCGTAGGGTAATCGTAGGGTAAGAGTCAAGCAGTGCGAGAGGGTCACTGGTACACTATTTACAGGGCGACTTCTTTTCTTCTCCTCCTTAGTAAAGAGTGCCGGGGTCGGCGTCCCCGGCACTCGATGATTCTACCATAGGTCACCCCTTTATAAGGATTCCCGTAAACCGAAGCGCGGGAATCCCTTGTTTTTACATAAAAATTTGTGATAAACTTTTGCTCGCATCAGTTCCCATATCAGGCTGTTGGAGATGTCATATGAAGAAGAGAGAAACCTACCCCATCGAAATTGCCGGCGTGCACCGTGACCTGACCTTGTTTGAGATCAAACCCGGGCTAAAAATCGCGATTCTGAATATCCTGGGCGATATGGAACTTGTACAATCCTGCGCGGCGGCCCTGGCTGAAAAACTGACCGCTGTGGATTATGATTTGCTGCTCACAGCCGAAGCGAAAAGCATCCCCATCGCCCACGCGCTGGCGGCGGAGACGATGAAACCTTACGTGGTGCTGCGCAAGGTTTATAAACCCTATATGGGAGATGCGCTTAAGGCTGAAACCCTTTCGATCACTACCGGTGAGCCGCAATACCTGTACCTGGATGAAAAAGACCGCGAGCTGATGATGGGGAAGAAGGTCGTAATCGTTGATGATGTGATCAGCACCGGTTCAACTTTGCAGGGGATGCGCCTGCTGGTGCAGAAAGCCGGCGCTGAGGTGGTGGCGGAAGCCGCCATTCTCACAGAAGGGGAGCGGGCCAGGTGGCACGAAATTATTTCCCTGGGTCACCTGCCGGTGTTTACGGATTGAACACAGGCTGTTTGCCTGCGCATCCTCATTAAATGGAGTCCAGAGAGCCAGTCGACAGACTGGCTCTTTCCACCAGCCGGAAAAGCGTGTAGCCGAATACCATATACACAGCAGCCACCAGAATCTCCCCCGCCAACAGGCTGGCTACTTCTGACCAACCCGCTCCACCCAGAGCCAGCCGGGTGGCTAAAATTCCGCGCGTCATGGGCAGGTATCCCGAAAGCGGCTGTAAAAAACCAGGCAGTCTTTCAATGGGAATGTTGACCCCAATCAAAATGTACAGCAACTGACCGAGGGTGTTGGTAAACATCCAGCCGTCGCGGCTGAGCAGGCTGACCGTGCCCATGATGAATCCCAGCCCGGTGGTGGTTATCGATAGCAGCACCAGGCAGCAGGCGAGCATGAACAGGTTAACCTCGGCGAAGTCGATATGGAAGATGAGCATTGCGATGGGCAGGGCTACCAGCACGGTCACAAACCCGTCGAGGATGTGAAAAAAGGCACGCCCCAAAAAGAGCGGAGCGCGCGGCGCCGGGCTGCCCAACAGGTAAGACATGGCGCCAAACTGCCGCTCGTTCCCGATGGTCATCGAAATACCGTATAACCCGTTAGTGGTAGGCATCATCAAGATATTGCCAATAACGATGAACATTGGATCCAGAAAGCCGACAAACTTACCCATGAACACGAAGAACAACATGGCGAAGAAGGGAAAGCCGAATTTGCTGGTCGCGTAACTGAATGGCGTGCTCCAGGCAAAAAGGGAGCGGTATGAAAACCATGCCTGGAAAAAGTACAGCCGGAAGAGGTGCCCAAGCCGCTTGATCATATCGAATGCAGCTCCCCGGTGATGCGGATATGATCGTGCACTTTCCTATCAAACCAGCGCGCCAGCAGATAGTAGACGAATGAAACCCCCAGCGCGATCAGCCATTTGTTTACCAAGGCGCTGTCGATAAGCGAGCCTTTTAGCGCATCCTGCAAAGTCTCCAGCCCCCAGCGGATGGGGAAGACAGCGGAAATCTGCTGCATCCAAGCAGGCAAAACGCTGATCGGGTACATAAACCCGCACAAAAGCGCGATGGGCATCTCCAGTAAATCGACGAAAGTGCCGGAAAGGCGCGACCAGGCGAGTATATTCGCCAGGAAGATGCCCATGCACCACAGTGCCAGTAAAAGCAGGGAGAAGGAGATGACGACACCAGGGATATTGATACCGCTGAATGAATAATCGAAGATAAATAAAGCCGCGGCAACCGCGGCGAGCATGCTGGTTGACCCCGCCAGGATGTTGAGCAGCGAGCGAAATCCCACCACGCGCCGCAGCGGAGTGGGGCTGCCCACGATCAACTCCAAAGTGCCCTCGCGCCTGTCAGCGCGGATATCGTAGGTGGAAGTGAACGCCAAGCCGCTCCACATACCCATGATGCCGGCGCCAAGCACGGTGTACACCAGGTCAGGACGGGTGTTTCCAACGGCGCGCGCCAGCAGCATGCCGATGGCGCTGAAAATGGCCGGCTGTGTGAAAAATAAAGCCAGGCTCCACAGGCTGAGCACACGCATGCGCAGTTGCACATTCATCTGGCGAATTCCCAACCTGAGAAAATTCCCTATCATGCCCCTCCATTTTGAATGATGGACACGTAAACATCCTCCATGGTCTGGTTGCGGACCCCCAGCGTCTGTATCAGGTTGCTGCTGAGCAGGGGAGCGAGCAGTTCCATCACCACACCTGGTTGCCGAGTGCGGATATTCACTTCCCAGACGAAAGCGTGCTGGTTATAGGTGACCTCTGAATCCGGGTCGAGCTGGGCGAGCACGTTTTTTACGGATGGCAGGTTTTCGCCGCTGGTTTTTAACTCAACAAAGGCATCGCTGGTCAATTTGCTCTTCAATGAAGAAGGACTATCCATAGCGATAATTTGACCGTGATTGATGATGGCGAGACGATCACACAACTCATCTGCTTCTGCCATGTAGTGTGTGGTGAGCAGAATGGTCTTGCCTTGATTTTTTAACAGTTTGATAGTCGAGCGCAGTTCACGTGCTCCAACCGGGTCAATGCCCACAGTGGGTTCGTCTAAGAAGATCAGCTCAGGGTCGTGCAGTAAAACACGCGCCAGGTGCAGGCGCTGCTGCATGCCGCTGGAATATGTTTCGACCCGGTCATTCCCGCGATCGCGCAAACCCACCAGCTCCAGAAGCTCCGTGATGCGGTTATGGGTTTCACGGGGGGGCAAGGCGTACAGTTCAGCGAAATATCGCAAATTTTCGATTGCGGTCAGCCGCCCATACAGCCCGTGAGCCCCGCCAAAGGTGAAACCGATGTGCTTCCGTATATCCCTGGTGTGCTGCAGAATGTCCTGACCGAAAATATGAATGCTGCCGCTGGTGGGAATGAGCAGAGTGGAGAGCATTTTTACCGTGGTGGTCTTGCCGGCGCCGTTTGGACCGAGCAGACCGAAGAGTTCTCCTTTGTTCACATGGAAGGTGATACCGCGCACCGCCTCGGTAGAGCGCGTGGTGCGTGTGAGGAAGCCATGTTTGGTGTGAAAGGTCTTCACCAGCGAGTGGGTTTCAATGGCGCGATCATTTGTAGATGTCAGCATGGCGTATATCCGGTGGTTTCTAATCAGGATTGAGGTGAGCACCGCGGCTGGCGCGGGTGGAAAAAACGACCGCCTGCAATCCGGTCTGTTTTTGGTAGAGGTCTCTTAACTGATGAATGAAGGCATCACTTTTCTCATCAAGCACCAGGCTGACTGTGCTGCCGCCAAAGCCTGCCCCCGTTAGACGCGACCCCAGGCAGCCATCGAACCCGGCGGCAATATCAACCAGAATGTCCAGTTCGGGGCGCGAAACTTCAAAAAGGTCGCGCAGCGAATCATGCGAGGAAAACATCAATCTACCAAATCCCCTGGCGTCTTTTTCCTTTAATAGATCAATCGCCTGATTGACGCGCGAGATTTCTTCCACCACATGCCGGGCGTGCCTGAACGCGGCTGGCGGGAGCGCGTGCTCATGCGCGAGCAGGCGTTCCTCCCCCAGGTCGCGCAGTGAGCGGATTGATGGGTCAAGTTGATTAAAATAAGCGACCACGCTTTCGCAGTCGCGGCGGCGGTCGTTATATGCGGAGGTGAGAAGTGAACGCCGTAATGAGGAATCCGCGATAACCAGCGTAGTAGCGGGAGGGAGCGGCAGTGTTTGAGAAGCCAGGCTGCGCGTGTCGAACATTACCACGTGATCTTCCACTCCGCAAGCGCAGGCGAACTGGTCCATCAAACCGCAATTTACACCCACATACTCGCGTTCAGCCTGTTGGCAGAGCTTCGCCAGTTCCAGGCGTTCAAGCTGCCAGCCGCACAGGCTCATACAGACCACCGCGAACCCCACTTCGATGGCCGCGGAGCTGCTCAGGCCTGCGCCGATGGGAATATTGGAACTGAATTGGGCGTCGAATCCGATTAGATCAAGCCCGTGGCGTTGTAGGCTCCACATCACGCCGGCGGGGTATAACGCCCAATCGGGTAATGGTTTTCCTTCTTGCGACGTTTTCTTTTCAAGATGGCTCAAGTGGATGACGCATTGGTCTTGCAGGTCAACGGCTTTGAGCGATACCAGGCGGCTGTCATTCTTCTTGAAGATGATCTTCACCGAACGGTCAATAGCGGCTGGCAGCACAACGCCGTCGTTATAATCAACATGCTCACCCAGCAGGTTCACTCTGCCAGGGGAGATGACGGTACCTTCAGGGGTCGCCACGGTCATCGCCCATCTCAGTAAACTTGCTGATCAGCCTGGCCTTTTGCGTGTGATTTAGCGCCTTGATGGCGCGCTCACGCTTCATCGCTGTTGAGCGGTCAGGCTGTTCTTCGATATACACCAACCGAACTGGACGGTGTACTCTCGTGTACGCCGCTCCTTTCCCCAGGTTATGCTGCCGTTCACGACGGGCAGGGTCAAGGGTCCAACCGGTGTAATAACTGCCGTCAGCGCATTCGACAATGTAACAATAGAAGCTCATCTCCAATTTTTATTTCTTGACAGGTCTGCCGCCAAAGAGGCGGGTAAGGATGCCGCGTTCCAGCGCTTCGGGGGGTTTTTCCACCTTATCCCATTCCCCGCTCATGCGTTGTGTGAGCCAGGTTTCGTACCCCTGCCTGGCGGTTTGATACATTTTTTGCAACCCCTCTTCATCACCAGCATCGATCATCTGGCGAATCTCAGCCAGGGTCGCGGACAATTCATCGAGCGCGCGGGTGATGTTTTCTCTGTTCACCAAATTGGAAACACCGAAGAACTCCTGTTCGTCAAACAAGGTATTGAGAGAAGCGAAGCGGAAAAAAGCCCTGTTGGTCATCTTGCGGGCGTCATCCCATCCGGGTTTTTCCACCAGCATGGAAAGCAGGGCTACCGCGGTCAGTTTTGGCAGTTGCTCGATGCGCGCGGTGATGCCATCAGCTTCCAGCGGTTCACTAAAATACGGTTTGGCTTTCAGTAACGCGCACAGGTCATTTGCCAGTTGAAAGGCTTTTTCCTGGGTGTTTGAATCGGTTACCACCAGCATGTGTGTGTTTTCAAAAAGGTCGGCATACGGGTTGCTCGAATTCTCTTCCCAGTCTCGCAGCCTGGCAGGATGCAACACAGGTTGCAGAACGATAAAGGGCTGCTGTGGAGGCAGAAGTTCACGCGCCCACTGGTAAGCGACCCTGGCAACCGCGCTGATGCACACCACCACAGCTTGTGGAAAAACCTCGCCCGCGATGAGCCCCAGCGCATCGCGCAGCAGGTCAGTGGGCAGAGAGAGGATGACCATATCGGCACCACGTACCGCGTCGGGCAGTCGGGTATGGGTTTTATCGCACACGCCTTCTTTTTCCAGCCTGCGCATCCGGGCGCTGTCAGCGTCATGACCCACCCGCGTAATATTTTCCTTGTAAGCGCCCAGCGCCAGGCCGATCGAGGCGCCAACCTGGTTGAGACCAATGAGTGCGATTTGCGGGCTCATCAACCGACTCCTATAATGAACTTTTGAAGCTGGGTTAGGGCGGGCGACATCACCCAACGGATAAGGTCGATTCCCACCAGCGGAAGAACAAATAACAGCACCATTAACAAGAGCGGGCCGTAGCGCTGGATGCTTTCAAACCCTGGCTGTAGACGATAGGGAAGCAGGTAGGAGAGCACCTTTTCACCATCCAGCGGTGAAAGGGGGATGAGATTGAACAACATCAACAGCAGGTTGATGGAAAGGAAGGTGAAGAGGAATTCAGCCGGGGATGGGAGCATGGAGCCCGCGGCAGATGCGCGCCAGGGGACCATCCGAAAGCGCAGCACCAGCCCGGCGAGGATAGCCAGAAGCAGATTGGACGCGGGACCGGCCAGCGATACCCACATCAGCGCCGACTCTGACCTGCGGCGCAGCGCGTAAGGGTTGACCGGCACGGGTTTTGCCCAGCCAAAACCCACCACCAGCAGCATCAGAGAACCGAATACATCCAGGTGCTTTAATGGGTTAAGCGTCAGCCTGCCGGCGTTGCGCGCGGTAACGTCACCGAAGTGGTCAGCCACCAGCGCGTGGGAAAATTCGTGGATGGTTAACGCGATGATCAATGTGAGTATGCGGGAAAATAACAGGCTTGGTGCCAGGTTCAACATATGGGTAATTTCCTCTTAAGCCCAGCCAGTTGTGGTGAGTTTGAAAATTATAACATGGGTTATAATCGCAGCATGCTTCCTGAGTTGAAATTAGGAGACAGGGTCAGGCTGCGGAAACCCCATCCATGCGGGGGTTATACCTGGAAAATCGTGAGGTTAGGCGCGGATATTGGGTTGGAGTGTGATACCTGTTCTCATCGCGTGATGCTGACGCGCCGAGAATTGACCCGCCGTATGAAAACTTACCTCCCGATTGATGCCCCGCAAGAAAACCCGCCATCCGATGTTTACCAGTGAGCCTATCGCGCAATCTGATCATTAAACCGATGCCTATCTTACCCGCTTATAGTATTGATTTTGTCAGCCGCAGCCCCGAGCAAACCCGTCGGTTGGGCATGCGCATGGGCACCCTTCTTAAAAGTGGTGATTTGCTCTGCCTGGAAGGCGACCTGGGATCGGGTAAAACCACTTTTGTGCAGGGGCTCGCCCATGGCTGGGGCTCGGTGGACGCAGTGACCAGCCCGACATTCGTGATTGTTAATCAATATCGCCGAGCTGGCGGCGGCCTGATGCACCACCTGGATGCTTACCGGCTTACTTCTATTGATGAAGCCATTGATCTTGACCTGGATGATATGCTCAGCGGCGGAATTCTGGTGGCAGAATGGGCTGAGCGGATTGAGTCAGTGCTGCCAGCCGATAGGCTGGTGATCAAATACGCCTGGTTGAACGAAGAGCAGCGCAACCTGTTGTTTATCCCTGTCGGCGAGCGATATAAAAAGATGCTGGACGACTTTAAGCGATTGGCGTTTGGAGGGTAGATGCTGCTCGCGATTGATACCTCAACACAAACCAGCGGCATCGCGTTGTACGATGAATTTGTCCTTATCGGCGAAATGATTTGGCGCACGGCTTCTCATCACACAGTAGAGCTGGCGCCAGCGGTGCAGGACCTGATGAACCGCTGCATGGTGAGCCCCGCTGAACTTAAGGCTGTTGCGGTGGCGCTGGGACCGGGGTCTTTCACCAGCCTGCGCATTGGTTTGGCACTGGCCAAAGGGTTGGCTCTGTCTTTAAATATTCCCCTGCTTGGCATCCCAACCTTTGAATTTCAAGCAGCACAGCAACCCTTGGCAGCTGAACCCCTGCTCACTGTGTTGCCCGCGGGAAGGTCGCGCCTGGCAGTGCAGGAGTTTTCTTCCAGCAGCGGCTGCTGGCAGCCCCAGGATGAGGCGCGCGTGATGACCGCTGAAGAAATATCTGACCGCATCAGCGGACCGACCCGCATTTGCGGTGAAATGAGCCCTTCAGAGCGTCAGGTGATTGGCCGCAAGTGGAAAAACGCCATGATCGCGCCCCCCGCGCTGGCAATGCGGCGCCCTTCCATGCTGGCAGAACTCGCCTGGAAACGCTGGAATGAAGGAGAGGTGGACGACCCTGCGCTGTTGGCGCCCATCTATCTGCACGTGGCAGGGATGATTCAGGAGTGAGCGAAACAGAAGTGTCTGGCACTTTGCGCATCCGCCGGATGCAGAGCGAAGACCTGCCGCAGGTTTTTGAACTGGACCGCTCCTCGTTTTCTCTTCCCTGGCCTGAACGGTCTTTCCGGTTTGAACTTGAGAACAACGAGGTTTCCCGCTGCTGGGTGGCAGAACTGCTCTCCGAGAGCGGCGCGCCGCTGCTGGTCGCCATTATCGTGGTTTGGATGATCGCAGATGAAGTGCATGTGGCCACGCTGGCGGTGTCGCCTGCGTATCGCCGTCAGAAGATCGCCCAACGCCTGCTGGCGCACACATTAATCGATGCCTATCATTCAGGAGCGAACAGTTCGTTTTTGGAAGTGCGCAGGAGCAACCAGGCAGCCATCACGCTGTATCAACGTTTCGGTTACCGTGAGGTAGCCGTGCGCCGTAATTACTACAAAGACAACCAGGAAGACGCGATACTGATGGATCTTGCGCCATTGAACCTGGAGAACCTGAAGCGCTTCCAGTAAGGTAAAATAAGGTTTATACTTTTTGGTGATTTTCCAAGTGGAGGAAGTGAGTGGACACCGCTGAGATACTTCGAGAAATAGCCGCCCAGGTGGCTACCTGCCAGGCATGCACGCTGTACCATTCACGTAAGAACGCTGTCCCTGGTGAAGGTTCGCCCACTTCTGAAATAATGTTTATCGGCGAAGGCCCCGGTTTTCATGAGAATGAACAGGGGCGCCCGTTTGTGGGTCAGGCGGGCAAATTCCTTGATGAACTGTTAGGAGAAGCGGGCTACACGCGGGAGCAGGTTTTCATCGCCAATGTGGTAAAATGCCGACCTCCTAACAATCGTGACCCCTTGCCTGATGAGTTGGCGGCCTGTGCGCGCTTTCTCGACCGCCAGATCGAAACGATTAATCCGCATGTAATTGTGACCCTGGGCAGGTTTTCAATGGCGAAATTTTTACCGAACGCCAGGATTAGCGAGGTTCACGCGAAAACTTACTGGGTGCGTGGTCGTCTCATTGTACCAATGTATCACCCGGCAGCCGCGCTGCACCAGCCTTCGCTCAAATCAACACTGATCAACGATTTTCGGACACTACCAGCCGCGATTGCCAGCGCCAGAGCTGCAGCGAAACGCCAACCCGCGCAGGCGCGCACCTCGGCAGAAGGCGTGAAAGAGATCGAAGAAAAACCCGAACAGTTATCGCTATTTTGAATTCTCAAGGTGGTATATGGATTACGCGCAAGAGTTGATTGAAAAGTTTAAGAAAAAGACTGCCAAAGTGGCTGTACTGGGGATGGGGTATGTAGGGCTGCCCTTCTCAACGGTTTTTGCCCAGGCAGGGTTTGCCGTGACGGGGATCGACCCGGTTGAACAAAAGATGGAGATGTTGAACCGCGGAGAAAGCTATATCCTGGATGTACCCTCGCTGGTGGTCAGGCAGCTGGTGGCCGATGGCAAGTTACGCGGCACCACGGATTACGCCATCCTGAAAGAGATCGACGCGGTAGCGATTTGCGTCCCCACCCCGTTACGCCACACGGGCGACCCTGACCTGTCCTTCATCATCAGCGCGGCGGAGGGAATCGCCCCGTATGTGCACCCTGGTATGGTGGTGGTGCTGGAATCCAGCACATACCCTGGTACCACCCGTGAGCTGGTTTTACCTGCGCTGACGGAGAAAAGCGGGCTTAAGATCGGCGAGGAACTGTTCCTGGCTTTTTCGCCTGAACGCGTTGATCCTGGGCGGGAAGATTGGACAACCAAAAATACCCCCAAGGTTATCGGCGGCATGACCGAAAAATGCACCGAGGTTTCTACGGCCTGGTACAGCATGGCGCTGGATACCGTCGTGCCGGTTTCTTCCACCGAGGTTGCGGAAATGGCAAAACTGCTTGAAAACACTTTCCGCATGATCAACATTGGCTTTGTCAATGAATTGACCCTGATGTGCGACCGATTGGGAGTGGATGTATGGGAGGTGATTGACGCAGCCGCCACCAAGCCATTTGGGTTTATGCGCTTTAACCCCGGGCCTGGTCTGGGAGGGCATTGTATCCCGATTGACCCGATGTACCTCTCATGGAAAATGCGCTCTCTCAATTACACCGCACGCTTTATCGAACTGGCCTCTGAAATTAACACCAACATGCCGCGTTTTGTCATTGGCAGGGTACAGGATGGGCTCAACGAACACGCGAAGCCAATGAAGGGGAGCAAAGTAGTGGTTCTGGGGGTGGCGTATAAACCTGATATCGATGATCTAAGAGAATCGCCCGCCATTGATGTTATTCGCCTGCTGCAGGCCAAGGGCGCGCTGGTCAGTTATCATGACCCATATATTCCCCGGGTGCAAGAGGATGAATGGCAAATTGAATCGGTGACTGACCTGATGCTGGCGGTTGAGGAAGCGGATTGTGTGGTCATCATTACGAACCATAAGGTTTACGATTACGCGGCTATCCTTAATTCCGCAAAGTTAATTATCGATACCCGTAACGCGTTGGGTAAGCTGGGCGTGAAATCTCCCAAGGTGATAAAACTCTAATGGCGCGCTACCTGGTTACAGGCGCTGCCGGGTTTATCGCCCGCAGGGTCATCGAGCAGCTTATCGCCCAGGGACACGAGGTGGTGGGGGTCGATAACCTTAACGACTCTTATGATCCGCGCCTGAAGGAATGGCGTTTGCAGCAACTTGCCCGGCTGCCGGGTTTCCGCTTTTTCCGCGATGATATCTGCAGACCGGAGTTCTATCAATCGCTTTCGGGCGAATTTACATCATTCCAGGGGGTGATCCACCTAGCGGCTCGAGCGGGTGTACGGCAGGCGGTTGAAATCCCCCAGGTGTTCCTGCAAACGAACGCCGCCGGGACGCTGAACCTTCTTGAATGGTGCCGCCGCAGCGGGACGCCAAAACTCGTGCTGGCGTCCACGTCTTCGATTTACGGCGCCAACCCTCCGCTGCCCACGCCTGAGAACGCGGATTCCTGTCATCCGCTGCAAATCTACGCTGCCAGTAAGAAGGCTGCCGAAGTGATGGCGTATACCTATCATTATCTGTATGGGTTAGACACGACCGTTGTGCGTTTTTTCACGGTTTACGGCCCGGCAGGCCGGCCTGATATGGTGATGTATCGCTTTACGCGTTGGATCGTGGAGAATGAACCTGTGTGTGTTTCTGGTGACGGCAACCAGATGCGCGGTTTCACGTATCTGGACGACATCGCTGATGGTGTGATTAAGGCGTTAAAACCGCTGGGGTACGAGATTGTGAACCTTGGCGGACACGAAACCATCACCATCAACGAACTTTTACAGCGGATAGAGCACCTGGTAGGAAAAAAGGCAAACGTGCATTACATCCCAGGGCACCCGGCGGATGTGAATGCCAACTGGGCGGATGTGACCAAGGCGCGCAGTCTGCTCGGCTGGGAACCCAAGGTTCTGCTGGCAGAAGGCATCCCTCAGCTGGTGAACTGGTACCTTGAGCAGCGCGCGTGGGCTCGTGACATCCCCCTCCCATGAACTCGCTGTTTGCCAGGATCCGTAAACTCCTTGTTGAAGACCACATTCTCACCCGGGTTTTAAAAAATACCGGGTACCTGTTCAGTTCAACTTCATTTGGTTTGTTGCTTTCGCTTGTGCAAAGCGTTTTTGCCGCCCGCCTGCTGGGGGTGGCTGCCTTCGGGTTGGTGGGAATCATCACCTCTTTTGTCAGCAATGTGAACCGGGTTTTTTCTTTCCGCATGGGCGAGTTCATCATCCGCTACCTGGGTAAGGAGTTGACTGAAAATAACCGCCAAAAAGCCGGCGCGGTTGTTAAAGTGGCGATGCTGACCGAAGGGTTCACTTCGGTTGTGGCGTTTTTTGTCTTGCTTTTGCTCGCTCCACTGGGCGCCAAATATATTGCCAAAGATATGCAGGCCTTGCCGATGATCCAGCTTTTCGCGGTGTCCATATTGGCGAATATGGTCTCAGAGACCTCTATCGGAGTGCTGCAAATTACCAACCATTTTCGCACCCAGGCCATGATCAATGTGATTCAAAGTGTGGTCACAGCGCTGCTCATTCTGCTGGCTTACTTGCTGCATGGCGGAATCATCTTCGTGCTCAGCGCTTACCTGGTAGGGAAGATCCTGCTGGGTATCAGCCCGGCTATCCTCGCTTTCTATTATCTGCCCCGCCATTTACAGCCTGGATGGTGGAAAACCCCTCTCTCGCTACTGCCCCCATTTAAAGAACTGGCTCATTTCACCCTTAGCACCAATCTCAGCGGCACAGTTAAAATGATTGCCAGTGAAAGCGAACCGCTGTGGGTCGGGTTTTTCCTGGATCAGCAGTCTGTAGGGCTGTATAAACTGGCTCTTTCTATCGTCAACCCTTTAATGATGCCCATCACCCCATTTGTTACCACGACTTACCCCGAGATGACCCGCAGTATTGTCTCACGGGCATGGGCGCAGTTGCGCAGGCTGCTCAGGCGCGTTACCCTGATTTCCGCTTCATGGACCGGGTTGGTACTGCTGGTGATGTTAATTGCAGGCAGGTGGTTGATCCAGCTGTTCTATGGCGCTGCGTTTGTCCCCGCATTCCCGGCGACGATGGTTCTGCTGCTGGGCTTTGGCTTCGCCAATGTCTTCTTCTGGAACCGCTCCTTGCTGCTGTCTTTCGGACAAGCCAACATCCCGCTCTATGTCTTGTTCAGCGCGGCGTTGGTTAAGATCGCATTGGCTTTTTGGGTGGTGCCGCGCTGGGGGATCGTCGGCGAAAGCGCTCTCTTATCTGCTTACCTGATCATTTCCACTGCTCTTCTGGTGTTCATCGGTTTACGAAAAGCCAGGCAGGGTGAAAAAGCGGATCTCAAAGGAGAATGAGATGAAGATCGCCTGTATCTCCACCGCGCAGGTCCCGTCTACCCGCGCCCACAGCATCCAGGTGATGAAGGTGACACAGGCGCTGGCGCAAAATGGCGAGGAAGTGGTTCTTTACCTCCCGGGAAAGGAACCTCCTGCCTGGCAGGAACTCGCTGACCAGTATGGATTGATAGAACCCTTCGAAATCATCACGCTGCCGACCCGCCCCGGGTTGAAACGGCTGGACTTCTCCCTGGCAGGGGTCAAATCAGCGCGACGTTGGGGCGCGCAGCTGGTGTACACGCGTATGTTATGGGTGGCTTTGTTCGCCGGGTTACGGGCGATGCCTTTCGTTTTGGAGATGCACGACCTCCCGTCGGGAACTTTCGGCCCGCATATTTATCGGCGCATCCTGCGGATGAAAGCCCCAAAACTGGTCGTTTACATTACCTCGGCGTTAAAAACACTTGCTGATCAACGCTTTGGGGTGGCTGCCAGGGTTGGTGAATACCTTATTGCTCCTGACGGAGTGGATCTTGAGCGGTATTCTGACCTGCCCAAACCGGCGGCTGCGCGAAAAAAGTTAGCCCTCGAAGAAGCGATGACGGCCGGCTATTCCGGTGGGTTTTACCCTGGGCGCGGGCTCGAGCTGATGCAACAACTGGCGCGCGCTTTCCCGCAGGTGCGTTTCTTATGGATTGGTGGAAATGATGACCAGGTGGAGTGGTGGCGCGCAAGGTTGAAAGAGGCTGATATTCATAACGTGCAACTCACCGGTTTCATCCCTAACAGTCAGTTACCCCTCTACCAGGCGGCCGCGGATATCTTGGTGATGCCATACAGTCGGGCTTTCGGCGGTAGCGGTGGCGGTGATATTTCAGCGGTCAGCAGCCCAATGAAGCTCTTTGAGTACATGGCCGCGGGACGTTGCATTCTTGCCAGCGACCTGCCGGTATTGCGTGAGGTTTTAAATGACCAGACCGCGGCTTTCTTCGAAATCGAGAATTTTTCTGACCTGCGCGAGAAGTTCGCGGAATTGCTCACGGATGGCACCCGGCGGGAGAAATTAGCCAGCGCGGCGAAGAGCGCCGCGAACGCTTACAGCTGGAAAACCCGCATGACGGGCATCATGCGGGTGATGAACAACACCCTCAATCACTGATTACGATTGGGCTGACGGTCTGTTTAGGGCTGCCAGCCGCCGATATCGTTCCAGGCGTACTCGAGGTGAGAAGCCGGTACTTTGCCGGCTTGCTTGCGCACCCTGGCGAATGCCCATGACATCAACTCGTTTCCGCCAAGCTCATGCAGTCTTTTTCCAATTTCACGGGTGCGGATGTGCCGGCACTGGCTGTTGTAACCGTATCCGGGTATTTCTGAAAGGTAATCTTCCTTAATCCCAATACGGATCAATTCTTCCAGAAGAGAATGCACTTCCCGGCTGTTCGCCGCAGAATAAGGACGGGGCTTGAACCAGGTGAAGAAAAAGGGCATAGCAGGCTCCTGAAGAATGAGTCTTAAGCTTTCCGTCAACATTAATTGTACAACTTTTTTTGAAGCGCTGTCGCTTGAACGAAAATCTGGCCTGAATCCTGCATCTAAAAAATGACCCAGCCATGAAAGGGGCTATACTCTATTGTTAGCGATGGATCCTCGATTCTGGTCACAATGGCAAGATACGTTTCGCCGTCACGGGCTGACACCTTTGATGTTAAGCCTGCTTGAAGATGGAGGAATATTTCGCCACTTCATCTCGCAGGCAATGCTAGCGGTTGCGCCATTCTTCAACCACAGTGCTGCTTCCTGGCAGGCGTTCGCCGACATGCTGGAAGACCCGGCCATTGCGCTATCCTTCGCGGAGCACCTGCGCGAGGAGGACGCGTGAAGGCTGAACCTATCCTGGGGTTACTGGTGGTGATTTTCGCCGCCGGATGGATGATCTTTCTCTCTTACCGGAAGAAATCATCCGAAGGACGGGCGACCTTTCGCCGTATCACTGCCATCAATCGCTTGAGGAGTGCGGTGGGGCTTTCTGTGGAAGATGGCAGCCGGGTGCACATATCACTGGGGAACGGCGATCTCAACGAAGCCAGCAACCCTTCTGGGCTGGCCGGAGTAGATACGCTGCAGCGTATCGGTCAATTAAGTTCCGCCAGCGACCAACCTCCTGTTTGCACCAGCGGTAATGGCGGGTTCACTTTGCTCAGCAAAGATGTGTTGCGCATGGTTGCTGGAGAAACCCAATCTACTGAGATGTTTGATGCAGATCATGGGCGAATGGCGGGCGCCACGCCGTTCGCTTATGTGCTGGGCACCCTGGAGGTAATGAATGAACCCGCCGTCAGGACCAATGTGTTTATGGGCAGTTATGGGGCTGAGGTCGGTTTTTTGACCACAGCGGCTGAGGAAAATGGGGCATTTACACTGGCAGCCAGTGACTCAATTGTCGCGCAGTCAGTTTTCTTGGCCACTGCCCGTGAGGTCATGCTTGGGGAAGAGCTGTACGCCGTTCCGGCTTACCTGGTTCACCGCTCTTCACACGTGGCCAGCCTAAAAACGCAGGACCTGCTGCGCCTGATCATTAGCGGAGCATTGCTTTTAGGTCTTCTGCTCAAACTGGCAGGTATCGCGTGAAAGTACTGAATTACCTGATCGCCGCAATTACTGGTCTGATCGTGTTATTGGGGTATTTCTTTCCTGGCACAGGAATTTCACTGGCCCGCTCTCCACTGCTGGATTGGGCAGTCACCCTTAGCGGCGTGGCCGGGTTAGTGGCGATTTTAAACCTGGTGTTTCATGTCCACTGGAAGCGGATTCAGGACAAGCACCCGCGCAGACTGTACAGCGGGGCATTGATTGTGACCTTCCTGCTGACAGTGGTTGCGGGGGTCTTTCTCGACCCTGGCAGCGCTGGTTTTCAAAAGCTCGTCACCCGGGTTCAGGTTCCTGTTGAATCCACACTGATGGCAGTGCTGGCGATCACGCTGGTTTTCGCCAGTCTGAAGTTGTTACAACGTCAACGCAACTGGATGGGTTTTCTCTTCTTTTTAAGCGTGATCATATTTCTGGTACTAAACAGCGGAGTGCTGGCCTTTTCTACGGAGATCCCCATCCTTACCAATCTGCTCTCAGCCTTTCATCGCGTTCCGATGGCCGGAGCCAGAGGGATGCTGCTGGGCATCGCTCTTGGTAGCCTGGCAACGGGAATTCGCGTTTTGATTGGCTCAGAAAAGCCCTATAACGGTTGATTATGGCGGATATTCGCTGCCTTATTTGTAATCGAATGAACGATGCCAGCTCACCACGCTGTTGGTATTGTCGTTCACCACTCCCAGGCTATAAAGAACCACCTGCTCCGGATGAACCAGGTGAAGGTGAGATCCCTGAACCGGAACCATTGGCTGAAATTTCTGGCAGGGTTGAACCCACTGAAGAAAGCGGAGAAAGTTGGGAGGGGGAAGCGCCGGAATGGCTGGCCCGCATCCGGATGCTGAAAGAGCAAGATGAGCAAAAAACCCGTGAAACCTCTGGGTTGGATACCGAAGACTCCGGGCTGCCAGAATGGATTATAAACCTGCGCGCTGCTGAACCGCCAGTAATGGCAGAAAAGACAGCCGAGGAAGCCTTGCTGGAGGATTCTGACGCGAAGGCAACAACCCCGGCAGATACTTATGCTGATTCACGGTTCGAAGAAACTGGTGGCCGGGCGAGTGGCGAATTTACGGGTGAACCGGTAGAGGGTGAAACCACTTCACCCGCGGCGAATAAACCGTTTGAAACCGCTGAGCTGCGCGATGGTCAACCGGCTCATCCAATCTTCGAGGATGATCTGCCTGAATGGTTGTCTGCTGATGCGGGCATGGTGGAAACACATTCTTCTCAGAAAGACCAAACAGCCAGACCCTTTATCTCCAAGGAAGAAAACAAGCTTGCGGATGGCGTGCTGCCCGCCTGGTTGAAAGCCATCCGCCCTCTTGACGCCGTATCGCCGGCTACGCCAGATGCGCTTTATTCTCCTGGTGAAGAGGGCGAAGGTATCCTCGCGGGTATTTCCGGCACACTGCGCTCGCAGCGGCTGGAAGACAGGGAGGTAAAAATGCCTTCCCGCCCCCATGAATTAGTCGTGACCCCCATGCAGCAGAAGAACGCTGAGTTGCTTTACCGGCTGAGTAACCCAGATATTGAGGAAACCTCCCCTGTAGCCATAACAAAAAAAAGCCGTCCTCAAAGGAAAACCCTCAAGATCTTTGCGGCGGTCATTTTATTCTTGGCGGTGCTCCTCCCCTATGGTTTTCGCTCGCTGCCTGTTATCATCCCAGTTTTATTCCCTAAAGAGGTGGTGGACACGCTTGGCGTCATCGAGGGAATCCCCGCTGGAAAGCCGGTATTAATAGCCGCGCAGTTTGAAGGAGGGCTGGCGGGCGAACTTACCTTGAGCTCTGAACCAGTGTTCCAGCATCTGGTTTCCCACGGCGTTCCGCTCGCGCTGATGTCCACCAACGCCAGTGGATATGCCATCCTCGAAGAACAGTTGCGGCGCGCTTCGGCGGGCGTCTCAGGCTACCTGTTTTCTGAGCGGGTGGTCAATCTTGGCTATTTGCCTGGCGGAACGATTGGGCTGATTTCATTGGTTGGCGATATTCGAGCGGCGCTGCCTTATTCAACTGCTCTTGAACCCGCCTGGGAGACCACCCCCATCGCTGGCGCGCGAACCCTGGCTGATTTCGCCGCGATCTTGCTGCTTACCGATAATCCTGAAATCGTTCGCGCCTGGGTGGAACAAACCGGACGAATTGAAAAACCACCAATCCTGCTTGGTGTGGTGAGCGCGCAGGCCGCACCACTCGCTCAACCTTATTATGATAGCGGACAGGTTCAAGGGTTGGTGGCGGGTTCTTCCGGCGCGCTCGCCTATCAGATGATACGCCAGGTGCCCGGTAAAGCCTCCACAACCTTCGCTTCGTACCAATTTGCGCTTTTCATTGCCGCGTTGCTGATCTTCCTGGGAGGGGTTGTCAGTCTCGTCACCACAACCGGTGCCGCCGCGCATAAGAAAGGGAGGGGTTGATGTCCTTCAACACAGAGGTTATCTGGGTGGTCATCAGCTTCATCCTGACGCTGGTCGTGTTTAGTTTCTTATTGGGAGATATTCCCTTCTTCAGATTTGTTTCTGCCGTGCTGATTGGCATGACCGCAGGGTATATGACAATTGTGATCATTTACCAGGTGCTGATCGCGCGCCTCGCGGTGCCATTGCTGCAAGGTTCTCGAGTAGCGTTGATACCTTTGTTGCTTTCCGGCATGTTACTCATGAAGCTCTCGCCCCGCCTGAGCCGGCTGGGGAACCCCTCTATGGCATTGCTGGTAGGGGTTGGGGCGGCGGTGGCGGTAGGCGGAGCAGTGCTTGGCACCCTTTTTGGGCAGGTAAAAGGGGCATTGGTTTTTGTTGATCTCGCCAGGGCTCAAAAAGGACCGACGAGCCTGTTATTGCTCGTCGAGGGCATCTTTTTCCTGCTGGGCACCCTGGCGACTTTGTTTTATTTTCATTTTTCGGCGCGAAAAGTGAAAGGCAAAGAACCACAGGCGCATTGGAGCATCAGGCTGCTGTCATCCGTTGGCAGGGTGTTCATTGCCATCACGCTTGGGGCGGTGTTCGCCGGTGTGATAACCGCCGGACTTACTGCGCTTGTTGAACGGGCTGATTTTCTTCTCGGAACACTGTTGTTTTGGGTGAGATAGAAAAAATGAAAAGCGGGCTTGCGCAACCAATGTCAGTTTTAGGGATTGAAATCGGCGACGTTCATACGCGCGGACACCTGTTCGATATTGTTGAAAACAGTTATCGGCTGATTGCTTCAAGTTCTGCGCCGACCACGTCTTTTTACCCCATTCTGGACATTGGAGACGCTATTTACGAAGTCTTGAGCCGAATCCAGGAGATTTGCGGGCGTACATTGATTGAAAAAAGTGGCGAGCTGATTTTACCCGCGCTGCCCACGGGCGATGGGGTCGACCAATTTTATATCACCACCTCTTGTTTCTCATCGCTCCAGGTGGTGGCAGTCGGATTACTGAACGATGTGTCTCTCGATTCAGCCAGGAAACTTTGTAACGCCACATACGCTAACCTGTTGGAATCCATCGGGATCAATGACAGGCGGTCTTACTCTCAGCAGTTAGATACGCTGCTGACTATCAGGCCGGATCTGGTCATCTTCACGGGAGGAACGGATGGCGGCGCATCCCGCTCTCTCTTGCGAACAGCAGAACTTGTCAGCACTGCGCTGCAATTGCTTCCGCGCGGCACCCGTCCGCAGATTCTTTACTGCGGAAACCAGGTGTTGAGCGCTCAGCTGAAGGATGTGTTTGAGCGTTATACAACCGTACGCAGCGCACCGAACATTCGGCCCTCCTTTGAAGGGGAGAATCTTGAACCTGCCTTGACTGAACTGGATGCGTTGGTCATGGAAAAGATGAATGAAGAGATAGGAGGGCTCAAACGCACATCCCCTCTCTGCACAACCCCACCTCAGTTGAAGAACCAGGGATTCATGCGGATGATCAAGTTTCTGGGTCGGCAGTACGACCCTCTGAAAGGGGTTTTAGGCCTGGATGTCGGCATGAACTATTCTATGGCTGCCTACAGTAATGACCGGGTGTCTATCCTTAATACGTTCAACTTTGGCATAGGCAGCGGTCTTGAAGCATTCCTGCGAAAAGGCGATATCAAAGATATCTCCCGCTGGTTGACCTTTCCTGTGCCTGACACAGTGGTAAGCGATGCCCTTTGGAATCGCTCTTTATTCCCCCTTTCTGTGGCTGCGACCAAAGAAGAAATCGCCATTGAACAGGCGGTATTAAGGCAGATGTTACAGGCGATGATGATTGACCTGGAATCGCGGGAAATAATGCCATCTTCACGGTTTGAGCCCATTGTGCTGAGTGGTTGCACCGTCAGCCATGTGGCCGACCCGGTGCGTTCTTTGTTGCTGGCACTTGATGGCATCCAACCCCTGGGCATCAGCCCCTTGATCCTCGATAAGCACAGCCTTTTACCCTTATTAGGGACGATCGCTGCTCACAACTCGCTCCTGGCAGTGCAGCTGCTGGAATCAACCGCTTTTTCCAATCTGGCGACAGTTGTCAATATTACCAGCAAAACGCGCGCGGGCAGCCCGCTGCTTTACGCGCGGCTGGATTACGCGGATGGCAATTCTTTTGAGGTGGAAGTAAAACAGGGTTCCATCATTTCGCTCCCATTAGCACCGGGGGCGACTGGGCTGCTGCGGTTGCGGCTGACAAGCCGGGCGGAGATAGAAGAGCTGGCGCTCATCCGCGAACCGATCAAGGTGCAGGGAGGGGTTTGCGGGGTGGTGGTGGATGCCCGCGGGCGGCCAATCGTGCTGCCTGAAGACCAGGGCAGGAGAATCGAGTTGCTCAAAGAATGGGAATTCCTGCTGGGCGCGGCATAATGGTACATTTATTGCAACATATAGCGCGGGAGTTTATATGAACGCACAACTGACGCAAATAAACCCATTAACACTTATCCATCGCAACCGGCTGTTACCTGTCCCTGGCTCGGTAAATGTCAGAGAAGGACAAAGGGTCGCTCCTGAGGACATTGTGGCAGAAGCGTCAATTCCGGCGCGTCATTACCTGGTAGATGTCGTCAGGGCGCTATCGGCTAAAACTCTCTCCGCGGCAGAAAAAATGATCACCCGTAAACCTGGCGAGGTATTGCAAAAAAACGACATCATCGCCGAAACGGGTGGGTTGTTTTCTCGCGTGATTCGAACGCCAGGCGAGGGCAGGGTAGTCTCTGTGAACAAGGGCAGGGTGCTCATCGAAGCCGAGAGCACCAGGATTAAAATGCAAGCCGGGCTCGCCGGAAAAGTGACCCAGGTCATTCCTGAACGCGGCGCAACCATTCAATGCTACGGTGCCCTCATCCAGGGGGTTTGGGGAAACGCGTTATTGGGTTGCGGGCCATTAACCACTGATTACGAAAGCCTGTCTGGTGAATTGAAGACCTCAGCCATTGGAGTGACTTCTCGCGGCGCTGTGCTCGCAGGTGGTACCTGCTCTGAGGCGTTTTTAGCCGCCGCCGCGCAAGAGAAGATTGGCGGTTTGATCCTGGGGTCTATTTCCTCTTCTCTGATCTCAACCGCGCTGGAGCTGCCTTACGCGTTGATCATCCTGAGCGGTTTTGGCGACCATGGGATGGATGAACTTTCACGCAGCCTTTTAGCCACTTATATTGGTCGCGATGTTTCGATTAACGCGGTTAAGTGGAATCGCCTGACCGGTGATCGGCCGGAAGTGTACATACCGCTCGAGGGAGAGGCTCATGCTTATGAGGAGCAGGCGATGTACACCTCGGGTCAAACTGTGAGGTTGCAAACAGGCGCGTACGCCGGCCGGATAGGCAGGATCGAAAGCCTGCTGCCGGGCGTCACATTGCTTCCCAGCGGTCTGCGAGCAGCCGCTGCCCGGGTCGTTTTTGGCGAGAATCTCAGGGAGATCATTCCCCTGTCGAATTTGGACGTCATTTTTTCAAATGATCGATTCATCGGCGCACCCGATGAAGGAGGAGTATTATGGCACTGAATAATTTTGACGAAAACCCGTTTGACGAAGAGGCATTCGCAGAGGATCTTCCGGTTGAGCCCGCCAAACGATCCGGCAGAGGGGGTTTTCTGACTGTGATTGTGATTTTGGGAGTGGTGTTTCTGCTGGCGCTGCTTGTGCTGCTCTTTTTGGCTCCCAAGTATTTAGCCAACCAGCGCGCGGAGAATATGGAACAGGCCGCTCTGATTAACGCAGCCAACACAGCCACTGCCATGGCAGCGGTTTCAATGGCGAACCAGCAACAAACAGCGCTGGCGCTGACTGCTCAGGCGTTGCTGCCAACCGCGGCTCCCACGAAAACACCGGTGAAGGCTGTGGTGGCCAACACCCCGGTGATTGCCGGGATGGGGCTATCAGATGCTGAACTGGCCACGGTCGCCGCGCTGCAAACGCAAATGGCCGGGCAGGGCACCGTTGCGCCTACCGAGTTGCCAGACGCGGGTTTTGCTGATGAGTTTGGTCTGCCCTTGATGGGTGGGATGGCTGTGCTGCTGCTGGTCATCATCGTTTTCAGTCGTAAATTGCGTTTGTCCTCCAGGTAAACTTACCGATTAAAACATGATCCGGGGCGGATCACCTTCAGCCCCGGATTTTTCATTTCTCATTGACCAGGAAATCAAGAAACGCCATCCGCGATGGAGCTGCCAAAGTTGAGCAATTCCTTAACCATCTCGGGGGACCTTCCCTCCGCATACACACGCAGTACCGGTTCAGTTCCTGAGGGACGGATGAGCAGCCAGGAATCGTCGCGGAAAATATACTTAACGCCATCCATGGTGCTCACTTCGCTCAGCTGCTCGCCGCCGATTGATCTGGGTGGTTCGTTGACCAGTTTCGCTACCAATTTTTCTTTCGAAACCGGGTACTTGAGGCGTTGGTCAATACGTTCATAATACACCGGGCCCACCTCGCGCTGCAGATCCTCCACCATGTCGAAGAGGGTTGTTCCAGCGTCGGCGAGCATTTCCACGATTAATAAGCCCATTAAAATACCGTCGCCCTCCGGGATGTGACCGCTGAAGCCTATTCCGCCTGACTCCTCCCCACCAATCAACACCTGTTCCTTCAGCATATAATCGGCGATGTGGTTAAAACCGACCGGGGTTTCGTGCACTGTGAGCCCGTACTTCTTGGCCAGGCGGTCGATCATACGTGTGGTGGAAACCGTGCGCACCACAGAACCGGTCAGGCCACGTTTCTCAACCAGGTAGCGCAGTGACAGGGCCATGATTTTGTGCGGGTCAACGAAATTGCTGCGTTCGTCCATCGCGCCGATGCGGTCAGCATCGCCGTCGGTGGCGATGCCAAAACTACCCATCCCTGCCCCAATCGCGCCAGCCAGCGCGCCGAGGTTCTGGCGGATGGGCTCCGGGTGAACCCCACCGAAGCCGGGGTTCATTTCTCCGCGGATCTCAGCGATTTCACAGCCAGTGCCCTGTAGAAACCCACGCACGATACCCCGTCCTGAGCCGTACATAGAATCAACGACAAAGCGCTGCGGGTTCTCGGCAATCACATCACTTTTAATGAGCGTGCGTAAATGTTCGTAATAAGCCGGGACGGGATTGAAGCGTTGGACCAACTTAAGGGCGCGCGCCTGTTCCATATCCATCAAGTTCGGCCCGCGTGCCAGGGCTTCGTTATCGTTCAGGTAAACTTCTACCCGGCGACATTGTTCCGGCAGCGCTGAACCCCCCGACGCGGATTTTAGCTTGACCCCGTTATAACGCGGGGCGTTATGAGAGGCTGTGATCATGACGCCGCCGATGGCGTTTAAACTGCGCACAGCGTGCGAAATAACCGGGGTTGGCGCGTCTCCCTGCGCCAGGTACACGACAAAGCCGTTGGCTGCCAGTACGCGCGCCACTTCGGCAGCGTAGCGGTCCGAAAGGAAACGCGTGTCGAACCCAACCACCATTTTATGCGCATCGATTTCGGAGCCTATCCGATTGCCGTTGACCCATTCAGGGGTAGCAACCGCGTCGGCGATTGCCTGCGCCACCAGGCGTAAATTGGTAAAGGTAAAAGTATCCGAGATTACAGCTCGCCAGCCATCAGTGCCAAAATGAATCGTCATTGGTTTTCTCCAGTGAAATGTATTTTACCAGTTGGGTGCTGGTGTGGCGGTAAGTAACAGGCTGCGCATAATCCAGCCTTCCCGTCCATCTTCAAGCAGAACGTGCGCCCAGTAAGCGCCATCCACATGTTCAATTTCGGGGAGTACCTGGATCAGCGACTCGTTATCCAGGCTGGTGAGGTATTTTCCATCAAAGCCTGGGGTTTGCCTGACCAACACACCAGAATACGTAGGGCTGAACACCTTTGCCCACACCGGTGTGGGTTGAGGGGTGATGGTGACTGTCGGGGTAAGCGTGGGCATCAGCGTGTTGGTAGGGGCTGTTGTGGCGGTGATGCCGAACGGATCGGGCGTCTGGATTGCCAGCGCGTCTGCCGGAGACAGGCTGGCTGATGGTTCAATCAACGCTGCGGAGGGGACGCCTGTGGAGGTCACAAATGGCGCCAGTTGACGCTGCAGGGCAACACCCAACGCGCTGGAAATGACCAACCCATACAACGCACTGCCGAAAATGGCTGCGGTTAGCAGGTACCCGAAGAAGGTGAACGGGCGTATCTTGAGCACTGCCAGGGTCAGGGTGCCGGCAAGGATCACCCAGGCGATGTGCACGCCAGCCACTATCAGGGCGTTAGGGAACAAACCGCTTGCCCTGGAGGTTAACCCATAGCCGGCTACCGCCACCGGGATGAAGATTTCATAAGCCAGTGGGACGCTCGCCACCTGTGTGCGCTGTTTAGGCATACGTATGGTCAGGTAAACAGCCAGCACAATGCCAATGGTCAACAAAAGAAAATCGGGAATACTGAAATTGGTAAAACGGAGCGACTGTGAAAGTGGCAGGTCTACGAACAGCCTTGAGATCCAGCCCCCCAGCGCACCGCTGGCGAAGACCAGCGCGCACCCGATGAACATAGCCCCGATGGAGCGAGAAAAAAAGGTGAAGGAGCCGATGACGGCTGAAAAACCCAGCCCAATGACCGGCGCCATGAACGGCGCCAGTAAAGCCCCAAGGATGAAGATCGCGGGACTGTCGAGCAGGATGGCCAGGGTGATAACCAGACCAGCCACCAGAGAAAACAAAAAGAATTCAACCCCAGGCACCAGGCGCTGGGCAATTTCGCCGAGGTAAAGGGCGCGTTCACTTTTTCCCCGTGGGACCAGTAATTTACGCGCGCGCCGCCGGCGGCTCTCATCGATACGGCTTGGCGGAATTACAACACCTGGTTCCTGTGAGTAATCGCTCATTGTTATCGCGCTGTTTCCAATCTAAACAAGTGGAAAAAAAATCCCGCCGCGCGCAAAAAAAGTGCTGCCGGCGCGGAGGTGGTACTCGGTTTGCCCTTATGGTGGCGGAGCTCTCTGGCGTTATGGCCAGTTTGGTCGCAAGAAATCATGACATTATTATAATACACTCAATATTGGCAGTAACTAAGGTAAAATACCCCTATGGATCGCCACAATAGGCTTCACCTTAAGCGAATCCTTTCCCTGCTTTTCATCATTGGACTGCTGATGACAGGCTGCTCGAAACCGACTGACCAGCCGCCAGTACCCAGCGCAGCACCGCTTACACAGGAGCCAGTGGATACACCGACCGCCATCCCCACGGCTGCTCCCGCGCGTATGCTGCTGCTGGATCCGTTTGCCGCGGCTACAGCTGAGTTAAACGCATACCTCGCCGGGTTCGCTGAGCAGCATGACCTCACGTTGGAAACCCAGGCCTCACATGAACTGCCCGCGCTTGGTGCTGAAACCAAAGTTGTCCTTCTATTGGCAGAACTCCCGGGGCTGGACGAGCTGACCGCGACCTCACCTGAAACGCAGTTCATCCTTATTGGCAATACGGCGTTGAACCCGGCTGGAAACCTTTCCGTCATCCAGACCAGGGAGTATGATCTGACCTTTATGGCGGGATACCTCGCCCAAAGCATTGCCTGGGACTGGCGCACTGCCGGCCTGATTCCCAGCGACACGGCCTTAAGCGAGCCAAAAACGAACGCCTTCATTAACGGTGCGCGTTATCTGTGCGGGGTATGCACTCCCTTCTACGCCCCAATTGTGTCTTTCCCTATGCTGGCCCAGGAACCCGCCCAGGCAGACGCCGCGACCTGGTCGGGACAGGTGAGCGTGTTCGGGCAGCACTTTGTGAATACTTACTTTGTTGACCCCGCTGTTGCCACCGTTGAAACGCTGGACGGGCTTAAAGGGCTGGAACCGGCCATTTTTAACGATGTGAAACTGATAGGAATCTCCACTACCCCCAACCCCGAGCGTTTTACGGCTTTGATCGGCTTTGACCCTCTTCCTGCGCTTGAACAATTGCTTCCTCAGCTGATCGCCGGTAATGGCGGCCTCAGCCTGGGAGCGCAGGTGAAGATCACTTCCTTCACCGATGATACAGTCATCACCCCGGCGAAAATTGACAACTTCAACCGCGTGGCCGCTGACCTGGCTGCCGGAATGATTGTCCCCCTCAGCATCCCCTAATACGCTTCCAACGTTCTGCAGCGGCCAAACGCAGGATGCCGCTCTTTTGCGACAGGTCAATCAGGCTCGCCTTGCCTGGTTGAGGTAGTTGATAACTCCCACGAGGCTGCTGATGGTCAATCACCACAGCGAATAGCCTTGCGGGTCGTTTTTACCTGTTGAGTGCTTGTATTTGACAGGCAGAATCAGGCAGGTTGCAAGCGAGAAACGACCACCTACCCGAAAAAACGGCAAGAGCGGAAGATAAACCGTTATACTGATGGTGAAATAAGTTATTCAAGGAGGCAGCAGCTGTGAACGTTGAGATAAAAATTTCCAAAGACATCACTGAACCATACGCGGTCATCTATACCAACGCGATTACTGAGGAAGTACAGAAGATTCGCAGCGTTTTAGCGTTCCAATCACCGGTCATACCTGTTAGCGATGACGAGAAAATTGTTGTATTGGAACCCGATGAAATTTTCATGATCCGCACAGAGAACACGGAAGTAATCGTTTACGGCAAAGATACCAGGTTCCGGTCGGAAAAACGGCTGTACGAGTTAGAGGACCTTCTCGGGAACGGTTTCTTGCGCATCTCCAAATCCACGATTGTCAACCTGAAGAAGATTGATTATG
>Ga0209719_1000555_pt1 | contig 53491 bp, 44 predicted proteins | sample AD_JPNAS2_MetaG_FD_184421 | JGI IMG/M metagenome (GOLD analysis project Ga0209719, IMG submission 184421) | Active sludge microbial communities of municipal wastewater-treating anaerobic digesters from Japan - AD_JPNAS2_MetaG (SPAdes) (version 2) | ecosystem: Engineered > Bioreactor > Anaerobic...
TCTGTCTGTCAGACTGCCGGAGAAAATGGCGTTGGAACTGGATGCCGTTGGCCGTGCAACAGGAAGAAATAAAAGCGATATCGTAAAAGAGTCGCTGGGGGAGTTTTTGTGGGAGGCCAGATTCCGCCGGCTGAAGAAACGCCTTAGCCCCAAAGCAAAAGCGGCAGGCCTGATCACGAATGGCAACGTTTTCAAGGCCATATCGTGAAAATTGCTGCGTCAATACAAGGGGGAAGGAAGGCGCGCCGGATTTCCGCATTCATGGTTACATTTTAGAACGAGAATTTCAAATGTCACCCAACGGAAGAGGGCATGAATTTACAACACAGGCCGGGCCAATTTACCGGTTGACACTGACTCTCTCCAGCTTTCTGCCATAAATCTTGAGGCCCAATTTCGCGGCCGCTTCGCCGACCGACACGATCTCATTTGCCGTAAATTTCAATTTGGCGCTCTGTTTTTCGGCTGTGACGGAAAAACCGGCGGCGGCGTTGCCGGGAACCTTCTGGTCGGAAAGCCCCTCCGTGGGATTCGGGTCATTCATCACGGTCGTATTGAACAATCCGTCAATAAAGGAGTATTTGACGATGTAATCTTTCTCTTTCAGTAGTTCCGTCAACTGGCGGACAAAGCCGGAGACGGTGTCGAACGGTCTGACTCTTTCAAACGTAAACCAGATCGTAATCCTTTGATGCATGATCATGGGCGCCGAATCCGCTGCGGGAATAATTTCGCTGAAGCTGCCGTTCCGGCCCACCTTGCCCTCAAAATCCCCCAGAAAACGTATTCCGAAAGCATCTGCGTTTTCGCCGCTCTTCCCAAATTTGATTTTGAATACTTTCATGTTTTCCGTTCCGTATCGCGCAGGAGTTTTTTGCCGCAAAGCGGCGGCACTATACCACAAAAAAGCCGAAGGCAAAAACGTGTATTTCAGGAAATTGTCTGGCCATGTCTTCGGCCGTCCTTGACAAGCCTTCCCGGCGATAGTAGCCTGACGGCATCGGAAAGGGCGCCGGCCGGATCGGCTTTGGCGCCCGCTTCCGGGAAAGGCGGAAGGGAAAGATGAGAGATCGCTTTGGAAATTTCATCAAAAGTGTTTCGGTGTGTCTTTTGTTGGCGATGATGGGCTGCGACGGCTATACCATTATCCCCAAGCAGGAAGTCTCCGGGATTCCCAATGCTCCCTACGAACAAATCATCAAGCTGGAAAATCCCGAGGGGGCTCCCGACAGAACGCTGGCCGGCGTCGTCCACGCCACGGGGAAAGCAACCGTGTGCACGGATTATCCGCGGCAGCGGGTGCTCAAAAGCCTCGACGATCTGGAAAAACCGGAGAAGCAGGCTTTCGCGCACTTCCAGAATTACGCGATTCACGACGGCGATGAAACGTTCGGCTATGTTTCCCTTCCCGTGGAGTACGGGGCGAATCTCTGGCGCAGGGACACAGACCCGGTCTGCAAATACTCCGTGCAAATCCTTCCGCCCCGGCACCGGCCCGGGCAGACCGACTATCAGGACGCGGTCCAGGGCTCAACAAGCTGGTAGCGGGCGAGAAGCGTTTCCACTCCGGACGACCGGAGGGGCTGCTTCAGCGAATGCCGGATCGGAAGCATTGATTTTCAGGATTCGGGCAGGCGATAGCCCTTTTCGCGAAACAATTTCAGACAGACATCCGCCACAACCGGGTCATAGAGAGTCCCCCGGTTCGCTTCGATCTCGGCCAGGGCGGCTTCGATGCCAAGCCCGGCACGGTAGGGACGATGAGAGGCCATCGCTTCCACGACATCCGCAACGGCCAGGATGCGGGACTCCGGAAGCACCTGATCCCCTTTAAGGCCGTTGGGATAACCGGAACCGTCCATCCGTTCATGATGTTCCAGAACGATCCTCGCAATGGGCCAGGGAAACTCGATGTCCTTGAGGATGTCATAGCCGGCCTGCGAGTGGGTTTTGATGAGCCGGCGCTCCAGGTCGGTCAGCCTGGTGGGTTTGCTGAGAATCTCGGAGGGAACGGAGATTTTGCCCAGATCATGGACCATGCCCGCCATATGAATGCCTTCGATCTGCTCGTCGGTCAGTTGCATCTCCAAGGCAATGGCCCGGCCCATGTCGGCCACCCGGCGCTGATGGCCCGCCGTGTAGGGATCCCTGGTTTCCACCATCATGGCCGTTGCCTGCACGGTGGCGGCAAGCGCGGCGCGAAGTTTGACAAAGCTTTGGCTCAGGGCCTCCTCTGACTGCTTGCGTTCCGTGACGTCCCGCACAATCCCCCGAAAGGCGATCGGTTTTCCCGTCGGATCACGGATGAGAGAAACGGACGATTCGACATGTCTTCTGGTGTTGTCTTTCCGGACAATATCAAAGTCAACGACTTTGCCGGGCTTCCCGGTTTTGTAAATATTCAAATAGATGTGAAAGCATTTTCTTCCGCTTTCAAAATCGGTGTACTGCTTGTAGTTCAATCCGATTAATTCTTCCTTCGAATACCCGTAGATTCTGGACATGGAATCGTTAACGAATATAAAATTGCCGTATAGATCCTGCTCGAAGTAGCCGTCCTCGATGCTTTCCAGAATGGTCCGGTACTTCTCCTCCCTTTCCCGCAGGGCGTCCTCCGATTTTTTGCGGTCGGTGATATCCGTGATGAGATTCAACGTCGCGGGACGGCCCTCCCAGTTGATGAGGATGGAGCTGATCTCGATCCACGCGACGAGGCCTTTCTTGTAGAGCGCCCGGTAGGTATGCCGCGTGGGGGCGGCATCGCCGTTGATTTTCTCAAGATACCGCCGGATCACCATGTCCCTGTCCTCCGGATGCACCAGTTCAAAGACAGGGATCGACATAAATTCCTGCACTGAATATCCAAAGGCCTCGACCGCCCGGGCGTTGACAAACCTGATCCTGCCGTCCTGAATCACGATGATCGCTTCATCGGCATTTTCGACCAGAGACCGGTAATGCTCTTCGCTCTCCCGCAGCGCCGCCTCCGCGCGCCTGCGTTCGGTGATGTCTTCAATCATCGCCACGCCGCCGATAATGCCCTTGCCCTCCAGATGGACCGGCGTGAAAATTACCCTAACCGGCGTGGACTTTTTCGCGGTGACGGAATGATACACGTCCTCATAAAAAACGGTCTGGCCTTCGAGCACCTGCCGAATGCTGTCAACAATCTTTTGATCCCGCAGCGCAAACAGGTCCAGGCCGATCAGGACTTCTTTGGAAGACCCGATAATGTCGACGAAATGATCATTGCACGCGACAATGACGCCCTTTTCATCAAAGTAAAAATTGCCCAGGGGGGAATACTCGAAAAGCAGCCGGTATTTCTCCTCGCTTTCCCGCAACGCCTCCTTCACGCGTTTTTGATCCAGCGCGGAGCGCTCCAGTTTCGCAATCTTTTCTCTCAGGGAAGCCAGTTCACCGAGCAGGGCCTGCCTCGTCCCGGCGTGATCATTCATGCGGACATTCTCCCGGCCGGCCAAAAGCGCGGATGGATAAAAAAGGTTTTTGAACTGCAACCATGTCGGCCTACTCCATGATGGATATTTCATTTATGCCGGGTGGATTTGTAGCAGAAAATGGATATTTGAACAAGACTTTGAACAGATCCGATCCGATTGGTCAGGCGGGCGCAAAACGGTAGTGGGGGCCGAAGCGTTCAAACGCGGCACGATCGAGAGCTTCCCGGTGGTCCGGATGGGCGATGCCGATGATCAGACGCGCCCGCTCCTGCAGGGAACGGCCGTACAGATTCACCGCTCCGAATTCCGTCACCAGCCAGTGCGCGTGGGCGCGCGTCGTCACCACACCCGCGCCGGGAAGCAGAATGGGGGCGATTTTACTGATGCCTTTTTCCGTCACCGACGGCATCGCCAGAATGGGTTTGCCGCCCGCCGAGCGCGACGCGCCGTAAAAAAAGTCGATCTGCCCCCCGACGCCGGAGTAGCATTTCGTCCCCAGCGAGTCGGCGCTGATCTGGCCGGTCAGATCAACCTGCAGCGCGGAGTTGATCGCCGTGGCCTTCGGGTTTTTCGCGATGATGAACGGATCGTTGGTGTAGCCGACGTCCTTCATCAGCACGCGGTCGTTGCAATGCGTGTAGTCGTAAAGTCTTTTGGACCCCAAAAGAAACGTCGCCACCATTTGGCCCCGGTCGATGGCCTTGTTCTCTCCGTTGATGACGCCCTTTTCAACCAGATCGATCACGCCGTCGGCGAACATCTCCGTGTGGATTCCAAGATTTTTATGCCCGGAAAGCTGCGTGAGCACCGCGTTGGGAATCGCGCCGATGCCCATCTGCAGCGTCGCTCCGTCTTCGATGAGCGAAGCGCAGTGTTTGCCGATGGCCGCCTCGACAGCGTCCGGCAAAGCGAAGTGAACCGTTTCCAGCGGCGCGTCGTCTTCCACGAAAAAATGGATGCGGGAGGCGTGAATGAGGCCGTCGCCGTACGTGTGGGGCACATGCGGATTGATCACGGCGATCACGACCCTGGCCTTTTCGACGGCGGCCACGGACGCGTCCACCGATGTCCCCAGGGAGACGCGCCCCCGTTCGTCGGGCGGACTCACCTGAATCAGGGCGACGTCGCACGGAAGGTATCCTTCGCGATAGAGACGCTGGGTTTCCCCCAGAAACACGGGGATGTAATCGGCGTATCCCTGCTGCGTCGAGCGGCGGGCATTGGGGCCGACAAAAAAGGAATCGAGCTGAAAGACGCCTTCAAACGCCGGATCGGCGTAAGGCGCGGGGCCTTCCGTGTGGAGATGATGAATGCGGACGCCGCGAAGTTCGCCCGAGCGGCCGCGCCGGCACAGCGCCTCGACCAGGCACGCGGGGGTGTTGGACGTCGCGCTGATATGAACGTGATCGCCGGAGCGGACAGCCCTGACGGCTTCGTCAGGCGTGACGGGTTGAATGGAATTTGCTCTCATGGACACCCATTTTTTATGGGTTGCTATGGCCCCAACGCCCTTCCGATCGTCAAGGACACGGAAAAAGACTGAAGACTGAAGGCCGAAGGTATATTTTGCAGGCCTTCGGTCTAATTTCCTTTCAAAAATTCTCTTATATCGTTTGAAAGCCGGTCCGGCTTTTCCAGATGGATCGCGTGGCCGCAGTTCTCGTAAATTACCATCTTTGCTTGCGGCATCTTCTGGCGGAAATCTTCCGCCAGGGCAATTGGAAAAATCGGGTCCTCCCGGCCCAGAACGATCAGCGTGGGCTGATCGATTTTATGCACCCGCTCGTTGCTGTCAAACAGACCGGCGGCCGTAAACTGCCTCACAAAGGCATGGAACGGCTGCGGATTTTTCATGCGCAGCTCAACGGCCTTGTCCAGGGTATCCGGTTGCTGTTCCACAAAACCCGGCGCGGTCATCAGCGTCAGATCGATGCGATAAATTTCCCAGGGCTTCTTTCCGGCAATGGCGGCGGCCGTCCTGTCCCAGAAAGGCTTTCCCAGCGTCAGCGACCGGTGGCCGCCCATGCCGGTCGCCACCAGAATCAGCCGGTTGACCATTTCCGGATAGGAAAGCGCGATTTCCTGGGAAATGAAGCCGCCCATCGAGAGGCCGGCCACGTGGGCCTTTTGAATGCCCAGCGCCCGAAGCAGGCCCACCGAATCAGAAGCCATCAATTCCATGGAATACACATCGTCCGGCTTGTCGCTTCGGCCGATGCCCCGGTTGTCCATGGCAATAACCCGGAAGTCTTTGGAAAGCTCCTCGATCTGCGCAAACCACAAGTCCATCGGGAAAGCCAGGCCGTCGAGGAGCAAGAGCGGCTCTCCCGTTCCCTTCTCTTCGTAATAGATTTTGATGTCGTTGACGGTTTGATGCGGCATGAACAACTCCATAAAAATATAGGGAACGGTCTCGTGACCTTTAGGTGATTGAAACCGTTCCCTACGATATAAAATATTGATTAAACCGCTTCGATGGCAATCGCCATCCCCTGTCCGCCGCCGATGCACAGGGAAGCCAGCCCCAGGCCCACGTTGCGGCGCTTCATCTCATTGGCCAGCGCCAGCACGATGCGCGCCCCCGAGCAGCCGACCGGATGGCCGATGGATATGGCCGAACCGTTGACATTGGTAATATCCCAGGGAATGCCCAGCTCGCGCAGGCAGGAAATGGCCTGTGAAGCAAAGGCTTCGTTGAGTTCAAACAGGCCGTAATCCTTAATCGACGTGCCGGTAATCCGGAGCAGTTTGCGCACGGCGGGAACGGGCCCCAGTCCCATGTACGCGGGATCGACGCCGCCGGAGGCGTAGCCCTTGATGCGGGCCAGGGGTTTTAATCCCAGCGCTTTGGCTTTCTCCTCGCTCATAACCAGCAGCGCGACCGCGGCATCGTTGATGCCGGAGGCGTTGCCGGCCGTCACCGTGCCGTCTTTCTTGAAGGCCGTGCCCAGTTTGGCGAGCTTCTCCATGCTGGTTTCCATCGGGCGTTCGTCCGTGTCGAAGACGATGGGATTGCCCTTTTTCTGGGGAATCGACACGGGAACAATTTCATCTTTCAAAAGGCCGCTTTTGATCGCGTTGCGCGCGCGGGTGTGGCTCTCCAGGCTCAGTTTGTCCTGCTCCTCGCGGGAAATGCTGTAGCGGGCGGCGATGTTTTCCGCGGTAACGCCCATGTGATAGCCGTAGAAGATTTCATAGAGGGCGTCAAACACCATCAGATCAACAGTTTTGCCGAACGGCATATCCATGCGGTGGCCCCAGCGGGCCTTCGGCAGGCCGATGGGCACGTCGCTCATGTTTTCCATGCCGCCCGCGATCACCACTTCGTTGTCGCCGGCCTTGATGGTGGCGGCGGCCAGCGCGATGGCTTTCATGCCGGAGGCGCAAACCTTGTTGACGGTGATGGCGGTCGTTTCCTTGGGAAGGCCGGCGCGGATCATGGCCTGGCGTCCGACGTTCTGCCCCTGGCCGGCGCCGATGACGTTGCCCATGATGACCTCATCAACGGCAAGCTCCCGGAGTCTGTCATCCCATTTGCCGTACTGCTGCTCGATGGGGCAAAGGCCTTCGTTTTTGGCCGTATCCGGCGCGTCCTCCCTGGCATGCGCCGGCAAAGCCGGCTTGAAACCGGCTTTAATCAACGATTCACGAATCACCAGCGCTCCCAGGTCTTTGGCGGGAACGCCTTTCAGAGAGCCGCCGAAGGCTCCAACCGCGGTGCGCACACCGCTGACAATGACTGCATTTGACATGATCTCGCTACCTCCCTCGATATAATTGATATAGCTGATTTTGTTTCCATCGCCGGGGCAAAATAAATAACCCGAAATGCGCTGCTAATCGGCCGCAAGTTGCGGCGAAGTATTCCATAATCCGGTGGTTATGGCAAGAATGAATTGCGGGAGGCAGCGCCTATTTTTTCGCGGCCGCGTCCGGCTCCGCCTTTGCCTGCGTCAGGTCAAAACGCAAAGCCAGCGAGTCGTTTTCATACGATTTCCGGACGGGCAGCTTTGATTTTTCAAAGACCTTCAGCATGGCTTCGTTGCGCGGCAGCACATAGGCAATAAAGCATTGAATTCCACGGTCGCGCGCGATTTTGACCAGATACTTAAACAAAAAGGCGGCCACGCCCTTTCCCTGAAAGTCCTCATCGACGATGAAGGCAACCTCATACGCTTCGGCGCTTTTGTCATACGCGTAACGGGCTTCCGCGATGATTCTTTCGTTGCGCCCCTTTTCCGCGACGGCCACCACGGACAGAACCTTGTCGTAATCGATGCTCACATACGTCTGCATTTCCTTGTGGGGCATGACCGGCTTCGGGGCAAAATAACGGAAGTATTTCGATTCGTCGGAGAAGTTGTAAAACAGCCGCCGCATCTTGTCCTCGTCGGAAGGCTTGATCGGACGGACCTTGATTTCCAGGCCGTCCTTCAGGGATTTGCGCGTTTCCAGCAGCGCCGGATAGTTGGCCGCGTGGCGGGCGAAATAAATCTGGTCCGCGTAAACATAATTGAGCGCCTTGGCCTGTTTGAGCAGGTCTTCGCGATGGTCGGGGTGCGCGATGTCGATCATGGCCAGCGCCCTTTCCCGAATGGACTTTCCGAAAAGATTGGCCACGCCGTATTCGGTGACGATATACTTTACGACGCCGAGCGTGCTGTGGGTGTTGTCGGCCCGGCCGTCAAACTTGATGACGATGTTGCTGTTTCCCTCCGTATCCACGGAATTGAGCGCCACGATCGCCTTGCCCCTTCGCGTCATGGTCGCGCCGACGGCGAAGTTCAGCTTGCTTTCGTAGCCGGTCAGCAGGTTGTCGCCGGAATGGAAGATGACCGACTCGCCGGAAATATCGATCTTTTTCACATTCATGATGGCGATGAGGCTTTTGATCCGGCGCACCACGAAAGGATTGTTGAGTCTCGCGATCGGATAAAATTCAAAGATGGGGTTGCGGTGAACGTATTCGTACAGCGCCTTGCTGCCGTAGCAGTAGCTGGCGGTGATCAGTCCGCCGTTGAACCGGCTGCGGTCCAGCGAGATGGCGCCGGATTCAATCAGGTCCAGCGCCCAATCGGAAACCACATGCGTTACGATGCCGAGGTTGCGCTTTTGCTTCAGGTGGTCGGCCACGGCGTTGAACAGTCTGCCCACGTGCAGCACGACGGTCGCCCCGTCGTCGATCAGGTTGGAGATATTCCAGCCGATGCGGTCCGTAACCGCGTCATACGGCCGGCTGATCCGCTCGACCAGCGGCAGATCGCTTTCGACGACATAATCGATGCTGCTGATGTGGATGGTCGTTTCGCCCAGCGTCACCGGCATGTTCGGATTGATTTCGGCGATCACGAGCGCGGCCTGCTTGATGACGATATTGGCCACGTCCACCGCGACGCCCAGGGACATGAAGCCCTTGTCATCCGGCACGGACGTCTGAATGATCGCGACGTCCACCGCCACTGCGCCGCTTAAAAAAATGTACGGCAGCTCCATCAGGTTGGCGGGGATGAAATCAACCCGGCCCTCGGCGACTTCCTTGCTGATGCTTTCTCCGACGTTGAAGGTTTTCAGCCGGTACTGGTCGGAGCTCTGGTGGGACAGGTATTTTCGCAGCGTAATGAGCTGAATGATCTCCAGATCGCGCAGATTTTTCGCATCCGACCGGGCCAGCGCGGTGAGGACTTTCCCCGGCGCCGCAACGCCGCTGGATAAAAATATCTTCTGCCCGGGCTTCAGCTTTTCCAGCGCCTGATCCGTACCGATCACCTTGCTGCGATAATCGAAGAAACCCTTCATTGTACTGTCTTTCATAAGGACGCCCTCAATAAACCTGCGACACGTTAAAATATTTCGTCAAAATAATCAATGCAAGACTCTGTGCTTGACAGGCTTTGTGCGGGGCAAGTATAACTCCATCAAATGGGGACGGCATCGCAGCGAAAGAAGGAAGGGCGTTTATGAAAAAAATCCAAAAATTACTGGTGGCCAACCGGGGGGAAATCGCTTTGCGCATTATCCGCACCGCCAAGGAAATGGGGCTTTCCACCGTCGCGGTTTATGAAAAACCGGACAGCGAAGCGTATTTCCTGCGATTTGCCGATCAGGCCATTCTGATCGGCGACGGGCCGCGCAGGGATTATCTGAATATTGATAAAATCATCTGGGCGGCGCGAAAATCCGGCGCGGACGCCATTCACCCCGGATACGGCTTTTTATCGGAAAATCCGGAGCTTGCCGCCGCCTGCGAGAACGAAGACATCGCGTTCATCGGCCCGCCGCCCCGGGTGATCCGCGACTTGGGCAACAAGGTCGTCGCCCGCGAAATCATGGAAAAGGCCTCCATTCCCTTTGTTCCGGGAACCGGCACTCTTTCCGAAGGCGATGCGGGCCTTGCGGAGGCCGTGGCCTTCGGCAAAACGCACGGCTATCCGATCATGTTCAAGGCGCTGGCCGGCGGCGGCGGTCGCGGCATCCGTAAAATCGCAAGCGAGGAAGAGCTGCGCTCCCAGCTTCCGCAGGCGCGCTCCGAGGCGCGCTCCGCCTTCAACGATGACCGCATTTACATCGAAAAATGCGTCGAGTCGCCGCGCCACGTCGAAGTGCAGATTCTGGCCGATGCCTACGGCCACGTGATGCATCTGGGCACGCGCGACTGCTCCATTCAGCGCCGCCACCAGAAGCTGCTGGAAATCGCGCCGGCCGACCTGCCGAAAAACGTGCTCGACGCCATGCACCAAACGGCCATTCGGGCGGCCCGTGAAGCCGGTTACGTCAACGCCGGCACGGTGGAATTTCTGGTAGACCCGAAAACCAATCAATTCTGGTTCATGGAGGTCAACACCCGTCTGCAGGTGGAGCACACCGTGACGGAAATTCTCACGGGCATCGACATCATCCGCCAGCAGGTGCTGCTCGCCGAAGGCGGCCGCCTGGAAATTCCCGAAGAGCGCATTCATCTGGTCAACAAGGCCATCCAGGTCCGCATCAACGCGGAGGATCCGAAAAACAACTTCATGCCCGAAGGCGGCAAGCGCGTCGAAGTGTATCAATCGCCCGGCGGACCGGAAATCCGGCTCGACGGCATCGTCTATCAGGGCTACAAAATTCCCACCGATTACGATTCGCTCCTGGTCAAGCTCACCGTGCGCGGCTATTCCTGGCAGCAGACGATTCAGCGGCTCAAGCGCGCCCTCAAGGACTTCCTGATTGTCGGCCCCAAAACCACGATTCCCTTTTACCTGTCCATCTGCGACGATGCGGATTTCCGGGACGGCCGCTTTACGACCGACTACCTCGATGCCCATCCCGAACTGTTCGATTATCCGGAGCCGGAGCGGGAAATCGCCAGGCTGTCCAAACTGATCGCGGAAATCCACTCGCGGAAAATCAATCCCTACGCCTACTGAACGGGCAAAGCTGCAAGGAGACCTATCGCATGAAAATCCTCCCCGAAGAAAGAATCACCCCCCGCGAACTTCAGCGCGCCGGGGTCAAAGCCGTCCTGGAGAAAATGCGCGGACAAAAAGGGTACTATCTCACCAATACCGAGAGGGATCTTTCGCAGTCGGATTTCAAAAACCGGATCATGCCCCACACCCAGATCCTCGTCGCCCCGGAGCGCAACGCGGCCGGCTACTTTTCGCTGGAAATCACGGGCGGAGCTTCGGTCCATGTCGATATGCTGCGCAAACAGATGAATCCGCTGGAGAAACTCGAGGTCCTTGCCGTCCACATGCCGGATACGCTTTTCCAAACCCTCTGCCGCGGCATCAACCTGTTCGGCTACCGCCCGTATCCGGAAAACGTCATCCGCCTCACCGTGGAAACCTTTGCCCGCCATGTCCACGTCTGGCGGGTGTTTGACTTTTTAAATTACATCCCCAACATGGTCCCCGTTTACGAAGAAGTCCAAAAAGCGGGGCGCATGCTCGAGGCGGCCGTCTGCTTTTCGACGGGGCCGGAGCATACCAACCGGTTCTACGTCAAAAAAGTGGGCGAAATTCTGGACGTGACCGGACCGGATATTCTGCTGGCCATCAAAAACCACGGCGGCCTTGGATCGCCCGGGCGCATCGGCGAACTGGTGCGCGCCATCCTGCAGAAGTATCCCGACCTGCTGATTCACTACCACGGACACAACACCGACGGCAACGAAATCGGCCGCATCGTGGCCGCCGTGCAGAACGGAGCAAAAATCGTGGACGCGAGCGACCACGCGCTGACCGGCTTCTACGGACCCCCGCCGCTCCTGACGGTGGTCAACACGCTGGAAGATTACGGCTATCCCGCCGTCGGGCTGGACAAACAGGCCGTCATCGACGCGTCCAGCAAACTGCGGCACGAACGCCCCTGCTACCGCGATTTCGAATCGCAGTTTTTCGGATTTGACCCGACGGTGCAGACCCACAAACTGCCCGGCGGCGCGACGGGGTCCAGCTTCGAACAGGCGCAAAAGGGCGGCTTCCTGGACCGCATGCCGGAAATTCTGCAGAACGAGCTGCCCCGCGTGCAAATCGAGCTGGGCAACTTCTGGAGCGTCACCCCCGGTTCGCAGATCCTGTGGACCACGGCCGCCAACAATGTCGTGAAGGGGGCGCGCTACCGGGACGTGAGCGATGATTTGAAAAATCTGCTGCTGGAGCGCTACGGCAAGTTTCCGTTTTACAAGCCGGCGCCGGAGATCTACGAAGCGGTCTTCGGAAAGGACTGGAAAAAAATCGTAAGGCGCGAAGCCGGCTACCAGAAAATCGAAGACGTCGATCTGGACGTGGAAAGAAGAATCCTGGAGCACGCGATCGGCCGGAAGGCCACCGACGACGAACTGGTGCTGTATCTGCAGCATCCCAACGACGCGGTGGGCTTCTTCAAATTCGAGGAAAAATTCGGCAAAACATGGGTGCTGCCGCCCAAAGTGTGGTTCCGGCGCGGCGGTTTCGCCATCGGCGACAAGTTCGAGTTCCCCGACGCCACCGGCAAACTGCACACCATTGAAATCGGCCCTTCCCGCCGCACCAAAGACGGCTCGCACATGACGCATCTGGGCGTTGATTACCACCCCGAACCGATCGTCACGCCGGCCGAAGAGGAAGGAGAAAAGCCTAAGGCCGCCTTGGCGCTTTCCGCCAAGGAAATCGGGGCGCTGGCCAGAATGGGCGACATTCGCGCAACCCTGAAGGGCGTCGTCAACCAGATCCCGGTGGCGGTGGGCGACGAGGTCGGCGCCGGCGACACGCTGGTCGTTCTGGAAGCCATGAAAATGCTCACCAACATCGCATCGGACGTGGACGGCAAGGTCTCGGAAATTTTTTCGTCTCCCGGTTCATCCGTGGAGACCGGCGACAAACTGATGCTGATTGAAATCTAGTAAACGGGAATGTTTTTCCGGAACATGTCCACGATGATGTTTTCCATGGAATAAAGGCCCGGCGGAGCGTGGATCAGCCATTTGGCGGCAAAAATGGCGCCCTGGCCGAATGCCGCCCGGCTGATGCTCTCATGCACCAGACGGATGGTCTGGTTGGGCAGTCCGAAAATGATTTCGTGCTTGCCCACAATTCCTCCCACGCGAATGGAATTGACGCGCCTTTCCTTTTCGAGGCCCAGAATCTCCGCGATTTTCAAAGCGGTGCCGGATTCCTCCTTTTTGCCGCGAAAGTGCTCTTCCACGATTTCAATATCCGCGTGCGGTGCGATTCCCTGAAGGATCTGCGACGCCACCAGCAGAAAATTGATGCCCAGGGTGATGTTCGGCGAATACAGAACCGCCGTCTTTTCGGACATCCGCTTTAAATCCTCCAGGTCTTCCGCCCTGTACTTCGAGATGGCGGAAATGATCCTGATCCCAAAATCGGCGGCGGGAGCGTACTGCCGGTGCGCGGCGGCGCTTGAAAAATCAACGATGATGTCCACCGGGTGGCGCCGGTAAAAATCAGGGGTCGATTCATCCACTGAAAAAACCCTCGCGTCATCCACTTCATACCCCAGCAGGCGGGATGCGTATTTGTGATGCTCCTTGTGGGTTTTCCGGACCACCCACTCCAGGTCGAACTGGCCGTCCTGAAAAAATTCTTCCGCCACCAGGCGGCCGGTTTTGCCGAAGCCGAAAAGACCGATCCTGATCCTTGTTTGATTCGCGACTTTTTTGATTTTCATGGGCAAAATCCTCCTCTGCGCACGCGGGCAGCCCCCCAAGGCTGCCGCTCATAAGGAATCTTCCCTGGGAGAAGCCCTACATTTCCGGAAAGACTAAGATGGGCAGCATGGCCTCATCGATGACGTGCACATCCGTGCTGTCAAACATCGATGCATACAGCTTGCCGCGGTGTTTATGCCCGACAATAATCAGGTCGATTAGATTTTCCCTGGCGTATTGGACGATTTCTCCGGCGGTGTCGCCTTTGGAGACGGCGTAAACGACATCCAGATTTTCCAGCAGGAATTCGGGCGCTGCTTCCTTGACTTTCAAGGCCACGGCATCTTCATGGTCCGCCGGATGGCGGTAGCCGGCCTGCGGATCATTGACATAGAGGATATGAATCCGGCTTGTGAAACGCCGCGCAAATTCCAGCGCGTGCACCATGGAAGAAAAATGCTCCCCGTCCAGATCCATCGCATACAGAATATTTTTAAAATCGCGCATTCTTACCCTCCGAACCGCCGGAATTATATACCATCAGCAAAGGAAGTCAACCTTTTGGGGCACTTTTGACGGCCGGAGCCGGTGTTCCGAAGGACGTCATCTGCAGCGCGCCCGGGCGCTTCCGCCCGTTTATGACTCCAGGTCCCGGCTCAATTCGATCAGCGTCAAAGGATTTACCCTGGCCCCGCTGATCCGCACGCCCCAGTGCAGATGCGGGCCGGTCGCGCGCCCCGTGGCGCCGACGCTTCCGAGGATCCGCCCCTTTTCGACTTGCTCTCCCTCTTCAACCCGAATCTGATCCAGATGGAAATACATGCTGAAGATGCAGCTTCCATGGTCCACAAAAACGGATTTGCCCGTAAAGAAGTGATCGGCGGCCAGAACAACCGTGCCGGCATTGGTTGCCCGAACCGGACTGCCTGTTTTGCCCCGGATATCCACGCCCGTGTGCAAAGAGCGCTCCTGACGGTTGATGATGCTTCTCTGTCCGAAAGGCCCGACGATTTTGTTGTTCACCGGCATCCAAAAGGAACCTTCCCATTCCGGAGGGCGGCATTCGGCCTTCCACAGAGCGCTGACGGCCCGCGCTTCCGTCTTTACTCTTTTCAGGGAGGCTTCGTCCAGATCGACTTTGGCGCGGGGCAGCCGGATTTTGCGCACGCCGTAATCCCGGTCGTTGACCTGTATTTCAAAAGTTCTTTCCATCTCCAGAGAAGGAACGCGCACGGCCACCGGATAAACACCGGGCTTCTGATTCAGATCGGCGGCGATAAACCCCCGCCACGCACCGTCGTCCCGACCACGGAGAAGGGGAATTTCCTTTTCCATCCATACCACCTGAAGATCGTCGGATTCACAGCCCTGGATGCTGAGCAGGATCAGGCCGCCGCGAACCATTGCGTCGGACGAAAAAGACACGTCCGGCGAAGACCCGGATTCGGCCGGCATCGCTGCCAGGCTCAGCATCAACAGCAGCACAGCGGATACCCGACTCATGAAAGCCGCCTTGCGGCCCTTCGGTCTCGCTGGCGCGCGACCCTCGGCAAACGGCAGAATCCCGCGTCTTTTCGAGGCAGCCGCTCCGTTTGCCGGCGCGGGCTTCGAAATCTTCCAGCCCGCAGTCGGCGTGGAAGCGGCGGAAAACCCGCCGGGGGAAGGGTAAACCGGCGAATGCGGTGAGGCAGCGTGTCGGGCCATGAGATTCTCCTTAAAGGCGTTGTCCACGTCAGTGTACGCAGGATTTGTTTTTTTGCAACCCTGAAATGGCCCGTGTCTTGAAAAAATGAAAGCGGATTGACTTGCGGCGCCGTATCGCCTATAGTGTTTGCGCCTTCTTGAAGGAATGGAGAGCTTCAGTGGATATTGCCGCTTTTTATCATTCGGAAATCTTCAAATTTGTCCTGCTTCCTGTCTTGATTTTTCTTGCGCGGATTTGCGACGTCACGCTCGATACGCTGCGCATCATCTATGTGTCGCGGGGAATGAAATTTCTGGCGCCGGCGATCGGCTTTGTCGAAGTGCTGATCTGGCTGGTCGCGATCACGCAGATTTTCAAGAACCTGTCCAACCCGATATGCTATGTGGCCTATGCGGGCGGTTTCGCGATGGGCAACTTTATCGGCATCATCATCGAAGAAAAAATGGCGATCGGCACCGTGGTCATCCGAATCATCACGCAAAAGGACGCGGAGGCGCTCATCGGCTGCCTTAAAGAAAACCGTTACGGCGTCACGCACGTGGACGCTCAGGGGGCCATGGGGCAGGTAAAGATTATTTTTACCATTGTCAAAAGAAAGTCCATCGATTCCGTGCTGGAAATCGTTCGCGGCTGCAACCCGCTGGCGTTTTATACCATTGAAGACGTTCGTTCCGTCCGCAAGGGGGTCTTCCCCCTCTTCAAAGCCGCCGGCAAGGGACCCGGGCCGGCCGCGGACGGATAGGCGGACCGGAGAAGTCCCGCCAACTGCCGGGAAAACTCCCGTCGCCGAATAGCCGGTCGGGGAGTCACCCTTATTCCCCGTTTCCGTTATGCCGCCTGCCCCGCTTTTGCCTTTAAATCCCGCCAGCTCTTGAGCGCCAGCACAATCACGCCGATGGAAAGGAGGATCAGCGCGACGTCCGTCACGGCCAGCGCGAGGTTGTGCTTGGGAAGGTATTTATTGACCAGCAGCGACACCAGCGAATAAATCGTGGTGATCATCATGAAAACCGCCGGCAGCACGGTGAACCAGGCCGTTTTCTTTCTTTTGACCAGCCAGGCGGAAACGGCAATCAGCGCCAGCGAAGCCAGAAGCTGGTTGGCGGAGCCGAAAATCGGCCAGATGGCCGCAAACGCGTTGGTGTAGGCCAGAAAGTACATCAGCGATACGCACAGAAAGGCGTTGAAAAGATAAGACCCCATGATTTTCGGAACTTTCCGGAAAACGACCTGCCAGAGCTCCTCAAACAGATACCGGTTCAAGCGGACGGCCGTGTCCAGCGTCGTGACGACAAACCCTTCCACCATCAGAATTCCAAAGACCGTTCCGTACACGGGCGGAATGCCGAGCGATTTGTCCAGAAGGCCGCCGACCCCGAGGGCAAACGCCAGTATGGGATTGGCCTTGACGCCGGCGGCGGATGGAAAGGCGATGTTGACGAAATCGGCAAAAGCGATCCCGCAGCCGACGGCAATCATGACGCCGATGGCGAGCAGGCCTTCGAGCAGCATGCCGCCGAAAGCAATCTTTTTGACGTGCGTTTCCCTGGAAACCTGTTTGCTGGACGTTCCTCCGGCCACCAGCGCATGAAAACCGGAAACCGCGCCGCAGGCTACGGTAATGAACAGAAAAGGCCAGACCGGCCCCAACTTGTCTGCTCCCTGCGCCAGATTGAAGGCGGGCGCCGTAAAGGTCAGGCCTTGGAAGCCGGCGGCGATGCCTCCGGCAAAAAGCGCGGCCACTCCGATATACAGCAAAAAGGAATTGGTGAAATCGCGCGGCTGCAGAATGATCCAGACGGGAATTCCCGCCGCGAGCAGCGTATAAAAGCAGAGAATAACCATCCAGACATCCGGGTCCAGGGAAACAGGATATTTCATGCCGTACAAAATGGAGCCTATGCAGACGATGACGGCCAGGGGTACGGCCAGCTTGACGCTGACGCCTCTTTTGTACACCAGCCAGCCGACGACCGGCGCAAAAGCGGTGATGATAATAAGGGACGTCGAGGAGATGCCGCCGATTTGCGCGTTGGGTACGCCACCCACCAGCACGGTTTTGACAATCGTCTGGTCGGGCGTGAGCCTCATCATCTCCAGCGGCACCAGCGACGTCAGGGAAACGGCCGTCAGCCCCAGAAAGGCGGAGGTCAGAAGCAAAAGCATCAGGATGGCAAAGCTGATGAACAGGAAGAAGCCTGTGTTGCCCAGGGACTCTCTGGCGATCTCGGCGATGGACTTGCCCTTTTCCCGAACGCTGGCAAACAGCACGGTCATGTCCTGGACGGCGCCGATAAAGATGGTGCCGATAACCGCCCACAGCCAGACAGGCAGATAGCCGAACAGCAGGGCGACGGTAGGCCCGATAATCGGCCCGCCCCCGGCAATGCTGGCAAAATGATGCCCGAACAGAATCACGGGTTTGGTCGGCACATAGTCGCGGTCATCCCGCAGCGCGCAGGCCGGCGTGGGCCGGCTGTCATTTTCGTCGAAAAGCTTCGCGATAAAACGCGCATAAAAGCGATAGGCCAGAAAGAACAAAACCGCCGCTACAATCAACACAACAGCAACATTCATAACCTTCTCCTCGATACCGCACGGAATGGATGGTCGCCGCCATTATTGTTGATGAAGGTTGCCCCGCATGCCCGCAGGACGCCGGAATCATACACCTTATTTCCGGGGATTCAAGAAAATTCCGCATGCCGGAAATAAAAATTTTGGCATGCGCTGCCCCGCATGGCGGCGGTTTGCTGTTTCCTCTTGACACGCTTTTGCGTTCTTTCTATAGTGCCCGCGGTGTTTTTGGAACGGTTCCCTGTAAATCTTTAAAATCAATACCCAAGGAGGATAGGAACATGGCTTTTGAGTATGAAAAACTGGTTGTGGAACAAGACGGCGCGGTCGTGGTGGCGGCCATCAATCATCCGCCGGCCAACGCAATGGCGCAGGGGGTTTTGCGGGATTTAACCGACCTGCTCAACCGCTGCGAAAAGGACGACTCCGTGCGCGTGCTCATCATTACCGGCACCGGCCCGAAATGCTTTTCAGCGGGCGCGGACATCACCGAATTTGCCGACCTCCAGTCGGGCAAAGTGCCCCAGTACGACGGCAACGACGTATATTTCAAAATTGAAAATTACCCGAAGATCATCATCGCGGCCATTCAGGGCCTGGCCCTGGGCGGGGGCCTGGAGCTGGCCTGCTCCTGCCATTTGAGAATCATGGCGGAAGAAGCGGTGGTGGGCCTTCCCGAAGTCAAGCTCGGCCTCAATCCCGGCTGGGGCGGAACTCAGCGCCTGCCCCGCTATATCGGCAAAACCAAGGCGCTGGAGCTGATGCTCACCGGCGACTTCATGCCGGCCAAAGAAGCGCTCGCGCTCGGCCTGCTCAACAAGGTCGTCCCCGCCGCCGAAGTCCTGGAAACCGCCAAAAAACTGGCCAAAAAACTGGCGGGCGGCGCTCCCGTGGCACAGCGCGAGATCATGAAAGCCGTTCGCCTGGGATTGGAGGGCACCCTTTACGACGGGATCACCAGGGTTGAGAAAGCCGCCTTCCAAACCCTGCTGGTCACCGAAGATTTCAAAGAAGGCGCCAAGGCGTTTCTGGAAAAGAGACCGGCGCAGTTCAAGGGCCGTTAGGGAAAATGGCGTAAAAACGAAAAACGGCGGCCGGTTTGGCCGCCGTTTTTTTTGAGGACTACAGGGTATAGAGTTCCCGAAGATCCGCCTGCGGATAGGAAAGCTCTCCGCCTTTGTCAATGACCTGATTGCGGTATTTTTTGACGGAAAGAACTTCCAGCGTTTCAATGTGCTGAATGCTCTTGAGCTCCTTGGCCTTGCCGAGCATCTTTTTGTAGCTGTCGTAGGATTCCGTGATGATTTCCACGATAAAGGAGTTCGCGCCCTGCACGTGCAGAATGGAGCTGACAATGCGCATTTTTTTCAGGAGTTCGATCAGCTTTTCGTCATGGTGGGGATTGTCGATAAGCATGAAAAAGTGAAACCGGTCCGTCAGATCCTTGTAATCCTTCAGGTCAAAATCGTTTTTTTGCTTGAAGACCTGGATGACTTTCTGCGTCTGCACGGAAATCACGGCGGGCACGCCCGAGGAAAGCCGGAGCGCCTTGAGCCGGTTGATCCAGTCATGAAGCTGCTCCCGGTCGTCAAAATTGGAGTCGATGAGGTAGCTGTGCCGGCCCATCACGTGGAAGATGGAAACGGCGTGCGGGTTTCCTCTCAGAAAAGTCATCAACCCGTCTTCTTCCCCCCAGTTTTGCACAAAAACCAGCGCGTGCAATATCGTATTTTTCGGCATGCTTCCTCCTTCGAATCCCGTCCCGGCTGCGTGGAAAATGAATGCCGGACAGCTTTTGTTTTTACGGCACGAAGTATATGAAACAAAGCGCGGAAGTGTCAAGCGGCATTTCAGGAGCGCGGCGGGCCGGGAACGGAAGAACCGTGGCGGAAAAGGAAAAGGGGGCGGCCTTCACAAGAATGCCGCCCCCTTCCTTTCAGCCTTCAGTCTGCAGGGAACAGTCGCGACTGTTCCCTATAATCAATTACTTCCTCAACTCCGCCGGTGTTTTGTAGCGTTTGGGATCCACCCATTTGGACACCAGCTTTTCGTTTTCCTCGCAGGACTCATGCAGGAAGGCAATCTTGCCGCCCTCCTGGAACTGGACGATCAACTGCAGAAAGTAGCCGGGATAAGTCTTCCAGGGATTAGCCGCGTCAACTCTCACGCGGGAATGATAGAAAGGTTTAATTTTCCGGGTTTCATATTTCATCTTGCCCAGGGAGTAGACGGTTTCCACATCTTCCATCGCTTTGATCAAGGTTTTGATGTTGCCGGTTCCCTTGGCTCTTTCGATGGCTGACTTGAAATGGTAAATATCGGCATACGCGATGTGGACATGGATCTGCATGGGGATTTTGCGCGCATGCGCTTTTTTCACCAGGGGGATGGTTTTGGGCGTCAGCGGGATCGTATCCAGATCCGTGTAGGAGCTGATCACGCCCAAGCCCTTGCCGCCCGTCATTTTCCAGTAATCCTGGGTCTGGGCGACGCCGCCGTAGAGATTCACCTGGATGTCCCGGGCCGCGGAATCAGACCACTGTTTGGCAAAGGATTCCGTGTCCGTAAACCACGAGCTGATGTAGAAAATCAAATCGGCGTTGGATTTTTTGATGTCCTGCAGAATCGGCAGATACATGGTGCCGCGGGGTTTGACCGCCTTGCTGTACACCACTTCCAGACCGCAGTCCTTGGCCATTTTTTCCCAGGTGGGCAGATTGATGTAGCTGATGCCTTTGCGCCATTCCGTCGTCCAGGCCAGATCCTCCCACAGGAAAGCGATCCTTTTCGTTTTCTGATACTGGGGCATGGTCTTGCAGAAGAAATATTTCGTCTGGGCATAATGCGCCGGCTCCGGATCCCAGTCGCGGAAGCAGTGATTGTATTTCGGCCACTCATCGATGATGCGCGCCGTCAGTTCGGCGCCCATCGGCCCGTTGAAGATCAGAATGTGCGGGTATTCCTTGAACAGCATTCCGGACGCTTCCTGAACGGCCAGGCAGATTTCCGTCCGGCCTTCGACGGAGATGAACTTCGCCTTGTCCTCAATGACCAGTTTGCGAAACGCCTCAACGGACAGAGACGTGTCGCCCTTGTTGTCCATGACCACATACTTGACCGGCCGGCCCATGATCCCGCCGGTGGCGTTGATTTCCTCCGCCGCCATTTTCTGGATGTCCATGCACGGACGGGTGCCCGGCGATCCGACCATGCCGATGTAGCCGATCACAAACGGCTCTCCCTTCGGCTGCGCCACTGCAACGGATGGTAAGCTGATAGCCATCGCAACCAGCCCTGCCAGCGCCGTCACGACGCCCCACTTGACTCTGCTTGCTCTTTTCATCATGTTTCCCCTCCTGTTTATCAAAATTCCCCTTAAAAATACGATCAAATTTCTGCCGAATATTTGATCCTTCTAATCGTTTAAATATTTTTTCCGGATATATTCATTGTCCCCGCCGATTTCGCTGGCCACCCATTTGACCCGGGGGGGCGATTCGGACATTTTTACAAAATTGGAGCTGATGGTGTATTTGCCCAGCTTTTCGTCCTCCACCTCCTGAAAAGCCTTCCGGATGTGCCACTGCTTGTTTTGCATCGCTTCCTCCGGCGTCATCAGCTTCATGACGATGGGCACGCCGCCGCCCCGCCACTTGGAGCGGGCGGATTTTTTGCTGTAATTGAGCGCCATCTTCACCAGCTCGTCGCCGGTGTACAGCAGCGTTTTTTCCTCGATGATCTTGTGCAGGTGGATGGCCTGCTCCAGAATGTCGGGAATGCGGTCCGACGAATAGCGCCAGTCGTCTTCCTGCTCCCACAGGCCCAGAACCTTCAAGAGCGCTCGGAAATCATGGTCCCGCGGCGCGGCGATCGCCACAAAGCCGTCCTTGCATTTCCAGTGGCCGTACGGATAGAGAATGAAGTCCAGAACGCCGATTCGCGGGCGGGCTTTTTCCCAGGTAAAGCCGATGGTGGCGGGCATGCCGACCATGGAGGAATACGCGTCCATTCCGGCGACATCCACCATCTGTCCCCGGCCGGTGTTTTGCCGGTGGAGAAGTGCGACCGTGCCGCCCAGGGCCGCGGAAAGCCCGGAGATATACCAGCCCGCCCACATTCCGCCTCTAAGAGGCCAGGTATAGGGCTCCGGCTCATTGGGCGGGGCGCCCATCTGCGCGGGAAGCCCCGATCCCGCCTGGGACGTAATGTCCGTATCCGGCATTTTCGCGGATTCCCTGGCTTTATCCGTGTATTGTCCGTAGGCGGAAAGCGCAATGTAGATCAACCCCGGATTCTCCGCGGCGAGCCGGCGGTAGCCGATTCCCCAGCCGTCCATCTCGCCGGGCGCAAAGCTTTCGATCACCACGGCCGCTCTGGAGGCCAGCCGGGCGAAGGTTTTCCGGTCCTCCTCGCGGTTTTTCACATCCAGCGTCATGTACCGCTTGTTGCGGCCCTCGAACATGAAGGGAATGCCCACCCCCTGAACCGTCACGCCGAAAGGCGTGATCCGGCGCGCCGGATCGCCTTCCGGAGGCTCGATTTTGACGACCTCCGCGCCGAATTCCGCGAAGAAACTGGCGGCGACAATGCCCGCAAAATTGGCCGAGCTGACATCCAGCACCAGAATGTCGTCGAGCACTTCCGGTTTCCCTTCGGCGTTCATCATTTCGGCGAGGATTTTCCCCCGGTCGCCGCCCTTGCCGCCGTGCCGAGTATAGACTTCTTCCCTGGGGCTCATTTTCCAACCTCTTTTCCGTAGTTGTAGATGGGGTCCTTGCTCAGGTCGTAATAGACCGGCGGCTTCAGGCCCGGCCGGTCGTCAAATGTCCCGACGACTTTTTTCTTTTCCAGCTTTTCAATCTCCGCTTCGCTCAACCCCAGAAATTTCTTGAGCACAATCCGGTTGTGATACCCCAGCGGCCGCGCCAGCCACTTGGTGCGTGAAGGCGTTCCGGAAAGCATGGCGGACGGGCCGGCAATCGCCAGATGGCCGTACATGTCGTCTTTGAAAAGCACCACGCTGCCGCGCTTGCGGCGCCATTCCTCATTGGCGATCATGTAGTCGTCCGCCACCTCCGCCGCCGGAAAATTTTTATCGTCGGCCAGGCGGATCACATCGGCTAAGGACTGCGACCGGACCCAGTCCACCGCGATTGCATGGAGCGCTTTGGCGTTTTCCGGCTTCAGCCGCTCCAGCGTATCGGCAAAACGCGGATCCGACGGCAGCTCCGGCCGGCCGATGGCCAGGGCAAAATGCTCAAACTGTTCGGACGTCGCGCAGGCCAGCGCCAGAAACTTGTCGTCTGCCGTTTTAAAGACAGCCGCCGGCACCATCGTGGGATCGACGTTTCCGGTGCGGCCGATCGCTTTTTGGGTCACGGAATAATAGGTATAATGAAACAGGGTCCGCATCAGGCCTTCGGTCTGCGCCATGTCGATGTACTGTCCCTTTCCGGTTTTCTTCCGGTAGTACAGCGCCATCAGCACCGCCAGGCAGGCAAAATTCCCCGGCACGAAGTCGCCCACGTAGTCCGGCAGTTTGTAGAAATTGTCCGTGTCCGGATAGCCGTTCAGCGTCAGCACGCCGCTCGCGCCCTGGGCCAGCAGGTCCCAGCCCGGAAAATACCGCATCGGACCGAACTGGCCGTAGGTCGAACAGCTCAGGAAAATGATGTTCGGATTGATTTTGGAGATTTTCTCGTAGCCGATGCCCCAGGCGTCCGCCGTCCCGGGTGCAAAGTTTTCAATGACCACGTCCGCATCTTTGGCCATTTGATAGATCAGTTCTTTGGATTCCTTGAGCTGCAGGTTCACCGAGAGAAAATACTTGTTCTTGGTGATGTTGTGCCAGATGGGGTTTGAGTGCTTCCAGTATTTGCCCCAGTAGGTCGCCGGACGCCACAGGTCGCCGTAAAAAGGCAGCTCCAGCTTGATCACTTCCGCGCCGTAATCCGCCAGAAGCCTCGCCGCAATCGGCCCGAAGATCACGTGGGAAAAGTCCAGCACGCGGATGCCTTTGAGCGCTTCGGGCTTTTGGTCCGCCTCATCGGGATTGAAAAGTTTTGCCGTATAAGAAAAATAATCTTCCATCGCTATCTCCCCAAGTATGCCTTTTTCACCAGGTCGTTTTTCATCAGGTCCGCCGCTCTTCCCTCCAGAACGATTCTTCCCTCCTGAATGATGTACCCGCGGTCGGCCAGCTGCAGCGCGCGCAGGGCGTTTTGTTCGGTCAGCAAAATGGTCAGTCCCGTCTCGCGAAGCTTGCCCAGCGTTTGATAGACATCGTCCACGATGAGCGGGGCCAGGCCGATGGAAGGTTCGTCTACCATCAGCAGATGCGGATTGGCCATCAGTCCCCGGCCGATTTTCAGCATCTGCTGCTCGCCGCCGGAAAGGAGGCGGGCGGACATGTTGGAGCGTTCCTTCAGAATCGGAAAAAGACTGTACACATACTGAATCGTCTGTTTTCTTTTGGACCAGGATGTTTTCCGGTAGGCGCCCAGCATCAGATTTTCCTTCACGGTCATGAACGGAAAGCTCTTCATGCCTTCGGGAACCTGCACAATCCCCCGGTCAACGATTTTGTGGGACGGCAGGCCCTGAATGGCTTCGTCGCGAAAGATCACTCTTCCGCTGGTGCCCGTCATCATGCCCTGCACGACGTTGAGGATCGTGCTCTTCCCCGTGCCGTTGGATCCCAGAATGGTCACGATTTCCGACTGCCGGACATTGAAGCTGACTCCATGCAGCGCCGGAATGACGCCGTAAGACGCGCTCAGATCACTGACTTCAAGCATATTCCCTCCAACCTCTGCCCAGATACGCCTCAATCACGTCGTCATTGCTCACCACCTGATCCGGCGTGCCTTCGGCCAGTTTGGCCCCGTAATTGATCGCGACAATCCGGTCGGCCGCCTCCATCAGGACCGCCATGACATGCTCGATCCAGAAGACGGTGATGCCGAACTCCTCCTTGGCTCTGCGGATCATACGGGTGGCGTTTTTGGCCTCCCCCGGATTCAGGCCGGCCATGACCTCGTCGATAAACAGAAGCTGGGGTGTCGTGGCCAGGGCTCTCGCCAGCTCCAGCATTCTCAGTTCGTAAAACGTCAGGTCGCGCGCCAGAATGTTGCGCTTGCTGAAGAGCCCGACGAATTCCAGATAATGCGTCGCGTCATACATGGCGTCCTGAAAGCTCTGGTGGACTCTTTTTTTGCCGGATATGGAGCTGGCCAGCACGCTGGTCAGCGCGGTGAGCTCCGGGAAGGGGCGCGGAATCTGGTAGGTGCGGGCAAGCCCCCTGTGCGCCCGCTCGTGCGGCTTCATGCGCGTGATGTCCACGCCGTTCATTTCCACCTTGCCCGACGTCGCGGGAAGATACCCCGTCAGGCAGTTGACTACGGTGGATTTGCCGGCGCCGTTGGGACCGATGAAGCCCAGCGTCTCCCCCTGGTAAATTTCAAAGGACACGTCGTTGACCGCCACGATTCCCCCGAAACGCTTGGTCAGATTGCTTACTTTCACCAATGGAGTCATGGCTTTCTACCTCCGCACGTGAATGGTTGGCAGATATTCGCGATACCGGCGCTTCCGGTAAAGGCCGAAGAGCCCTTCCGGAAGGACAAACAGCAGCGCCAGAAGGATAATGGGGAACAGCACCGGCTGGATCGGCCCCATAAACCGGATCATCAGCATCTCCAGGAAAGCGACAAAATAGCCGCCGACGACGCAGCCGAAAACCTGGGCGCGTCCGCCGATCATCAGCACCAGCAGAACCTTCAGCATGAAGGTCAGCGGCAGATACGTAATGCCGGCAAACGAACTGAAGTAGTGCGCGTAAAACCACCCGATGATGCCGATCATCGTGGAGGCGGAGACAAACGCGATAATTTTGATTTTGCTGATGTGGATGCCGATGGAATGGGCGACGTCCTCGTCATCGTTGATCGACGCCATCAAAAGGCCGTAGCGGGACTTGAGAATCTTGTTGATGATCCACAAATAGACGAACATGATCACCGTGGAAATGTAGCCGATCACCAGAAAGTTGATTTTGGAGTTTCCGGTGTCGAGAAGCGGCACAATGCCGAAAAGGCCGGTGTCGCCCTTGAAAATGTCCGGATAGATGAAGGTCACCTCCAGAAATACCAGCGGCAGCAGCAGCGTCAGGAGCACATAGTACAGGCCGCGCGCCATGATGACCAGCGGGCTGAAGATCAGCGCCGCAATCATGGACGTCAGAATGGCGAAGGGCAGAGTGGTCAGCGGCCCCCACCCGTAGGCGATGCTCAAAAGCGCCGCCGAATACCCCCCCACTCCGATGTAAAACTGAGGGCCGAAGTTCATTCGCCCCGTGCCGATGGTCATCAGCGCCAGGGGCATCGCGATGGCGGCGTAAATATTGGCCGAAATCATGGTGTTGATCAGACCGGGGCTGACAAAGTAGCAAACCGTCGGAAAGATAAACAGGACAGCGGCCCAGATCAGCGTGTTGCGCCAGTACCGCGGCTCCAGGACCCACTCCCATTTCTTGGTTCCCAACCGGATGACAATGCGGTCCCGCTTTAATTCCATCTCTACCATAGCGATTCACTCCTTGCTAACCCCTGGGGTCGAATGATCAAAATGACCATGACGAGAATCAGCGCCGATAAATTCATGAAACGAGGCTCTCCGAGGACAAAACAGACAAAGGCGTGGGCAAATCCGATCAAAAAGCTGGCCAGAATGGTTCCCTTGATGTTGCCCAGTCCTCCCAGCACCGCAACCAGGATCGCGGTCACCATGTACATCCAGCCCATCCCCGGGTCCAGCGACCAGACCGGCGCGACAATGAGCATGCCGATAATCACCGGCAGCAGCACCAGCATCATGGTGAACATATAAAGCCATTCAACGTTGATGCCGACGATTTTCGATGAATAAATGTCCTGGGACAGGGCGCGGATGGCCATGCCCGTTTTGGTTTTCAGGAAGAAGAAGACAAACGCGCCCGTCATCGCCAGCGCGATGAAGGAGCCGATGATCAGCTGCTTGGGCACCACGGCGTCTCCGAACTGATAGGTGCCTTCGGCCAGGGTGGTTTCCAGGTACACTCCCGCCTGAATCGGATAAAAGTAGTTGGCCGCCTGTTCCACGATCAGCGCGACCAGCAAAAGCGCCGTCAGAAGGACATCCTCGGTCGTCATGTATTTTTTTATCATGCCCTTGTAAATAATGATGGAAACTATAAACTGGACGGCGATCATGCCGAAGATGGAAGGGATCAGAGGCCAGCCCAGCGCCGACATGAACATCCATGTGCCGTAAACCGTGAGAGGAAAGATATAGGCGTACCCGAGATGAAAAATCCTGAGCACTCCGCAGATCAGAGAGAAGCCAAGGGCAAGCAGAAGATAAATGGACCCCATCACAAACGTGAAGACCAGAACATTCTCAATATACGTCACCATGCCTTTTCACCCTTTTTGATGGATCGAAATTTTTTCATTGCTACGCTTATGAGAAGGTCCCCCCGTTTTCCGGGAACCCCTTCTTTCGTCTGAATCAGCGCCGGATCGGGAAACCGGCGCGCCATGCATCAACGAAACAGCCCCCGCACCCGGACATCGCCGGGCCGGCGGCTTTGGGAAAAAGCGCGGATGAATGATTTTCGGAAAACGGAAAATGACTGACGGTTAGTAACGGGTTGTGAGTCTGTGAGGCATCCTTTTGGGAATGAGGCGGGTGGATTTGAGTTTCGGCAATCCGTTTTAACGGAAAAACGATTGCGAACACAAGGCCTCCAAAGCTTCCGGAAGTTGTATCTGTTCCACCTTCAGGAAAACCGTTTGGACATTCGTTCCAGGATTCGGCTTCCAACAGTCATGCGCTTTTCAGCGGCTTTGTTACGGCACCCCGAAACATTTGGCACTTATAGCAAAAAAGTTTTTTACTGCTTAAAATAAGTTGGCGGGTTTGTCAACGGAAAATATTCCGGCGGGTTTTTTTACAACGGCGGCATGGGGAAGAAAGGGGGCCGTTTTGTGCAGGACCGCCCAATAATTCCTTGCCTCAGAGAACAATTCTTGATAAATGCGCTCTAAACAAAAATAGTTTTTGATGGAATTCAGGGTAAAGACCGCTTTGCAAAGCTGTGGCCGATTGTCCATCTGTATTGCAATGCTTGAAACTCAAAATAAAGATCAGCGAGGTAAAGTTATGAAAGAAGTTGTCATTGTCAGTGGAGCCAGGACGGCTATCGGAGATTATATGGGGTCGCTTTCAAGTCTGAACGCCGTTCAACTGGGTATCATTGCTTTAAAAGGCGCCATCGCCAAAGCAGGAATCGATAAAAGCTTGATTCAGGAAGTGATTGCCGGCCATGTAAACCAGGCCGGGGCGCCGGGCAACAGCGCCCGTCACATCGCGCTGGGCGCGGAACTGCCGGTAGAATCCTTTGCTTTTACCGTTCATCAGCAGTGCCCCTCTTCCATGCGCGCATCCGAAATGCTGTCCCAGGAGATTATGCTGGGCAAAATTGATATCGGCGCGGTCGTCGGCGTTGAAAGCATGAGCAACGCCCCCTATCTGCTGTTTGGCGCCCGCAAAGGCTACCGGCTGAACGACGGTGAAAAGATTCAGGACAGCCTGATGATCGGCGGCCTGGTCGATGTGTCTTTAGGCTACCACATGGGCGTTACGGCGGAAAATATTGCCGACCAATACCAAATATCCCGCCGGGAGCAGGATGAATGGGCATTGATGAGCCATCAGCGGGCCTGTGCCGCCATTGAAAAAGGCTGGTTCAAGGATGAAATCATTCCCGTGGAGGTCAAAACCAGAAAAGGGCCGGTTATGTTCGAACGTGATGAACACCCCCGGGCCGACACCAGCATGGAGAGTCTGGGTAAACTCAAACCCGTTTTCAAGAAAGACGGCACCGTCACGGCGGGTAATGCCTCCGGTTTAAACGATGCCGGCTCCAGCATGATCATGATGGCGGCCGAGAAAGCCAAAGAACTCCGTCTTAAGCCCATCGCCCGCGTGGTGGCATCCGCCCCCGGCTCCGTCGAGGCCCGCATCATGGGCATGGGCGTGGTTCCGGCCATTCACAATGCACTGAAATTCGCCAAAATGAAACTGGAAGACATGGACTACTTTGAATTGAACGAAGCCTTTGCCGCCCAGGTCATCGGCTGCAACCGTGAGTTGAAAGTCCCTCTGGACAAGGTCAATGCCGTCGGTTCCGGCATCAGCATGGGCCATCCGGTTGGCGCCACCGGCGCAAGATTGATCATCACCATGATGAATGAACTCAAGCGCCGCGGCAAGAAATTCGGCTGCGCGGCCCTTTGCGGCAGCGGCGGCACCGGCCACGCGTTTATTATTGAAATGCTGTAGCTGCAGGGAATGGTTTAAAACCATCCCCTGCTTTCGGGGGCAAATCCCGATCCGTTGGTTGACATCAACAAATAAGTGACCAAATTATAAACCAACACATCAAACACCAGGCGACTCATCCCAAGTCGCAATATCAGGAGGAACACCATGGCCCTAAAGACGCCAGAGCAGTACGAAGAGAGCATGCGTAAGATGAACTTCAAGATATACCTCATGGGGGAACTCGTGGAGAACTGGGTGGACAACCCCATCATCCGTCCATCCATGAACTCCGTCAAAATGACCTACGCGCTGGCCCAGAAGCCGGAATATGAGGATCTGATGACGGCCAAATCCCATCTTACGGGAAATAAAATCAACCGTTTCACCCACTTGCATCAGAGCACCGACGATTTGATCAAAAAAGTCAAAATGCAGCGGCTTTTGGGCCAGCAGACCGCATCCTGCTTCCAGCGGTGCGTAGGCATGGACGCCATGAACGCCGTGGACAGCACCACCTACGAAATGGACCAGAAACTGGGCACCCAGTATCATGAACGATTCATCAAATTCATGAAAATGGTCCAGGAAGAAGACCTGACCGTGGACGGCGCCATGACCGACGTCAAGGGCGACCGGGGCCTGGCCCCCCATCAGCAGGCCGACCCGGACCTGTACGTCCATGTCGTCGAGAAAAACGACAAAGGCATCGTCGTTCGCGGCGCCAAAGCCCATCAGACCGGCGCCGTCAACTCCCACTGGATTCTGGTCATGCCCACCGTCGCCATGGGCAAGGACGACGCGGATTACGCCGTTTCCTTTGTCTGCCCGGCGGATGAAAAGGGCATCTTCTATATTTACGGCCGCCAGTCCTGCGATACCAGAAAACTGGAAGGCGGCACCATTGACGTAGGCAATTACCAGTTCGGAGGCCATGAAGCCCTGATGGTCTTTGACAACGTCTTCGTTCCCTGGGAAAACGTCCTCATGTGCGGCGAGACAGAATTCAGCGGCATGCTGGTCGAACGCTTTGCCGGCTACCATCGCCAGAGCTACGGCGGCTGCAAAGTCGGCGTTGGCGACGTTCTCATCGGTGCGGCGGCGCTGGCGGCGGATTACAACGGAGCGGCCAAGGCCTCTCATATCAAGGACAAGCTCATTGAAATGACGCATCTGAACGAAACCCTTTTTTCCTGCGGCATTGCCTGCTCCGCCCAGGGGCATAAGACCGCATCCGGCACCTACCTCATCGACCTTCTGCTGGCCAACGTCTGCAAGCAGAACGTCACCCGATTCCCCTATGAAATCTGCCGGTTGGCCGAAGACATTGCGGGCGGCATGATGGTCACCATGGCTTCCGAAAAGGATTTCAAGAATCCGGAACTCGGCAAGGTTCTGGAGAAGTACCTGAAAGGCAACGCCAATGTAACCTGTGAAGACCGAGCGCGCATCATGCGACTGGTGGAAAACCTGACCTTGGGCACGGCGGCCGTCGGTTACCGGACGGAATCGATGCATGGCGCCGGTTCGCCCCAGGCCCAGCGCATCATGATCGCCCGCCAGGGCAACCTGGAGCACAAGAAGAAACTGGCCAAAAACATCGCCGGCATCAAAGAAGAAAAGAAATAGTTTCCCCGGTGCTTCCGCCGGCCAAAAATCCGGCGGAAGCACCGGTTTCACTTTTAAAAAACTTTTACTTTAGCCTTCGGCCTTCAGGCTGATAGCTCCTCAGCCTATTATTTCATTGACTTGCCCCTGTTGTCTTCTGTATATTCCAGCCACACAGGCTTTCGATCCTGACTGGGGAATTTATGAAAATCCTGCGCGTGTCGCTGAATGACCAAAAAGTATTCGCCGAACCGCTTCCGCCGGAGTGGACTCATCTGGGCGGCAGCGCTTTGATCGCGAAAATCCTCAACCGGGAAGTCCCGCCGCAGTGCGATCCGCTGGGGCCGGAAAACAAGTTCATTGTCGCGTGCGGTCCGCTGGCCGGCACGCGCGCGCCGCAACTGGGACGCATGTCCGTCGGCGCGAAAAGTCCGCTCACCCAGGGCATCAAGGAAGCCAACTCGGGCGGTCCCGCCGGTCAGTATCTGGACCGTCTGGGATTGCGCGCCATCGTGTTCGAGGAATTGCCGCAGGACGGCAAACTCCGCGTGCTCGTGGTGACAAAGGATGAGGCAAAACTGGCGCCGGCCGAAGAATACCGCGGTTTGAAAAATTACGACCTGGTTTCCGCCATCCATAAAAAATATTCCGACAAAGTCGCCGTGATCTCCACGGGAATTGCCGGAGAGCGCCGGTACAAGGGAGCGTCCGTATCGCTGACCGACATTTTCGGCGATCCCTCGCGCAACGCCGCCCGCGGCGGCCTGGGCGCGGTGATGGGCTCCAAAGGCCTCAAGGCCATCATTCTGGATCCGACCGGAACCGGGCAGGTGGCGCTGGCCGATCCGGACGCCTTCCGCAAAATCGTCCGCGACTGGGCGGAAGTGATGAAGCACGACGTCACGATCAGTCTTTACACGCGCTTCGGCACGCCTTTTGCCATCAACAACTCCGCGGGCCACGGCACCCTTCCGGCCCTCAATTACCGTTCCGGACGCCCCGAAAATTTCACGGCGGTCAGCGGCAACAACATCCAGAGAATCCTGTTCGAGCGCGGCGGAAAAATGCACGGCTGCATGCCCGGCTGTCTGGTGCAGTGCTCGATCATCTATCCGGACAAAGAGGGCAAAAAAATCTGCGCGGCGTATGAATACGAAACGATCGCTCTTCTGGGAACCAACCTGGGCATCACCGACAACGACGCCATCGCCCGGCTGAAGTTCCTGTGCGACGACATCGGCCTCGACGGCATCGAAGCGGGCAGCGCCCTGGGCGTCGCGGCCGAAGCGGGCAAAATGAACTGGGGCGACGCCAAAGGCGCGGAAAGCCTGCTTTTGGAAATCGAAAAGGAAACGCCGCTCGGCTTCGCGCTCGGCAACGGCGTCGTGACAACGGCCCGTTTCCTCAACGTGGAACGCATTCCCGCCTTCAAGGGCCAGGCCCTGCCCGCCCACGATCCCCGCGCGGTCAAGGGAACGGGCGTCACGTACTTTTCCTCGCCCATGGGCGCGGACCACACGGCCGGCCTCACCTACCGCCAGCCCAAGGAAAAGAAAGACCAGATCCAGACATCGCTTGCGACGCAGATCAAGGCGGCGGCCTGCGATGCGATGGGCTACTGCCTCAATTCCGTTCCCGGCGGCGAATCCGTTTATCCTTTCTTTGCCGGGCTCATGAACGCGCGCTACGGCCTTGCGCTGACAGAAGAGGACATTCTTGCTGCCGCCAAGGAAACCCTGCGCGACCAGCTGGCTTTCAATGAGCAGGCACAGTTCAGCAGGATCGATACGACGATTCCCGCCTTTTTCCGCGAGGAGCTCGTCGCCCCGACCAGTTCCGTCTTCGACGTCGACGAAGCAGAAGTGCGGAATTTATGGAAGGGCCTCGACACGTTCCGGGAAAAGAAAAAAGTCCGGGAAATCCGCATCCCGCCGATGCCCGACATTCTGATGGGCGAAGGCGTCGCAAAATCCATGGGCCGGAAAATCCGCGACATGAAGGTGTCAAAGATTTTCCTGGTCACCGATCCGTTCATGTTCAAAAGCGGCCGGGCCGCCGAAGTCGCCGACATTTTGAAGAAAAGCGGCATTGAAGCGGAAATTTTCGCCGAGGTCGAACCGGACCCGCCCATTGAACTCATCGAACGCGCGGGCGCCCTGTACAGGGAAACGGGCTGCAACGGCATTTTGGGGCTGGGCGGCGGCTCTTCGCTGGACACGGCCAAAACGCTGGGCCTGCGCGTCACGCATTCAGGGGACCTGCGCGAATACGAAGGCATTGTCGGCGGCGGCGGCAAAATCAAGCCCGTCTTTCCGCCGATCATCTGCCTGCCGACCACCTCCGGCACCGGCAGCGAAGTCAATCCCTGCGCCGTTTTGACGGACAAGGCCCGCGATTTGAAGTTCATTTTGATGAGCAATCACTTCATTCCCAGGCTCGCGGTGATCGATCCGCTCTTCACCAAAACCATGCCGCCGGGTCTGACCATTGAATCCGGCATCGACGCTCTGTCGCACTGCATCGAAGGCTATGTTTCGCTTGCGACGCCTTACCATCCCTACTTCGAATCCAAGGCGCTTTACGGCATCAAACTCATCGGCCGGAGCCTCATTACCGCCTGCCGCGAGCCGGACAACCTGCGCGCGCGGACCGACATGTGCATGGCGGCCCTCTGCGGCGGCCTGGCGTTTCTCAAAGGCCTGGGCCTGGGGCATGCCCTCACCCACGCCATCGGCGCGCATTATCATGTGCCGCACGGACGGGCGGCCATTTTCGGTTTGCTGGGCTTCGTGATGGCCAACAGGGAAACCTGCCGCGACGCGTTTTCGGACATGGCCTACCTCATCAACCGCTCCGATGACCTGGAAGGAGCGCTCCGCCGGCTTTACACAGAACTGCAAATCGACCTGCGGCTCAAATCCTACGGCATTTCCCGGGAAGCGCTCAAGGAAATCGCCTTTTACACATCGCGCGACGCGGTCAACATGGCGACGGATCCGACATCGCCCGGCCAATCGAAAATTCTGGAGATGCTCACGTCCCTGTATGAATGATGCGCAATGGCATTGAAATCCGCCGCATAAGGAAGGCAGACCATCAATAAAATATTCGGCAATACTTCAGGCCTCGGCGCCCAGCAAATCAAATCTCTGGAAAGGCTTTACCGGCGGGCCAACCCGCCCGAAAGTCTGATCAGTCATGAACTGGCGCGGGAGATTTCATATTTGTCCGGATCGCTCAACCGGCAGATCGGCCTGCTGATCAACCGCAAGGGCGAAATCAGCATGGTGATTCTGGGCGATCACAAAGGCATCTTTATCCCCGGTCTGGACGCATTTCGCGCCGCCTCCACCCGGTTCAAGGGACTGCGGCTGATCCATACGCATTTAAACGGCGAAGACCTTTCCCCGGAGGACCTGACGGACCTGTCCCATCTGCGTCTGGACATGATCGGCGCTCTTCAGGTGCACCAGGACGGCGCGCCCGGCAAGCTTTTCTGGGCGCACCTGATTCCGGAAAATCCGCAGGGCGCCTACTGGCTGATCCACGATCCCCAGGAACCGCACCGGCTGACTCTGAATTTCATATCCTTCATCGCCGCGCTGGAGGATGAATTTGCAAAGCGGCAAAAAATCCGCAGGATCGAAGCGGCGGAAAAAGCCATTCTGGTCCGGGTGGAAAAAAATCCCCTTTTGGGAGCGGAAGCCTCGCTGGAAGAGCTGCGGCAACTGGCGTCAACCTGCGGAGTGGAGGTTTTTGACGCGCAGATTCAATACCGGCCGCAGCCGGACCCGAAATACCTTGTCGGCAGGGGCAGACTGTCGGACATTGATCTTCGGGCCACCCAGATCGGCGCGAACCTGCTGATCTTTGACCATGAACTGACGCCCGCGCAGGTGCGCTCCATCGGCGATTTTACCGGACTCAAAGTAATCGACCGCACGCAGGTGATTCTGGATATCTTTGCCCGCCGCGCTCACAGCCGCGAAGGAAAAATTCAGGTGGAGCTGGCGCAGCTCAAGTATCTGCTCCCGCGTCTCATGCACAAAGACACGTCCTTATCAAGACTGGCGGGCGGCATCGGGGGGACGGGCCCGGGGGAAACCAGGCTGGAAATCGACCGCCGCCGAATCCGCGAGCGCATTCACCGGCTGGAAAAAGATTTGAAATCCGTGGCCAAGTCGCGCGGCCAGCGAAGGGGCAGAAGGGAAAAATCGGGCCTTCCGGTGATTTCCATTGTCGGCTATACCAACGCGGGCAAGTCCACGCTGCTCAACACGCTGACGCAAAGCGCCGTCCTCGCGGAAGACAAGCTGTTTGCCACCCTCGACACGAAAAGCGCGAGGCTGCGGTTTCCGCGGGATACGGAAGCCATCATTACGGACACGGTCGGTTTTATCCGGAACCTGCCCCGGGAACTGTTCAGCGCTTTCCGGGCGACGCTTGACGAACTTCAGGAAGCGGACCTGCTGCTGCACGTCATTGACGTGAGCGGCAGCCGGTTTGAAGAACAGATTGCGGCGGTCGAAAGCATCCTGGAAGAGCTGGAAATCCACGACAAGCCGGCCATTCGCGTTTTCAACAAAACGGACCGCCTTGAAAACAAGGCTCTGCTGGAGAATCTGTGCAGGCGGTTTGACGCCGTACCCGTATCCGCTCTGGACAAAACCACCCTCTTCGGACTTCTGGAAAGGATTGAAGCGGCGCTGCCGAATACAAACTTTTCAGGACGGGGGAATTATGATAGTGAAGCGGGGGAAAGTGACGAGTGAAAAGACAGGTCAGAGGTAATGGGTAATGGGTTGAAGGACTCACCATGACAGAAAAGGAAAAAGGGAAAATAATGAAATTAAGATATATCATTGCTGTCTGGGCCATCGTGTTTTTCGCCGCCAGTGGTTTGGCTGCCGAAAAATCGATTACCATTGTACACACCAATGACATGCACTCCCACCTGCAGGGATTTTCGCCGGAGATCGACTATCAACCGATGAAGCTCCATGCCGACGAGACCCTTGGCGGCTGGTCGCGCGCGGCAAGCGTTATACAAAAATTCAGAAGAGAAAAAAACAATCCGGTCCTAGTCGTGGATGCGGGCGATTACACGATGGGGTCTTTTTTTCACATGCTGAACCGTGAAGAGGCTTTCGAACTGCGCCTGCTCAACGCCATGGGCTATGACGTTGTTACGCTGGGCAACCATGAATTCGACCTCAAGCCGGCAGGGCTGGCCGCCGCCCTCAGAACGGCCAAAGCCAAAGGCGGAGCGCCGCAGATCGTTTTCGCCAGCGCCGTATTTGACCGGCAAAAGCCTGAGCTGGCGGATCTGGAAGACGCGTTTTCCCAAACCGGCGTGAAAAGCTGCACGATCCTGGAGCGGGGCGGACTGAGAATCGGCGTCTTTGGAATTCTGGGAAAGGACGCCATCGAGGTCTCTCCTTTCGCCAAACCCCTGAAATTCCGAGACCCCATCGAGACCGCCCGGGACATGGTGAATATCCTTCGGAATCGGGAAAAAGCGGACCTGGTGGTCTGCCTCTCGCACGGCGGACTTCGCGACAACCCCAAAAAATCCGAAGATGAAATCCTGGCCTCCGAAGTCAAAGGCATCGACGTTATCGTCAGCGGTCACACGCACACCGTGCTCGGCAAGCCGATCATCGTCAATGACACTATCATCGTTCAGGCCGGGAGTTACGGAAAGCAGGTCGGCGTTCTGGATATCGCCTGGGAATCAGGCCGGGTGACACTGAAAAACTACGCCTTGATCCCCGTCAACAGTTCCGTTGCCGGAGATCCGAAGATTCAGAAGATGATCGACGCCTTCAAACAGCAGCTCAACACGCGCCTGCTCGGTTTGCAAAATCTGTCCTACGACCGGATCGTCGCCGAAACCGCGTGGGATCTGAAACTCGTTGCCGGTGAATCGCCCCTGGGCAATCTGCTGGCCGATTCCATCCGCTGGTCCGTCAACCGGGTCTCGTTCGATCCAAACGATCCGTCAAGCCGGGTGGTGGTTGCCGTCGAATCCAACGGCGTCATACGTGACGACCTGCTTCGGGGAAAAACCGGAAAGATCGGCTTCGGCGATCTGTTCCGCACGATTCCGCTGGGCATCGGCGTGGACGATACCATGAGCTATCCCCTGATTTCCTGTTACCTGTACGGGCATGAAATCAAAAGAGCGCTGGAAATTCTGACCAGCGTGCGGCCGCTCAAAAGCAATGATGACTATTATCTGCAGCTCTCCGGGCTCCGCTTTTCCTATAATCCGCGCCGGGTTTACTTTGACCGCGTCACCGCCATAGCAATCGGCAGCGAGGAAGAGGGATACCGGCCCCTAGATTACAGCCGGTCCAACCGGCAATTGCACCGGATCGCAGCCAATATTTACAATGCGACTTTTTTGCAGATTGTGGGCCGGTTTACCTATTCGCTTTTGGAAATCGTTCCGAAAGACAAAAACGGAAAGCCTCTGGCAAAACTCTCCGACGCGCTCGTGGACGCCGACCCGGTCCTGCCCGGCATTCAGGAGCTGAAAGAATGGGAGGGCGTCCTTCGGTACGTTCAGTCCTTTCCGGACACCAACGGCAACGGCATTCCGGATCTTCCGGCTAAATATTCGGGAACACTCGGCCGCATCGTGGAGGCGCCCAGCTGCAACCCGGTCCATCTGTTCTCCAAACCTGCCGCCTCGACCATCATCGTGCTGGCGGCGGCAGGCGTCGTTTTGTTGTTGATTGTTGCAGCGGTTATGGTAAGAAAAGGCCGAAGGCTGAAGGCTGAAGGAAGCAAGAGTGCGGGATCATACAAAACTGAAGGCTTTTGAGCTGGCGGACAATCTTGTTGATTTAGTTTATAGAGCAACAGAAAGCTTTCCAAAAGAAGAGTTATTCGGACTTACTTCGCAAATTCGTAGGTCGGCGATTTCAATACCTTCAAATATTGTTGAAGGGTGCGCAAGACACACTCAAGCCGATTATATAAGATTTCTTTATATTGCATTCGGTTCGTTAAGAGAACTGCATTATCAGTTGAATTTATCCAAGCGGCTGGGCTTCCTGACAAATGAAGCATTATTGAGTATTGAACCAAAAGTTACTGAAACTGAAAAAGTGCTGAACGGCTTGATCAAATCTTTGCAAAGAGATTGATTTTCAACCTTCAGCCTTCAGTCTTCAGCCTAACCCCCTCAGGATGTTTTAACATGAACAAAGAGTTTATTGCCATCCGCTGGCACGGACGCGGCGGCCAGGGCGCGATCACGGCGGCCAAGATTGTGGCCGGCGCCGCATTCGCCTCCGGCTACGCGGGCGTGGTCATGGCGCCGACCTTCGGCACCGAGCGCAGAGGCGCGCCGGTCATGACGTCGCTCAAGATCTCGAAGAAGAAAATTTACGATCTGTCGCCCATCGAAACGCCGGACATCGTCGTCGTCCTGGACCATCTTCTCCTCAAGGAGGCGGATGTCACCCACGGCCTCAAGCCAGGCGGCATCATCGTCCTGAATACGCCGATGGCCCACGAATCCTATCATTTTGAGGACTACCGGCTGGCCACCGCGGACATCACGGCCATCTCCGTGGAAGCGGGGCTGCCGCACGGCATGGTCAACACCGGCATTATCGGCTCCCTGGAAAAAGCCACGAACCTCCTGGGAATCGACCTTTTGATTTCCGGCATCGCAGAGGAATTCCGCACGCGAAAACCGGAAAAGAACTCCCTGGCGGCCAAAATCGCCTACGAGAGAACCGTGGCGGGAGGCTGAACATGGGAACAAGAAATTACAGAAGAAAAACGTCCCACAGCGAACACGGGGCGGGAGACGGAGGAAGAACGGGGTCCTGGAGAGTGGAGCGGCCGGTCCTTGACCCAAGCCTCTGCATTCCCTGCAAGAGAAACAAGGAGGCCTGCTTCATCTGCTGGCTGTTCTGTCCCGATGTCGTGATCTCGCGGACGATTCCGCCCACCATCAACCTGGAATACTGCAAGGGCTGCGGCATCTGCGCCGAAGAGTGCCCCACCAAGGCCATCACCATGGCGGATGAAGCCAAATTCGCGGAAGAAGACAAGGAGTAGACGCGATGCATATTATCGAAAACGGAAACGCCGCAGCGGCTCTGGGCGTCAAGCTCTGCCGGGCCAATGTGATCGCGGCCTATCCCATCACGCCCCAGACGCCGCTCACGGAAAAGCTCTCCGAATACGTTGAATTAGGCGAGATGAAGGCGGAATATATTCCCGTGGAAAGCGAGCACTCCGCGCTGGCGGTCTGCATTGCCGCTTCCTCCGCCGGCGCCCGGGCGTTTACGGCCACCAGCGCCAACGGACTGCTGTACATGCACGAGCAGGTGCAGTGGGCATCGGGCGCGAGGCTGCCGATTGTCATGTGCGTGGTCAACCGGGCGGTGGGGGCGCCCTGGAATGTCTGGAACGATCAGCAGGATTCGATTTCGCAGCGGGACACGGGCTGGATACAGATCTACTGCGCGGACCACCAGCAGATTATCGACACGGTCATCAAGGCCTACTGGCTGGCGGAGCAGGTGAGCATTCCCGTGATGGTCTGCTACGACGGTTATATTTTATCCCACACGTTCATGCCGTTTGATCTGCCGGAACCGGAAAAGGTGGACGCCTTTTTGCCGCCGTTCAAACCGGATTATTTTCTCAATCCCCTTGAACCGGCCAATCTCAACACGGTGACGCTGCCGGACGTGCGGATGGATGTCAGGGGCGAACTGGCCCACGGATACATGGAAATCCGCTGTCTGCTGCAGGAAGACCTGCGCAAAGCGCTCCAAACCGCGGGCGAAGCGGAAAAACGCTTTGCCGGAATCTTCGGCCGCAAAGCCGATCCCTTCATCGAACCGTACCGCTGCGACGATGCGGAGCATGTCGCCGTCGGCCTGGGATCGATCACCTACCAGATGCGCGTTTGCGTGGACCAGTTGAGAGCCGAAGGAATCAAAATCGGCGTGATGGGCGTTCGCTATTACCGTCCGTTTCCGGATGAGGCAATCGCCTCGGCCCTGAAAGGGAAAAAAGGCGTGATCGTCGTCGAAAAGGCCCTGAGCTACGGATACGAAGGCGCCCTGATGTCGGATTTGAAGTCGGCGCTGTATGAATACCTGGCCGGAACCGGATCGCTTCCGGTCGTCCAGAATTTTATCGCGGGTATCGGCGGACGCGAAATCAGAACCGATGATTTGACGCAAACCCTTCGCGCCGCGGCTAAAGGCCGGGTTTCCAAAGAGCCCCTCTGGATCGGGCTCAGGCTATAGGAGAATGCCATGCAGGCAAAATCAACCATTTTAAGTTTACCGACGGAAGAATTGGTTCATCCGGGAACGCGGGCGTGCACGGGCTGCGGCCTGTCCATCGCCTACCGGGTAGGCCTGAAAGCGCTGGGCAAAGATACGATTCTGGTGGTGCCGCCCAGCTGCCTCACCGTACTGCAGGGGCTTTTCCCGGTGGCCTCGACGAAGCTGCCCTGCCTGAACGTGACGTTCGCTTCAACGGCCGCCGCCGCGACGGGCATTCTGGCCACGCTCAAGGCCCGGGGCAACGAGCATACCACGGTTGCCGGCTGGGCGGGCGACGGGGGAACCAGCGACATCGGCCTGCAGGCGCTCTCCGGCGCGGCGGAGCGCGGCGACAACTTCATCTACTTCTGCTACGACAACGAAGGCTACATGAACACGGGCGTGCAGCGCTCCGGCACAACGCCCATCGGCGCCATCACCGCAAACACACCGTTCAAGGGGAAGCTTCAGCAGAAAAAGGACGTGCCGGCCATCATGGCCGCGCACCATTTAAGCTACGTCGCCGCCTGCTCCGCGGCCTATCCGCTGGACCTCTACGACAAAATCAAGAACTGCCTCGCGCTGCCCGGCACGAAGTATTTCCACATTCACATTCCCTGCCCGCCGGGCTGGGGCTATGATCCCCGCTACGGAATCAAAATCGGGCGGCTGGCCGTGGAAACGGGCTATTACGATCTTTATGAAATCGTCAACGGCGAATTCCGTCTGACGGCCGCTTCGGAAAAGCTGATTGAAAAACGGAAGCTGGTGCCTGTCCGCGAATACTTCCGCGCTCAGTCCCGCTTCCGGACGCTCACCGACGCGCAGATCGACGACATTCAGAAAACCATCGACGAGAAATGGGCGGGATACTACAAAAAAGACGAGTGATCATCCCCGGACGCTTGCGGCGGGAACCTCGATCCGGCGGCGATTTTACCGGCAAAAGTTGACTTGCATCATTCTCTTATCGGGCAGGCAAACGGCCTTGGGCGTTAAGCTTGTCCATGATTTTCCGTATTTCGGGCAGTGCCGCCGTAGCCGCCTTTTCCCCTTCAAAGATCGCCTGGTTGAATTTCTCCATGTCGGTCGATCCGATTTCCTCCACGTTCGGACGGATGACGACGTCGGCGTTTTTCAACTGGGAGGCAACGTTTTTGGCGTACATGATGTTGAACGTTTTCTGCATGGTGTTCATCACCCCGCTGGGGGCGGCTTTATTCAAGCCGCCGGAGATATCCACGGCGATTACGACATCCGCGCCATATCGCCTGGCCACATCCACGGCCACCGGACTGACCACGCCGCCGTCCACATACGTATCCTTCCCGATCCTGACCGGTTGAAACACCCCCGGCACGCTGCAGCTGGCGTGCACGGCGACGCCGGTATTGCCCCTGCCGAAAACCATTTCCTCGCCGGTGCCGGCGTTGGTCGCCACGGCGTAAAAAGGAATTTTGAGCTTCTCAATGGGGGCGTGGTTTACGCCGGCATTGATAAAACTTTCGAGCTTTTCCCCCTTGATGAGTCCCCCCTTCCAAATCTTCCAGTCGTAGTCGATCACCTTTTCCTTTTCCATCTTCATGGCAATCGCCTGCAGCTCAAAGGCGTTTTTGCCCGACGCGCAAAGGCTTCCCACGATGCTGCCCGCGCTGGTGCCCACCACCATGTGAACGGGAATTTGCTGAGCCTCCAAAACCTTCAAAACGCCGATATGCGCGAAGCCCTTGGAGGCTCCGGCCCCCAGGACGACGGCGATTTTGGCCGGCTGGACCGGTTTTGCGGAGAACATCGAGCAGGCGGCCAGAAGCGCCGCCAGAAAAAACAACATCACCGGAAGGCGGGCCGCCGCGAGCCGACGATGGATCAGAGGATTGCGTTTCATATGATTTTCCCTTTTGGATTCCTCAACCGGAAATTTTTCATCAAACCCCGCGTGATGTTATACTGCAGCCGGTGAGAAATGGCAACGGGATGTTCGAAGAAAGGAAATCAGAAAGCCCCTTGCCGGTTATTTCCAGGCTTTTACCATGACGTAGGGGCAAGTGGTCACGGGCCGTCGCTCGACCGGGTAAAAGCCGGCCCGGCCTGCGGCGTCCGCAAGCTGATCTTCCGACAGGCTCTGCCCGAAGACGACGCGGCGCAGTCCCCAGAAAAGAAGGCCCCGGGGCACAAAAGGAACTGGGAAGCGTTTGCCGAATTCCCGCAGTTCGTCATCCGGCGTCTTGCGGTTCGTTTCCGCGATCATCAGGCAGCCGCCCGGCTTGATGACCCGCCGCAGCTCCGAAAGCCCCCGGCGGGAATCGGACCAGTGCTTGATCGATCCCACGCTGACCGCCGCGTCAAAGGCCGCTTCCGGAAACGGCAGGGACTGAACATCGTTTTGCTGAAAAGAACAGTTGAAAATTTTTTTCTGCAGGCGGTAGCGCTCGGCCCGGCGAACCTGCATTCGGGAAAAGTCGATTCCCGTAAAACGGGCTTTGGGATTTCTCGACGCCAGCAGCAGCGACAGGTAGCCCCGGCCCGCGCCCGCCTCGAGAATCCGCGCCCCGTCTTGCACCTTCAGTTCTTCCGCGATGGATTCGTAAAGCCCGGCGATCAGCGGGTAAATCCGCTGGTTGTAAAGGAAACCCAGAGTGTCCCAGACGAGGCGAGCGTCCCGCATCCCGGTCAGAAGCCGGATCACCCCGTGACCCGAATCCTTCATGCATCCGTTTTCTTCCGGGCGAATCGTTGCGCGATGTTCTGGGACTGTCTTCATAAATGCTTTGTTTCTTTAAAAAGCCCGGCCTGATATTTTCAGGACCGGGCTCAATTTTTCACAGGCGAGGCGCAACAGGCAACGGTTCAGCGGCATTCCGTACAGACGGACAGCTCTTCCATGGACGCGCCGGTTTTTTTGCTGATGAATTTCAACTGGTCCACGGGAGCGAAAAATTTGCCGCACTTGGAGCAGGCCTGCATTTTAAAGGAACGCCCCCATATCCTGCGCTTGTCGCCGGTCGAGGTCATTTCGATATGCCCGGTGGGGCAGACATAGGCGCACGCGCCGCAGCCGATGCAGACTTCCGATTTCTCGTTATACGGCGTGCCGACTTCCTTGCAGGAACCCCGGGAAAACAACCCGATGGCGCTCACGCCGACCACTTCCTCGCAGACGCGCACGCAGGAGCGGCACAAAATGCACTTGCCCTTATCCTGGTCTGCGGCATACCGGGGCTGCGGCTCCACACCCATGTCCCGGGCCATCTTTTGCAGTACGTCGGATTCCGGGCAGCGCGAAAGAAGCAATTCCATGACCAGCCGGCGGACATTGAGAACCCGCTCACTTTTTGTGTCAACAATCAGCCCTTCTTCCACGCCGTAGAGGCAGGAGGTGACGATGCGCGTCCGGTTTCCCTTCCTGATTTCCACCACGCACAGGCGGCACGCTCCGGACCGTGAGATCGCTTCATGCGCGCAGAGAGTGGGGACTGAAATGCCCGCGCCGCGTATGGATTCCAGAAGCATCGCCCCTTTGGGCGCCGACACTTTTTTTCCGTCTATCATCATATTTACCATGGCTTGCTCCACCTTTACTTCACTTTGATTGCGTCGAATTTGCAGCTCTGGATGCACGCGCCGCAGCGGGTGCACTTGTCTTTATCAATGCTGTGGGCCTTCTTCTTTTCGCCGGTGATGGCCTGCGTGGCGCAGACCTTGACGCAGACGCCGCAGCCGGTGCATTTTTCCGCGTCGATGCTGTAGGCAATGAGCGCCTTGCAGACGCCCGCCGGACACCGGTGCTCGCGAATGTGCGCGTCATACTCTTCGCGGAAATACCGGATCGTGCTTAAAACCGGGTTGGGGGCGGAGCCGCCCAGGGCGCAAAGCGAGCCGTCGGCTATCGCCTTCCCCATGGCCTCCAGAATCTCCACGTCTCCTTCCCTGCCTTTTCCCGCGCAGATGTCCTCCAGAATGTCGCTCATCCGGCGAACGCCTTCGCGGCAGGGCACGCACTTGCCGCAGGATTCTTCCTTCAGAAACTCCAGGAAATACCGGGCAACGTCCACCATGCAGGACGTTTCGTCCATGACGATCATGCCGCCGGAGCCCATCATCGACCCGACTTCGTAAAGCTTGTCAAAATCCACGGGAATATCCAGCAGGCTCTCCGGAATGCAGCCGCCGGAGGGGCCGCCGGTCTGGACGGCCTTAAACTTCTTGCCGTTGGGAATGCCGCCGCCCATGTCGTAGATGATTTCGTAGAGCGTCGTGCCCATCGGGACTTCAATGAGGCCCGTATTGTTGATCTTGCCGACCAGCGAGAAGATTTTCGTTCCCTTCGATCCTTCGGTTCCGATGGTGTTGTACCAGTCCGCCCCCTTGTTGATGATCAGCGGAACGTTGGCCCAGGTTTCCACGTTGTTGAGAACGGTGGGCTTGTCATACAGGCCCTTTTCCACCGCGTGGACGTATTTGGCGCGCGGCTCGCCGGCGCGGCCTTCCACGGAGGCAAACAGGGCGGAGGACTCGCCGCAGACGAACGCGCCCGCTCCCTTGGTAATTTGAATATCAAACGAGAAATCCGTGCCCAGGATATTTTTTCCCAGAAGCCCCATTTCCCGCGCCGCCTCAATGGCGATGCTCAGGTGCGTCACCGCGAGAGGATATTCGTTCCGGACATAGATGTAGCCCTGCTTCGAGCCGACCGCATAGGCGCCGATGATCATGCCTTCGATCACGCTGTGGGGGTTGCCTTCCATGAGACTGCGGTCCATGTACGCGCCGGGATCGCCTTCATCGCCGTTGGCGATGACATATTTGGGATCGCCATGCGCCCTGCGCACGCCTTCCCATTTGACGGCCGCGTGAAAGCCGCCGCCGCCGCGGCCTCTGAGGCCCGCTTTTTTCACTTCGCTGATCACCTGTTCCGGCGTCATTTCGGCCAGCACTTTGCCCAGCGCCTGATAGCCGTTGATGGCAAAATAATCTTCAATGCGCGCCGGATCGATCATGCCGTTCTGGCCGAACACAACGCGGCACTGCTTCTTGTAGAAGGGCAGGTCCTCCTCGCGGAAAAGGGTTTTTTTCGTTTCCGGGTGGCGATAGAGCAGCCGGCTGATGACTTCGCCTCTGGCGACGGTCTTGGAGATGATTTCCGGAACGTCTTCGACCTTCACATGCTGGTAAAAATACTTGTCGGGGTGAACGACCAGCATGGGGCCCTTTTCACAGAACCCCAGGCATCCGGTGGCCAGCACGTCCACTTCGCTTAAATTTTGCTTTTTTAATTCGGCTTCCAGCGCTTCTTTCACCTTGAGGCTGCCGGATGCGCGGCAGCCGGTGCCGGCGCAAATCGCGATAAACTTTTTCTTCGGACCGTAATACAGGGTCAAATTATCCATGATCTGGCGGGCTTGAGTATCCGGATTTTCGTTCATGACTTCGCCCCCTCTTCATTGATCTTTTTGATGATTTTATCCACTTTGCTGATGGTGACCTGACCGTGGTAGTCGGCATTGATCACCACAACGGGCCCGAGCGCGCAGGCGCCGACGCAGTTGACGGTTTCCAGAGAAAATTTTCCGTCCTTCGTGGTTCCCCCCGGCTTGATGCCCAGCGTGGTTTCGAACCGGTCCTGAAGGATGGCCGCGCCGCGGACGTGGCAGGCGGTCCCCTTGCAGATCTTGACGACATGCTTTCCGCGCGGCTTCAAACTGAAGGCCGTATAAAACGTCGCGGCCTCATAGACGCGGCTCATCGGCACGTTCATCGCCCTGGCCGCCGCTTTCAGGGCTTCCTTCGGAAGGTAGTTGAAGGTCTCCTGAATATCCTGCAAAACGGCGATCATGGCGCTTTTGCCGCCCCCGTGTTTTTTGACAATCTGTCTGGTTTTTGCTGCAACACCTATCGGTTTCGTCATTTTTTCTCTCACCTCGGTATTCTTTCAATTTCTCTTTTATTCATTGCCGGTTTTGAGAAATTTGGCTTTCTCCGCAAGTTTCCTGAATTCGACCGTCACCCGCTCCTGGATCACTTCAATTTCATCCGGAGTCAGATGACGGAAGCGCCCCTGCGGCTTGAAGTAATCCTTGATCGGCTTGAGTTTCTTCGGCATATCCGGAGACAGACGATAATGGCCGTGCTCCACTTCAAACAAGGGGAACACGCCGGTTTCCACGGCAAGGCGACCTATGGATACTGCCGTGTGCGACGGTGAACGCCAGCCGGTCGGACACATGGAAAAACAGTGAATATAAGACGGCCCTTTGATGCTTTTGGCCTTTTCAATCTTGCGGATGAAATCCAGCGGATAGCTGGGACAGACGGTGGCCACATAGGGAATCTCGTGGGCGACCATGATTTCCGGCATGTTTTTCTTCCAGGTTTTCTGGCCCATGCTGACCTTGCCCGCGGGCGCGGTGGTGGTGGAGGCGCCCATCGGCGTGCCGCTGGAGCGCTGAATGCCCGTGTTCATGTAGGCTTCGTTGTCAAAGCAGACAAAGATCATATCATGGCCGCGCTCCATCGCGCCGGAAAGCGCCTGAAAGCCGATGTCCATGGTGGCGCCGTCGCCGCCCATGCCGACGACTTTAATGTAGCGGTCGTCGATCCTGCCTTTTTTGCGCAGCGCTTTGAGGCCGGCTTCAATACCGGAAGCAACGGACGCCGCGTTTTCAAACGCCACGTGAATCCAGGGCACCTGCCACGCCGTGGTGGGAAACATGCTGGAAACGATTTCCATGCACCCCGTCGCGGAAGCGATGACGGTATTTTCACCCAGGGCCTTGCACATCAATCGGACGGCCAGCACCTCGGCGCAGCCGGAGCAGGCGCGATGCCCGGAGGAAAGCAATTCCTGTTTATTGATCAGCCTTGGGGCAAATAAATCAAAATTTTCTACAATATTCATTATTCTCTTACCCCCCAGAATTCGTAGGTGTCCGCGGCTTTATTTTTTGTATCCGCCAGAACCTTGTCCACCATGCCGACAAACTCTCCCACGGCCACGTCGCGTCCGCCCAGTCCGAAAATGTAGTTGTAAATCAAAGGGCGGCTGGCTTCAGCATAAAGCGCTGATTTGATTTCCGAAAACACCGGGCCGCCGGGGCCGCCAAAAGATATGGCGCGGTCGGTCACAATCAATTTCTTTACGTTTTTTAAAACGGCTTTGATTTCCGAGTGAGGGAAAGGACGCCAGAGTCTCAATTTTACCAGACCTGCCTTGACTCCCCTGCCCCGAAGCTGGTCGATCGCCATCTGCGCGGTTTCGCCCATGGACCCCATCGTCAGCATCAGCACATCCGCGTCATCGGCCTTGTAGGTTTCCACCGGCTTGTAGGAGCGGCCGAACATTTTGGCCCACTCGTCCCAGACGTCCAGAATGACCTTTTTGGAATTCAGGAGGGCTTCATCCTTGGCTTTCATGATTTCCGTAAAATAGTCGGACATGGCGAAGGCGCCCATCGTCACGGGTTTGGCCGGATGCAAGGTCGCGTGCGGCACAAAGGGCGGCAGAAACGCATCGACTTCTTCCTGTGAGGGCATTTCAAACGGTTCCACCATGTGCGTCAACTGAAAACCGTCAATGTTGACATTGACCGGCAGCATAACGTCTTTGTGCTCGGCGATTTTGAAAGCCATAATGGACATGTCGATCGCCTCCTGGCCGTTTTCCACGAACACGGAGATCCATCCGGAATCACGCTGGGGCATGATGTCTGTGTGGTCGTTTAAAATGTTGAGCGGACCGGACACCGCCCGGTTGGCGATTGCCATGGTAATCGGCAGACGCATGGCCGAAGCAATCGGCAGCAATTCATGCATATACATCAACCCCTGCGAACTGGTTGCCGTGTAAGAACGGGCGCCTGCGCCGGAGGCGCCGATGACCGCGCTCATGGCCGAATGTTCGGATTCCACCGTCACGAATTCGGCGTCAATCTGGCCGTTGGCGACCAGATCGGAAAGATGCTCCGCGATGTGCGACTGGGGAGTGATGGGATAAACGGCTGCCATGTCGATATTGCAGAGCCCGACAGCTTCCGCGACGGCAACTGCCACTTCCATTCCGATGCGCTTGCCCATGTTATCCCTCCTCCACCATCTTGATCGCGCGGGGCCAGCATTCGTGCGAACAGATGCCGCATCCCTTGCAATAATCCAGATTCGCCTTGAAAAAACCGTCTTCGCCCTGCTGAACGCATCCCTCGGGGCAAAAGACGTAGCAGATTCCGCACTTGATGCATTTCGCGTCATCCCATACCGGTCGTTGAGACCGCCAGCTTCCCGTATGATATTCTCCGGCGCTTCCCGGCTCGGAAACCACGCAGCCAATGGGAAGTTCTTTCCATGTTTTCAATGCCATTGAGATCTACCTCTTAATTGTATATGGTTATTTCGTCGTAAGCCCGTTTCATCGCGTTGAGATTTTTCTGGGCGATTCTGCCGAAACGGTGTTCTATGGCTTCCTTCATCGCGTCCAGCTTCATAATGCCGGTTACCTTGAGAAGCGCGCCGATCATCGTGGTGTTGGCGATCGGCACCCCCATTTCCTTGCGGGCGATGCCCGTGCCGTCCACCAGCGCCAGCGTTCCTCTGTAATCGAGCGCCGTGCGAATCTCTTCCGGCGATTTCGGCGTATTGACGATCAATTTGCCGTCCGGCTTCAGGCCCTCGGTCACGTTGACCAGTCCGATCAAACTGGAATCCAGCACCAGCACCACGTCCGGTTCATAGATTCCCGAGCGGACATTGATTTTTTTATCGGCAACACGGGTAAATGCCGCGACAGGCGCGCCTCTTCTTTCCGGACCGAAACTGGGAAATCCCTGAGCGAACTTTCCGGCGGCGATGGCCGACACGGCCAGCAACTCCACCGACGTGACCGCTCCCTGACCGCCCCGTCCATGCCATCTTACTTCAATCATGTATCGCAGTCTCCTTCATTGAATGTTTACAAAATGACCGTTTTCCTTAATATAGATGGTTTTTTGAGTCAATATCTTTTCTTGATTATTCAAATGAACCGCTATTACGGGAAGATGCGCCACTTGTTCTGCTCGGTTTTGTACAAATCGTTTCCCCGCGAATCGTTTGCGACGACAAGCGGCAGGTCCGAGACAGTGAGAATGCGGATGGCTTCCGGGCCCAGGTCTTCATAGGCGACCAATTCCATTTTTTTGACGCATTTTGCCGTGAGAGCGGCGATGCCGCCGATGGCGCCGAAATAAACCCCGCCGTATTTTTTGACGGCGGCCGCCACTTCCCGAGAGCGGCTGCCTTTGCCGATCATGACCCTCAACCCCTGTTCCATCAGCAAAGGCGTAAAGGCATCCATCCGGCAGCTGGTCGTCGGCCCGATGGAACCGATGACCCTTCCGGGTGGCGTTGGCGAGGGAGCGGCGTAAAAAATGGCGGCCGTCTTCAGATCCACCGGCAGCGGCAGACCTTTTTGGACGGCATCCAACATGCGACGGTGCGCCGCGTCGCGGGCCGTGTAAAGATCTCCGCTGAGCAGAACCATGTCGCCGGCTCGTAGAGAAGCAATAACTTCATGGGTCAACGGCGTATGAATTTTTTGTGTTGTTGCCATTTACCATTACCGTCCTTTGACCGCCCCTCCCCTTGTGGGAGGGGATTGAGGGGAGGGGTAAACCGTTTATCACCCTCCCCCACGTGTGCGCTGACAAGTTATGACGACTTTGTCAAATGCATCAGAGTCAAGGCGCGCAAGGCCTTGGAAGTGAGGCGTATTTTTCATACGCCGCAACGCCTCAAGGTCGAAGCGCAACGCAGCATATGGGGCATTTCACAGAGTCGTCTCCTTGTGTCGGGCGACATGACATTGTATATTCACCGCCACCGGCAGCGAGGCAATGTGACAGGGCAGCATCTCCGCGTGAACGGCCAGCGCAGTAACACGGCCACCCAGACCCGCCGGGCCTATTCCCGTCGCATTGATTTTTTTGAGAAGCTCGCCTTCCATGCCCGCCAGGCGTTTGTCCTTGTTATTTTTTTTGCCCACGGGACGCAAAAGCGCTTTCTTCGCGAGGATGCAAGCCTGTTCAAGCGAGCCGCCGATACCCACGCCCACGATAATCGGCGGACAGGGATTGGCGCCGGCTTTTTCCACGATTTCCAGAATAAATTTTTTAATGCCTTCGATTCCCGCCGAAGGCGTCAGCATTTTGGCCGCGCTCATGTTTTCGCTGCCGCCGCCTTTGGGCATGACGGTGATTTTTAATTGATTGCCCGGTACGACGTCCATGTGGATGATGGCCGGAGTGTTGTCTTTTGTGTTGGCACGGGTTAGCGGATCGCAGACCGATTTTCGCAAGTATCCGTCCTGATAGGCCTTTCTAACGCCTTCTTCAATCGCTTCCCGTAAATTGCCGCCCACGACGCGGACATCCTGGCCCATTTCGACAAACAAAACGGCCAGACCCGTATCCTGGCAAATCGGCATCGCCTCGCGCCCGGCGATCCCGGCGTTTTCAAGAATTTTCTCAAGCACCTGCCGGCCGACGGGCGATTCCTCGCGCTTTAATCCCTTGCGCAGAGCGGTAACCACATCCGCCCCCAGAACCGTATTGGCCTCGATAAACAGTTTTTTAACCGCCGCCGTTACGCGCCTGGTATTGATCCGCCGTAATTTTGTTTTGGTCGTAATTTCCGTATCCATACAACTGTTTTCTCCATCACGCTTTAAAACAGTCAGAGGCAAGGCGCGCGAATATTGAGGAATGAGGCCTACTTTTGCGTAGGCCGCAGTGACGAAAGATGAAGCGCAACGCAGCATATGGCTGTTTTAAAGCGTCATGCTACATGCCTCTCCGAAATTCCATGGATTTGGAGATGGTCATCTTATCGACGTATTTCAGATCGCCGCCCATGGGAACGCCCATGGCGATGCGCGTGATCCGGATATCCGCATCTTTGAACATTCGCGTAATCAGCAGCGCCGTGGCTTCGCCGTGCACATTGGGATTGGTGGCCAGAATCAATTCCTGAATGCGGCCTTCGCTGATGCGCCTGGAAAGCTCGCCCAGGCGAAGATTTTCCGGCCCGATGCCGTCCAGCGGCGCCAGCGCCCCGTGCAAAACGTGATACAGGCCGTGAAAAACGCCGCTTTCTTCAATGGCGGCCAGGGCATCCGGTTCCTCGACAACGCAAATGACGTGCTGATCGCGCGCCGGATTGCCGCAGATGTGACAGACCTCCTCTTCGGTCGGATTTAGGCATATCCGGCAAAGACGGATTTTGCGTTTGACTTCAACCAGGCTTTCCGCCAGTTTTTCCACATCCTCGGGGGTGGCCCGCAATATATAATTCGCCAGGCGCGCCGCCGTTTTTTCCCCGATGCCGGGAAGTTTGGCCAGTTCCGCAATCAGGCGTTTAATGGGTTGCGCGTAGGATTTCATGGGACGCCTTACATGCCGCCCAGGCCCGGGATCGCCAGGCCGCCCGTGATCTTGGCCATTTCCTGCGAGGCCATTTCCTGCGACTTGCGGATGCCTTCATTCACGGCCGCCGCAATCAAATCCTGCAGCATTTCCACGTCTTCGGGATTGACCACGTCTTTTTCGATCGTGAGCGACACGATTTCAAATTTTCCGTTGACCCAAACGCGCACCATGCCTCCGCCCGACTGCGCCTCCACGGTTCTCGTTTCAAGCTCCTGCTGAAGCCGGCCCATCTTTTCCTGCATTTTTTTTGCCTGTTTGACGATATTGCCGATATTGTGCACTTCGCTACCCCCTGTGGTTTTTGTCCGTAATCGGTTTGATTTCGACCAGTTCCGCGCCGTCAAATTCGGCGAGCACCTTCCGGAAAAGCGGCGAGTTCACGGCTTCGCGCTTGAGGTCGCCGAGGTTGTTCGGCCTGGCGCCTCGTCCGCCGCCGTTGCCGTTGGCCTTTGGCGCTTCGATGGTGATAATCTTCAAGGATACTTTCCGTGAATAATAAGCGCCCGCGATTCGTTCCAGCTCTTCTTTCTGCTGTTTTTCCAAAAGATTATCGAGAAAAACATAGCCTTGGGGAAAGCCCAGCGTCAGGCAGCCGTTTTCCAATCCCAGAACTTCAGCCTTGGCGATTTTTGCCCCCAGCAGTGAATTCTCTTTGTTGATAAACTGCTTCAGATCATCGTTCGGACCCGGTTTCTCGACGCTTCGAGGCTCCGCCGGCGCCGTGGCCTGCCGCGAAGGAATCACTGGCTCGCCTTCGGCGATGACCGCCTGCCGGATTTCAGAAGGCTGTTTCGCCGCGGCAGGTCCGGCATCCGCTCCGCCCCGCGCGGCCGGTGAACCGGCCGTCATCCGCTCTTCCAGCGCTTCCAGCGTCGCCAGAATTTCTCCGACGGGCAAAACCGGTTCCAGATAGGCCAGCCGGACGAGAACGGCCTCGATTTTCATTCTCGCCTCCTGGCTGCGGCGCAATGAATCGGCCTCGTCCAGCAGAATGTCCAGATAACGCTGCAGCGTTTCACGGGACACCTTTGACGTCTGGGTTTTCAGCTTTTCCACCTGCTCCGGCGCAATGTCAAAAGAGGAACTTCCGTCCCCGGCGATTTTGATCAGAAGCAAATTCCGGAAATGCTTCAAAAGCATCGTATAAAAGTGCTTCATATCCACGCCGGCCAGGTAGGCTTCTTCCAGAATAATCAAGCATTCCGAAGCGTTGCGCGCCAATACGGACTCGGTCAACCGGTGCAGATAGCGGCGGTCGGAAAGTCCCAGAAGGTCTTCCACATCCTCGTCCGAAATCGTCTGGCCTGCGTAGGAAATGATCTGATCAAAAATACTCTGGGCGTCGCGCATGGAGCCGTCGCCCGCCTCCGCGATCCAGGAAAGAGCCGCCGGGCTGATGACGATGTTTTCCTTCGCGGCAACCTTGCCCAGATTGGCCGCGATCTGCGAAAGCGAGATGCGCCGGAATTCATAGCACTGGCAGCGCGACAGGATGGTGGCCGGCACCTTGTGGTTTTCCGTTGTCGCAAAAACAAAAGCGACGTGCCCCGGCGGTTCCTCCAGCGTTTTCAGAAGCGCGTTGAAGGCTTCGCGCGTCAGCATGTGGACTTCATCGATGATGTAGATTTTGTACCTGGACGCGGCGGGCGCGAATTTGACGTTTTCACGAAGCTCGCGAATCTCGTCGATGCCGCGGTTGGAGGCGCCGTCGATTTCCCGCACGTCCATGGAGGTGCCGCCGGTAATGTCCGTGCAGTTCGGACACTTGCCGCAGGGAACGGCCGTCGGCCCGTGTTCGCAGTTGAGCGACTTGGCCAGAATGCGGGCCACGGAGGTTTTGCCGACGCCGCGGGGCCCGGCAAAAAGATAGGCGTGCCCGATTCTTCCCTGGC